>Ga0268264_10003812_pt1 | contig 12933 bp, 4 predicted proteins | sample KBSSwiS32_FD_190357 | JGI IMG/M metagenome (GOLD analysis project Ga0268264, IMG submission 190357) | Switchgrass rhizosphere microbial communities from Kellogg Biological Station, Michigan, USA - KBS Switchgrass S3-2 (SPAdes) (version 2) | ecosystem: Host-associated > Plants > Roots >...
CAAATATGTTGAAGCAACATGGAACCGCTTGCTGTCGGTTGAAAAATGCAACTTTAGTTTCCTCAACGATAGAATCGATAATTTGTACAGCAGCGAAAGAAAAGTGAGTGCGTTATCAACTGTATTATCAGCATTGGGTGTGCTGGTAGCTTGTCTTGGGTTATTTGGACTTGCCATGTTTGTGACAGAACAACGCAAAAAAGAAATAGGCATCCGGAAAGTGTTAGGTGCAAGTGTAACAGAAGTAATTGCAACCATTTCGCGTCAATTTGTTTTTTGGATATTGATCGCTAACCTTATTGCATGGCCTGTTGCTTATATGGTATTGCATAGCTGGCTTCAAAACTTTGCATACCATGTTAGCCCTGCATGGTGGATGTTTGGCGGCGCCGGTGTAATAACACTTTTAATTGCATTGATAACAATAGGCACACTATCGATAAAAGCTGCAGTTGCCAATCCGATAAAAAGTTTAAGAACGGAATAAAAAATGTCTGAACCATGATTAATCGGATTTACAGATTAACATGATTCAGAAAAATCAATAAAATCATTTAATCATAAAAATCCTGGTTCAGACTATGCTTAAAAATTATTTCAAAATCGCATGGAGGAATTTGATGAAGAATAAAGTTTTTTCATTCATCAATATTCTCGGCCTAACCATTGGCATTACAGTTTGCATGATGATTTTTCTTTTCATCATGAATGAATTCAGTGTTGATAATTTCCATAAAAACGGTAAGAATATTTATCGCGTAATGCGTGGCTTTAATAAAGGTGAACAACCTACAGCTTACCTGTCAGGCCCGTATGCGCCGGCATTGCTGAATGATTTCCTCTCAGATATCAAACAGGCTGTTCGTGTAATGCCATCGAACGATTTGGTTGTAATCGGCAATACTTCTTTTAATGAAAAGAAAGTGTACATAACGGATTCCGACTTTTTCAACTTGTTTTCATTTCCTTTGTTGAGAGGCACCGCGACTTCTGCTTTAAGAAATCCTAATAGTGTTGTGCTTACTGAAACAACGGCAAAAAGATATTTCGGAACGATTGATAATGCCATGGGCAAAGTGGTTGAAATGGATAAAATGCTTCAGCTTAAGGTTACCGGTATCGCTAAAGATGTGCCTTCTAATTCACACCTGGATTTCGATCTGGTAGTGCCGATTGAAAACTTTACACGCAACGAAGGTTTTAATGTTTGGATAAACAACCGCCTTTTTGTCTATGCCTTGTTAAATGAACATACAAACGCGGCACAGCTTGAAAAAAAGTTTGTTCCGTTTATGCAAAAATATATGGCGCACGATATGCAGCAATATGGTTTTCATTTTTCGTTATCGCTTACACCTTTACAGAAAATTTATTTTGAAACTCCTTCAGCATTCGACAACGTTAAACATGGAGATAAAACAGTTGTATACATCTTTATTTCTATTGCAGTACTAATACTTTTAATTGCCTGTATCAATTTCATGAACCTGTCAACTATTCGTGCAGTAGAGCGTTCAAAAGAAGTTGGCTTACGCAAGGTATTAGGCGCCTTACGCAATACGCTTGTATGGCAGTTTATTGGCGAATCAGTTTTACTTACTGCAATATCATGTGTGTTTTCAATTAGCTTGTTGTTATTGCTTATGCCCTGGTATAACCAGATACTTGGTTATTCATTAACTGTTTCATGGAATGCTTTACCGGTATATTTATTTCTTATTGGTGTAATAATAATTGTTGGTTTTTTAGCGGGCAGTTATCCTGCGTTTTTTCTTTCTGCATTCTCGCCCATACAGGCATTAAAAGGCAAGCTTAAACTAGGTAAGGGTGGTTCAGTATTCAGACAGGCGCTGGTAGTTGTTCAGTTTAGCATCTCTGTCTTTCTTATCATCGGCACCATCGTAATTATCAAACAGATGGGTTATGTAAAAAATAAACAGTTAGGTTATAATAAGGAACAAACGATTATAGTGCGCAATGATAATAATGATTTTGATAAGAATAAATACGTTTTCAAAAATCAATTGCAAGCTAATAATAACATTGCTGCTGTGTCTTTAATGTCAGGCGAGCCGGGCGGTTTTTTTGATCAGTTTAGTTTTGAGGTGGAAGCGCATAATGCAATATGGCAGGCGCGAACTGAGTTTGCAGATTTCGAATATGTAAAAACGCTCGGTTTAAAAATAATTGCGGGCAGAGATTTTTCACCACAATTCCCAACGGATACAACGGATGCTGCATTAATCAATCACACTGCTGCATCAAAACTCGGATGGGCACCGGAGCAAGCGGTTGGCAAATGGATACAAAATAAATTTCGGGATGATAAAAAGCGGAGGATCATCGGTGTAGTAGAAGATTTTAACTTTTTATCGCTTAAGGAAAATATGGATGCATTGGTTATTGCACCTAACGAAGATAGAAGAGTAGCTCTCATAAAATTGAAACCGGGAAATATACCGGCAGGTATTGCGGCCATAAAAAACGAATACAATAAAGTTGCTACGGCCTACCCGTTTGAATATGATTTTTTAGATCAAAAATTTGATGAGTTATATAAGAATGATTTGCGTCAGCAAACTATTTTAACGGTGTTTGCAGGGCTGGCCATTTTTGTTGCCTGCCTGGGTTTATTCGGTTTGGCATCATTTACTGCAACCAAACGCTTTAAAGAAATTGGTGTTAGAAAAGTGCTGGGTTCATCAGTACAAAGTATTGTTGTGTTACTTTCAAAAGATTTGTTGAAACCCGTACTCATCGCAACGCTCATTGCCATACCTGTTGGATATTATGCAATGAACAATTGGTTGCAAAATTTTGCTTACCGTACGCCATTGCATTGGTGGATTTTTGTTTTAGCAGCCCTGATCACCTTTGGTATTGCGTTGATGACAGTAAGCTTTAAAGCGATAAAAGCAGCAGTTGCAAACCCGGCGGAAAGTTTGAGAACGGAATGAAGAGTGGTGAATGATGAATTGAAAATTAAGGAGGAAGTAAGGAAGCACAAAATTATTAAATCGTTTAATCATAAAAATCCTAATTCAAACAATGCTTAAAAATTATTTTAAAATAGCGTGGCGGAATCTATTTAGAAATAAAGGATTCTCGCTAACTAACTTACTTGGGTTAACTATTGGGATTACCTGCACGGTTCTAATTTTTTTATGGGTGCAGGATGAATTGGGTTATAACAAGTTTCATGATAACTACAACAGTATTTACAAGATAATGGCGCACCGTGATTTTAATAACCAGGTGTTTACCGATGAAAACATGGTTTTGCCAATGGCAAAAACTCTCCAGGAAAAACTTCCGCAAATAAAAAACGCTGTTGTTACTACGCATCAGCAATCGCACATACTCACTTATAAGGATATTAAGTTGAAGAAAAAAGGGTACACAGTAAGTGACCGTTTTTTTAAAATGTTTTCATGGAAGTTTCTGAAGGGTAATGCAGCAACAGCATTGCCTGATGCATATTCTATTGTGCTGACGCAATCAGCAGCAAAAACACTATTTAGAAATGAGGATCCAATAAATAAGATCGTTCGTGTTGACAATGATTATGATGCAAGGGTTACTGCCATCATTGCTGACGTACCCGGGAATTCTACTTTTCAATTTGATTTCATTAATGCGTTTAATTATTCTAATGATAATTTAAAAGAGGCTATGACCAACTGGCAAAATTCTTCATGGAATGTATTTGTACAAGTGAACCCCGGAGCAGATATGCAAATGATTGAAAAAAATATTAACGCAATAAAACAACAGCATGACCCAAGTGATAAAAAGATAAGCACGTACTTCGGTTTCCCCATGAACAAATGGAGACTGTATAGTGATTTTAAAGATGGAAAAAACACAGGCGGTATGATTGAATATGTGAGGCTATTCACTGTAATTGCATTGATCATCTTACTGATCGCCTGTGTAAATTTCATGAATCTTTCTACTGCACGTTCTGAAAGAAGAGCCAAAGAAGTTGGTATAAGAAAAACATTAGGCTCTGGTAAAAAGCAGCTCATACTTCAATTCTTTTTTGAATCAATAATACTTGCTTTTATCGCATTCATAATTTCAATAGGAATTGTCTACCTGTTGTTGCCATCCTTCAATACTCTTGTTGATAAACATTTGTCCTTAGATCTTACACGTCCTTTATTCTGGTTAGTGGCATTAATTATCGTGGTGCTTACTGGTATAATTGCCGGTAGCTATCCTGCGTTATATCTTTCCTCATTCAGTCCTATAAAAGTTTTAAAGGGAACTTTCCTTGCAGGAAAAAGCGCAGCAATACCACGGCGTATTCTGGTGGTAGCACAATTTGTTATTTCCATTTTACTTATTTCAGCAACAATAATTGTTTACCAGCAATTGCAACATGTTAAGAATCGTGATACGGGCTATGATCCTAATAATCTCATCATGATATCTGCAACACCGGATACTCAAAAAAGTTTTGCTGCCTTAAAAAATGATTTGACAAATACTGGAATGATTACAGCGGTTACAAGAACACTGTCCCCTATTACTGATATTTGGTGGAGATCGCCAGCTCCGGATTGGGAAGGTAAGCGAGCTAACACGAACTTAATTTTTTCGGGAGAAACTGCCGATGTTGATTTTGCAAAAACAATGGGCATAAAAATTTTAGCAGGAAAAGACTTTGCAGGAACACCTTCAGACACTTCATCAGTGCTACTGAATAAAGCTGCAGTTGATGCAATGGGTTTAAAAAACCCTGTAGGCAAACAAGTGCGTTATGGGCGAGGCGCCTCTACGATTATAGGCATTACAGACGATGTTGTAATGGGCTCGCCTTTTACACCAGTGGATCCAATGATGATTTATTACGACCCTAACCAGGCAAATTCAATTAGTATAAGATTAAGGCAATCGGTCTCCCCAAAAAAAGCTCTTTCATCTATTGAAAATATTTTTAAAAAATATAATCCCTCCGTGCCATTCGAATACCAATTCGTTGACCAGGAGTTTAAAAAGAAGTTTATTGCCGAGGAGCTTATCAGCAAACTCACCAATATTTTCGCAGGCCTTGCTATTTTTATTTGTTGTATTGGTCTTGCAGGTCTTGCATCTTTCACCATTGAAAAACGCATTCGTGAAATTGGGATTCGCAAAGTGTTAGGAGCAACGGTTCAACAATTACTGATGCTTATATCAAAGGAATTTTTAAAGCTGGTATTAATTGCTTTTGTTATTGCAGTTCCGCTCACATGGTGGTTCATGAGTAACTGGTTAGATAAATATACTTATCACATCAACATAAGCATATGGTTGTTTGGAATAGTAGGTTTTGTTGTTCTGCTTCTCACATTGGTTGTTGTTAGTTTAAATACTATGAAAGCAGCAGTAGCAAATCCAGTTAAGAGTTTGAGAACAGAATGATTCGACAGGCTCATCATTGTCTGAACCACGATTTAATCAGATCATATGATTAAGGAAAAGGGAAATCACGAAAATCTTTTGATCATAAAAATCATTGCTCAGACAAAAAGAATTATAAAGTCGTTCAATCAGTTGCGTTAAATCGCGATAGCAAACAGAAAGAGGCCTCAGCCATATAGGAAATAAATAAATAAATAGTGAATAATAACTTGTGCGTCTGCGAACATAAGGTGTCCGTTTTCGTAACACCTGCCTCTAAAATTAATCCTCTAAATAACTTAATTCCAAAGGTTTGGGATGTTGGCATATCTGTTGAACCCCGAGGATCATGTTTAGCCGGATCGATAAATGTTTTATTGCTCTGTTCACCTCCAGTCCCAGGCGATAAAGGCGGCGATCTCAAACCGGGAAACGCCTGAGCAACGAAGTGAGAGTTCTATACCTTGAGGCGAATGAAGAGTAAAATCATGAATCATTTTTATCATAAAAAAATCCTGATTCAAAACAATGTTTAAAAATTATTTCAAAATCGCTTTTAGAAATCTGCAACGGAATAAAATTTATTCCTTCATCAACATTGCAGGTTTAAGTATTGGGCTGGCTTGTGCTATGCTTATTATCTTATACGTAAAAGATGAAATAAGCTTTGACAGGTTCCATAAAAATGTGAACAATATATATCGCATTGTTACAAAATCAAAACACAATGGTATTGAATATAAAGATGGCACTACAGGTTTTTTGCAAGGTCCGAGGTTTACACAAAATATTCCGGGTATACTATCTTTTGTTCGGGTGCAAAGCGGAGCGGAAGATATAAAAACAGGAACAGAAGTTCAGTCGCAGGATTTGCTGTATGTTGATTCAGGTTTTTTTTCAGTGTTTACTTTTCCATTGCTAAATGGTAATCCTAAAACATGTTTAATTGAACCACGTTCTATCGTGCTTTCTGAAGATGCAGCAAAGAAGCAATTTGGAACAAGAGATGCTGTCGGCAAAGTAATAATGCTGAAGGATGACAGTGGGTTTGTTCCATATAAAGTAACTGCAGTTGCAAAACGATGTCCGCAAAATTCTTCGATTAAGTTTGAGGCCTTAGTGCCATTTAAAGAGTCACGTGAAAATGCGCAAAACAATGATAACTGGTTCAGTTATTTTCTAAACACATTTATAGTTATTAATCCAAAAACAAATCTTCAGACTCTAGAAAATAAAATGCAGCAATTCTATGTTGCAGATGCTAAGGAGACTTTTAAAAAAATGAATGAAAAATATGGCGGTGGCCCTGATGCAAGCATGGGCACTTATTTTCTTCAGCCATTCACTAACATGCACATGAACACAGAATTGCCGGCACAAAATGGTTTATCTAATGCAAGCAATCCGATGTACTCATACATACTTTCGGGCATTGCATTATTTGTATTACTAATTGCATGCATCAACTTTGTAAACCTAACTGTGGCTCGCTCAGTAAAACGGGCAAAAGAAATAGGTATTCGCAAAGTGGTTGGCAGCAACAGGAAACAATTGATTTTCCAGTTTTTAGGAGAGTCATTTTTACTTTGCTTTATTGCTTTTGGCCTGGCATTGCTGATAGTGCAATTGATATTGCCTGTATTCAATGATCTTTCCAATAAAGCACTTGCTATTTCTTACTTGTTTGATGTAAAACTGATAGCGGGTTATGTGCTTTTATTTTTTATTACTGGTTTACTTGCAGGTTTTTATCCCGCATTAATATTGTCAGGTTATAAACCTGTTGAAACTTTATATAGTCGCTTTAATCTTACCGGTAAAAACTATTTGCAAAAATCACTGGTGGTATTGCAGTTTGGCCTGGCTTCATTTTTAATTATAGCTACATTGACTATATATGCTCAATTTAATTTTCTTACCAAAACAGATTTAGGTTATGATGACAGCAATATTGTTGTAGTGAAAAAGGAGCACATAAAGCACAGCGAGGCTGCTTTGTTTGAAAGAGAATTGTTGAAGGATCCAAATATCGTTGATGTTGCTGCAAAAAATGACGGCCAATGGATGACAGGGGCCAAACTCGGCAATGATTCCAGTATAAGTTTTAATTATGAAACAGTTGACGAATCTTATATACCTGAGTTGAAAATTCCTTTAGTGCAGGGAAGAAACTTTTCTAAGGCTTATCCTTCAGATTCTACTAATTCTGTTTTGGTAAACGAATCATTTGTAAAACAGGCAAAATGGAAAAACCCTGTTGGAGAAATAGTTAATTTTTTTTACAACAACAATGAGATTTATCATGTGATTGGGGTAGTTAAAGATTATCATTACCTGTCTTTAAACCAGAAAATTGGTCCGCAGTTATTTACTATGAAAAATGATAATCCTTATGGAAAATTCAGCATAAAAATAAAACCGAATACCGAAGCTGAAAGTTTGAAGTATATACAAAGAGCGTTTAAACAATTTTTCCCGTTAAGTCCGTATTCGTATGCATTCCAGGATCAGCAAAAGTTGAAAGATTATGAAGCAGAAGCCAAATGGAGACAGATAATATTGTTTGGTGCAATACTCACCATATTTATTTCATGCATTGGTCTGTTTGGCCTATCAGTTTTATCAGCGGAAAAACGTACAAAAGAAATTGGCATCCGCAAAGTGCTGGGCGCCTCCGCTGCCACTATAGTAACTATTCTCTCAACTGATTTTTTAAAGCTTGTTTTTATATCTCTTATTATATCGATACCACTGGCATGGTTAGCTGCAGATAAGTGGCTGCAGAATTACCCTTATCGTATCGCAATAAGCGGGTGGCTATTTACATCAGGAGCTATATTGGTGATAATTGTCGCTTTGGCAACAGTAAGCTTCCAGGCTCTTAAAGCAGCAAAAGCAAACCCGGTGAAGAGTTTGAGAACGGAATGACTGAACAGGCTCATCATTGTATGAACCATGATTAATAGGATTATATGATTATCATGATTTAAAAAACAAAACCAGGATCATAAAATCGTAGTTGAGAACAAAATCATTTAAATCAAAAACAAAGTTCAATGCTCAAAACTTATTTTAAGACTGCCTGGCGCAGTCTCCTGAAGAACAAGACATCGTCTTTTATAAATATTAGCGGGCTTGCGGTTGGTTTGGCAACTGGTATTATAATTATGCTGGTTGTAGTTAATGAATTCAGCTATGATAAATTCAATACCAACCTGAAAGACATTTACCTGTTGATGAAGAATCAAAAACAAGTGGATGGCATCTCTACCGGCGACGCAACAGCAGGACCAATGGCTGCAAGTCTTCGCACCGACATGCCCGAAACAAAATATGCATCCCGGGTAGCTTACTTTGATGACCACTTAATACAATCTGGTGATAAAACAATTAAGGCATCAGGCATATATGCAGAACCGGATCTTTTTAATATAATGAGTTTTCCTTCTTTACAAGGCAATGCTGTTGCCGCTTTGCAGGACGAAAGTTCTGTTGTGATTACAGAGGCAATGGCTAAGAAATTGTTTGGTAATGAAAATGTAATAGGCAAACTAATACTTGCCGATAATAAAAACAGTTTTAAGGTTTCAGCTATTGTGAAAGATATTCCTTCAAACAGTTCATTAAAATTTGATATGGTTTTTCCTTTCAGTTTTTATGCAAAGCAAAACGACTGGTTAAATAAATGGGATGATAACCGTATTCAAACCTGGGTGCAGTTAAAGCCTGGTGCTAATCTTACTTCATTAAATAATAAATTGACCAAACTTCTTCAAACACGTTCTGACGATAAATCTGTATCGCTCTTTTTATACCCGTTTGCTGATTTAAGATTGCATGGAAGTTTCAGCAATGGAAAACCAAACGGCGGCCAGATCAATGTACTGGCATTGCTGGTTGCCCTTGGCATTTTTGTAGTACTGATTGCATGCATCAATTTTATGAATATTGCCACTGCACGTTCTGAACAACGTTCACGGGAAGTGGGTGTGAGAAAAGTTTTAGGAGCTTCACGCAAGTCGCTTATATATCAATTTTTGAGCGAGGCAATATTGATGACGTTCATTGCGCTTATATTCGCCATTTTTATTGCACAACTGGTTTTGCCGGTGTTTAATCAATTCACAGAAAAAAATATTGTATTTAATTTTTCAGATTTTAAAATCTGGTCCTTACTTTTTGCAATAGGGATATTTACCGGCTTAATAGCAGGCAGCTATCCCGCTCTTTTTCTAAGCCATTTTAAAACAACAAAGGTGTTAAAGGGAAGATTAGCAAATGGAAAAACCGGCGGCGGTTTACGCAAAGCGCTCGTGACTTTTCAATTTATTATTTCTCTTTTTTTTATCGTTGCTACCATTGTTATTTATAAGCAGATAAATTATGTTAGAAACAGGCCATTGGGATATGACCAGGAGAACCTGGTTGACATATCTGCAAACGGCAACCTTGCTGACAAGTTTGGCATTTTCAAAAATGAATTGCTTCAAATTCCAGGCGTTAAAAATGTAACGGCTGGTTCAGATAATATTTTAAATTTTGGAGGAAGTGTAACAGGCATGGACTATCCGGGAAAAGTTCCGGGAGAGGAAATATCTGTAATTGTAAGTTCGGTGCAATACGACTGGACTAAAACGATGGGTATAAAAATAATCGAAGGCCGCGATTTCAATCCGGCATTTTCAACTGATAGCAATTCATGTATTATTAACGAATCGGTAGTACAAAAGATGGGTTTAAAAGAACCCGTTACTGGCGCAAAGATTGGCGGCAGTACAGTTGTTGGTGTGTTTCAGAATTTCGTTTATAATAATCCTTCTGGTATTATTGCGCCAATGGTTATTTCACTTAAAACAACTAACCTGCAGCATTATTTTGTTCGCATAAACAACAATGATCAATGGCGAAAAACCATCGCACAAATTGAAAGCACTGTAAAAAAGATAAACCCTGATTATCCTTTTAATTTTTCTTTTATTAAGAATGATTATCAGCAAAGATTTAAAGAATGGGGTTCGTTGGGATTAATGGCAACATTGTTTGGCAGCATGGCAATCTTTATCGCATGCCTCGGTTTATTCGGCTTGTCTTCGTTTCTCGCAGAACGAAAGAGCAAAGAATTGAGCATTCGCAAAGTGTTTGGTGCCAGTGCAAAAAATATCTGGTTACTACTTTCCAGCGATTTCCTGAAACCTGTGTTCATTGCACTGGTTATTGTAATACCAGTATCTTTTTGGATCGCCCATGTTTTTCTTTCAGGCATTACTTACCACACATCATTAGGCTGGTGGATGTTTGCACTTGCAGGTGCTATTGCGATTCTCATTGCACTAATAACGGTAAGTTTCCAGGCAATCAAAGCAGCAATGGCAAATCCTGTGAAGAGTTTGAGAACGGAGTGAAGAAGGTGAGTGGGTGAATAGAAATCGAAATTAAAAATAAATCGCGAAATCATTTGATTGTAAAATCGCAATTCAGACGAAAATAATCCTTAAATCATTTAATAATAAAAATCCTGATTCAGGCAATGTTTAAAAATCTTCCCTTCATTCTGAGACGCTTCAGCCGTCAAAGATTGAGTACGTCTTTGCATATTGTTGGCCTTACACTAGGCATTACAGTATGTCTTCTTATCGGCTTATTTATAAAATACGAATTAAGCTTTGATACCTATCATTCCAAAGCAGATCGCATTTATCGTGTAAATACAATCTGGACAGATCCCGGCGAAAAGCATTACCATTTTTCCAGCGCATATCCTCTTGCAGAAGCTATAAGAAAAGAAATACCGCTGGTTGAAAAAGTAACACGGATACATAATCCTGACCATCCCATTATTGAAATTACTCCTGAAAAAAGATTTAAACAAGATCGGGTAATGATGACCGATCCGGAATTTTTTGATGTGTTTGATGTAAAAGTTTTACAAGGCAATGGCCGTGAAGCGTTACGAAAGCCTTACCAGGCATTGCTTACAGAGTCTACAGCTAAAAAGTTTTTCGGCACCGAAAATGCAATGGGCAAGGTGTTCAAATTTAAAGACAAGTACAACATAACCGTTGCAGGAATACTTGCAGATTTTCCAGGCAATACACATCTGCCCGGTTCCATGGTGCTTTCGTTGTCTTCCGATGAAGACTATTTAGGTACAAGCACTACGCAATTTGGTTCGGTCTCGGGAGGTTCTACTTTTGTTTTGTTGCCAAACGGAATGGATCCTAAGCGCCTCGATGCAGGTTTAAAAGCGATCTACGACAGAGCCGTAAATAATGATCCCAACATGCCCAAAGGCTCTCGTGCAGATGTAGAGCTGCAGCCACTTAGCGATGTTCATTTCAATCAAAAATACGCCGATGGTGGACTTTGGGTGAAGGCTATAAACATTAACTGGCTTTGGTTTTTTGGAAGTGTTGGCTTAGCAGTATTGATCCTTGCCTGCATTAATTTTATTAATCTTTCAACTGCGCAGGCACTAACGAGAGCAAAAGAAGTTGGTGTACGCAAAACAATCGGCGCTGGAAAATTTCAATTGATAAGACAATTTCTTACGGAGGCTTTATTGCTGGTTTCTTTTTCAGCAATTTTAGGAATATTAATTACCTGGCTGTCTCTGCCTTATATTAATAATCTTGTTGAAAAACAAATCCCTTTCAACTTTTTTAGTTCGCCGATATTGTTAGGGTCACTGATTGTTGGAATTTTATTTACTTCATTGATGGCTGGTCTTTATCCCGCCTGGCTCATTTCAAAATTTAGACCGGCTGAAACATTAAAATCCGGATCTGTAAATTCAAATTATCAATCCGCCTTACTGCGTAAAGGATTAGTGGTAGCACAATTTAGTATATCAGTTTGTTTGCTTATTGCCCTATTGCTTATCGGCAGACAAATGAATTATATGCGCAGTAAGAATCTAGGCTTCGAAAAAGATAATACAGTGCTGGTGCAGTTGCCATTTGATAATGCTTCTGCAAAGAAAGAATTATTCGGCACCGAACTTTCTAAAATTCCGCAAATAAAAGATTTGTCGTTTTCCACAGGTGCTTTTAAAGGAGATAGTTGGGGAACAATAATGAGTTTGAAAGATGGTAACGATCCACAACGGCAGCCTGTAACGACTATTATGACTGATGACCGCTTTTGTAAAATGTACGGTTTGCATCTTAAGGCAGGAAGATTTTTTGAGGCAAGAGATACAAATGCAGTTTCTAACTCTCTTCCCGATGGTCAGCGTTTTCCTAAATCTGTAGTAAATGAAAAGCTTGTAAAAGCATTAGGCTTTGAATCTGACGAAGCTGCCCTGGGCAAAAGATTCTGGATAGGAATGAATGGATGGAGAGCCGAAATAGTAGGCGTTGTGCAGGACTTTAATACCACTTCATTACATGAAGAAATAAAACCAACGCTTATAACTCAATACGTTCCTTTTTGCGACAAAGCCGGAATAAAAATTAAAACAGGATCGGACATACCGCAAACAATCGCTCATATAAACCAGGCTTTCAAAAAAGTTTACACAGATGGAATATTTGAATTTAATTTTTT
>Ga0268264_10003813_pt1 | contig 12932 bp, 9 predicted proteins | sample KBSSwiS32_FD_190357 | JGI IMG/M metagenome (GOLD analysis project Ga0268264, IMG submission 190357) | Switchgrass rhizosphere microbial communities from Kellogg Biological Station, Michigan, USA - KBS Switchgrass S3-2 (SPAdes) (version 2) | ecosystem: Host-associated > Plants > Roots >...
CTTGTCTCCAGCGACGAAGAAGTAATGCCCGATGCCCTGGCCTGTCTGGCAGCCTCTGCGGCCCTCGCAGTATCTGATATACCCGTACAGGAAATCATATCCGAAGTAAGGGTGGCAAGAGTAGATGGCAAATTTATAGTAAACCCCCTGCGCAGCGAACTGGCAAAGGCAGACATGGATTTTATTATCGCGGCCACCGATAAAAATATCATGATGGTGGAAGGTGAAGCCAAAGAATGCTCAGAAGAAGACCTGATTAAAGCCATTGAACTGGCACATGATGCAATCCGGGTACAGGTAAAAGCGCAGGAAGCATTGCGCACTTCAAAAGGTATCACTGCTAAACGGGAATATAAAAAACCTGAGCATGACGAAGCCTTGCGGGCAAAAGTAAATGCATTCGCTTCACCAAAAGTATACGAAGTAGCAAAAAGCGGCAGCAGCAAACACGAACGCAGCGATAAGTTTGATCAGATACAGGAAGACCTGTTGGCACACCTGAAAACAGAATACAATATTGCGGAAGATGCCAGCCTGGACGATAACATTAAAAAGCTTGCAAAAAACTATTACCACGATGTTCAGTATGATGTTGTAAGGGATATGATCCTGAATGACAAGGTACGCCTTGATGGACGCGGCCTGGAAGACGTTCGTCCCCTGAACATGGAAATAGATATTCTTCCTTCTCCTCATGGTGCCGCGCTGTTTACCCGTGGTGAAACGCAATCGTTAACCACTGTTACGCTGGGCACGCCACTGGATTCATTATTGATTGAAAGTGCCGCCAAATCCGAGTATTCAAAATTTCTTTTACACTATAATTTTCCTCCTTTCTCTACCGGTGAGGTAAAAATGATGCGAGGCGTTGGACGCCGGGAAGTAGGGCACGGAAACCTTGCGCTGCGGTCTTTGAAGCAAATGATGCCGGGCGGTGAATACCCTTATACAGTTCGGGTAGTAAGTGATATTCTTGAGTCTAATGGATCTTCCTCCATGGCAACCGTTTGCGCAGGCTCTCTTGCGTTGATGGATGCAGGCGTGCCCGTTCCCAAACACGTGAGCGGCGTAGCCATGGGATTGATTTCCAAAGGAGGCAAATTTGCAGTGCTCACAGACATACTTGGAGATGAGGATCATCTTGGCGATATGGACTTTAAAGTAACCGGTACACGTGAGGGTATCTGTGCTGTACAAATGGATATCAAAGTGGATGGTTTAAGTATGGACGTAATGAGACAGGCATTGTCGCAGGCACGCAAAGGCAGGTTGCATATAATTGAGGCAATGTATGCCACCATTCCAGCTGCGCGTGCAGATGTAAAACCACATGCGCCCAGGATGGTGAAACTGTTTATCGACAAAGAATTTATCGGTGCAGTTATCGGGCCGGGCGGCAAAATTATACAGGAAATTCAGCGCGAAACAGGAGCTACTATAAACCTGGAAGAAAAGAATGAAATGGGGGAAGTGAGCATTTTCAGTGCCAATAAAGACGGGGTAGAAAAAGCGGTAGCATGGATTAAGGGTATTGTTGCGGTTCCGGAAGTAGGGGATGTATATGAGGCCAAGGTGAAGTCGATTATGCCTTATGGCGCCTTTGTAGAATTTATGCCGGGCAAACAGGGCTTGCTGCATATTTCAGAGGTAAGCTGGAAAAGATTGGAGACCCTTGAAGGCGTATTAAATGAAGGCGATACGGTTAAAGTAAAATTAACCGGCACAGATCCTAAAACCGGCAAATTTAAATTATCCAGGAAAGTGTTGTTGCCCAAGCCGGAAGGACAGCAACGCCAGGATTGATTCGCTTTGAATGGATTTTATATAATATCTTAAACCCCGGCCTGCCCAGTGCCGGGGTTTTTAATGCTTTTACACCATGCCTGATTCCATCGAATTTACCGTATATTTTTCTGACGAAATCACTAAAGACATTCTTATTGCCCGTTTATCCGATGCCGGGGCCCACGGCTTTGAAGAAGAAAAGAATATCCTGAAAGCTTTTACGGCACCCGGTAACAGCGAGTCGTTATTTGAAGAAATTATCCAGGAATATGGCTTGAAATACCTAAAATCAATAATTTACGATCAAAATTGGAACGCTTTGTGGGAAGCCGATTTTCAACCGGTGACAATTGGCAGTTTTTGTAATATCCGTGCAGGGTTTCACCAGCCGGTTCCTGGTATTAAACACGATATTATCATTACCCCGAAAATGAGTTTTGGAACCGGCCATCATGCCAGCACTTACCTGATGATCCAGGCCATGCAAAAAATTGATTTTAGCGGAAAATCTGTTTTTGATTTTGGTACAGGTACCGGCGTACTGGCAATTTTAGCGGAGAAATGCGGTGCCGAATCTGTTACAGCTATCGATAATGATGAATGGAGTATAAACAATGCAAACGAAAATTTTAATATAAATAATTGTCGTAAAACATTGATATATAGAGATAATGGATTTTCAGACAGCCAAGAATATGATATTATTCTGGCAAATATCAACAGGAATATCATTCTGCAGGAGATGAAAAAAATTCAACAACATATTGTTAAAAATGGCGTTGTATTATTGAGCGGTTTGCTGACAGGAGATGAGGATATAATTGTAGCGGAAGCAAGGCGCTGTGGCCTCGAATTAAAACAAAAAACAGAGATGAACGGATGGATTTGCCTACTGGTGGTAAACCCCTGATATTTCTTAGTTTTTCTGAGGTGGTTTAAGTATTTTCGTAGTTCCATTTCAACCAATATTTCTGATGAAAGAGGTAATGATCATTTTATTGGCATATCTCATTGGCTCCATACCAACGGCCGTTTGGGTAAGTAGTCATTTTTTCAATATCGATATACGTGAATATGGCAGCGGAAACGCTGGCGCCACCAACACTTTCCGGGTACTTGGAAAAAAATGGGGCACTTTTGTTATGGTGGCTGATATGCTGAAAGGATTGATAGCCGTTAAACTTGTATACCTTCTTCCATTTTATATTGATCATGATTTCGCAAGAACCAGCCTCCAGATTGGTCTGGGATTAGCTGCAGTGCTGGGTCATATTTATCCGCTATGGGCAGATTTCAGGGGCGGTAAAGGCGTAGCTACTCTTTTTGGTTTGGTGTTGGGTATTTCACCATGGTCTGCATTGGGTTGCAGCGGCGTTTTTTTACTGGTATTGTTTCTGACCAGGTTTGTATCTCTTAGTTCCATATTGGCAAGTGCGGCATTCCCCATTTTTATCCTCGTCATTTTTAATGTTGACAATCATCCTTACCGGATATTTGCTGTGGGCGTTGCATTACTGGTGATACTTACCCACCAAAAAAATATTGGTCGCCTGTTAAAGGGCAGTGAAAGCAAAGTGCCTATACTTAAACATCGCGACAGGAGAAGACAGCGAAGGCTTAGCGGTAAATAATCAGTAAATATATTTGTAGTCTAAATTTTAGAGGCCGGTTTACCGGCCTTCCTATTTATCCCTATTGAAGGAAATGCAGGTATGATTTTTTTTGATTAATAACCGTTTTCAGTTTTTACTTTTACAGGTTGGTATAACTATTGATTCTAATATATTTTAAACCCTCATAAAAAGAACAGATGATCCGAAATATCGTTATCATTGGACTATTGATTACAGTATGCGCCTGCACAAGAAACGCGGTTACCGGGAGAAGCCAGTTGAAGTTATTATCTGATGCCGAGGTGCAGGGAATGGCAGCTACAGAATACAAACAATTTCTTACCTCTAACAAGGTGATCAGCGCCGCAGTAAGCAGAGACGCTGAGATGATTCGCAGGGTGGGCGGCCGCCTTACTGCTGCTATTACTGCGTATTACAAATCAGAAGGTAAGTCCAACATTTTGGATGGATACCAGTGGGAGTATAACCTGGTTGATTCTAAGGAAGCAAACGCCTGGTGTATGCCGGGAGGCAAAATAGTCGTTTATACCGGCCTGCTTCCCATAACGCAAAACGAGGCGGCGCTCGCCGTGGTAATGGGACACGAGATAACACATGCCCTTGCCCAGCACGGCAATGAACGAATGAGCATGGGCCTGGTACAGCAGCTGGGCGGCGTAGCGCTTTCTGTTGCATTGTCTAACAAACCGGCTGAAACCCAATCTTTATTCATGAATGCTTACGGTGTAGGAAGCCAGGTGGGTGTAATGCTGCCATTTTCGCGGAAAGATGAATATGAGGCCGATAAATTCGGGTTGAATTTTGCTGCAATGGCTGGCTATAACCCGCAAGAAGCCATCCCTTTATGGGAAAGAATGCAGGCGGCGGCAGGCAGCGGAAAACCGCCCGAGTTTCTAAGTACACACCCCTCCGAAGACAATCGGATAGCCCGCCTGAAAGAGCAAATGCCTGAAGCCCTGCGTTATTACAAGCCGGTAACCAGGTAGGCTGTTATTAATGATTCAGATCAACATACCCCCTTTCCGCCTTCAAATAAAGGCGGTATTTTCCGCATTATAGTGATGGTTCGGCCTTAATGTTTTACCTTTGCACTTCCCCAACAAAACACCCTAAAACAAAAATTTCTAAATATGTCTCAAACTTTGTTTGAAAAGCTCCTGATACAGGATGAGAGAAATTTGCTGATTCAAGGGCTTCCATCCTCCATTGAAAAACAGTTTGCTAAACTGTCTTTCTCAAAAAATGTGACGCCGTTGCTCAAAAGCCGCAAAATCGATTTTGCGCTTGTTTTTGCTGTTAGTGAAAGCCAGTTAACAGGTATTTTGCACGAAGTTTTACCTGCATTAAAAACTGATGCGAAATTGTGGATCGCCTATCCCAAAGCTACTTCCAAAATTGCTACTAATTTAAACCGCAATTGCAGTTGGGGTTGTATTACCGATGCCGGGTATGAGGATCTGGACAAAGTAGAATTGGACAATGTATGGGTGGCCAACCGTTTTAAAAAGGGCAAAGCTTTGGCTGTACCCGCTGCTACCGGCAGAGTAAGGGTTCGGCAGGTAGAAAAGGTTTGATAAAAAAGATATTTGGTAGAATAGCCCGCGCAACACGCGGGCTATTCTATTTTCGCGAAAAATAGTGTATGTCTTTTGTAAATATTGAAATCAAAGCCAGAACCGGCAGACCTGCCGAAATAAGACAGTACCTGTTGGAGCATGGTGCCGATTGTAAGGGTACCGATTACCAGACAGACACCTATTTCAACACAAATAAAGGACGCCTGAAGCTTAGGCAGGGTAATATAGAAAATAACCTGATTTATTATGAAAGGAGTGACCAGGCAGGGCCAAAACAATCCGATTTTAACCTGGTAAAGGTAGACAATGCCGAAACACTGAAAGCAATGCTGACTTCGGCAATAGGTATAAAAATAACGGTAAAAAAGACAAGGGAAATCTTTTTTATCGAAAATGTAAAGTTCCACCTCGATATACTGGATGCGCTGGGTTGCTTCGTTGAAATAGAGGCCAGTAACCGGTATGCGCCACTATCAAATAAGCAGCTTAACGAACAATGCAATTTTTATATGCAGGAGTTTGGTATAAAAGAGGAAGACCTGGTTAATATTTCATACAGCGACATGCTGCTGGAGGCTCATTAAAACAAATAAACCACTATTCCGGCATGAAAGGCGGTAACGGAAGATAGCCCGGCAGCCCTAAAAAATAATCTCATCGCCATTAACGTTCAGCAGCAGTTCTTTCTTGTTATTATCTTTCACCCTACCGGTTATCCCGGCGTCTATCCCAAACTGTTTGCCAATGCCGATAAGAGTTGAAGCAGATTTCTCATCGGTAAAAATTTCAAGCCTGCAACCCATGTTAAAAACCTGGTACATTTCTCTGTTGCCGGCCTGGGAAGAACGCTGAATAATATCAAAAATGGGCGGCACATCGGGAAGATTATCTTTGACAATGCTGAAATTGCCGGGCAGGTATTTCATGCATTTTGTTTGTCCGCCGCCGCTGCAATGTATAAGCCCATGTACTGCGTCAAAGTGATTTTCAAGAATTGCCTTTAACAGGGGTGCGTAGGTGCGGGTAGGCGATAGCAGCAATTGCCCGATGCTCAGGTCGGCATCAACCGGCAAAGTTCCTGGCCGGAAATCTCCGGGGCTTATTTTGTCGCTAAAAAAATGGCTGCCGATGTATACCACTTCCCGGTCGAGTGCATTATCGTATGATTCCGGAAATTTTTCGCCGTAGCTTTTATGCAAAACATCATGACGTGCGCTGGTAAGCCCGTTACTGCCAATGCCACTGTTGTAAACGGATTCGTAAACTGCCTGTCCATAACTGCTAAATCCAACAATTACGTCGCCCCCCTGAATTTTTTCGTTACTGATTACTTTGTTACGTGGCCAGCGGGCAGCCATGGTTCCGTTTACTGCAATGGTTCTTACCACATCTCCTACATCGGCCGTTTCGCCGCCGAGGTAAGCAATGTTTACACCAAATTTTTGCAGGTCCGCAAACAATTCCTGGGTACCATTTATAATCGCTTCCAGCACTTCGCCGGGGACAAGGTGCTTATTGCGATCGATGGTGGAAGAAAATAATAAGTTGTCGTAAATGCCCACGCAAAGCAGATCGTCTAGGTTCATAACAACGGCGTCCTGTGCAATCCCTTTCCATACGGAAATATCACCGGTTTCTTTCCAATATAAATAGGCCAGTATGCTCTTGGTGCCAGCGCCATCGGCATGCATCACATTCACCCAGGCCGCATCGCCGCCCAGGTAATCAGCATATAGTTTACAAAATGCATGCGGATAAAGTCCCTTGTCTAACTTTTCAGTGGCTTTGTGTACTTCTTCCTTTTGTGCCGATACGCCTCTTTTTGAATATAAACTCATGCTGCAGGTTAAGGCGCAAAACTAAATATTCAATTTTCAATTATCAATTTCAATTATCAATTAGTTTTGCACCACTTTACAATGAAAGTTTACAATACGATAGACCGGTTGCCGGCATTCAATAAATCGGTGGTAACAATCGGCACATTCGACGGGGTGCATCTGGGGCACCAGCAAATAATCGCGCAGCTGAAAAAAGAGGCTCACCGCATAGGGGGCGAAACAGTGCTCGTGACTTTCGAGCCCCACCCCCGCAAAATCGTCAGCAGCAAACCGCTTCAGCTGATAAATACCCTTTCCGAAAAAATTGAGTTACTGGAAAAACAGGCGATAGACAACCTTGTTGTTGTACCCTTTACCCGTGCATTTGCAGATCAGCCTGCCAACGCCTACGTGGAAGATTTCTTGGTTAAGCAATTTCACCCCCATACGGTTATTATAGGCTATGATCACCATTTCGGGAAAAACCGCAGCGGCGATTTCAAGCTATTGGAAGCATACGCCGGAAAGCACACATTTGAACTGATTGAGATACCCGTTCACCTGGTAGACCAGGCAGCCATCAGCTCTACTAAAATAAGGGAGGCCCTGCTGACGGGCAAAGCAGAAGAGGCCAATCGTTTTCTTGGCTATGATTATTTTTTCGATGGCAGGGTAATGGAAGGCAACAAGCTGGGCCGCACTATTGGCTATCCTACCGCTAACCTGCAACCGCAAACAGAAGACAAGCTGATTCCCGGTAACGGCGTGTATGCGGTACGGGCAGCAGTCATAAAAAATACTGTCAATGGAAATACCGATGATCTCTTGCCCCCCGGCATCAACCGTTCATCTTATAAGGGCATGATGAATATTGGAACCCGCCCTACTGTGGATGGTACCAAAAGGGTGATAGAAGTGAACCTGTTTAATTTCAACGAAGATATCTACGGGCAAACAATAAGAGTATACGTACACAGCTATTTGCGGAAGGAGCAAAAATTTGCCGGGCTGGATGCATTAAAGGAACAACTCGCCCGTGATCGGAATGCTGCTATGGCTGCATTGGCATAATGTATGGCTGCTCACATGAGCATTTTTACCGCCAGTTCCTTTAGCAGCGAAGCATCTGCCGTTCCGGCATCATTAACACCCAAACTTTTGAGGTTGTAATGGTGCAGCAGAAGTATGGTTTTTTCCAGGCCCTCATATCCGTAATTCTTCAGTGTTGCCAGTGCCTGTTTCGCGGCAAAAATATTATTATAAAACAGTGGCTTTACCGCGTTTTCGGTTTTATCAGCCATTCCGGAAAGCGCAAACACCTTTGCAAAATAGTTATAGACAGCGGGCAATACCAATTGAATGGGCGCCGCTTTGGGATTGCTTTCAAAATAGGAGATGATACGTATTGCGCGTGAAAGATCTTTTGTTGCCAGCGCATCCTGCAATTCAAAAACATTGTATTCTTTGCTAACACCAATGTATTTTTCAATATCGTCTTCGGTAATAGTTGTCCTGTTACCGAGGTTTACTGCAAGTTTTTCAATTTCATTATTTATTCTGGAAAGATCATTGCCGATATGTCCAACCAGTAGCATCAGTGCTTTTGCAGAAAGACTATAACCCTTCGATTCTGCCAGGTTGCCAATCCATTCCGGCAACTGGTTTTCATACATCTTTTTTGTAGATAGCAGTTCCCCTTTTTCCTTGAGTAATTTTGCGAGTTTGCTACGGCCATCTATTTTTTTTTCCTTATAAGAAACTACAAAAACAGTAGAGAGCAGCGGGTTGGCAATATATCCTTCCAGCTTGTCGATGTCGCGCATCTGCTGTGCTTCCTTTAGCAACACCACCTGCCGCTCTGCAAACATGGGATACCGCATGCAGGTATTTACAATATCAGCCCACGCAGCATCTTTACCATAAAAGACAGTAAGGTTAAATCCGGCATCTGCTTCGCTCAATATATGATGCTCCGCATAATTCATCACCTTGTCTATATAATAATTTTCTTCTCCTTCAAGCCAATAAACCGGTTTGAAGTTCTTCTTTTTCCAGTCGTTCAGAATTTTTTCAACAGACATAATCCTGCAATATTAATCAATAAACGGAGCGTTTTTAAGGGCGATTTTTTTATTGCTGAAAGGCCGGGTGTAAAAAATCGCTAAAATTGTCAAAACCGTTGCTGGTATTGAGTTACAGGTCATATTCTGAGCGCAATTTTTACCAGAGTCCGGGTTTTAAAGCGGGGCCGAAATGATTCTGGCATGGTTTTAGTCTAAAGGGTAAATAGCTGAAAAAAACAGCTTCTCACCGGGACTTTTTTAATAACCTTTTTTCTAAAAACAAATCAATATGAGTACAACTAATTATCCATCTGCTACATCACAGAGCCAACCACCAAAGAAAGATTACAGGGGATTAATAATCGGTCTTTTAGCTGTAGGTCTTTTAGGTACATGGGGTTATTTGCTCTGGAACAACAACAAAAATGAACAAAGCATCGTTCAGAAAGACACCCAGATTGCAAGGGTAACTGATGAAAAAAGCGAAATTCAGCGCAGCTTCGATGCGTCACTCGCACGTCTTGATTCTGTAACCGGCAGCAACAACCAATTGCAGACCAAGCTTACCGAAGCAACCAATGATATCGCAAAAAGAAAGGCAGAAATCCGCAGCATCCTGAGCAAGAAAAATGCAACTGCTGCTGAACTTACAAGAGCGAAGGAATTAATTGGCCAGTTAAATGATAAGATTGCCGGCCTGGAACAAAAAGTTACTGAACTCACTGCACAGAACACGCAGCTGAATACTGACTTAACTACTGAGAAAACTAAAACAACTCAGTTGACAGCAGATTTATCAACTACTACTGCTGCAAAAGCAGAAGCTGATAAAAAAGTTGAAATTGCGTCTACTTTCAATGCTTCCAACATCACTATTACACCCATCAACGAAAAGAAGAATGGTCGCGAAAAAGTTACTACTACCGCAAAACGTGTAGACAAACTGGTTATCGCTTTCGATGTTGACAACCGCATTGTTCAGTCAGGTACTGCAGATATCTATGTATGCATTACTGGTCCTGATGGAAAGCCTGTAACAGTTGAAGCCCTTGGTTCCGGCACGTTCACAACACGTGATGAAGGTGATAAATTATTTACCGCAAAAATCCCCGTGGAATTTGAAGCCGGTAAAAAGAAACCTGTTCAGTTTGCATGGAAACAAAACAGCGATTTTCAGCGTGGCAACTACAAGATTGAAATCTACCACAATGGTTTCAAAATTGGCGAAGGAACCCGTGAGCTGAAGAAAGGTGGTTTGTTTGGATAAGAATAGTCCGTCTCCATATATTATATAGTCTCTATATTATGAAGAAGCCGCTCTTGTAACAGAGCGGCTTTTTCATGTCATGCAGCAATACATTACCAAGTACTCCGTACTATCAAAACAGCGCTCTCACCGATGCACGCCCAATATGCACAACTCTTGCCTCGCCTGGTTTTCTTCCTTCATATTGTACATTAATTTCAAGGTTATTGGCAAGCCGCTTGGTTACCTCAATGCTCCATAAGAAATTCTTGCCGGGCAAAAGGCCATCCAGCATATTATAGCCCACCGTTGAATTGGCGTTGGCCGCAGGAGAGAAGCTGATATTGGAGTAAGTGAACTTTGCTAAAACAGATCCTGATTGCAGTATATTATATTTTATCTCCGTATTGATGGAATTGGAAGCGTACACTTCATGATCGCCGGTGTTGTTTTTCTTATTGCTATATTTATAACCTGTTATAAAACGCAACGAAGTACCCTTTGTATAGCTGATGCGTGGCTCCAGCGAATACTGGTTGATAGAATAGTTGCGGTTTTCAAATTTTTGATTATCGGTACTAAGGGTGTTGGTACCTGTCTTGCCCGTGATATCAAACAACAACCATTTATTTATATTAACCCTTGCGCGGCTGCTCCATTCTTGCAGTCGCCTGCTTTCAAGACCGTAGGTTAAAAGCGATTTACCGCTGTTGCGTGTATTGGAGACATCAAGCCCCCAGCGCGTACTGAACCGGTTAAAGGAAAAACTATTGATAAATATTGAAGTCAGGTTGATAAGAGCCGTATCGCTCAAAGGCGTCTTAAATGGATTTAACTGCACAATGCCGCTGGCAATCTCTTTTTTTGCGATTTGCAGGGAAGACTGCAAATTAATTCTTGCTATAAATTTTTTCCCTTTCCCGGCATTTCTCAGGTCCACAGCTGCACGGGGGTTTATATTTACGCTGTAATTAAAAGTATTGTAATTGGCTTTGATAAATTGATTGCTGGGTGTAAATATCTTGATGTATTTAGCCTGGTCCTGGAACAGTGCTGCTTCAAATTCATTCAACTGCTGCACGCCATCATTGTTATAGTCGTTCCAGGTATATTGTCCCTGGCCGGCTGGTACTTCCAGGAATGTATAATCGCGTTTTTGTTCCTGGCCAGAACCGGCTTCATATAAGAGATTCCCCGTCAGCAGTCCCCTCCATTCATTTACCTGGTATTCGCCGCGGCCCAGTATGCTTTGATCGGCTTTCTGCGTGGTTACTGTACTGTTCAGAATGTCCAGCTTCCGATAGGTGGCGTTCCACCTGAACTGGTGATGCTGGTTTTTCAGGAGTTCACCGGTAATATTGATGTTATGACTGATATCGCTTGTCACAAGGCTTTTTCCATAAGGGTATTTGTTGGTCCTTGTCATATATGTAATGCCCCAGCGGTTGGGTTTGTTCAACGATGATTTCAGGGAGAACTGGATCGTCTGAAAAGAAAAACTTGTGGCGGTTACTGAATCAGCCTGCTTGTTTCTCACTTCGTTGTGTTCTACTGAATAATTGGCGCCAATGGTATAGTTGCCTAATTTTTTGAACTGTTTAGAAATATCAATTACCGGACGCAGGAAAAAACCTTTTTCCACGGTGCTGTTGGTGTTGGATAAACTAAACTGGTTATTGAATTGCCAGCCCCCGATATTCTGCGACTGCACAATTGAATTGCGCACACCGTTGAAATCGCTGTTTCTTTTGTAATTCGTCAACTGGTAACGGAAACTATTTTTTTTACTATCCTCCAGTTGTGCACCGCCGCTGACAATGGTTTCCGTAGCAGCGGGAAGCACATAAGGCAGTCCCCAATCTCTTAAAAATTCCACGTTTCTTAAACGTTCCAGTGGCCGAAACCGGGCATCTACATATTCAAAGCCTGCATCTGTTAAGAGCTTTAGCTTTCTGGCCTCGCCAAAATCTTTTTGATTGGTTAATTTGACTTTTGCTGCATATCCTTTGTTGTCGGCTTTGTCGATGTTGGAAAATGTGTTGATATCATAGTTGCTATAGGCCAGCTCGGTGCTGATATTTGTTTTCTTGCTGATGTCGTAATCAACCAATACACTGACCAGTTGCTGTTTTTTGGGCGTCACCAGAAAAACAGCGGCGTCAAACTGCCCCTGTTTTACACCGCCTACTGGCGCCACCCAGCGGTATACTTTTCCATTGGCGCCATTGAAATCGGGCAGATAATCGCCCTTGCCCACACCTACATCTGCAAAAGAAAGGCTGTATATGGCGCTGTCGGCATTGGTTGAATACACAAATACCGAATCATGTACCAGGCCATTGTTAAAAGTGGTATCAACTTTTTTGTACAGTATTTTTCCTGCTGAAAAAGTGTCGAGGCTGGCCACTTTATAGAATGCATTATTGATACTGTCGCCCAGGTTCCGTAAAAATAATTTCTGATTGGGATCCAGCGTCTGGTTGATGGGAGAACTTTTGGCGTCACTGTTATTAAAAGCGCTTACTGTAAGCCTTAATTTATTATTGAAATTGGTGAGATTGCTGAAATATAAATTGGCGTTCAGGTAATTCCGGTCTGCATACTCAAATTCAATTTGAATGCGGCTGTCTTTTGTGATCATTCTTTTGGGCGTAAAAGTCAGTTCTGCGGTATTGTAATTGATCACGTAATCGCGGTCTTCACCGCGTTGCAGCAATTCACCGTCTATGTACACTCTTTCCGTGTTGGCCAGCAATACAAAATAGAATTCATTGTTGGCGCCCTGCAGGCGGTAGGGTCCCTGGTTG
>Ga0268264_10003815_pt1 | contig 12928 bp, 10 predicted proteins | sample KBSSwiS32_FD_190357 | JGI IMG/M metagenome (GOLD analysis project Ga0268264, IMG submission 190357) | Switchgrass rhizosphere microbial communities from Kellogg Biological Station, Michigan, USA - KBS Switchgrass S3-2 (SPAdes) (version 2) | ecosystem: Host-associated > Plants > Roots >...
TTCCGCGCCGTTCGACCCAGGCGGCAAGCAGACGCGGCAGGCGCGGATTCGCCTCGTCGCCCAGCGCCAGCCCCGAGGCGACGAGCGCGGTGAGATCCTCGTCGCTCCAGCGGTCGAAATCGAGCGGGGGAAGGGCGGGCGCGACCTCGGAGCGGAAGAAACCGCCGAGCGCTTCGTCGACGTCGATCAGCGCTTCGGGCGAGACATCCGCAGGCAGCTCGCGGTCCGACGAGGCGAGGATGCGCAAGGGGCGAAGCCAGCCGTCGGTCGCCGTCCGGAGCGCCGTCGCGGTCTCGGGAGCCAACTCGACGCCGCGCGCGCCGCGCCACACCTCGCGAATCTCGGCGGCGTCGAGCAGCAACTCGGGCGGATAGACATAGGCGGTTCGGAGCGGCAGGACGGCGCGCTCGGCCCCGGCGAACGCCAGGCGGAGCCCCGGGGGGAGCCAGCGGACGGCCTGATCGAGAGCGGCGGCGGCAGGCGGGGCGGCCAGCACCGCCCAGGCCGCCTCCTGGTCCCTCGCCCGCGAGAGCGCGCTCTTCCACCGGGCGGCGCTTTCGATATCCCCCAGAGGCAAAGCGACGCTACCGGCTTGGGCTCCGAGCGCAGCGAGGATGCCGCTTTTGCCGGTCCCCGGCCAACCCCACAGCTGCACCGCAGGCGCTTCGAGCAGCGCCATCCGGTGGAGGATGCGCGCGGCGTGCGGCAGGGCGAAGGGCTGATCCGTATCCACTGCGTCTACTGTAACCGACGCTCCGTTTCAGTCGGTCAAATGCCAGCCCTGCCCGCCCAGCGCCGCCGCCAGCTCCTTCCGTGCGCGGTGGATGTTGGTTTTCACCGTGCCGAGCGGCTGGCCGGTGACCTCCGCGATCTCCTGATAAGAGAGCCCTTGCCGGAAGCGCAGCAGCAGCACCTCGGAGTAGTCCGCCCGCAGGCCGCGGAGGCCGCGATCCAAGGCGCGCGCCAGGTCGTAGCGGCCGGCGCCCGCCTCCGGACTTTCGCTCTTCTCGTCGGCCAGCACCGACGCGAGATCCGCTTCGTCGTCGCCGTGCGCTTCGAGCGGCAGGGTGTCCAGTCCCGGCCGGCGCAGGTGGTCGAGCGTGGCGTTGTGGGCGATCTTGAACAGCCAGCTCGAGAACTTGCGGGTCAGGTCGTAGGTGTCGAGCCGGCGAAAGGCCTTCAAGAACGTCTCCTGGGCGATGTCCTCGGCGACCGTCGAATCGTGGACCATGCGCACGATCAGACTGAAGATCGGCCGTTCGTAGCGCCGCACCAGATCGTGAAACGCCCGCTCGGACCCGGCGAGCGCCCGGGCGACGAGATCGGCGTCGGAAGGAACGGCAAGCGCGGCGCCGCCCGGGCGGACTTCGCCCAAGGCATCAGGTATGCCGGCCATTCCGTTCTCTCCTCACGCGACTGTTACGGCAAGGCGTGGTACGAGGTTGCGCGGCGGGGCGCCGCCGGACTGCTACACTCCGGGGGAGTCGGCGCCTTGGCGCCGGGATTCATCCCCTTGAAACTAGTGGAGGTCGACGATGCGGAATCTCACCATAGCCTGTCTCGCGCTCATCCTGACTCTATCCGTCCTGCCCACTCCGGCCCACGCCGCGACCGTCGCCGGGGTGAACGTGCCCGACAAGGCCGACGCCGAGGGCACGGCGCTGGTGCTGAACGGCGCCGGCCTGCGGACCAAGCTGTGGATCAAGGTGTACGTCGGCGCGCTCTACCTGCCCGGCAAAGAGAGCAACGCGGCCAAAGTGCTCGCCGCGGACACGGCGCGCGAGACCCGGTTCTTCTTCCTTTACAGCGTCTCCAAAGACCAGATGTGCGACGCCTGGAGCGAGGGTCTGGAACAGAACTCGCCGAACGCTTCGGCCCAGGTGGCCAAGGACTTCAAGACCCTCTGCACCTGGATGGAAGACATCCCGAAGGGGAACCAGATGGCGCTGGTCTACGTCCCGGGCAAGGGGACGACGCTGACCGTGAACGGCAAAGCGAAGGGAACGCTCGCCGGCAAGGCGACCTCCGACGCGATCCTAGGAACCTGGATCGGCCCCGATCCGGCTCCGGGCGCGGACTTCAAGAAAGCGGTTCTCGGCGGCAAATAAGCCCGCCAGCTCGCTTTTGCATATTGACAACTGGCTATTGATCTGCCAAGATTCGCTTGCGGGGAGGCAAGATCCTCCTCTCATCCCTCCCAAGAGGAGCGCCAAGGCGCTCCTCCTTTTTTTTGCTTGGTGGGGGCTGGAAGCGGCCAGGTTTAAGCCTCGCTCCTTCGGGCGCCTTCGGCAGCAGCCAGTCGCTGCGGGACTTAAATCTGGCCGCTTCCAGCTTTTTGCTCACTCAACGCCAGAACAACCCGACGATCACCACCGCCAGGATCAGGCGGTAGACCCCAAAGACCGTCAGGCTCCGCTGACGGAGCCAACCGAGCAGCCATCCGATCACCAGGTAGCCCGCGACGGCGGAGACCGCGATGCCGACCCAGGTGGCGGGCCAGCCGACTTCGGGGGCCGTACCGTGGAGCACGGTTCCGAGGACCGAGTGCCCTGCGGCGAGGATGCCGATCGGAATCGAGAGCAGGAACGAAAACCGCGCAGCGGCCGGGCGGGCCAGCCCCAAGAACAGGGCGGCCGTGATCGTGATCCCCGACCGCGAAGTCCCCGGGTTGAGCGCGAGCGCCTGGGCGAAGCCGATCAGGGCGACGTCAGTCCAGGAGAGATCCGCGATCCCCCGTTCACGGCGGCCGTAGCGGTCGGCGGCGAGCATCAACAGGCCGAAGAACGCGGCGTTCGCCGCGATCAGCAGAGGGTTCCGGGCCACGGTCGCGATCGAATCGTGAAACAGCAGGCCCGCGACCGCCGCGGGAATCGTCCCGACCGCGAGCTGGAGCGCCAGGCGGCGGGGGACGAAATCCTCCCCTTCGACTTCTCGCCCGGTGAAGAACCCGACGATCAGATCCTTCAATTCGCGGCGGTAGAACGCGATCACGGCGAGCAGCGTCCCGGTGTTGGTCGCGATGTCGAACTCGAGCCCCTGATCCGCCCAGCCGAGCAGGCGCGGCAGCAGGATCAAATGCCCGGACGAGCTGATGGGCAGGAATTCGGTGATCGCTTGGACGAGGGCGAGGATCGCGGCGTGATCGAGGCGCAAAGGGTGCTTCTCCCAGGGGGCGGCGTAGCGGGAACCGCAACGGCGGGCGGATTCTACGGCATCCTCCCCACCCCTTGAGGCTATACTTCCGGCGCCTTCCGCCCCCTTCGAACGGGGGGCCTTTCAAGGAATCCCTGATGCGCACACTCTTCGTCACCGGCGGAGCCGGTTTCATCGGCTCCAATTTCGTGCGGCTCGCGCTCGCCGAGACCGGCGACCGGATCGTCGTCTTCGACAAGCTGACCTACGCCGGCCGGCCGGAGAATCTCGCCGACTTCGAGGCCGATCCGCGCTATGCGTTCGTCCTTGGCGACATCGCGGATCGCGAAGCGGTCCGACGGGCGTTCGCCGAACATCGCCCCGCCGCGGTGCTCAATTTCGCCGCCGAGAGCCACGTCGACCGGTCGATCGAAGATCCGGGCGCGTTCGTGCGGACCAACGTCACCGGCTGTTTCGAGCTGCTCGACGCGGCGCGGCACTTCGTCCGCGAGCTGGGCGCGGCAGAGCGCGAGGCGTTCCGCTTCCTGCACGTCTCGACCGATGAGGTCTATGGCAGCCTGGGACCCACCGGCGCGTTCACGGAAAATACGGCTTACGCGCCGAACTCCCCTTATGCCGCTTCCAAAGCGGGCGCCGACCATCTGGTGCGCGCCTACCACGAGACGTTCGGCCTGCCGACTTTGCTCACCAACTGCTCGAACAACTACGGTCCCTACCAGTTCCCCGAAAAGCTGATCCCGCTGATGATCTTGAACGCGCTCGAAGGGAAGCCTTTGCCGATCTACGGCGACGGCAGCAACGTGCGCGATTGGCTTTACGTCGAAGACCATTGCCGCGGCCTGCTCACCGTGCTGGAGTCCGGCGTGCCGGGCGAGAAGTACAACCTCGGCGGCCGGAGCGAACGGACCAACCTTGAGATCGTCGACGCCCTCTGCGCCGCGCTCGAAGAAGAGCGTCCGGCGGCCGAGAACGCGGCGCTCCGCGCGAAGGGAATCGGCTCGTACCTCGACCTCAAATCCTTCGTCACCGACCGGCCCGGGCACGACCGGCGCTACGCGATCGACGAGACCAAGATCCGCACCGAGCTGGGCTGGCAGCCGCAGCACGATTTCGAAACCGGCCTCGCCGAAACCGTCCGCTGGTACCTCGCAAACCGCGCTTGGTGCGAAGCGATCCAATCGAGCTTCCGAGAACGCCTGGGGAGCCTCTGATGAAATTCATCCCGACCCAGATTCCCGACGTCATGATCGTCGAGCCGGATATCTTCCGCGACGACCGCGGGCATTTCTTCGAGGCCTACCACGCGGAAAAATACGCCGTGGGCGGCATCGACCAGCCGTTCGTCCAGGACAACCAGTCGCACTCGATTCGCGGCACGCTGCGCGGCCTGCACGCCCAACGGCTACAGCCGCAAGGCAAGCTCGTGCGCGCTCTTTCCGGCGAGATCTTCGACGTCGCGGTGGACATTCGTCCCAGCTCGGCCACGTTCGGTCGCTGGGTGGGCGCGATCCTCTCCGCTGAAAACCGCCACCAGCTCTGGGTACCCGCCGGCTTCGCGCACGGCTTCGCGGTCCTTACCGATACCGCCGACGTGCTCTACAAATGCACCACGCTCTACCGCCGCGACGACGAGATCGGAATCCTCTGGAACGATCCCGAGATCGGCATCGACTGGCCGCTGCTCTCTCCCCCGCTCCTGTCGCCCAAAGACGCCGCGGCGCCGCGGCTCGCCGAGATTCGCGACCAGCTCGTCGGTTGACGGGTTGGCGGCCCTCCTTACGATGACCGAATTTTCCGCCGAGGACCTGGAGCAGCTTGCCGCCCGCGGCATCTCCCGGCAGGAAGCCGGGCGGCAGCTCGCCCTGCTGCTCCATCCGCCGGCGCCCGCCCGGGTCCTGCGCCCCTGTTGCGTTGGCGACGGCATTCGCCGGATCGACGAAGCGGAGATTGTGGACCAGGTCCGCGTAGCGGAATCCGTCGCGCGCGAAGGACGCGTCTCGAAGCTGGTCCCGGCCTCGGGCGCCGCGAGCCGAATGTTCCAGGCGCTCGCGGCCGATCTCGAAAACTTGGCCGAAGACGAACCCACGGCCGCTAGCACCGAGCCGAGCGAACCCTCGGCGGAGACCGCGCGGCTGCTCGCCGAGCTCGACCGGATGCCGTTCGCCGACCCGCTCGGCGCGGCGCTCGCGGCCCAGGGGCACGATCTGTCGACCCTCCGCCAGGCCGGCCGGCGCCGCGAGATCCTGCGGACTCTCCTCCACCCCACCGGCCTGGGATACGCGGACCTCCCCAAGGGCCTGATCCCGTTCCATCGCGCGGAGCCCGCCGGGCGGACGCCGTTCGAGGAGCACCTGCGCGAGGCGGCCGCGCTGATTCGCGACGCTTCGGGCGTCTGCCGGCTCCACTTCACCGTCGCGCCCGAGTACGAGCCGCGGTTTCGGGCGCTGCTCGACGAGCTGGCGCCGCGCCTCGCGGCGGAGCTGGGCGCCCGTTTCGAGGTCGACTTCTCGATCCAACATCCGCGCACCGACACGCTCGCGCTCGACCTTTCGACCGGCGAGCCGTTCCGCACCGAAGACGGCGCCCTGCTGTTTCGTCCGGGCGGCCACGGCTCGCTGATCGAGAACCTGGCCGATCTCGCGAGTCGGGGCGCCGACCTGGTGCTGATCAAGAACGTCGACAACGTGCTGCCCGGCGGCGGACCGCCCGAGGTGCTGATCTGGAAGCGGGTGCTGCTCGGGCTCGCGGCGGACCTCGCCGAGCGGGCCGCCAACCTGCGCCGGGCGCTCGAGCGGATGATCCCGGCCGAAGATCTCCTGCGCGCCGCCGAGCGCTTCCTCGAACAGGAATTCGGCCGTGCGCCGAGCGCCTCCTCTTCGCCCGAGGAGCGAAAGCAGACGTTGATCTCCTCCCTCTCCCGACCCTTAAGGGTCTGCGGCGTGGTCGAAAACACCGGCGAGCCGGGCGGCGGCCCGTTCTGGGTCGCGGGAGAAAAAGGCGAGCCCGCGACCCCGCAGCTCGTCGAATCGAGCCAGCTCGATCCCGAACGACGCGCAGAGCTGCTCGCCGGAGCCACGCATTTCAATCCGGTCGACCTCGTCTGCGCCCTGCGGATCGGCGGCCGGCGGCTCGACCTGCTGAGCTTCGTCGATCCGAACGCCGTGTTCGTCGCCGAAAAATCCCAAGGCGGCCGGCCGCTTCTAGCCCTCGAACGCCCGGGCCTCTGGAACGGCGCGATGGCCGGCTGGAACACCCAGTTCGTCGAGGTCCCAAACGCCACGTTCGCGCCGGTGAAGACGGTGCTCGATCTGCTGCGCCCAGAGCATCAGGGGTAGACCGCCGCGATCGTCGGAGCTCGAAATCCTCGCCCCTTGGGTGTGCTTGTCCTGGGACCGCCGCCGGCTCGGCGGCGTTTTTCGCTGGGTTAACCACCGCCCTGCGCCTAAGCGCCTGAAGCCGCTCGGCGCCCGCGCCGGCGAGACGCCGGCGGTCCCAGGACAAGCACACCCAAGGCGGCATTAGCTACTGAAACCAAACGCCGCCTCCCGGCACAGACCCTTCCGAAGCCGCCGCGATAGGATCTCGTCCGGAATCGACGCGCGACCGTAGTGAGCTGTTGAAGGCGAACGTCCGCCTTCGGGAGGGGAACTTCATGAACGTATCGACCGCGCCGAGTGCTTCGAGCCAGCCGGCGACGAAATCCCGGACCAAAACCATCCTGCTGATCGTCGTCGCCATCGCGGTGATCGTCGGCCTGGCGTTGGGCGGCAAGCAGCTCTCCGGCGCGGTGATTCGCTTCGCCGAGTGGGTCCAGGGCCTCGGCGCCTGGGGGCCGCTCGTCTTCATCGTCGGTTATGTCGCGGCGACCGTGGCGTTCGCTCCGGCTTTTATTCTCACCCTCGCGGCGGGCGTCATCTTCGGCCTGGTGAAAGGCGCCCTCTACACCTTCATCGGCGCCACGATCGGCGCCTCGCTCGCGTTCCTGATCGCGCGGTATGGCGCGCGCCGGGCGATCGAGAAGAAGATCGCGGGCAATCCGAAGTTCGCGGCGATCGATCGCGCGGTCTCGAAGGAAGGACTGAAGATCGTCTCGCTGCTCCGCCTGTCGCCGGTCTTTCCGTTCAACCTGCTCAACTATGCGCTCGGCCTCACCAAGGTCCGGTTCATCGACTACCTGCTCGGCTGCTTCGCGATGATCCCGGGCACGATCCTCTACGTCTATTACGGCACGGCGGCAGGGAGCCTCGCGGAGGTCGCGAGCGGCAAGGCGGGGGGCCAGGGCGCCACGAAATGGATTTCACTCGGTGTCGGCATCCTCGCCACGATCATCGTCTCGACTTTCATCACGCGCTTGGCGAGCAAGGCGCTCAAAACCCAGCTCGATGCTCCCGAGGCACCGAAGGATAGAGCCCGCTCATGAACGAAGCCCGCGCGTTGATCGAGCCCCAGGACGAGCACAACACCAAGCTGCTCGGCTACGTCCACCCGTCGACCTGGACGAACCCAATCCCGAAAGCGCGCTATCACCTGGTGGTGATAGGAGCCGGCACCGCGGGTCTGGTCTCCGCCGCGGGCGCCGCGGGCCTCGGCGCGAAAGTGGCCCTGATCGAGCGCAACCTGATGGGGGGCGACTGCCTGAACGTCGGCTGCGTTCCGTCCAAGGGCGTGATCAGCGCGGCCCGCTCCTGGCAAGCCGCGCGCGAAAGCCGCGAGCGATTCGGCGGTCCGGAAGCCAAAGGCGAAGGCGATTTCGGCCACGCGATGGAACGGATGCGGCGCCTGCGAGCCGGGATCGCGTTTCACGACAGCGTCGAGCGGTTCTCGAAGCTCGGGATCGACGTCTTCCTCGGCGACGGCAAATTCACCGGCCCGCATTCGATCGAGGTCGGAGGCCAAACGCTGCGCTTTCGCAACGGGGTGATCGCGACCGGAGGGCGCGCGATCGCGCCGCCGATCCCCGGACTCGCCGAAGCGGGCTACCTCACCAACGAGACGATCTTCGAGTTGACCGAGGTGCCGAAGCGGCTCGCGGTGATCGGCGGCGGACCGATCGGCTGCGAGATGGCGCAGGCTTTCCGCCGCTTCGGAACCGAAGTCACCCTGCTCGACAAGGACGGTCACGTTCTGATCCGAGAAGACGCCGACGCCGCGGAGATCGTCCAGAAAGCGATGCTCGCGCACGGCGTGCGGCTCGAATTCCACACCAAGATCCAGAGCGTGGCCAGGCGCGGAGATGAAAAAGTCATCACGTTCGAAGCGGCCGGCGGTGCGAAGAAAGAGCTGGCGGTCGATCACGTCCTGGTCGCCGCGGGCCGGGCGCCGAACGTCGAGGGCCTCGGTCTCGAAGCCGCGGGGGTGAAATACGGCAAGGCCGGCGTCCTTGTCAGCGATCAGTTGCGCACCAGCAATCCGAAGATTTTCGCCTGCGGCGACGTCTGCTCGAAATTCCAATTCACCCACGTGGCCGACGCGCAGGCGCGGATCGTGATTCAGAACGCCCTCTTCTTCGGCCGCAGCAAGACGAGCGCGCTCACCATCCCCTGGGCGACGTACACGACGCCGGAGATCGCCCACGTCGGGATGTACGAGAGGGACGCGAGAGAAAGAGGGATCGAAGTCGACACGCTCACCGTGCAACTCGACACGGTCGACCGGGCGATCCTGGACGGCGAGGACGAAGGTTTCCTGCGCATCCACCTGAAGAAAGGCACCGACCAAATCCTCGGCGCAACCCTGGTCGCCGAGCACGCGGGCGACATGCTCGGCGAGCTCTGTTTAGCCGTCACCCACAAGATCGGCCTGGGCAAAATCGCCAGCGTGATCCACCCCTACCCCACCCAAGGCGAAGTGATCAAGAAAGCCGCCGACGCCTGGCGCCGCACGAAACTGACGCCGGGTGTGAAGAAATTCTTCGAACGGTGGTTCCGGGTGTTCCGGTAGGGGATTCGCGCGAATCGACGCTCGGCCACCCAGGCGTTGGCCTGGGATCCCAAGGGCCTGGGGTGACCATGCAGACAAGAGGTAAGATCTATCCATGATGACGCTCACCGGACGTCTCCAAGGCAATTTGATCACCCTCGACGAAAAACCGGCCCAGCTCGAAGGCAGGCTTCTCCGGATCGTGGTGGAGCCGATCGAAGATCCCGAGATGCAGCTTTCCGACGAAGAACAGCGCGCGGCTCTAAACGCCTGGATCGAACATGGCCCGCAAGGTCCGCTTCCGGACGACGACGATCCTTTCGCCCAGTGATTCAACGCGGCGATATTCGCTGGTTCACCCGATAAGCGCCGGCCTGTGCTCGTCTTGGGCCGCTTCGTCAACGGGGGTGGCGGATAGCCGCCGACGCGCCTACTGCAGCTGCGCGTTCGCCGCGCCCGAGGCGGGAAGGTCGATCACCAGGCGGCGGGTCGAGCCGGCGAGGAAATTACCCTGCAAATTGATCACCCTCGCCTTGCTGCCGGCTGGCGTCACGTAGACCCGCAGCGGGCCCGAGCCGGGCGCCAAAGTGACCTGGCGCTCGAAACCGCCGCCGGTCGCGCGGGAACGGAGGAACCCTCCGGTCTTGTAGCGGAACGTTTCGCGAAGGAGCTGGCGGCGATCGAAATAAACCATCACGACCCCTTCGGCCATCTCGGTGGAAAATGAGATGTTGAGCACCGCGGGGCCGGTCGCCGCTTCCGCCGCGGGCGCCGTCTCGGCATTCTCCGCCTCGGCCGGCGTTACGTCCGCGCCGGTTTCGCCCCCGGTCGGCCGGCGGGTGCCAGCCGGCCGTCCGATCCGCCCGCCCGGCGGCGCGGTCAACTCCTTGGCCTGTTGCACCGCGAGGAGGATGCCGTTCGCCGTCGCGTTGTCCGGCTGGCGGGAAAGGACGCCGATCGCCGCGAGCGCCGCCTCGTCGTAGCGCTTCTCCGCCAGCGCCGCTTGCGCCGCGGCGAGCCCCTCTTGGACCTCCGCCGTTCGGCCCGCGGCGCCGGCGAAGGCCGCCGCCTGCGCGGTCGCCTTTTTCGCCAAGTCGCTCAGGCCGACGTGGTCCGGAGCGAGATCGACGGCGCGCGCCAGCGTCATCGCGGCGCCTGTCGCGTCGCCCGCCGCGAGCCGCTGGAGCCCCTCCTGGCGCAGACGGATCACCTCACTCTGTACCGACTGAAGCTCCGGCGCGAGCGAGCGGGAGAGCGGCGTGCCGACCCAACTCAGGGTGAGCAGAAACGCCGCGGCGGCCACCCCGACGACCGCAACGGTCCCGGCGACCAGGGCGAGCCAATGCCCAAGCCCCGAGCCGCCTTTCGGCGCGACCGGGCCGGGCGAGCCGGCCGGTGCCGCCGGAGGCGCAGCGATCGAAGGAGGCGAAAGCTCCCCGCTCGACTCGACGACTTCCGGAACCGGCGCAACGACGGGAAACGGCGGCGGCGTCAAAGTAGCCACGGCCACCGGATCGGCAGCCGGGATCGGCGCGGCGGCCGGAGGGGTGACCGGGGCGATCGGAACGACCGGAGCGACCGGAGCCACCGGCGCGGCGGCCACATGGGAGGGGAACTCGACCGTCGCGGGCGGCGTCACGAGCGTCTCGTGGAGCGCCGCGACCGAAGCGTCGCCCCCGGGGGGTACGAACAGCGGCTCGGTGACCGGCAGAGGCGGAAGGAGCGGCAGTTCGGGCAACAGCATCGGCGGCGGGAAGGCGTCGACGCTCTGCGTCTCGTTCAGGTCCCGATGCGCCGACCGGTTCCGCCCGGCGACCGCGGACGCCAGATCGCGCGCCAGGTCGCTCGCGGTCGAATAGCGGTCGTCGGGGCTCTTCTCCAGCGCCTTGCCCAGCACGGCGCGCAGCGCGGGCGGCAGGTCGCGCACGAACTTCTCGGGCGGGGTGAACGGCTCGTAGACGATCCGGTGCGATACCTGCGTCAGGTTTTCGCCGGCGAACGGCTTGTGCCCCGTGAGCATCTCGTAGAGCACGACGCCGAGCGAGAAGAGGTCGGCGCGATGGTCGACCTCCTTGCCCATCACCTGCTCGGGCGCCATGTAGTTCGGGGTGCCGAGCATCTGCCCTTCCTGGGTCAGATTCGAGCTGTTCAGCCGGGCGATGCCGAAATCGGTGAGCTTCACCTTGCCGTCGCCGGTCAAGATGACGTTCGCCGGTTTGACGTCGCGGTGGATCACCCCGTTGGCGTGGGCGTAATCGAGCGCCGCGGCGATCTGCGAGATGACGTCGGAGACGAACGCCAGATCGAGCGGCGCGTCGCCCTGGAGCAGCAATTTCAGGTTGGTGCCGCGGACGTACTCCATGGCGATGAAGGCGAGTCCCTCTTCGCTCCGCTCCACCACGTCGTGGACGGTGACGATGCCGGGGTGCGACAGGATGCCGGCGCTCTGCGCCTCGCGGATGAAGCGGGCGCGGAACTGCTCGATGTCGCGGTCGCCGACCGAGAAGCCGAGGCGAAACGTCTTCAAGGCCACGAGCCGCCCGATCAGCGGATCGCGCGCCAGGTAGACGATGCCCATGGCGCCTTTGCCGAGCTCCTCGCGGATCTCGTAGCGCCCGAGCGTTTGGGGAAGAGAAGGGGGCATGCGTCGGTTCGTCTCGCCGTTGGGAAACGGGGATTGTAGCAGCTTCCGGAGCGGCCTTGGCCGCCCACCTAAACTCCTCCGAACAAGCCATTTAACCCGAGTCGCAAAAACCTCTGTGCTATCATCCGCCACCTCGATTTCAGCCGCGAATGCACCAGCCATCCGATCCGCGCTTCGCACCGCGATTCATCTGATTGCCAAGGAGGCACCGGGATGCAGGTCGACAGCTCCGACAAGATTCGCAACCTCGCGTTGGCGGGTCACAACGACACCGGAAAGACCACCCTCGCGAGCGCGCTCGCCTTTACCGGGGGGATTACCACCCGCTTGAACCGCGTCGAAGACGGCAACACTCTCACCGACTTCGACAAGGAAGAGATCGAGCGCGGCATTTCGATCGGAATCGCGACCTCCTTCGTCCCGTGGCGCGGACACAAAATCAACCTGATCGACTGCCCCGGCTATGGCATCTTCTTTACCGAAACCCGCGCCGCCCTGCGCGCCGCCGACGCGGTCCTGCTGTGCGTCAGCGGCGTCGCCGGGGTCGAGGTCAACACCGAAAAGGTCTGGCAAACCGCGGCGGAGGCCGAGCTGCCGGTCGCGATCCATCTCGCCAAGATGGACCGCGAGCGCGCGGATCTCGACCGCTCGCTGGCGAGCCTCCAGAAGGCGTTCGGCCGCGCGGTCTTGCCCATCCAGCTGCCGATCGGCCGAGAGGCGGGCTTTTCCGGCGTGATCGACCTGGTGCGAATGAAGGCCTATCGCTACGTCAAGGACGGCAACGGCAAGGCCGAGGCGGGCGAGATTCCGGCCGATCTGCTCGAAGAGGCGCAAGCCGCCCGCGCGACGCTGGTCGAAGCGGTCGCCGAAACCGACGACGAATTGATGATGGGTTATTTCGAGCAGGGAACGCTGTCGCAGGAGAACCTGGAGCGCGGGATCAAGCAGGCGATCGCCCATCGCCAGCTGTTCCCCTTGCTGCTCGGCGCCCCGGGCCACGGCATCGGCTCGTCCGCGCTGCTCGACGCGGTGGTCGATTTCCTCCCCTCCCCCGTCGGCCGCCACTTTTCGGCCTCCGGCGGCGACGGTCACGTCGAGCTGGAAAGCGACGCCGCCGCACCGCTCGCGGCGCTGATCTTCAAGACGCTCTCCGATCCGTTCACCGGCAAGATCTCGATCCTCCGCGTGGTTTCGGGCACGCTGCCGGCCGAC
>Ga0268264_10003817_pt1 | contig 12927 bp, 13 predicted proteins | sample KBSSwiS32_FD_190357 | JGI IMG/M metagenome (GOLD analysis project Ga0268264, IMG submission 190357) | Switchgrass rhizosphere microbial communities from Kellogg Biological Station, Michigan, USA - KBS Switchgrass S3-2 (SPAdes) (version 2) | ecosystem: Host-associated > Plants > Roots >...
CCGTACCTACAGTTAAGGAAAAAAACGTTCGTTACCTTCCAACTGCGGCGGCGGCGGCGGAAGCCGGGTTTCGTCCTTGTCTGCGTTGCCGGCCGGAATGCAGCCCGGGAACTCCGGCGTGGTTTGGAACTTCAAACACGGTTTCGAGAGCTCTGCGCCTGATCGAGGAGAGTGGGTTAGAAGACGGAACGGAAGGCCTGGCGGAGCGGCTGGGAGTAAGTTCGCGACATCTTAGACGATTATTTATCCGGCACCTGGGTGCGAGCCCAAGCGCCGTGGCGAAGACGCGTCGCCTGCACTTTGCCAAAAAACTTATCGACGAAACCCGCCTGTCGATGACGGATGTTGCCCTCGCATCCGGATTCGGATGCGTGCGCAGATTTAATGCCGTTATCAGCAAAACGTACAAAAGAACGCCGACGCACATCAGGCGCCTCGCACACCAGACCACGACGCAGCAGGAGGATCACTATCTTTTTAATCTGCGCTTCCGTCCGCCATACCAATGGAACGGAATGTTGGAGTTTCTGGCTGAGCGAGCCATACCCGGTATCGAGGCCGTCGACCTGAGAGGCTATCGCCGTACCATTTCACTGAACGGCTGCCATGGTTTTTTTGAAGTTTTGCCGGATGAGGGACAGGACGCCGTTGCGGTGCGGGTGCAGATCGCGGATCCGCGCCTGCTGTACCTGATCATTGAGCGGATCCGCAATATGTTCGATCTGAATGCCGATTGGGCGACCATAGCCGAGACGCTTGGGACGGATCCCGCGCTGACTTCACGAATTAACGCACAACCAGGTCTCCGGGTTCCCGGTTGCTGGAACGGATTTGAACTCACTATCGAAGCGATCCTCGGGCAGAATATGCCGTTAAAGCGAGCAACCGCGCTGATTGGGCGAATCGCAGCTACATACGGCGAACGCATCTCTGGTGTAGACGACCTTACGCATATCTTTCCCACGCCGGAGATCCTGGCGGATGCCAAACTGTCTGGTCTTGGTTTGGCCGAAGAGGTGGCTGCGACCATCAACGCTCTGGCTCGTGCTGTTTGCGACGGATCGATCATCTTTGAACGGATCGTCGACTCCAGCGCCTTCTTAGCGGCGCTCCGCGAAATTCCCGGCATTGATCCCTGGACCGCGCAATACGTAGCGATGCGAGCCCTTGGGGACCCGGACGTGTTTCCGGCCGGCGACGCGGGACTTCTTCGAGCCCTCGGTCTAAGAACTTCAAGCGAGTTGGAAGAACGTGCCGAAGCCTGGCGACCCTGGCGGTCCTACGCGAGCATATATCTCTGGAGTACGGCGGAAGAAATGAAGCACTCCGCCAAAACAGCTTAGCGGGGCTGATGCGCCCAGAAGTAAACAGTCAGGCTGATTTTCTCTAGGTTGCTTTGCGTTCTTAGCGAGCTTTGCGTGAGATCTTCTTTCCTCCCGCAAAGACGCAGAGATCGCAAAGAAGAACCGCAACAGCACATGAACCGTTTCCAGACCCCGCCTTGCTAGTCCGCTAAAATCATTTTTCCCACGCGCTAAATCATTTACCCCAAGCGGAAACCCACCTACCCCGAGCGGAAACCCATCTACCCCAAGCAGAAAAGCCTCTTTCCCAAGCGGAAAATCATCTACCCCAAGCGGAAAACCCTCTACCCCGGGAGAAAACCCGCGCCCCCAAGCGGAAACCCATTCTACCCCAGGCGGAAAATCATCTACCCCAAGCGGAAAATCATCTACCGCACGTCGAAAACCGTTTCAGCGCACGGAATACGAATCTTTTCCAAGGCCTAGATCATCTTTCCAATCTCCTAAACCATTCTTCCCTGGCCTAAGTCATTTTTCCCAAGGCCTAGACGATCTTTCCCACGGCCAAAGCCGCCTTTCCCCTGGCCTAAGCCATTTTCCACATGGCCTAGATCATTTCCCCCTTGGCCTAGGTCACCTTTCCCACGCCCTAAAGCATTTTCCCCATGGCCTAGATCATATTTGCCACGGGCTAAGTTGCTTTTCCGACGCGGAAAATCACTTTCCCCATCCGCGAAACCATTTTCAGCAATTTGTGCCGACGCTAATGCCTCGTTGCAAAAATCTATCATGCTAGAATCGTACAGAGATCGGAGACCTGACGCCTAAGATCGATCCTCATAGCCTCGACGATTCGCAGTAAGAAACATACCTTGTTTGCAGGAGGAGTATGGTGGAATTCTCGAGTCCTGTTAAAATTGTTAGCGGAAGGAGAGACTGGAATTGCACCATCGCAGGTCTGACACCGATCTTTCCGTGACGCATATTTAGTAGGCCAGACAATCAACTTTAGGCCATAGGAGAAAAAATGCGAAAGCGAAAACTAATAGCTTTCTTTCACATCATTTTGATTCTAATTGCCGGATTCTGGAATCTCCGAGCACAGGAGAACGAAAAACTCGAAGATAAAAGAATAACAATGCATATGAAGAGTCGTTCCTTCGGACACATCTTAGGAACGCTAATTGTTGACTACAACGTGCCATTCGGATTCGAGGAATCTACGTTAGACCGAAATGAACCGTGGTATTTTTTCGAAACAAATCTGCCAGGCGACCCAAAAAAAGGCCGCAGCGGCAAGGAGCAGTATCTGGAACAGGTAGAGCAAGATTTCCCCCCTCCGATTCCGATTACCATCGATGTAAACAATCAGCGCTTGGAGACGGTACTAAATTTGCTTGTTCATCAAATGCCAAACTACAAGTGGGAGATAGCCGATGGCGTTGTAAATATTTTACCGATCAAGGGCCGAGATGAAATCTTCCAGGCACTACTGATGCTTAAAATTAGAGATTTCGAACTGAGAAAGCCATTTATCTGGTCGATGAAAAACGACATATGTGCTCTGCCTGAGTTCAAAACATTCATGTTCGAACACGGACTTTCTTTTAGTAAGGGTCATAGCGATTCTGTAGATAGCCTAAGGCGTCAATTGCCAGAAAAGATCCGATTCGCCGATCTTACATTGAAGGAATTACTTAACAAGCTATCCAGAATCAAGGGTGGCGGTTGGATTCTTAAACACCAGGATTTTCCCAATGTGGCGAAAGGGCTGGATATTGAAATTTAGACGGATGTTGCCCGGGCCGTGGAAGATTCACAAGTGCTGATCCATCACATTATAAGGCGGTGATCAAGAACCCTCAGACTTCTACTCGCTTATAGTTCGTCCTAAATTCGCCTTATGAGTTTAGAAGTCCTTTTTGGGACTATTTCCACCTGGCCCGGGCGCGTTGGCGGGACAGGACGATGTTTTCACGTCGAATACGCAGACGACAAGGCACTGGCATTTCCTACACCGTCGCCGATCTTTTTTGGGTTAAGGGGAAGTTCTGACGATAAAACAAGCTCGCCTTCTTTTGATTAACTTTGATGTCCTTTCAAGGATCGCTTCGCCAGTTTATGGTGAGTGTTACCATCCCGGAAAACAGTACCGGCAGAATAAAGCTACCAGGCCTATCTCAATCCGAAGAAATTCTTGATCGCTCTTAGCATTCCTTTTTCTTCGTCCTCGGGTGAACCGTTAGTCTCCTCGGCCTTTGGTTTGAGGAGTTCTTTGCGTTCTTCGATGATCTCGCTGATCGAGCGGACCAATTCCGGATTGCTCTCGAAGATCGGCTTCAACGCGCTCTTGGTGATCCGGAGCACTTCGGTTTCTTCGGACGCAACGACGGTCGCCGTGCGCGGCTGGCCGGTCAGTAAACTCATCTCTCCGAAAAAATCGTTATCGCCAAGTTTGTTTATTATTCGCGGATTTCCGTTTTCGATGATCTGGACATTCACAGCTCCCCGAATGATAACGAACATCGAATTGCCTTCGGCACCCATCCGAACTATCGCTTCGCCGGGAGCGAAAACGCGCGCCGTCGAACCGCGCGCAAGTTTTTCCGTTTCCTCATCTGAAAGCGGGGCGAAGATCGGAACATTGCTTAGACGCCCAAAGATCGTGTCGGCGGTTTCGACAAACACGGTTTCCTGCGGTTTGGTTTCGACGTGAATGGTGCGGGTCGGGTAGGCGAATTCAATTTTTTCGCGTTGAAACACGTACCATATTCTCTGTCTCACTAAAGCATCGGTATCGTTATGTTTCGAATAGTCTTCGAGCCAATACTTTACCTCCCACTCAACCCCGTGATCGCCGAGATTTCGAATTCGCACCACGGGCCTATGTTTTTGTGAAACATTTTCTGCCTGTCTGATCGCCTCGCGAACGATCTGGATGATCCGGGTCGGTGAATCCGCATAAATGGTCTCAAATGTTACTAATCGGGCATTCAGGTTTCCGCGAGGGGCCACCTCGATGGTTTCCTTTCCCAAAACCGCATTGCTGATCACAAGAAGTTTGTTTTGAAAGGTCCGGATCTTTACGCCGCGCCACGAAACACTCTCTACCACGCCATTTCCGCGTCCGATGATCGACACGACATCGCCAACCTGAAACGGCTGGTCCGCTTGAAGCGCGATGCCAGCGAACAAATTACCAAGTGTGTCCTGCAAAGCAAGACCAACCACGATACCCAGGATCGCAGACCCGGTAAATAGCGGAGCCAGCTGAACGCCCGGATACTGTGACTGAAATACTATGAAGAAAGCGACGATATATATGACGATCGACAGGACGGTCTTTAATAACGTCGAGATCTCGGACTGGGCTGAAGTCCTAAATGCCGTACCGAAGATCAAATAGGTGAAAAAGCGTATGGTCGAAATGACCAAAGCCATCCATAAAATTATCCGCAAGATATGCAGAAAATTTTCGATGAGGCTGGCCGCGGTCTGAGCCATCATCGTCGGCGAGCTTTTGGCGGCGTCCAGATCCCAACCCCCGGGACTGAATACCAGACCGAATTGCGGTAGGACGTCTTGGCGAAGCCAGCCAACGACCAGCGGCAAACCCATCAGAATAATGATGACGATCCCCGCGAAAACTATGAAAAATAAAGTTTTTCGGCGGAATTCAGTAGAGGTCATAGCGGTTCCGAGCTAAAACATATCAACAATCGTTTTGCCAATCAACAGCAATGAAAGTGCCGAGACCACCGCCGTGATCGTCCAGGCAAGAATATTGAACCAAAAAGTATTTTTATGCTTGCCCATGATCTCCTCGTTATTAGCAAGCAGAACGATCGCGATCAACAAGACGGGCAGGAGGAGTCCGTTGATGCATTGGGTAAACACCAGCAACTGTATTTGCGGAATTCCGGGGATCAACGCGACAAACACGCCGACGACGATCAATGCCGTAAAAATTCCCAAAAAGATCGGAGCCTCGCGAAATGATCGCGACAAACCTTTTTCGAATCCCAAAGCCTCGGATACTGAATATGCCGTCGCCAGCGGCAAAACAGCCATCGCAAGCATTGCCGCGCCGAAGAGCCCGATCGCAAACAGATACTTTGCGTAGATCCCAACGACCGGAGCCAATGCCTGCGCGGCGTCCGCAGCGTCATTCAGATGAATGCCTTTGACATGCAGCGTGGCCGCCGTTGCGATCACGATAAACGCCGCAACGATGTTCGCAAACATAACGCCGATGATAGCGTCGGCGCGCGCCAGCCCCAGGTCTTCAGCGTCGGTTCCCTTTTCGACCACCGAGCTCTGAATATAAACCTGCATAAAAGGCGTGATCGTCGTACCGATCAACGCGACCACCGTGAAAAGATATCCTGATTCGATACGAAAACTCGGCGTGACAAATTCTTTACCGACGACGGCCCAGTCGGGTTTCGCCATAAAGCCCGCGAGAATATATGTCAGAAACACGAGCGACATGAGCAGGAAAACCTGCTCAACGCGTTTCGGTGTTCCTTTTACGACCAACCACCAAACGACCAGGGCTGTGATAGGCACCGATACATAGCGCGTTATGCCGAAAAGCTCCGACGCCTGCGCGATGCCGACAAATTCAGCGACGATGATCCCGGTATTCGCGATCAAAAGAGCAAGCATTACGAGAGCCGTCCAACGGACACCGAATTGCTCGCGGATCAGATCGGCAAGGCCTTGCCCCGTGACGACGCCCATCCGCACGCACATCTCCTGCGCAACCATGAAACAGATGGTCATCGGAATGAACGACCACAGAAGTGTGTAGCCGTATTCAGCACCCGCGGTCGAATAGGTTGCTATTCCACTGGCTTCGTTCCCTGAGTTGGCTGCGATAATGCCGGGGCCGAGAATTGCGAGGTAGGCGTAAAAGCGATATTCAGACAGGCCACGACGCAGGCGGGATGGAACGCGGCGAAGCGTTTGCACTAATTTCCTTGGTGAAAAGCGCGTATATACCATGTCTGCTACTGTCGCCGTCTGTCATCCTGATGCCTGTTTCGGTGAAAAAAAAAGAATTCGCTTGAATGAAATGACTATAACTCTTTTGTCTTAAATAGAAAAGCCATTCCGTGACTGCGGTCGAATTGTCCCCAAAACTAAGTTCTGATAGAGTGATTTTTATGGTCAAAAACAGGTTTCAGATCTTCATTTCCCTCTTACTTTATTTTGCGTTGACCCTATCGTTTCTCCCAATATCGCGGCCGGTTGCGGCAGCCTGGCGGGAACCAGTGCGCGGGCGTCATGCAATGGTTGCCGCGCAGCACGAGCTGGCGTCGAAGATCGGTGTCGAGATAATGAAGAAAGGCGGGAATGCCGTAGACGCTGCGGTTGCCGTCGGGCTCGCGTTGGCGGTCGTTTATCCTGAAGCCGGAAATATTGGCGGCGGCGGATTTATGCTGATCCGAAAAGCGAACGGCGAGGTTCACGCAATCGATTACCGAGAAATGGCCCCGAAGGCAGCAAATCGAAACGTTTTTGTGGACAAGGATGGAAAGCTGATCCGCGGAGAGGGCTCGTCGACTTTGGGCTACCGTGCGTCGGGCGTTCCCGGGACGATTGCCGGGTTCGACATGGCCTTCAAAAAATACGGATCAGGCAAGGTAAAGTGGCGCGACGTCGTCGAACCAGCCCGCCTGCTTGCGTTGAATGGGTACTCGCTTTCCTATCGAATTGCCGAACTGTTCAAATCGTACAAAGGCAATCTTTCCAAATACGAAGAAAGCAATCGGATCTTTCTAAACGGCGGCAAATATTTCGAAGAGGGGCAGATATTCAAACAGCCGGACCTTGCGAAAACAATGCTTAGGATCGAGACGGGTGGAGCCAAAGAGTTTTACACGGGGATGACCGCGCGCCTCATAGCGGATGATATGAAAGCTCACGGCGGGCTCATCACGCTTGAAGATCTGAAGAATTACAAGCCTGTCGAACGCACCGCCTTACGCGGCACTTACCGCGGCCATGAGGTGATCACGATGCCCCCGCCGAGCTCCGGCGGGATCGTTATGCTTCAAGTGCTGAATATGCTCGAAAGCTACGACATCCGTTCGATGCAATTCAATTCTGCCGCAAAGTATCACGTGCTGACCGAAGCGATGCGACGCGCCTTTGCTGACCGAGCGGAATTTATGGGCGATCCTGATTTTGCCGATGTGCCTTTGAAAAGATTGATCGATAAGAAATACATCGAACAGCGTCGCTCAACTATCGATCCTGCTAAGGCGTCGTTAAGTTCCGAGATAGGTCACGGTGAGATCATAGGAAAAGAACCGATGGAGACGACCAATTTCACGGTCGCTGATTCCGCCGGGAATGTCGTTGCCAATACCTATACCTTGAACGACCTTTACGGTTCGGCGGTTACAGTGAAGGGAACCGGTATGCTTCTAAATGACGAGATGGACGATTTTGCGGCACAGCCTGGCAAACCGAACATGTTCGGCTTGATCCAGGGTGAGAAGAATTCCGTTCAGCCGGGCAAGCGGCCTCTGTCGTCAATGACGCCAACGATAGTTCTGAAAAAGGATGGCTCATTGTGGTTTGCGGTTGGTGCCCGCGGTGGTCCGCGTATTATCTCTGCCGTTATTCAAACAGTGATCAACGTGATCGACCACGGGATGGATATCCAGGAGGCGATCGATGCACCGCGCATCCATCATCAATGGATGCCGGACGAGATCCTTTTCGAGCCGTACGGGATGTCGCCCGATACGATGAACATACTTTCGGGTCACGGACACAAGTTCACCTCAAAACCGGGATTTGTCGCGTCGGCAACCGGCATCATGATCGACGACAATGGCGTAAGGTTGGGAGCGATAGATGCGCGAAGCGATGGTGAGGCCGTGGGTTATTGATCTTTGTCGAGAAGCCTGGTCGTGCTCTCAGTCACGCTGGTTGGCTGCAGCTCACTTGTATCGCGCCATTTTCCTGCCTGCGGCGGGCCATATGTCGAAACGGGCATTGACTGTTGTGGCGGCAGTGAACTTGGATGCATCCGTTGACGATCAAGCATGCCGTGGGCATTGATGAAATTTCCTTCCAGCGTCGGCTGCCCCGATATCGCCGACTCAAACATCAACGCGTAAGCCATACGAAGAAGGCCTCCGACGAACAATAGTATCGAAGATATAGCGATTCCGATTGGCGGCAAATGAAGAGCGACCGAGATCAATGCAATGAGCGGCACCACCAAAAAGGTAAGCAGGAAAATAAATAGTCCCTTCTTCAGGCCCTGCTTACGAGGTGACGACCCCACAGGCGATCTCTGCATTGATGCGTCAATGGGAATAACACCCCCCGTCTGGAGGAGCTCCGCTATTCCCGTCAGTAGAAAACCGCATCGCGAGCAGAAGCTCGTTGCGTGTGACATCCTTTCTTGTCCGCATTGGGGGCAAAACATCGGTAAAGCCTACTTTTCTTCCTTGCTAAGTAATTTGGTTGTCTGGTCAGTAACGCTCGTAGGTTGCAGATCGTTGGTATCTCGCCATTTTCCGGGACGCGGGGCGGTATATGCGGAGGCAGGAACCGATTGCTGCGGAGGAAGTGCGCCGTGAGCTTGCGGGACGCCATATAAGCCGGCTGAAGGCTGGACGCCGGGCATCATCGGAGGGCGGGGAACGAATCCAGGCCGCGAGCTCGGTAAAAAAACAAGAGCGGCTATAAGCATCATTAACCCACCGAAAAAACCGATTACCGCACTGATTCCCTGAGCCTCTTCCGGCCCGCTGCTGATCCCGATTATCGCGGGGATAAGCATCGTAAACAGGATAAACCACAAAATACTTCCGACCACGCCTGTCTTCTTCGAAAAAAACGACTTCTTTTTATTATGAAGCTCCGCCAGTTGCGGCAAAAAGCCGCCATGCGCCAGAATTTCAGCTATCAACCCGAGCGGAAACCCGCATCGCGAGCAAAACTTTGTTTCTTGCGAGATCTGTTGTTGGCCGCAGCTTGGACAGTGCATTCTTGAACTCCAATCCGAAATGATCCGTAAGACTCAACGCTAAACGAATTTTTGCACGAAAAGGTTCATTAAGTCCAACAAACGTTGATTTGTTGAACGCGTAATCGATTTGCAAATGTGGTCGGGGATCAGGCACCCGGCGCTAATCGATCCTTGGAAGCTTTTCATCCGAAAGCATTTGAAAGACCGCAAATGCACGTCCTTGAAAATGCTCGGCACGGGCAAGCGTCTCGAGAAGTATGTCGAATAGCGTGCGTAGAACTTCCGGCGCAGGTATCCGGCGGGAAAGGTCCTCATCGGATTTGAAGAAACCAAACCCCGCGATCCGCGTTGCTTCGACCTCCGATAAATATCCGAGCACATTTTCCGTTGTTGAAAGCGCCTCCGGGAGAGTCCATTCAAATGGATCATCCCATAGCCGGGTAGTTATGCCGCCGAAGGTCTTTTCAACCATTGCTCCGGATCGCAGAATGTATTCGCCGCAGGAAAAGGGCGTAAGTGTCCGCGTAAGCTCACGCGGACGAGCAAAGAGCATCTCGTCTGAAATATTACCGATCAACTCCCGTGAATGCCGGTCGAGAACACGAAACCTACGATCGAAACCGTCAATAAGCTGTCGCATAAACAAAAGGAGCAGACGGCATTCTAGCCTTCCGCTCCTAAAAAGTCATATTCGATTTGGTCTATTTCTTACTGAATCGGCGATCCTTTTCGTACATCCCAAGGCCGTAGTTACGGCCCTTGTAGCTCACTCCATTGCCGACGGTCCCTCGAACCCCGATCTCGGCTCCTTTTGCCGGAACAGTGTTTTCGGTCATCACCCATATCGATCCGGTGCCGTCATCTACCTTATAGATCCCGCCCCTCATGTTTGTTCCTGGGATCGAAATACCGTAGCTGTCTTTTACTACGCCCGTAATTACAACTTCCTTGTCGACGTGCCTTGACGGGTTGCGTTCGATTTCAGCGATCGTTGTTCGCTGGGGACATCCGGCGGCAAAGATTCCCGCTGTTACAACTAGCAAAAGTGCAAATAACCTGGCTGTTCCGTTCATTGGTGCTCCTGTCGGTTGAAAAAATATAACGGGAAGAGTTACGCCTCCTCTAAAGATTCCGTTTTACGTTAAAAGTTTGCCATATTTTTATTTATTTGCGATGCTTCTCTCGTCCGGCTGATCAATTTTCTCGTCCCCAAGACAAGATATGTCCGTGCTGACTAACAAACGATCGCAGGCAAAAGTCTCAATATTTTCGAGCACATTGGCTGATGTGTGGCATGGGGATATACGCCCTAGCTCCTATGAATGGTGGTATTTCGACGCGATGTCCGAGGACGGGACTGAGGCAGTCGTCATCTGGTTTCTAGACAACTCGGTATTCTCCCCGCGATATAACCGCCGCTTGAGGCCGCGTCGCGTGTCAGCCGGCGATCGGATTTCAGAAGACCGCTTTCCAGCCGTATTTTTTGCATACTACCGCAAAGGAAAGCCAGTTTACAGGGCGTTTAGCGAATTTACGGCCACCGCGATCGACGCCGATCGTATCTCGCCGGCCTGCCGGATCGGAGAATCGTCCTTCCGTTTCGATTCGGCTCCGTACGGTTCGGGATATACGATTCATATCAAATTGCTGCTTAGCCGCGGCCGCGCTCTCGAAGGAAAATTTGAATGGCTGTCAGTCGAATCCAATCTCAGTGACGATACCGTAGAAGAAGATCACGGCGGTCACAACTGGAACGTAGTTGCGTCGCGTTCTGATGTATCAGGCCGAATAAGTATTTTCGACAGACGTGGATCCTCCATCGACTTGAGACACTTTCGCGGAACCGGCTATCACGACCATGAGAGCGATTCGAGAAGTTTTGCGGATACGATGTCCGAAAAGGCTTGGGGCCGGGTGCATTTTGCCGATACTACGGCCGTATTTCAAATGTTCTCGGAGATCGGGTGTGACGACTACTCGAAATTGCTTGTGGTCAAAGATGGGCGCATGTCCGAGCGAACCGTTCGTCTTGATGCTCAAAACTTTGTCAGGGATAAGTTCGGTATCAAATACCCTTCGCGAATCACACTTACTTCCGACGATAATATCCGCCTTCGCGTAAAGCCCTTTCAGGTACTCGATTCCAATTTTTACTCGCTTAGATTTGCGAGCGAAATGACGCTGACTCTTCGTGACGGCAAACCGCGCAAGGCTATCGGTATTTCGGAACTAACTGCGCCGCGTACGTTAAAGTACCGTTGGCTTGACTGGCTGACTGATATGCGGATAGGAAAGAACGGGAAGGGAGCTATTCTGTAAAGGCGATAAATCTATCAGACGGACAATTCGGTTACTGCCAACGTTTGAGTTTTGGAATCACATCGTTGGACATCTGCGTCGCCTGCTCTATTGAGAATCCAAGGTTTGCAGTCATAAAATCGATCGAGCTCTGCACCATTCCTTCGACGGTTTGATCGGGGCTGGTGAAATCACCCTCTTTGTAACAGAACATACAATACTCCGACACCGGTGAACCGCCGGCTTCAGTGCCGAAATTCTTAAACTCTGCCGAGATCGGCATTCCGCAGCTCTGACACCTTACCTTTTCGTCCATTTCGGCCTCTTAGCTCAGTTTTACGGCGGTTCCGTAGGCCAGAACTTCCGTCGCACCCTGCGAGAACTCAGTCGCATCGTATCGCATTCCGATTATTGCGTCTGCCCCGATCTCATTTGCGTGCATTACCATCCGATTAAATGCTCGCGCCTAGCCTCTTCGCAAACCACCGACCATTCCTCGATATTTCCGCCAACGATGGATTTCAATCCACCAATGAATCCTCGCCCGATCCCCGTCGCACGCACAACGATCCCGCGCACAACGCCAAGGTATTCAGCTATCGGCTTTCCTTCAACTTCGATCCCGGTTGTTACGATCATTTTATTTACCTCAAGAGAGAAAATATGCCTGAAATGCGAATCCCGGCCTCGATATCCTTAAAGCCGGGTAGAAACTGGTAGCGCATAGGGGAATTGAACCCCTGTTTCGAGAATGAGAATCTCGCGTCCTAACCACTAGACGAATGCGCCTCAAAAAGAAGCCAAAATCATTTTGGATTATATCGTCCAAACGCTTTTTGTTGCAATTCCGCAATTCCTGAAACAAGCTAACCAGGTGAAGGCGCCTAAAACGGATGAAAGTGCTGCGGAATTATTCGTGAGCCGTCAACCGTGATAGTACCTTGAGTTCTCTTAACCCGATCACAGCCCGGGAGAGGGTGCCTCCCTTGACCAAAACCGCAAGCCTTTTTAAACTAATAGTTTGGACTTCACTCGGGAATAAATACTATGGAACACGATCTATTCGAAACACGCAGCACCTTCACCACGGGCGATGGCGGCGAGGGCATTTTTTACTCACTTCCAAAGCTTGAAAAAGCTGGCCTCGGTGCGATCTCGCGGCTTCCTGTTTCGATCCGAATCGTGCTCGAATCGGTTCTCCGGAACTTTGACGATGGGAAGAAGGTTTCTGAAGCAAATGTGCGAGCACTTGCCGGTTGGACCGCAGTATCTGAACGGACGGAGGAGATCCCGTTTGTCGTGGCCCGCGTGATCCTTCAGGATTTCACC
>Ga0268264_10003818_pt1 | contig 12926 bp, 12 predicted proteins | sample KBSSwiS32_FD_190357 | JGI IMG/M metagenome (GOLD analysis project Ga0268264, IMG submission 190357) | Switchgrass rhizosphere microbial communities from Kellogg Biological Station, Michigan, USA - KBS Switchgrass S3-2 (SPAdes) (version 2) | ecosystem: Host-associated > Plants > Roots >...
GAAAATGATCACAGCTGCGGAAAAATAGTAAAGCGAAAATCCTTTTGTATAAAACAGCGCAATAACTGTTATGGCACCGAGATCGTCGATAATTGCAAGTGCAGTCAGAAATATTTTGAGCGAAAGCGGGATTCTTTTGCCTGCCAGCGAAAGAATGCCCAGCGCAAAAGCAATATCGGTTGCCATGGGTATGCCAAAGCCATCCTGGCTGGCTGTGCCGGCATTAAAAGCCAAATGAATTAAAGCAGGAAAGAGCATGCCGCCCAGTGCTGCCAGCAGCGGAAGCAATGCGTTTTTAAACTCCGAGAGCTCACCAATATATAGTTCTCTTTCAATTTCAAGCCCAACCAGCAAAAAAAATATCGCCATAAGGCCATCATTGATCCAATGCTCCAGGCTATAATTTAAATCAACGGTAAAAAAGGAGAGATTGAGCTTTTGATGAAAAAAATGAGTGTAGGATTCGCCAACGGAACTATTGGCGATGATAAGGGAAATAATAGTGCAACCTATTAATACAAAACCGCCGGATTGTTCGCTTTTGGAGAATGCCTTAAAAATCGCTGAGAATTTCACGTTCTAAAACTATACATAAAATTTTTACCTGTCTCCTGCATCTGGGAATTCATATTCCAGCTTCGCCCAATAATCTATCTGCGAATCTTCAGTAAGCTCTAAAGATGCCAGCTATTAATTTTTTCCGGTACGTTCAACCTTCCGGTTCATACCAAATGCCGGTTTAAAACCAAATTTTTCATAAAAAGGGGCAAGACTATTGCCTGTGTACAGCCCTATCAATGCGTGTTCAGCCCCATTTGCATCAAGCCAGTTCGTTAGTTCCTGCATAAGCGTTGTGCCAACACGTTTGTTTTGCCATGCCGGATGTACCATCACATCTTTTACATAATAAAAACTGGCATTATCGCCCAGTAGCATTGCGCAACCTACTGCTTCATTAGTGATGATGTCTTCCGCTACTACTGCAAAAACCGGTGCTGCTACAACCATTTCTTCCATTTCATCAGTTAGCGAAGATGACCAGCCGACTGCCCTTACCAGGTTCAGGTGTTCTTTTGCAGTTGGCGTTCTTTGAATAATTTTTATATTGGATGGAAGCGTTTCAGTTTTTTCATCGTAGGGAATATGAGCGCCATGCCCAAACCTGATTTTATGACCATCGGGATCTTCCACCAGCATTTCTCTTACGCCCCATTCCATGGTTTTAGGGGCAGACAATATTTTGGCGCCTTTGGCTTTTATTGTTTGGTAAAGTTCATCTGCATTGTCTACAAATATAGAAAGCCAGGTGCCGGGGTTGCCCTGGCAGTTTTCGCAAAAGAAAATTTCTGTTCCATTTTTACTAACGCCGCCGAAGGTTGGCGGCGTTCCCCAATTCCAGCTGTTTTCAAAACCCAGTACTTCGGTGTAATATCGAATACTGTCGATTACGTTCCTGGAATAAAGTATCGGTGTTACGTGGTGAAATTTCATGATAACTTGTTATATCATTAAAGTTCTTTTTGCAGTGCGATACACGCTTTATCGCTGAATGCAGGTTCTGTATAAAATAAGCAGTGATTAATTGTAAGTGTCAGGAAAATGCTTCCGCTTCTGTAAGATAAAATATTTTGTGATAACAATCCCTGGTAGCCAGACATAAAAAAGCCTTTTCTCCGCTAAAGAAAAAAGGCCGCCTTTAAATAAATCCGATCCTATTTCACTGCTCCTTTTGCAAACAACTCGTCCAATCGTTCGTGTGAATCGTTCACACCTCTTTCCACACCCGATTGCATCATTCCATCACGGTCTGCCACAGACTGGAATACGGACTGCGTAATTAGTTTTGTTCTGCCGCCGGGTAAGTTTTCAAACCTCGCAGTTTCCAGCGCCACATGTCCTTTTTCGGGTAATCCTTCAAACTCAAAAGTCTGTATAATTCTTTCGGGGAATGTTGCTTCGTGTACCACACCACGGAAGCCATAGGAATGTTCTCCCCTTGAATGTATATAACGGTATGAACCCCCGGCTTTCGGTTCAAATTTTTCTATTTTCATTGTCAGGTCACGCGGCCCCAGCCACTGTGCCACCAGTTTCGGATCTGTAAATGCCTTGAAAACAAGTTCGCGGGGTGCATCAAATTCCCGCGTAATAAATACTTCCTGTTTGCCGGGTTCGGCTTTAATGCTGGTTGCATTTTTTGTTGTTGTTGTCATTTGATGTAATTTTTATTGGTGATAAATGAATAACAAAATCTATTTTTTTTTGACTGTCTTCTTCTTTTTAGACTGCATTTGAATAAGCAGCTTATCAAGCACCTCAAATTTGTCTGCCCATAGGCTGCGGTATCGTTCCGCCCATACAGATACCTCGTTCAGTTGCTGAAGCTTTGCCTCACAAAACCTTTGCCTGCCCTGTTTTTTTATAATGATAAGGCCGCACTCCGTCAAAATTTTTATATGCTGCGAAATGGCCGGCCTGCTCACTTCAAATTTGTCTGCTATCGCATTCAGGTTGAGCGGTGCTGCGGCTATCAGTTCAATAATGCCTCTTCTGGTGGGGTCGGCAATTGCCTGAAAAACATCTCTCCTGGTTTGCATAATTATGTAAGTATTTGCTTACAAATATATGCGTAAGCATTTACTTACGCAACTTTTTTTTAATATTTTGTGAACTGCTAAATAAAAATGAGGCTTTGTGGAAAAAATACGGGGTGCATGCGACTGCATGCTACATCAAAGTGTTGCCAATGGGGAACCGCACCAATAATTGTGGATTTTTCTACCCGTTTGGGTAGCAATAAAATACCACTGCTTCACACTTAATTAAGAGAAGGTTTTATATCGCAATAGTTATTCAGGCGTTCTACCAGCGTTTTAACTTGCAGTGGTTTTTCAATAAAGTCTTCCGCCATAGATTGGTGATATTCTTCCCTGAGACCGCGGTCTCCCGAACAAAATATAACGGGTATACCTTTGGTTCTGAAGTGATTCTTTAAACCGCGGCAGATATTTCTGCCATCTGCACCGTCCAGGTGAATGTCAAGAAGAATAACGGCAGGTTCAAAAATCAGGATTGATTTATAAATATCATCCTGTGAGTAGACGGTATCTACCACAAAACCATGATCTGTAAGCACAGATTTAATGGTGAACAAAAAATCCAGATCATCATCAACAACTAGTATCTTTTTCATCATCGAACATATTTAAGCATCATGAAATTGATTTAAGCGTTGTGAGGCACAAAAACTTTGCCATTAGGGCTTGAATTATTTTACGGAACTGGGCTCATCAGGCAAATTGAGGGACTGGCTTAACCCAGGGGGCTGAATATTAAACTCTATTAGAAAACTATGCTGATTGCGATACAGGAAAAGAAAATGCCATTAAAGCTAACGGTCGTTTTTTGTATCAGTTGGCATTAATGTTTTAAAGACAAACTTTTTAAAACATTCTTCACAGGTTGAACAGCAATTTCAGCAGAATAATCCTGCCCGGCAGCCTGTAAGAACTCGCGGTGAGGGTATTGGCCGAGAGATAAAGGGCATCATAAGTTTTCAGATCCGACAAATTGGTAGCATTTAGTTGCAAATCAGCCCCCCATTTTTTGATATGATATTTTGCACTAAAATCAGCAAAAAAATATTTCAGGTTGGCATTGCCCTGTCGTTGGGTAAAATAATGTTCTCCGGACAGGCGGAACTGAAAACCTGGGAACGGATTGTAATCAATCGATCCCTGCTGCTGTGCTTGTGCGAAATGAACGGCAGATGCTACCGCTGATGAGTGACCGCTTGTCAATATGCCGGTAATATGGTAACTAAAATTCACCTGTTTGCCGAGTTTCGTGTCGGCACCAAGGGTGAATGTTTTGGCCGTTGTTTGAAAAGGAATCGCAACGCCGTTTTGAATTTGCACTGACCGGGTCAGTTGCCATTGTGCTAATGCGCTAAAGCTGGTACGCCAGCCAAATGAATATTTGCCGATACTGCCGGTCGCACTCCAGGAACTGCTGCTATTTGGGTAAGGCAGTACAACACGTTGTTGCAAATTCCCGGTGATAAAGCTTGAGGTAATGTTATTGGCACTCGTATGACTGTAGCTTGCATTGATATTGGCAAAAAAAAGTGTCAATGATTTGCGGTAATTAAATCCCGCCGACACAAGATGGTTTTGCTGCAGGGTAAGCGCAGCGTTACCCGCATAGAGCGTACGATAGTCTTTAAGAATGCCAGCCTGGTAAATGTCTTCTATTCCTCCGGATCTGTTGTGATAACTGTATCGTAGGGTCAGGAAATTTTCAACACCCGTTTTATATTTCAGCCAGAACTGCGGGTTAACATAAAAGCGGTTCAGGTTTGTATTCAATGCATAACCAGTATCCGAATAATTGAATTGCTGCAATGTAAAGGGCAGCGCCAGGTTCCCGCTGAGTTTACCCAACGGTATATCATACGCGGCTTCGGCATACCATTTTTTCTTAGTCCATGCAGAATGATTGACGGCGGTATCGGATGCAAAATTGATGCTATTGCCTGTTTGCAGCACGCTTAAAGCAGAAGTTAAAGATTGCGACTGGCGACTGAACCCAGTCTTAAAGCTTGTTGTCCCGGTCCTGCCTGGCAATTTAAACGAAACATAATTATTGGTAAACCAAGTGGGTACATTTACATCCTGTATCAATTGCGCGTAGGGGATACCGTGATTAAAGATGCTGTCGTTGTAACCCGGCCCGATGCTAAGCATTTCCGGCTTGCACAGGTGGCTGATATATGAATACGCTTCAATGATATTTTTGGAGTGTACCGATTTTATCAGATCGAATTCATTGGAGAATCCGGTGGAATGACTGTTCAACTCCTGGTTCAGCAAGGTTCCATTTGCATGCAGATCGGAATGATTCATTGATCGGTTATCATTCAACACAAACATATTGTTTAGGTAATATTGTTCTTTATTCACGTTGAGAGCGAACTGGGCTTGTAAGTTAGAAGGAGTAAACTGGTTGGCCTGTGTTTCGGTGTACCGAATTGTGTCTCCGGGTAAAAAAACACTGGTTTGCTGGCTGTAGTACTGCTGCTGTTTGTCGTACAAATAGGATGCGTTGACGCGTAGCTGCAGGCCGTTTTTAAGATTTACCAGATCATGGATGTTCAGTGCGGCCGAACGGTTCAACAAATAACGTTGCCTCGCAAGGTTAGGGTTGTTGACGGCACCGAGCGAAAGTAGCGCTGCGGGCGGTTCATCTCCGGTGCGGTTCTGGTTACCGGCATCGTTATGCGAAACCTGGTCCCTTTGCAAATCCTCTCCGGTATTATTCGTTTTTAAATAATTGATAGCCTTAAATTGGTCTTTCAATAAGAGCGCATTGAGATCCACGTAATAATTACCCGGCAGCCCCGCGCCAAGGGTTTCCTGCCCCAGCAGGTGTAGTTTCGCTTTTGTAAAAGTCAGGTTGAGTGCGACATCGTTACTGGTCACTTTGTTTTGCAGCACTTTGATCGGTTGATGATTATCGATCACCTGCACCTGGTCCACTACGCCGTTGGGGATGGTATTCGCGGCGATACTATATTTATCGTCCAGCAGGTTATCTCCGCCGATATAGATGCCGGAGATAGGCCGGTTGTTATAACTGATCGTTCCATCCTCCGCCACCGAGATTCCGGGTAGTCTTTTAATCACATCGCCGATCACCCGGTCCTGTGCGCTGCTGAAATCAGTTGCCTTAAAGCTGATGGTATCACCGCTGGTGCGCAACACTGGCCGGTGGCGGCCGCGAACCACCACTGATACCAGTTCATTGTAGAAAGGAATAAGGATAAAGTTTATTTCATCAATTTTTGCCTGGATATTGTTCAGCATTTTAGTTTGTGCTGTATAGCCAACACAGCGCGCTTCCAAATAAAGATCACCCAGCGGATGGGCATCGGGAATCCGCAACACGTAGCTTCCTTTGTTGTCGGTTGTCGTATATGCAATGATGGCATCGCCTGCTTTGTTCCGCAGGTTAATGCTGGCATAAGGCACCAGCTTTCCGGTACTATCACGAACAAACCCTTTTATTTCCTGGGAAAAGACAACAGAAGAAAAAAAGATGAAAATAAGAATAGCTGCTGCGCTGAAAAGGTGTTTCATCTGTTTCAATTCTTTTCCGGTAATTCAATAGGGTTATTAATAACCGGTCCGGGCCCAGGCTTCATATCAATTTTCATTTGCCGGCCGCTGCCATCCCCCTGTGCCGCAATCATGCGTAAAAAAGCTTCCGGATCTTTGCGAAATGTTTCCTGCAGCCGGGTAAATTCCTTTTCGGTGGTCGGCGTTCCATCGGAGGGCACCTCAATGATAGCCGGCGTTGCCAGTTTTTCAATACCGTTGAAATAGAAACACACTTCGTTTTTGCTATCGCTGGCCTGCACGATTACACCGGGAAGCCCGTTCAGTTTCCATGGGCCGGCATGCAGTGGCAGGGCGGCACAAAACCAGGCAGTATAGTCCCTTCCTTTAAAATGTGCAGTTGCTTTTTGGCAATGAAAACCACCAAAACTGGCGGTGTCACTGGTAATCTTCCAGCTGATGGCAGGCAGAAGGTCTTTTATCAGGAATTCAGACATCAGGATCTTTTCCTTTCTTAGCATTGTTTTTTCGTGAGGATACTGATAATACTCAGCCGCCGAGCGGTGCTCTTCACCGCTCTTATAAACAGCAGCTTGTTTGCCCACCAACAAAACAAGGTTTTCCATGTACGGCCTTGCGCGGTTGCTGGTGTCCCTCACCCATGTAAATTTGTAATGCACCGATAATTGCGCATTGTCCGGCGCCTGCGCCGCAGCGTGCGAACTGCTCATCAAAATGGCGGCGCCGAAAATGAATAATGGTAGTAATTGTTTCTTAGAAAGTGTCATAGCTGAATAATTTTCAGCAAGACTACCACATGATTGCAAGCAGGGAAAATGATTGGTATAAACACAATTAACAGCGATATGAAGCAGTGGTTTTTGTTATCCTGTGAAAACCTGGGAGGACCGGAACCGTCGAATCTCAAAAAACGGATGTTCGCTTCAAATCTCCCGTTGTTCATCCCATAGTTTGCGGTTGCGAAGAGGCATATGCTAACTTTGACCCCATGCCGCGTTTTAAAACAAAATATGTAGCAGCATTCTTTATCCATGCCCTGTTTTGGCTGGGGATGTATTATGCGCTAAGGGCACTCACGGTTTCCAGTTTCAAAATACTGGTTAGCAATAACGGTCAGCTGGGCCGGCCTATGAACATGAGCATGCTGTTCCCTTATTCAAAGCAGGTACTTGTGTCTTTAATGATCTTATTTTACAGCAATAGCTTTTGGTTGTTCAATACGGTGATGCGGTACAAAAGCAAGGTTCTTTCTGCAATGGTCATCTCCGGTTGGGCATTGATGTTATATGGCATGAACTTCCTGGTGGTCCGCTGGCTGATAGCTTCCCGCGGGGTGCATTTTGCCGCGAACAAACCAGCATTGCCTGGCGCTCCGTCTGACTTGTCCGGTCCTCCGCCGGTGGAACCTGTCAACGCGATCGACTGGACGCAAATGCAGGGGACGATCGCCCTTGTTTTTTTATCGGTACTCGGCGTTGCGATCGCTTATTATTTTATTAAGGAATGGATCCGCAATGACCTCGCACGCACCGAAGCGCTGGCGCAGCAACTAAGCGCTGAAATCAGGTTTCTCCGGTCACAGGTCAATCCGCATTTCCTGTTCAATACGCTCAACAACCTGTTCTCTATGGCGCAGAAAAAAGGGAATGAAGAACTGGCGGACGGCATCTCGAAATTGTCGGGTGTGATGCGCTATATGATCTATGAAAGCAATACAGACAGGGTTCCGCTTCAAAAAGAAATTGAATACCTGACCGATTGTATCGCACTCAATAAATTGCGGTATGTAGACAGCGAAGTGAAAGTAAATTTTCATTACCCGGATCGAGCATCGGTTGCCAGTGTGCAGGTGGCGCCCATGCTCTTTATTCCTTTCCTGGAGAACGCCTTTAAGCATGGGGTGGCTATCGGGCAGGTTTCAAGCATTGATATGACCATCGCTTTGAATCAAAATAAACTGATCTTTACCTGTGCGAATACGGATCATAGTGGTGTGAAAAAAATGGATGAAGAAAAAGGCGGCATCGGTCTTGAAAATGTAAAACGCAGATTGGAATTGGTCTATCTCACTAAGCACGAACTGATGCTGCAGAAAGAGCGTGGAAAATATAACATTAAACTTCAAATTGATCTGGCGTGATAAGATGCATAGCAGTAGATGATGAACCGATGGCGCTGGAAGTGATAGGGCGCTATTGCGCAAAAATTGATTCGCTGGAATTAAAAGCTGTTTTCCGGGAGCCGGTCAAAGCCATTGAATACATTACACGCGAAAAGCCGGATCTTGTTTTCCTCGATATCAATATGCCAGGTATCAGCGGGATGCAGCTGCTGCAAACTTTGTCGAACCCGCCTCTGATCATTTTTACCACAGCGTACAGTCATTATGCAGTAGAAAGTTATGATCTGAATGCTATTGACTACCTGTTAAAGCCGATTGTCTTTGAACGTTTTCTTGCCGGTGTAAACAAAGCGGTGACCGCTATAAGTACAGTTACGGCTACCCAACATACAACCAATGCACTGCTGACCAGCGAAGATCAAACTATCTTTATCAAAAGCGGCCCTCAGACATTCCAGGTAAAGCTGGGTGACATTCTTTATTTTGAAAAAGAGGGCAATTATATTACCGTTCATCTGCCGGACAAAAAATTACTCATACGTGAAAATATCGGAGATGTTTTTGGGCTGGTGCCTGCTGCCGATTTTATCCGTGTTCACAAATCATATGTCGTGGCCGTCAAACATATTGTGATAATAGAGGTGCACCAACTCACTATTAGAAATGAAAAGATACCCATTGGAGCCAGCTACCGCGATTCACTGCGCGCCCGGCTGGGGATCAATTGATGGGGCTACAATTTAGGGATAAGCTGAAAGAAGCGCAAAACAAGGGGGATTGTGTTTCCCCGGGGTCTTGTCCATATATCTCTTGAAAATCCGAGTCTTCACGGGCAGACCCCGGGCAAACAGACAATGCACGAATATTAACCTGAATTTTTCAACATCCACCCTTGCTGGGTATGGCATAGATCACGTTGCCTGAAACAAATAAATTGAAGACCTTTTTTTCTACAGCAGGAAGTAACAGTTTCCATGTTTTTCCCTTGTCTGATGATCTGAAAATGCCGTCAGGATGAGTACAAAGGAAGTTTTCACCAACCTGGGTAACTGAAGTCCCGAAGGCTTTCACAAGAGGGCGATCATTCCAGGTCCGTCCTATTGAATCAATAAAGCCTTTGTCGCCGGCATCAATGACCTGCCAGGTTTTACCGCCGTCGTAAGATGTACTTAGCCTACTGGTATTCACGGTATTTGAGTCTGAATTGGAAGTAATAGCAGCGAATCCACCTCTGATCGATTTCACATCGAAAGCCACACTGTCCTCACTAATCACCCGCGACCAATTTTCGCCATTATCGGTCGATCTTATTATCCTTTTCATACCGATCGCCAGCAGTGCGCCATTTGCTTCTGCCAAATGCCCAACAAAGCCTCCGGCATAGACAAGCTTCCAGGTTTTTCCACTGTTATCAGTTTTAAAAATGCCTTCGTCGGTGCCGATGAAAATTGTACCTCCGGCAGTTTCAAAAGCGCTGCGTATTCGTGGCTGCACATGAGAATTATCGAATATTGGCGACCATATACTCGTTCCGTCTGTTTTTTTCACATTTACACCCCAGTAATTGTTGCCAACTATCCCGGACTTGCCGGGGGCAATGCTGCTATGTTCGTCAGGCAAAATCTCTTTGGTCCAAAAAGGAGCTGTGGCATTTGGTGTACTGTGATAGAGTCCGTTTCCAACCCTTAAAAACAGCCCTTTATCATTTGCAAAGAAGCTATTTCCCCGGATACTATCTTTCCGCAAATTTTCGGGCAGCCCTTGGCTGATGTCCTGCCAGGTTTGTCCGCCATCTGTAGATTTAAAAACGATGTTTGTTTTCTCCCCCGCCTTTTCTTTCAGTACAAAAGAATTTATCATAAATAATATCAGGAGGATAGCTGGGACAAACACAAATAATCTTTTCATTTTTTTAAATTTAGCGTAAAACATATTGATTAATAATTAGCGGAAAGTTGCAGCTAACAAAGCGTATACCTGTACGTATTTCATACTTTATTTACTCAGCAACCGCCTTTGCGGGGAACGCGTTTAAAAATTACTTTACTATCTCGTTCTACATAGTCGCACGATACTATTGGATATGAATACTTGGGCGCGAATGATACGGTATGGCTTTTTATAATTATTTTGTCGTTAACCTTCAGGCTATGCAATTGCTCAAGTTGAGACTGTTCCGGCTCAAATTTTACAATATAATCGACACCATCAATCCTGGCCATCACACCGAAACCTAGTCTTGATCCTGGCGGAAGAGAAAGAGAGGTTACAACAGTCTCCATATTGGTAAAAGCACTTATATCCTTCCTTATTTTAGCAGCACCGGCAAGCACTTTTTTACCTTCGGGAGACGCTTCCCATTTTTTGTAGTTTATACCATCAGGGGTAGCCTCCCATCTTTCCCTTTCGGCTTTAATTTCAGCAGCAGAGAGTGTCTTTGGGGTTGATTTTTTAGAAGTTTCATTTTTGATTTCGCGATTAGCAAATACCAGTCCGCTTACCACAACCAGCGGTAAGATCAGCGCATAAATAACTTTTTTCATATTTTTTGCAGGTTTAATTAACATAGATCTATCTCCTGATAAATCAAAGCCGTTTAAGGCATTTCTTTTATTTTTCGTATCCTTTTAAAGTTGGTGCAACAAAAATACTTTGATAGTATTCAGACGGAGGAACCTGGATTGTAAATAAAAATGTAACCTTTGTAAATAAATTGTAAATGGCATGTTTGACAGCCGAAATTTAATTTCCGGGCGACGCAAGTACCTGTGGGGAGTGATGTTACTCTCGTTTATCTCTGTGATCTGCGCGGCATTCGGCATGGCCGGCGGTGACAACTTTGATATCGCCAGGAGGGAAGTTTTGCTTCGGAAGATAGGAGATGAACTACTCACACAGTCGGGCGACAGTAAATCAAGGGTTCTTCCGGTAAAAAAAATCGCCGAAAATGAATACCAGATCAGCTTTGAGAATACGCTTACTTTTCAACCAGACTCGCTGGTGAATACTACCCGGCGTTTGTTGGCCAAAGATCCTCTCGCACGTGACTATGTAGTTAACGTTCTGAACTGTGGCAACTCCAGTGTAGCCTATGGATACGCTATATCCAACAATAAAAAAGATGATATTGTAGCTTGTAGAGGAAGAGTGCAGCCCAAAGGATGTTACATGGTCAACATTAAATTTAAACCAGCGGGTATAACTACAGCAGAGAATGGATATCTTTTGGGCGCCCTGTTATTGGTAGCATTTGCCGGATTTATTTTTTTGCGATCTGTTAAGCCGCAGAAGATCTTACCTGACTCAACTGACAGTCAGCCTACTGATATGTTTACCTTGGGGTCGATGTCGTTCGACGTGGAGACCCGTAAACTCATCATGAACGGAAAGACTACAGATCTGACCAGGACTGAAACCCGTGTACTACGTATTTTCGCGTTGTCTCCCAACGAGACTATTGAGCGAAGCCGGCTGCAAAAAGAGATATGGGAGGATGAAGGCGTTATAGTAGGCCGCAGCCTGGATATGTTTATATCAAAGCTTAGAAAAAAACTGGAATTGGATCCGAATATCAAAATTGCTGTTATACGCGGCAAAGGATATAAGCTTGAAATCAGCGCTTAAGAAGAATCTTCCCGCTCCGAATTAATCTTATTAGAATTCAATTTGGCATTTGTAAAACTTTATCGTGAACTACTAATGTGGTCTGATTAAAAAGAATTGCCTTTACAGGAGATCGAACCAAAAACGACGTTTTTCAAGCGATAACGCCGAGTTGAAAATTCACTGAGCGAAGAAGCTTGCCAGGCTTAAAAAGAAATAGGATAGAAGCGTAAATAAAAGCGTAAACTCATTTTCAATAAAATGCCCTCTTTCTTATGATCGGGATTTTTATATCCTGCTCATTGTCAAATTTCGATTTTTACTATCCGGAATAATTAACGCTACTTGTAATCAGCCTCTTTAAGTAATGGAGCTATTTCATATTTAGCGTTCCATTCTTTTATGTTTTCTAAAATTGGCAAAAAAGCCAGGCCTTTTTCAGACAACTTATATTCTACCCTTGGTGGTAGTTCCTTATAAGCCCATCTTTCCAATAACCCATCTTCTTCCAATTCTTTTAACTGTTCGGTCAGTACTTTCCTTGAAATGTGTGGGATAATGGCATCTAGCTGGCCAAAACGAATAGAGCGGGTGCCAATGACATTTATAATTATTGGTTTCCATTTATTACCAATCGTGCCAATAGCCCTCGTAAACGGGCAATTCGAATTGCAAAAGTTGTCGTCTCTCATACGCTTAAAAATTTGTAGTTACCCAATAGTAACCAGTAGATACTGTAATAGTTACAAATATAGACTATCGAAGGTAACTTTGTGAAACAAATATAAAAATGATGTCAAATGAGTAAACTGAAAAACAAAGTAGCAGTGATTACAGGTGGTAATAGTGGAATCGGGTTTGGCATAGCCAAGGCATTTAATAATGAAGGTGCTAAAGGAGTTATTGTCGGCAGAAACCAGGAAACTTTAGATAGTGCTGTGGCTCAACTGGGAGATAATTTTATAGCCATAAATGCCGATGTAACCATTCTTGCTGACCTGGAAAGGGTGTTTAAAGAAACATCTGAAAAATATGGTAGAGTAGATGTGGTTGTAGCCAATGCG
>Ga0268264_10003820_pt1 | contig 12915 bp, 11 predicted proteins | sample KBSSwiS32_FD_190357 | JGI IMG/M metagenome (GOLD analysis project Ga0268264, IMG submission 190357) | Switchgrass rhizosphere microbial communities from Kellogg Biological Station, Michigan, USA - KBS Switchgrass S3-2 (SPAdes) (version 2) | ecosystem: Host-associated > Plants > Roots >...
GCTCTCGCGGATGGACCCGGCGCTGCCTCGCCTGGCGGCGGAGGCGTTCGAGCGCGTGGCCGCGCTGGGTGAGCCGGGCTGGTCCGGGGACGCGAAGGCGCGCGCCGCCAAGCTGCGGGAGGAGAGCCTCGCCGCGGAGCAGAGGTGGAGGGAGGCGCGGAAGGTCAACCCACCCGCGCCCATCGACCCCAGCCAGCCGCTGGAGCAGCAGCTCCAGCTCGGGAGCCAGGAGCTGCTGCAGAAGGGGGACTACCCGGCGGGCTCCGCGCGGCTGGAGCAGGTGCTCCAGCGCTGCCGGGAGGTCTCGCCCTCGCTGTGCCTGCGGGCCCTGGGGGTGCTGAGCGCCGGCAACGTCATCGCGAACCAGCTGGTCCGCGCGGAGGCGCAGGCGCGCGAGCGGGTGCGCGAGGCGCGCCGGCAGGGCGACTGGGAGCAGGAGACGGAGGCGCTGAAGGACCTGGCACAGGCGCTGAGGTGGCTCCAGCTCCAGTCGGCGCCCACGCTCGCCGTCCTGGGCGAGGTCCTCGCCCGGTCGCCGGAGGACGGCCCGACGTGCACCTACGTCCGCCGCAACCGCGCCGCCATCTACCTGCGGGACCTGCGCTTCGAAGCGGCGCGGCGTGAGATCGACCTGGGGCTGGGAGACTGCCACGCGCCCATCCTGCTCGGCGGCGCGTCGGCGCTCGCGGAGCTGGCGCGCGTCATCCACCGGCCGGAGGACGGCGCGAACCTGGCGAAGGCAGTGGCGGACGAGGACCTGGACCACAAGCCGCCGGGCCGGAGGAACCTGGCGCTGCTGGTCCAGGGCCGGTTCCAGGTCCTCTTCGACCGCGCCGCCGGCGAGGCGCTGCTGTGGAAGGCCATCACCTCCAGCGAGCCCCTGCTGGGCACGGACACCAACTCCAGCAGCGCGTGGTCGCAGGCGTACCAGGAGCTGGCGCTGGACGCCGCCCGGCGAGAGGACTGGCCCGCGATGGTGAAGCTGGTGGCGGAACGGCTGCGGCTGCGCCCGGCGCCGAAGCGCTGTGCGCTCGCGGTGCAGGTGCACGCCGAGCGGACCGCGGTGGCGGTGCTGGGGGCGGACGGCGCGCTGCTGGGCAAATACGACGCGAGTCGCCGGGCCCCGCTGGCGGGGACCCTGGAGGGGCTGGTCTCGCCGGAGTACCTGGCGCGCCTGGAAGGTTGCGACGAGGTGGACGTCCTCACCACGTCCCCCCTGGACACCCGCTCCGGGCTGCTCCCGTCGAGGATGGCCTGGGCCTACCGGGGCGGGACGGCCAGGGCGGCGGGCCCGGCGCGTCCCCGGCGGCACCTGGTCATCGCGGACGTGGAGGCGCCGGCCTCGCTGCGCCTGCCCCGGCTCTCGGCCTGGAGCGCGGAGGACGGCGCGGTGACGCTCACCGGCGCCGGCGCGACCCCGGCCAGGGTGCTCAAGGCGATGACCGAGGCCACCGCCGTCGACATCCACGCTCACGGGCTGATCAACCCGCTGCTCTCGGCGGCGACCGCCATCGCGCTCGCGCCCGAGCGCGACGGCCGCTACGCCCTCACCGCGGAGCTGATCCGGAGCCAGGCGCGCCTGAGCGGGGCGCCGGTGGTGTCGCTGGGCGCCTGCGCCGCGGCCTGGAGGCCGGCGTTCGTCCAGTTCGCCGAGTCGCTCCCGCAAGCGTTCATCGACGCGGGCGCCCGCGCGGTGCTGGCCGCGACCGTGGACGTCCCGGACGCCAGCGGGGCCGCCTTCTTCTCCCGGGTGAGCGAGCGGATCCAGGCCGGCCAGGCGCCCGCCAAGGCGCTCCGCGACGAGCGCGAGCAGGCGCTGGCGAAGGACCCGAAGGCGGAGTGGGTCAAGTCCGTCCTGCTGTACGAGTGACGGCGGTCAGATGACGTCTCGCGGGTGCGCCGTGACGGGAACGGCGCGGGCCCGGGTGGCGCCGCCCGCCTGGCGGCAGGTGGCCGCGCCGGTCGCCCCGGCGTGCCGCTGGTACCACCAGCCGGCGGGGATCAGCAGGAGCTCTCCGGCCGAGAGCGCGACGCGCAGCCGCAGCTGGCGTTCGGACTCCGGCGCCTGCCCGCGGGACCGGCCGGTCACCGAGAGGACGTCGCACCAGGGGACCAGCGTGAGCGCGCGGTCGCCGGCCTGCTGGTGCAGCACCAGGTCCGCGGCCGCCTGCTCGAGCGCGGTCTCGCGGCCGCCGGCCGGCCACCGCCGCGGCGCGCCCAGCCGCAAGGCTTTCACCAGCGACGACGGCGCGCCGCGGGTGATGACCGGCCGGCTCCGCAACGCGTACCGCTCCCGGAGCTCCTCCGCGCCGAGCGCGTCGCGGCGCTCGACCTCTCCCGGCGCGGGCGCCTGCCGGTAGAGCGTGCCGTACGCGTCCATCAACCCCTCCAGCTTGCGCTGCATGGACGTGGCCCGGAATGCGCCGCGGAAGCACGGGTCGCCCACCACCGCGTCGACGGCGTCGCGGGCGCCCGCGGCGGGCATCCCGGTCTTCCGCAGCGCCCGCTCCAGCTCTCGCGGCGGGGTGCCCAGCAGGAGCTGCTCGATGAGCCAGCGCCGCCATTCCCGCGAAAGCTTTCGACTCATGTTTTGCACGCTATGTTAGGTTGCAGACAAATGCCCCCCAGCGCTCGTCGCCCCCCCTCCAGGCCCTCCGTCCCCGCGGACTGGGAGGCTCCTTCGACCGGCAACACGACCAACGTCCCCGGCGGCAAACCGCCGCCCGGCCAGACCGGCAGACCGCCCCCGCCGCCACCTCCGCAAGGCACCTCGAGGCTGCCGGTCACCCAGACCGCGAAGAAGAAGACGACCGTCAAGAAGTCGAAGAAGAAGGCGACCACCAAGAAGAAGCCGGCGTCGAAGAAGAAGAAGTAGCCGGCGCTTCAGCCCATCTCCCAGTAGGTGTTGTCGCCTGGGACCTCGAACCGGTCGAAGGTCAGGTTCACGCTGACGTCCAGCGCCCTGACCTTGTGCGACCACCCCATCGGCAGGAACAGCGCCTCACCGGCCTCGAGCGTGACCTCCAGCGCGTTCACCTGCCGGTAGGCCGGGAACCGCTCCAGGTCCGGGTGGTCCGGGTCCACCTCGCTCCATACCGCCCGCGTGTTGCCCAGGCGGTGCAGCTCGTAGGACGGGATGAGCCAGAAGTGCTTCCGCCCGTAGACCTGCACCGACAGCACGGAGAACAGGTCGTGGTGGTGGCCGGTGAGGGTCCCCGCGGGGCCAATCCACAGCTTCAGCTCGCCCGGGCGCTCCCAGCGCCGCACGAATCCCTCCGGGGCGATGACGTCGTCGAGCAGCGCGTGCAGCCCGGTCTGCTCCATCGCGTCGTTGCGGGCGGTGAGGTAGCAGTCGTTGCTGGGGCTCGTCCGGAGGACCAGCCGGATGAAGTCGCCCAGCTTCATCTTCTTGCGGCGCGGGTTGGGGAAGAGGTCGTGCTGGGGATCGCGCTCGCGCCCCACCATCGCCTCCACCTCGATCTCCCCGTAGCGCTCCGCCAGCCGCTCCGGCACCCAGCGCTCCAGGGCGGGCCACCCGCGCGCCAGGTCCGTCAGCACCACCGGCCGGTGCGCCAGGTAGTAGTCCTGGATGAACTCGCGCGGCGAGACGCCGGAGCGCTTCTCCAGGCGCCGCCCGCCGAGCTTGCTGAACAGCGCGCTCCGCGTGTCCATCACCGACAGCAGCGCGCCGTGGGTCCGGCACAGTTGACGCGCCGCGACAACCACCGGGTTCCGGGCGGCGGACCGGACCAACCGGGCCGCGCGCACCTTCGGCACCCCCGCCTTCCTCAACCCGACCTCCACCTTGGAGGGCGCCACTCCACGGGCCAGGTTCTCGGCCACCCACTCCTGCCACGCCGTTTGACGCGTCCGGACCAAAGTCGAGGAAACCCGAATCCTCCGCGCTTCCAATAAAGCACAGGCTGCCCCGTTGTAGGGTCGAGATGGAAGTGTCTGAGCACGACCACGCAGGCGCCCCTTCCTCCGAAGAGGCCGTGAGGATGCAGAGGGCCATGGCGCGGGCGCGTGTGGATGCGCTCGTGCGGGAATGCCGCCCGGTGGCGCTTCAGATGGCCCGGAGCGTGTGTGGGTCCGGGTGGGGGGATGCGGAGGACCTGGTGCAGGAGACGTTTGAGCGCGCCCTGAAGGACGCCGAGTGGCTCGCCACGCTCGGCAAGAGCGAGTTCCAGGGCTGGCTGTACCGTTCGCTCCACAACCGCTTCATCGACCTGTGCCGCAAGCGCAAGACGGAGCTGGCCGCGACGCCCAAGCTCCGCGCCGCCGAACCGGAGACGGTCAGCTCGCCGGAAGACCGCTACCTCCGCGCCTGGGGGAAGTTCTCGCCGGAGCGGTTCCGGGCGGCGGTGGACGCGCTGGATCCGAAGCACCGCCGTTGCCTGGAGCTGCAGCAGGTGGAGGGCCTCAAGCATCGAGAGATCGCCGCGAAGCTCCAGGTCCCCCAGGGTTCGGTCGGCTACTGGATCGCGGAAGCGAAGAAGCGTTTGGCGGAGTACTACCTCGACAGCGAAGACGGAGCTCAACCATGACCAGCACCAGCTGTGAGGACGCGGTGGCGTTCCTGGATGGCGAGCTCGAAGAGGCTCGCGCCAACGCGTTCCGGATCCACCTCCCCGACTGCAAGTCGTGCCAGGGCCACCTGGAGCGCGCGTTCCACCTCCAGGCCATGCTCGCCACCGCCTACGCGGAGGCCCCGCCGGCCGCCGCCGTCCCCCCGCGGACGTCGCGGCCGCCTTTGCGCCGCGCCGCGCCCCGCTGGGCGATGCGGACCATGGCGTTCCTGGTCGCGCCCGCCGCCGCGATGCTGGCCCTGCTGGTGCTGGGCCCCCGGCCGGCCGCCGGTGACTGGGCCGCGCCGGGCCCGTCCCGCGAGATGGAGGTGCGGGTGACGTACGGGCCCGCGGACCGGTACCGCCCCACGGACGAGACCATGCGCGGGTCGGAGGACGCCGCGCGCCAGGTGCCGCTGATGCGGGTGGCCGCGATGGAGTCGAAGGGCGACGCCAAGGGCGCGGCCACGGTCTTCTTGCTGTCGCACGACCTGAAGCAGGCGGAGGCGCGGCTGCTGGCGCTGCCTCCCTCGGCGGAGCGGGACGCGGACCTCGCCGCGCTGGCCTGGGCCGCCGGCAACCCGCAGCGCGCGCTGGAGCTGAGCACCGCCGCGCTGAAGAAGAACCCGCGCCTGCCCCAGGCGATGTGGAACCGCGCGGTCGCGCTCCGGGACCTGGGCTTCTTCCAGGAGTCGGCGGCCGCGTTCCGCGAGGTGGCCGCCCTCGGCGAGCCGGGCTGGAGCGACGAGGCCGCCCGCAAGGCCGACACCGAGGACCGCCGCTGGAAGGGCCGGCAGGAGCAGGCGCCGGCGGCCCCGGACGCTCCGTGAGGCTGTAGCCAATAAAACAATTCGCCGGACGCTGACAGGACGCTGCACCGAAGCAAGGAGCGTCCCCCGATGTCCGCCTCGCTCTCGCTCGCGCGCTGGCCTGTCGCGGCCCCATTCGAGCCGGACGCCAGGCTCCGCGCGCAGCTGCTGAGGATGGCGCGGTACCTCTCCCGCGGCCGGTTCGACCCCGAGGACCTGGTGCAGGAGGTCATCACCGCCGCCCTCGCCCGGTTCCGGGCCGGGGCGCCCCTCCCCAGGAGCGCCATCGAGCCTTTGCTGTTCGTCTCGCTGAAGAACGCCCTCCTCTCCCGGCTGCGCCGGCTGCAGGTGCACGAGCGGGCCGAGCGCGGCCTCTCGACGGAGGAGCCCGCCGTCGAGTCGCCCGACGACGTCGTGGAGCTGCCGGCCTGGCGCACCACCACCGACGAGGAGCTGGAGGCGGCCATCCGGACCTTGAGCCGAAGACAGCGCGAGGTCTTCCTCGCCGTCACCCGCGGCGACCGCTACGGAGTCATCAGCGAGCGGCTGGGCATCACCGAGGGCGCGGTGGCCAAGCGCGCCTTCGACGCCCGCCACCACCTGCGGCGGCGGCTGCTGAAACGTGGGTGATTTCCGACCCGCTGTCGTGGAACGACCGCTGCCCTAGAATGACGGTGTTTCCCGGGCGTTCGACTTTTCCAGCTTCGGTTCCTTTCACGACAGGCACCCATGGCGCCACTGCTCTCCGTGCGCCCGCAGGGCACCTTTGTGCTCTCGGACCCACTTCGCGCACAGCTCCTCCGCCGGGCCCAGAACCTCTGTCGCGGCCGCTTCGACCCCGAGGACCTCGTCCAGGAGGTCCTGGCCGCGAACCTCCCCTGGTTCGGCGGCGTGGCCGGGCTCCCCGAGCACGCCGTCCTGGCCCGACTCTTCGCCTCGCTGAAGAACGCCTTCATCTCCCGGCTCCGGCACGCGGAGGCGGGCGACCGGTTCGCGCGCGGCCTGCCGCGGGAGGAGCCCGCTTCTCCCGGGCCGGAGGAGGGGCTGGACGCTCCGCTCTCGGAGCTGGTCTCCGAGGGGGAGCTGGACCAGGCGGTGGCGGGGCTCACCCGGAAGCAGCGCGAGGTGTTCTTCGCCGTCACCTCCGGCGAGCGCTACGCCTCCGTCGCCGAGCGGCTGGGCCTCAGCCTGGGCGCGGTGGGCAAGCGCGCCTTCGACGCTCGCCGGCGCCTGAGGGAGCTGCTGGTGGAGGTCATCGCTCGCCGGGGTAGCTGAGGAGCTGGCAGCGGATGGGGCCGTTCCACAGCCACCGGGCCGCGCTGGGGCGGGCGTGGAAGGCGCTCTCGAAGGCCTCGTTCCCCACCAGGATGACCTTCCGCCACTCCTTGAGCGCGTTCAGCCGCTCGCCCAGCTTGAAGTAGAAGGTCTTCATGCCCTTTTGACCGCCGGCGGTGAGCCGGTCGCCGTAGGGCGGGTTGCTGACCAGGAGCCCCGGCCCTGGCAAAGGCGGAGGCCCCTCGGCGGTGGCGTCCGCCTCCAGCACCTTGACCATCCCGGCCACCTTCGCCGCCGCCGCGTTCCGCTGCGCCGCCAGCACCGCGTCCGGGTCCCGGTCCGAGCCGAGGATGGGGTGCGGCGGCTTCCGCTCCTGGGCCCGCGCCTCCTCCTTCAGCTCCGCGAGGAGGGGCGCCGCCTGCGCTCCCAGCTCCGGCCAGCGCTCCACCGACAGCCGCCGCCGCAGGCCGGGCGCGCGGCGCGCGGCGATCATCGCCGCCTCGATGAGGAAGGTCCCGGACCCGCACATGGGGTCCCACAGCGGCTCCTCGCCGGTGTACCCGCCGGCGCGCAGCACCGCGGCGGCGAGCGTCTCCTTCAGCGGCGCGGCCACGGTGCGCACCCGGTACCCGCGCTGGTGCAAAGGCTCGCCCGCCAGGTCCAGCGAGAGCGAGAGCCGCTCTCCGGCCAGGTGCGCGACGACGCGCACGTCGGGGTCGCGGGTGTCGACGTCCGGCCGGCGCCCCTGCGCCTTGCGCAGCCGGTCCACGACGGCGTCCTTGATCTTCAGCGACACGAAGCCGGAGTGGGTGTGCTCCGAATCCTTGAGGGTGCTGTCCACCGCGAAGGTCGTCCGCGGCGTCAGGTACCGCTCCCACTCCACGGCCGCCGCCGCCCGGTAGAGCCCCTCCGCGCCGCGCGCCTGGTGGTCGCCCAGGGGGTAGAGCACCCGCATCCCGATTCGCGTCCACAGGCAGACGCGGAGCGCCTCGCGGAGGTTGGCGTGGAAGCGGACGCCGCCGCGGTCCTGCTTCACCTTCGCGGCGCCCAGCTCGCCCAGCTCCGCCGCCAGCAGGTCCTCCGTCCCCAGCGGGGTGGTGGCGTAGAGCGCCAGGCGTTCCGGCATCTCAGGGTCCCGCCCGGGGCGGAGCGCCGTGACGAGGCTGCGCGTCGCGGCGAGAGGATCGGCCGCCGCGGGAGGCGCTCTGTCCTGGGCGGAGCACTACATCGCCCCGGCGCCGGGCATCTCGCCCACCGGCCGGATGAGCACCTCGCGCGGCTTGGCCCCGTCCGCCGGACCCACCACGCCGTCGCGCTCCATCCGCTCGATCATCCGCGCCGCGCGGTTGTAGCCGATGCGCATCTTCCGCTGGAGCATGGAGATGGAGACCTGGCGCATGTCGCTCACCACCGCCAGCGCCTGGTCGTACAGCTCGTCGGAGAGCTCGTCCTCCTCGACGCCGCCCTCCAGGTCCTCCTCGCGCGCCTTGAGGATGGACTCGTCGTAGACCGGCTTGCCCTGCGCCTTGAGGTGGTCCACCGCCTTCTTGATCTCCCCCTCGGAGACGTAGGCGCCGTGGACGCGCTCCATGTTCGCGCTGGTGGGCGGCATGATCAGCATGTCGCCCATCCCCAGCAGCGCCTCGGCGCCGATGGTCCCCAGGATGGTCATCGAGTCCGGCTTCGACCGGAGCATGAAGCTGATGCGGGTGGGGAAGTTGGCCTTGATGACGCCCGTCACCACGTCCGTCGACGGGCGCTGGGTGGCGACCATCAGGTGGATGCCGGCCGCGCGCGCCATCTGCGCCAGCCGCGCGATGTACGTCTCCACCTCGCGGGAGGCGACCATCATCAGGTCCGCCAGCTCGTCGATGATGACGACGATGTACGGCAGCTTCCGGAGCGGCTCGGGCTCGGCGGCGATGGGCTCCGGCGCGGGCTCGGGCGCCGCCTCGACGGCGGCGAGCTTCTCCTCGGGGGCGGCCTCCACCGGCGCCCGGATGTCCTCCACCGGCTCCTTCGGCGCCTCCACGCCCACGGCCCCCGTCGCGGCGCGCTCGCGCGCCTGGTCCTCGCTCTCGCCCTCCTCGACGTCGACGATGAGCATCTTCTTCTTCAGGCCGGAGCCGCCGGTCGCGGGTGCGGCGGCCGGGGCTGGAGCGGGGGCGGGCGCGGGGGCCTTCGCCACCTGCGTCTTGAGCAGCGACTTCGCCTCGCCGCCCGCGCTCTCCACCAGCTTGTTGTAGCCGGCGATGTTCCGGACCCCGGCCTCGGAGAGCAGGTGGTACCGCCGCTCCATCTCCTCCACCGCCCACCGCAGCCCCAGCGCGGCCTTCTTCGGGTCGGTGACCACCGGCAACAGCAGGTGCGGGATGCCCTCGTAGACGGAGAGCTCCAGCATCTTCGGGTCCACCATGATGAAGCGGACCTCCTCCGGCGTGGCCTTGAGGAGGATGCTCATGATCATGGAGTTCACCGCCACCGACTTGCCGGACCCGGTGGTGCCGGCGATGAGCAGGTGCGGCGCCTTGGCCAGGTCGAGCACGTACGGCATGCCCTCGATGTCCTTGCCCAGGCACATGGTGAGCTTGGAGGCCGACTTGTTGAACGCGTCCTGCTCGGCGATCTCCTTCAGGTAGACGGTCTCGCGGTCGCGGTTGGGGACCTCGATGCCCACCACGCCCTTGCCGGGGATGGGCGCGACGATGCGGACGCGCATCGCCTCCATCGCCATGGCCAGGTCATCCGCGAGCGAGGCGATCTTGGAGACCTTGATGCCCGGCCCGGGCAGGAACTCGTACATGGTGACCACCGGGCCGGGGCGGATCTCCACCACCTCGCCCTGGATGCCGAAGTCCAGCAGCTTGGCCCGGAGCTTCTCCGCGGTGGCGAGGAACGCGTCCTTGTCCAGCGCGGTGCGCTCCTTCTTGTCGCACTCGAGCACGTCGATGGGCGGCAGGGTGAAGCTCTTGCGGTCGCCCACGAACTGGAACTGCTCCTGGTCCTTTTTCTTGGTGAGCGTGGGCTTGGGCGGCGCCTTCGGCTCCACGATGACCGGCATGCGCGCCTCGGCAACCGGCGCGGGCGGCCGCGCCGGCACCGGGATGGGCACCGACGCCAGCTTCTCGGGCGGGATGGCCGGGTCCGTGACGGCGGCGGGCTCGGGCGGGGGGACGATCTTCGGGGAGACCGGCGGCCCCGGCGGCAGCGCCAGCGCGGGGGACTTCCGGCCCTTCTTCGCGGGGGGGGCGGCCGGCGCCGGCGGCGGCGCGAGCAGCGCGGCCCACGCCGGGTCTCCGCCCACGCCCAGGGAGACGCCGCGCGGGTCGGTGTCCCGCTCCGAAGCCTCGGGCTCCTTCTCCTTCTTCTTCTTGGCGGCGCCCGCCAGGCGCATCGCCTCCTCGGCGACGGCGTCCGCTTCGGCCGCGTCCAGCTCCTCCTCGTCCGCCTCCAGCTGGGCGAGGAACGCGGCCTCCTCCAGCTTCTCCTTGGCCGCCGCCTCGCGCCGGGCCTGGAACGCCTCCCGCTGCGACGCCCACATCGCCCCGCCGCGCGCCCGCACCGCCTTGCCCACCCCCATCGCGGCGTGGAACCCCATGGAGCACAGCTTGAGGAACGCGAACTGGGTGCCGACGATGAGCGCCGCCGCGGACACCGCCCCCACCACGATGAGCGTCCCCACGGTGGAGAACACGCCGGTGAGCGACGCGGAGAGCACCCCGCCCACCGCCCCGCCGGGCGCGTACGCCCAGCCGCCGCCGGAGAGCAGCAGCTCCGCCAGCACCGACCCGGAGGCGCACAGCAGCACCGCCGCCAGCACCTGGGGCCAGCGCCGCCGGTCCTTGCGGCCCACGAACAGCACCATCGCCGCGTAGAGGAACGAGAGCGGGACCACGAAGCCGGTCACGCCCAAGAGCCCGAACACCTCGTCCGCCAGCGCGTGCCCGGCCGGGCCGGCGGCGTTGTGCGCCGCCACCCCCGCGCGGTCGCGCGCGTCGTAGCTGACCATCGACACCAGCGCGATGGCGGCCGCGCTGAGCAAGAACACGCCGGCGAGCGCGCGGCGCCCGGCGGAGCTGGTCTTGAGCTTCTCGTCCGCGACCTGTCGCTTGCGAGAGACGATTTCCTGGCGCGCGAGCGACTTCTTCCCGGCCGCGCCTCGCCGTGCACCCATCGGCAGCACCTCGTCACAGCTCTGTAGCTGGCTGGAGGTGCGAGGATAGGAGTCGAGGTCAGCCGGTCAATTTTCCGGCCGCCCGCTCCGGTCGGTCCCTCTCCAGGCGGTCTGGCGGGGGGCCCGGCATTTGGTGTGCCGATCCCGGCGGGGCGGTATGGTCTCGCCCCGGAATGGACGTCCGCTGCGAGAAGTGCAAGACCGATTACGAGTTCGACGACGCGCGCATCACCGAAGCGGGCGTGACCGTGAAGTGCACCACCTGCGGCCACGTCTTCAAGGTGAAGAAGAAGGCGCTGGTGGTCACCGTGCCGGTCAACACGGAGGATGGTCAGACCAGCGTCTCGCCCGCCTCGTCGGTGGCGGCGCCCCCGGCCGGCACCGGCGCCTTCGTCCCGTCGATGCCGGGCGCCAGCCCCGCGCCCAAGGACAAGGAGTGGAAGGTCCGCCAGGCCAACGGGAACGTCTTCAGCTTCAAGGAGCTGACCACCCTCCAGAAGTGGATCGTGGAGCGGAAGGTCTCCCGCGACGACGAGATCAGCCTCAACGGCGACACCTGGAAGCGTCTGGGCAACATCGCCGAGCTGGCCAGCTTCTTCCAGGTGGTGGACGAGGCGCAGAAGGGCCAGCAGCTCCAGGCGCTCCAGTCCGCGGGCGCGCTGGGGTACGTCCCGCCCGGCGCCACCCCGGCGGGCGGCTACGCCATCCCCTCCGGCGACGCGCAGCCGCTCTCCTTCCCGGGCCCGGCCGCGTTCCGCAACCCGGTGCAGTCCGCCTCGCTGCCGCCGATGCAGGCGTCGCCGCAGGTCAACGTCACCTTCCACAACCCGGCCCCCGCCGCGCCGGTGTCCATCCCGGGGCCGGCGGCGCAGCCCGCGCCGGTCGCGCGCGCCGCTCCCGCCGCGCAGGTCGTGGAGGACGACGTCGCCGCCGCCAAGCTGAAGAAGGGCGGCCCCAGCGGGGCGCTCATCGCGGTGCTGGTGCTGGCGGTGCTGGGGGGCGGCGGATACGTGGGGTACTCGCAGTGGTGGGTGCCGCAGCAGGAGGCCAAGGAGCGCGAGGCGCAGGCCCTGGCCGACGCCCAGCGGAAGGCGGCCGAAGCCGAGAAGGACAGGAAGGCCGCGGAGACCAGGCTCGCGGACGAGGAGAAGGCGAAGAAGGCCGCCGAGGACGCCGCCCGCGCCGCCGCCGCCACCGCCACGCCCGACGCGGGGGCCGTGGTGGCCGCCTCCGCCAAGCAGCCGCGCGACTTCGACGGGTGGATGACGCTGGGCGACAAGCTGCGCGAGCGGGAGAAGGCGGAGGCCGCGCTGGACGCCTACGGCCGCGCCGCCGACATGAACCCCGATCGCGCCGAGCCCCACGCCGGCCGCGGGCTGGCGCTGATGGACATGGGCCAGAAGCTCCAGGCGGAGGCCGCGTTTCTACAGGCGCTCCGGCTCAATCCGCGCTATGGGGTGGCGCTGATGGGCCTGGCGGAGACGTACCGGAACCAAGGGAAGAACGAAGAGGCGAAGAAGTACTACGAGCAGTACCTCGACGTGCTCCCCTCGGGGCCGGAGGCCGCGGTGGCGCGCCAGGCGCTGCAGAGACTCCAGCAGTAGGCAGCACCAAGCCAGGACGGCGCCGATGTCGAACTACGACAAGCCTTCGAATCAGGAAGAGGAGTACTTCGCCCGCGAAGAGGTGGAGAAGAAGCGGAAGCTGACGCTCCAGCAGCAGCAGGAGACGGCCCAGCAGGAGCGCGAGGCGCTCAAGCAGCTCCACTTCATGAAGTGCCCCAAGTGCGGGTTCGACCTGCACGCCATCACCAAGGGCAAGGTGGTGGTGGACACCTGCTTCAACTGCCACGGCGTGTTCCTGGACGCCGGGGAGCTGGAGCGGCTGCTGCACGGCGAGGGCGACGAGACGACCGGCACCGTGATGCGCGCCATCCTCAACTTCGTGAAGCACAAGTAGAGGCAAGGCCATGGCGCTCACGGTGGAGCAGGTCCGCCACGTGGCGGCGCTGGCTCGCCTCCAGCTCACGCCCGAGGAGGAGCAGCGCTACGCCACCCAGCTGTCCGCCATCCTCGACGCGATGGCGGAG
>Ga0268264_10003824_pt1 | contig 12909 bp, 8 predicted proteins | sample KBSSwiS32_FD_190357 | JGI IMG/M metagenome (GOLD analysis project Ga0268264, IMG submission 190357) | Switchgrass rhizosphere microbial communities from Kellogg Biological Station, Michigan, USA - KBS Switchgrass S3-2 (SPAdes) (version 2) | ecosystem: Host-associated > Plants > Roots >...
CGAAGAAGTCGTTTCCCTGGCCGGTTGCGGTCGACAGGTCCAAGCGCACGATGACATCGCCACTTGCGGTACTGAAATCGAGCGTATCGATGCCGTTGCCACCGGAGAGGGAGTCGTTCCCGTCACCTCCGCCGATGCGGTCGTTCGCCGCCCCGGCAATGATCCGATCATCGCCTCTCCCGCCGATGACATATTCGATATCGAAGAGCTCATTGCCGCCGCCCGCTGGCGAGATAGGGTCGATCCGAAGCGACATTGCCGCGTCTAGCTGAGAGAAGTCCGCGATGTCGAAACCGGCGTCGCCGTGTATCTCGTCCTCGGCGGTTGCGATCAGGAAGGTTTCATCTCCGTCACCGCCCCAGATAGAGTCGTGACCGGAACCAGGTTCGAAGCGATCCGCACCTTCGCCGCCATACAACCGGTCATCACCGGTTCCCCCTTCGATCAGGTCGTTGCCGTTATCGCCGCGAACCGTGTCGTTGTCATCACTGCCGTCGAGTGTGTCGTCGCCCCGTCCACCGAGCAGAAAATCGTCCCCGCCGCGACCGAAGATCGTATCATCCGACGACACACCCCAAAGTGTGTTGCTGCTCGAAGTTCCAGCGATTCGATCCGCGCCGCCACCACCAGTCGCATTATCAACGGCATCGGCAACAAGTGCCAGGGGGCGCCCATCCGCGATCGCGGTTCCTTCCGCAAGATCGATTGATACCTGGGTGGATATCGCCGCGAGGTTGATTGTGTCTATACCTGTTGAATCGGCCAACGTCGCGCGTTGCGCATCCTGGGCGGCGAGCTCGGAGAAATCATCTGTGTAGAAATAGGTGTCATCCGTGCCGCCGGGCGAACCAAAGATATCAAGTGTAAGATTGCCCAGATTGCCATCCAGCTCCGGCAATACATCGACAATATGAACCATCCACACGCCGGTCGCGTTCTCACCCCAGAATTGAACGCTGTCGAACGTGAACTGATGCCATGCCGAAGAGTAGAAATTCGGTGCCGCGAGTACGCTCTTCGTACCCGAAGGTGAAGTCAGCTCGATTTGAAGATCGGCAGGATAAGGATGAGATACGTTCTCGATCGTTAGTGAAACATGCTCGATATCGATGGCGTCCGATATGACGAAGGTCTGGTGGATTTCGTCGTTGGTGCGGTCGGAGACGAAGCCTCCAGCTTCGATGTCCTCGGAGTGGGCTTCACTGCTCCAACTCAGTGACCCAGCCCAGGCTTCCGAGAGGCGAACCGCGGCACTCGCGTCGACCAGACCGAATCCGAGCGCGGGTGAGAACGGTATGGCACCCCCGTTCCAGGTTTCGGACCCGTTGTCGTGGAACTGCAGGTCCGGATCGCTGCCCGGCGAAATGTTGGTGTGCCGCGCGGAGTATGCAAGTATCTCACGGACGTCACGCAAAGTGAGATCCGGATTGGCTTCGAGCATCAATGCTACGACGCCGCTCACCAGCGGGGCAGCTGCCGAGGTTCCTCCGAAATCGTCAATGTAATCGAGATCGGCAGAAAGACCGGTCGCACCCTCGTCAGTCTCTGAATGATAGCCCGAAGATCCGGTACGATCGGTTGTGACGATGTCGGTGCTGCCGGGTGCCGATAGGAGAACGGTCGCGCCGGGCGTGCTGAAAAACAGCGCGACGCCATCTTGATCCGTCGCGCCGACGACGATTGAGTACCGGTTAGCGGCGAAATCGTGAAAGTTGGTGTTGTCGCCGTATTCTGCGTAGTTGCCTGCCGACTGGACGATGATCACACCAAGGCCGCCGCGTCCCTGAGTTGCGGCTTGAGTGAGCGCAGCGCCTATGCCTAAAAAATCCTCTGAGAAATTGTCATCAAAAGGCGTGATGAAGCCCCAACTGTTGTTCATCACGTCTGCATGCTCGCTCGACAGTGCAAAAGCATTTGCGAGGCGATCGAGGTCGACGACGTCAAAACTTTGCCGGATTGAGACCAGGCTGGCGTGCGGTGCAACGCCGACACCGCCGATGCCATTCTCGGCGGCTGCAATCAAACCTGCGACGGCGGTACCATGGTTGTCGCCTGCCGTCAGGGGCAGTCCATTATTGTTGTCTGGATTGAGCTGCGCACTGAGAGCGGCGTCAAAGTTTGCGGCAAGATCCGGATGGTCTCCCTGAATGCCGTCGTCGAACACGGCTACTATGACGCCGGCACCCTCGAAATCGTCGGATGCCGCAGCAACATTGATGCCGAACGGCCCGTTGAGCTGCCACTGATTACCGAAATATGGATCGGTTGGTATGGTCATTCAGCTCGACATGCGCTTTCCCCGCGGCGCTGGGCTGTTGCCTTTGATCGGGCTGCTGGCAATTTATGGAGTGCACGAACGCCCTGCAACGAGGAAGTGCATGGCAAGGGGAAAAAACAGCCTTCTCCTTCCGTCTTTCTAGCGTTGCGGCGCTCTTGAATGATGAAACGCCTAATGCGATCGACGAAACGTCGATCGGTGCGGAAATTGGACGCCCTGGTACTAGAGATTAATTCGCGTGAGTGCGAGGCTCGTCCTCCCGGAGGCCTGCAGGCCAAATCAAATTGAACCAACGAAGCTCCCGCCGTGTCGGCACGCTTCATTCCGTAGGGGGCCGCATGGCTGTTGAAAATCTCATGCGTTACGAACTTGTCGACGGAGTGGCCGTTCTCACCATGCAGCGGCCGCCAGTCAATGCAGTCAACCATGCACTGGTCGATGCAATCCACGCCGCGTTCCGTGCCGCCGACGCCGATCCCTCGGTGCGTGCGATCGTGCTCACCAGCGCCTTCGACCGTGCCTTCTCGGGTGGCATGGACCTCGAGGTCATGAAGGACGCCGACGGTCTGAAGCTGCGCACCTTCCTCGACAAGTTCTACATGGGCACGCTCGATCTTCAGTATCGCCTGAGCAAGCCGACGATTGCGGCGGTGAATGGGCCGGCACGCGGCGCCGGCGTCACGCTAGCGGTCACCTGCGACATGATCGTGATGGCCGAGGAGGCCGACCTCGGCTATCCCGAGATCAATGTCGGACTGATCCCGGCGATTCATTTCGTTCATCTGCCGCTGCAGATCGGCCGCCACAAGGCCTTCGAGCTGCTGTTCACTGGCGAGCCGCTGCCTGCGCGTGAGGCAGCCGCCCTCGGCCTGATCAATCATGCCGTGCCGGGCGCGAGCCTCATGCCGCGGGCGCTCGACCTGGCCCGCACTATGGCTGGCAAGGCACCGACCGTGATGCGTCTCGGCCGCGCCTCCTATCTGCGCGCCAACGATCTCGACTATCGCCGTAACATCGAGAACCAGATCGAGACCATGTGCAACATCATGGCGACCGATGACGCGAAGGAGGGCATCCGTGCCTTCATGGAGAAGCGCAAGCCGCACTGGTGAGGCAGGTATCGGCCGCCAGCGGCACCGCCGGGGTGTGAAGTGCGTTGAGGGGAGGACGCGGGCCCTCCCGGCTGCGACCCCTTGCTGCGCACGAGGCTTCACATGGCAGACGAACGTCTGGTTTCGAGCGATCCGGCCGCCGCCGACGGCGACATGCCGCTTACGGTCTCGCCGGAGAAGGTGTGTTTCGTCGTCGTCAAGGCGAGAGCCTTCGATGCCAAGGACGCCGTGACGGATCCGGATCCCGCATCCGACCCTGCCGATGACAAGAACATCGCGGTCCTCGAGGAACAAGAGGATGACCCGGTGCGTGAGGAGCTCACCAGCTTCATCGATGCGATGTCGGAAGACGAGCAGATCGACCTGGTGGCGCTGGCTTGGCTGGGCCGCGATGACTACGAAGCCAGCGACTGGCCGGAAGTGCGCCGCGAGGCCGCGGAAGAGCACAACCGCAACACGGCGGAATATCTGCTTGGCATGCCACTGCTTGCTGATTTCCTCGAGGAGGGTCTGTCGCTCCTGGGCTACTCCTGCAGCGAGTTCGAGATCGAACGGCTCTGAGAGTCTTTTCCCCGGCAGGGGAAGAGAATCCGGAAATCTAGATCCGGACCACCTTGCCGGGGTTCATCAGATTTTTCGGGTCGAGCGCGCGCTTGATCGCACGCATGGTGTCGAGCTCGACCTCGGAGCGATAGAGCGGCAACTCGTCGATCTTCAGGCGGCCGATTCCATGCTCGGCCGAGATCGAGCCGCCGAAGGACGTTACCAGATCGTAGATGGCGTGGCTGATTGCTTCAGCCTGGGCAAAGAACGTGGCCTTGTCCTGGCCCGGTGCCGACTGGCAATTGAAATGCAGATTGCCGTCGCCGACATGGCCGAACGGCACTGGCCGGCAATCCGGCACGACCTGTTTCATCGCCGCAATTCCCTTGCCGACGAACTCCGCCAATCGGGCAACCGGAATCGAGATGTCGTGCTTGATCGAGGGACCCTCGAGCTTCTGGCCTTCCGAATGGCTTTCGCGCAGTTTCCACATCGCCTGCGCTTGCGCCTCGTTCTGCGCAAGCGCGGCATCGAGCACCAGGCCGCGCTCGAGACAGTCGGCGAGATAGGCTTCCATCCTCTCCGCCATGCTGGCGCTGCCTTCCCGGCGTGGGCGGGAGGAAGACCATTCCAGCAGCAGATACCAGTCGTGCCGGGCAGCGAGCGGATCGGAGGTACCCGGCAGATGCGCGAGGACGAACTCGACTCCCTGGCGAGACATCAGCTCGCAGGACGTGACGTTGTCCTCGCTGGCTGCATGCGCACCGGAGAGGATCTCGACGGCGGCGGCGGGATCGCGCACCGCCAGCCACGAGGTCGCTACGTCCTTGGGCTTTGGCCACAGCTTGAGCACCGCGCGGGTGATGATGCCGAGCGTGCCTTCGGCACCGACGAACAGGTCTTTCAGGTCGTAGCCGGTATTGTCCTTCTTCAGCGCGCGCAGGCCATTCCAGATTCGTCCGTCCGGCAGGACCACCTCGATCCCGAGCACGAGGTTGCGGGCATTGCCGTAGTGCAGGACCTGCACGCCGCCGGCGTTGGTCGAGAGATTGCCGCCGATGCTGCAAGAGCCCTCTGCCGCAAGGCTCAGTGGAAACAGCCGGTCGTGATCCGCTGCGGTCTGCTGGATAGTCTTGAGGATGCAGCCGGCCTCGACCGTCATGGTGTAGCCGACAGGGTCGACGGCAAGGATGCGATTCATGCGATCGAGGGAGAGCAGGATCTCGTTGCCGCCCTCATGCGGAACGCCGCCACCCACCAGTCCCGTGTTGCCGCCCTGGGGCACCACCGGCACGCCGGCCTCGTAGCACAGGCGCATGACGGCGGAGACTTCCTCGGTGCTCGCCGGACGCACCACCAGCGGCACGCGGCCGACATAGATGTCGCGCCACTCCACCGTGTAGCGGCGCATCTCCGACGCATCTTCGATCACACCCTTTGGCCCGACGATAGCGCGGATCCTGTCGAGCAGGGGAAGGGGCACCGAAGTGGTGGAGAGTGAATCTGGCATTGCGGATCAGGATACGTTCTCTGAAGTGCGTATCACGGGACGAGAACCGCCAGTATCGCGAGCTTGTTCCGATCGTCAGGTGGTTGTCTCGTTTTAGTCTTCCCCCGACAGGGGAAAGCACCCCGCGAAGCGGGGGGATGAGGGCGAGGGCAAGCGAAGTTTCTTGGAGCGCTATTAGGTCGAGACGCTGCGCTGCATTCGATGAGACACGCCGGTTGCTCTCGCCCCCATCCCCCGCCGAAGACGGCGGGCACTTCCCCCTGCCGGGGGAAGAGTCAGAGCCGCAAGATCTTCCCGGGGTTCATCAGATTCTTTGGGTCGACCGCGCGCTTGATCGCCCGCATCACGTCCAGCTCGATCCTCGTGCGGTAGTGCTCCAGCTCGGCGATCTTCTCACTGCCGATGCCGTGCTCGGCCGAGATCGAGCCGTCGAACTCGGCAATCAGATCGTGAATTCGGCGCGTCAGCTCGGGCGTGTATTTGTGCCATGTGGCGCGATCCATGCCATCGGGCGCGCCGAAGCCGAAGTGCAGATTGCCATCGCCCATGTGGCCGAAGGGATGCGGGTGAATCGCCGGCAGAAGATCGAGGCCTGCAGCGCATCCCTTCTCGATGAAAGCCGGGATCTTCGCCACGGCTACTGAAATGTCATACGAGGCGCCGGGGCGTCCGCTGGCTTTGCCGGAATGGGCGTGGTCCTCGCGGATCTTCCACATCGCCTTGGCCTGTGCCTGGCTCTGCGCGATTACCGCATCGAGCACGAGCCCGCGCTCCATGCAGTCAGCGAGGAAGGCTTCCATCTTCTCGCTCATCCCCTCGGCGCCCTCAGCCTTGGTCCGGCTCGAGGACCATTCCATCAGAAGGAACCATGTATTGCGCAAAGGCAGCGGATCGGTGTTGCCGGGGACCCATTTGAAGACGTTGTCGAGTGCGGTCCGGTGCAGCAGCTCGCAGGAGGTCACATTGTCCTCGCTGGCGCCATGCGCGCCCGACAGAACCTCGAGCGCCGCATCGGGATCGCGGATTGCCACCCATGCAGTTGCTACGTCCTTGGGCTTTGGCCACAGCTTCAGCACCGCCTTGGTGATGATGCCCAGAGTTCCCTCAGCGCCCATGAAGATGTGCTTGAGGTCGTAGCCGGTATTGTCCTTCTTCAAGGCGCGCAGGCCGTTCCAGATCCGGCCATCCGGCAGCACCACTTCCAGCCCGAGCACGAGATGTCTGGCATTGCCGTAGTGCAGCACCTGGACGCCGCCCGCATTGGTCGAAAGATTGCCGCCGATGGCGCAGCTTCCCTCGGCGCCGAGGCTGAGCGGAAACAGGCGATCGTGCGATGCGGCCGTCTCCTGGATCGTCTTGAGGATGCAGCCGCTTTCGACCGTCATGGTATAGCCCGCGGTATCCACCGCCAGGACCTGGTTCATGCGGGTCATCGACATTACGATCTGCGGCCCCTTGCCGAGCGGCGTCGCACCGCCCATCAGTCCAGTGTTGCCACCTTGGGGCACGATGGCGACCCCGGCATCGCTGCACAGCCTGACGACTTGCGAAACCTCCTCGGCACTACCCGGTCGAACGACCGCCGCGGCCTGGCCGAAGAGAGCCCCACGCCAGTCATTGACGTAGGATTGCGTGTCGTTTGCGCCTTCAAGGATCCCCTTGTCGCCGACGACGGCACGAATCCTGTCGAGCAATCCGGCCGGCAGCATTACCGGAATCAAGGTATCTGGCATTGGCGCATCCTCCGCACGCGCAGGAAACTGTTGAACAGCACTCTATCGCCGTGGAATGAACACGTCATCGCCCGATTGCCGGGCTGGAGCAATGCGCCCGCATGCCGGAACGTCGCGATTGGTCGATGCTGGGGACGAAGCGCACACCTGCGTCACCAGCGCCTCGCGTCGGCATCGTCGGTGCTGGCATGGCGGGCGTGGTTGCAGCCCGGCTTCTGAACGACTCGGGCTTCAACGTGACGGTTTTCGAGGCGCGCGAGCGGCTCGGCGGACGTGTCTGGACCGACTCGCGTGTGCTGGGGGTGCCGATCGATCTCGGCGGTTCGTGGATTCATGGGGCCGACGACAATCCGCTGACCGACTGGTGCCAGGCGCTGGGGATCCGGGTACTAACGTCGACCAGCGAACGGTCCTTCTACGTCGAAGGTGCCGAGCCGGAATCGCTTGGCGCCTTGCAGCGGCGAGCCTGGCGCGGACAGCTCGCAGCCAAGACGGCCATTGGCGCTGCGGTCGTGCGGCAGAAGCTCACCGCCCTGGCCGGGCAGAGCCATCCCGTCTCGCTTGCGGATGTCATGCAGCCGTTGCTGACGAGCAACCTTCTGCCCGAGCTCGACCGGCGGGTAATGGCGCTCACGGTTTCCGGCAGCGAGGGCGTGCAGGGCGCGCCGGCGCATCGTCTCGCCATCGAGGAATGGTTTCCGACCGACATGTTCAAGGTCAATGCAATGCCCGAAGGCGGCTTCGCCCAGCTGATAGACGATGCGGCGCAGGGTCTCGACATCCGCCTGGGGCAGCCGGTGCAGCGCATCGATTGGGACTGGAACGGTGTCGTTATGCACGACTCGGAGGTGGCGCACCGCTTCGACTTCTGCATCGTGACGGCGCCGCTGGGGCTGCTCAAGCAGGACGCACTGTCGTTCTCTCCGGCCCTGCCGGAGCCGCACCAGGCGGCGATCCGACGCCTGGGTTATGGCGACGGGGTGCTGGGCAAGCTGTACGTGCGCTTTCCCCGCCGTTTCTGGCCGGAAGGAGTCGATCGTCTGGGTAGCCTGCCGCCCTCCCCCGCGCGGCGCGGCCGGTTCGCCACCTGGTTCTCGCTCGAGCGCGAGACGGCCGCGCCGATTCTGCTTGGTTTCAGCAACGGCGAGGCGGCGATCGAGATGGAGCGCCAAAAGAGCGATCAGGAGGTTCTGCAGATCGGCTTGTCAGTGCTGCGCGGCATGTTCGGTGCGCAGATGCCGGAGCCTACCGCGTTTTATTTCACGCGTTGGCTCAGCGATCCGTGGTCGCGGGGTGCCTATTCCTATCCGGCTGTCGACAGCAAGCCCGACGATCGCACCACCTATGGCGAGCCGGTGGCGACGCGCCTGTTCTTCGCAGGTGAGGCGAGCGAGCCGCTGATCTACGGCACCGTGCACGCAGCATTGATATCCGGCGAGCGCGCTGCCGAGCGGATTTTCGCCGCAGCGCATCATTCGCGGCCGGACAGATCGCTGCGACCGTGGCGCGTGAAGTGAAGCTCACACAAAGCGCGCTGTGATCGCGGATTTCTTGCCATTGGCTTCACGAGTGTGGGAGGTTCCACGTCGACTCAATCCTGATCGACTGGTTCCGATGTCTGCCCCGTCTTCTGAAAAGATTGTTACCGCAAGCCTTGTCATCATCGGTAACGAGATTCTGTCCGGCCGCACCCGCGATGCCAATCTTGGCTTCCTCGCCGCCGAGCTCGGCAAGCTCGGGGTGCGCATGATGGAATGCCGCGTGATTCCGGATATCGAGCAGAAGATCATGGATACGGTGAACGAGCTCCGGAAGCAGTACGACTACGTTTTCACCACCGGTGGCATCGGCCCGACGCACGACGACATCACCGCCGACAGCATCGCCAGGGCGTTCGGCGTCGGCATCTCGGAGCACCCCGAGGCGATCGACCGGATGACACGCTACTATGGAGATCCGGCCCAGTTCACACCGGCGCGCCGGCGCATGGCGCGCATCCCGCACGGCGCATCACTGGTCGACAATCCGATCTCGATCGCACCGGGCTTTCAGATCGAGAACGTCTTCGTGTTCGCCGGCATTCCGCGCATCGTCGAGGGCATGTTCCACTCGATGCAGCATCGACTGATCGGCGGCACCCCGCTGCAGGTCCGCACGATCCGCACCAACATCGTCGAAGGCATCGTCGCCGAGCCGCTCGGCGACTTGCAGAAGCGCTACGCCGATATCGATATCGGCAGCTATCCGGGCTTCCGGCAGGGACGGCCGAGCGTGTCGCTGGTGATGCGCGGCACGGATGGGAGGCGGCTCGATGCCTGCAGGGACGAGCTGGTGTCGATCCTGGGCGCACTCGGCGGCGAGGCGGAGGAGTTCGTGCAATGACGGGGTTGAACGAGTTGACTGCGCGCGAGCTGCTCAAGGCCTACAAGGCCCGCAAACTGTCGCCGGTGGAGGTAGTCTCAGCGACGATCGCGCATATCGAGCGCTGCGAACCCAAGCTTTGCGCGCTCTACGCGCCGGACTTCGAGAATGCGATCAGCGAGGCGAAGAAATCGACAGCCCGCTGGAAGAAGGGCGCACCGAAAGGGGCTCTCGACGGCGTGCCGATCACCGTCAAGGAAAACATCGCGAGCAAGGGCGTACCGGTGCCGCTCGGCACCGCAGCGACCGAGCTGCGGCCGTCGCCGGTCGACGCCCCGCCGATGGCGCGCGTGCGCGAGGCCGGCGCCATCCTTCTCGCCAAGACCACGATGCCGGACTACGGCATGCTGTCGTCGGGTCTGTCGAGCTTCCACAAGCTCGCACGCAATCCTTGGGACCTGTCGCGCAATCCCGGCGGCTCGAGCGCCGGGGCCGGCGCGGCGGCGGCCGCGGGCTACGGACCGCTGCATCTCGGCACCGACATCGGCGGCTCGATTCGCCTGCCCTCCGGCTGGTGCGGTCTCTTCGGGCTGAAGCCGAGCTTCGGCCGGGTGCCGGTCGATCCACCCTACGTCGGCAGGGTTGCCGGGCCGATGACGCGCACCGTGGGCGATAGTGCCCTGCTGATGAGCGTTCTGTCGGGCGGCGACGCGCGCGATCACATGAGCCTGCCACCGCAGAAGATCGCCTGGAACAGCTTGCGAGGAGATCCCAAAGGCTTGCGCATAGGCCTGATGATGGAGGCTGGCTTCGGGCTCGCCGTCGATCCTGAGGTCGAGGCCGCGGTCGAGGCCGCTGCGAAGCTCCTTGCGCGTGCCGGCGCCAAGGTACGTGAAGCCAAACCATTTCTTACGCGCGAGATCTTCGACGGTCTTGATAATTTCTGGCGGGCACGCTCGTGGGACGACATCGTGCGCCTGTCGCCAGAGGTCCGCGCCAATCGCGTACTGCCCTTCATCACATCGTGGGCACGCAAGGCGGTTGGGCTGACTGCTCTCGACGTGATGCGCGGCTTCAACCGCATAATCGAGATGCGCAAGCTCGCGGCGGCGGCCTTTGCCGATGTCGACTACATCCTGTCGCCGACCGCGCCGATCGCCGCCTTCGACGCGGAATGGCCGTGCCCGACCAATGACTCTTCACGACCGCTGGAGCACATCGGCTTCACGGTGGCCTGGAACATGGGCGAGCAGCCGGCGGCCTCGGTCAATTGCGGATACACCAGCGAGGGTCTGCCGATCGGGCTGCAGATCGTGGGACGCCGCTTTGATGATCTCGGCGTTTTGCAGCTATCGCACTGGTATGAGGGCGCGCGACCAGCGCAGAGGCCGTGGCCGCAGGTTGTGCCGTGAGAGTCGTCGTCGCCTACTCGTAACAGAGAACGTTGACAGACGCCCGCTCGGCGACCTGCGCAACATCAGGCATCGTCAATTCGGTCTCGCCTCCCTTTGCCGTCGCATAGTCGACCTGTTGAATATCCAGAAAAGTAGCCAATACGCTAGCGCGAATGGCGAAGTTGAGATTTTGCGGCAGGGATCCGCCCGTAGTGCGGTAAACGTACGACGCGTTAAGTGAAGCGACGACGATAGCGACGAGACGACCAGCGGTATCGACCACCGGTCCACCGCTGTTGCCAGGATGTACCTGAGCCGAAATCTGGATGAAGCGACCATCGTCACGCGGACCTGTCAGCGCCGTTATGTGTCCGATCGTCGTATTTCCAAATGAACTGAGTGTGGCAATCATCGGGAAACCGAAAACGACGACCTGTTCTGCAGCTCGCAAGGGAAGACCGATACGGAGCGGAAGAGAATGCTCGCTGGATGTTTCGCTTCTTAGGACCGCGACGTCATCTTGCTCATTCCTGCCAAGAATGGTGGCCGCGCCGATGCTTTGCCCGCGCCGCAGCAGTCGCACCAGGTTGCAGCCCTTGACGACATGAGCATTGGTTACGACCTGAGTGCTTGTGATGAAAAAGCCAGTGCCATTGCCCACCAGCTTGCGATTGGCGCCAGCGATGCGACCGCCGCCATCACCCGTCGCTGCTGCGGCGAGGCGACCGCGCAAGGCTTCCGAAGGGCGACCGTCGACTTGCATGCCGCTGTCGCGCTGGAAGGCCGCGATCGCGGCTGCCGTCTGTGGTCCGGCTACGCCGTCCGGCGGGCCCGCATCGTAGCCGAGCGTCGCGAGGAGTTTCTGGATGGAAGCAACCAGCCCGTCGGGTGCTGCCTGGGATCCCGGTGCAGAGGCAATGGCGCTGGCGGCGGCGCGGAACTGGCCGTCCAGCAGGGCTGTGCAGGCCGGTACGGTCAATCCGTGGCTTGTCGCCTGCTGCACGAATCTCTGGTGCTCGGGCTTAGTTTCCCAGCCGCTCCGGTCAATACTGAGTGCGGCTTTACAAAGCAGGACGGAGTAGCAAAGCGCCGGTGTGAGCCCGACCTGTTTGGCGAAGGCGACGTTGTGCGCGTTCTGCGGGCGACTATCCCAGCCCTGACCGTCGGGGCTCATCGCGGCGGCGCAGATCGGCACCGGTGATGCCTGTTGTGCAGCCGCCTGCGCCGACAGAACGGCGGCCGCCGCAAGCATCGCTGCCGGCAGGCTCCATCGCATCAGAACGGCCCCGACATGGCGGCGAAATTCAGCCGTCATCACGTTCTTCCGTGGCTTATCGCACCCAGAACCAGAATACTAAACTTCGTGCAGTCCTGTCATCTATCGACTTGTGGTTGTATTCGACGACGTCAATCAGCCGGCGCGATTCTGTGCGCCTCATTGCGCAGCAGCCACCGGCAGATCGGCTGCATCACGCTGGGCACCGTGTAGATCGGCACCTGCACCGCCGCGATGAACAGGAAGTAGTCCGGATCGACGGTGGCCGGAAGAATGGCGAGCAACAGCGCGTTGTTGCGGCTGCCGCCGCCATAGGCCGCGGTCAGCGCGAAGCGCCGGCCCAGGGGCCAGAATGCCAGGCCCATAGCGACGATGAAGAAGGCAGTCATCAGGCTGGCCCACAAGACGAATCCGAGCGTTCGCCAGGGTGCATTGGCGAGATGGCCGGTGACGCCGTCCATGATCGGAATCGCGAACAGCAGCAGTATCAGCACGTTGATGCCGTCGATCAGCGGCATTGACGATGCCATGCGCCGGCGCAGCAGATGGCGCAACAGCATCGAGACGACAATGCCACTGCCGATGACAAAGCCGAGGCGGAGCATCATTGCCCCGACATCGAGCTGCAGATCGAGGTCGAACAGCAGCACCGCAAGCGGCGGCGCCGTGAGCGGCATGATCATCGTGCCGACGCAGACGATC
>Ga0268264_10003826_pt1 | contig 12902 bp, 13 predicted proteins | sample KBSSwiS32_FD_190357 | JGI IMG/M metagenome (GOLD analysis project Ga0268264, IMG submission 190357) | Switchgrass rhizosphere microbial communities from Kellogg Biological Station, Michigan, USA - KBS Switchgrass S3-2 (SPAdes) (version 2) | ecosystem: Host-associated > Plants > Roots >...
CGCTCGGGCTGCCGTGCGTCCTCAAGCTTCCGGACAGCGGGTTCGGTCTCGACGTCCTGAAGATCGAGGCCGAGGACCAGCTCGAGAGCCAGGCGGCGAAGTTCTTCGCCGTCTCCGAGCTGCTGATCGCGCAGGAGTGGCTGCCGACGGGATTCGACTGGCGCGTCGGCGTGTATGACCGCCGACCTCTCTTCGTCTGCAAGTACTTCATGGCACCGGGCCACTGGAAGGTCAACAAGATCGAGCCGGGACAGGAGACCGTCGAGGGCGAGACGGTCGCGTTCGCCGTCGGCGAGGCGCCGGAGATCGTCGTCGGCACCGCGGTGCGCGCCGCCAACCTGATCGGCCGCGGCCTCTACGGCGTCGACCTCAAGCAGGTCGACGACCGCTGCTACCTGATCGAGGTCAACGACAACCCGAACGTCGATGCCGGCAACGAGGACCAGGTCCTCGGCGACGCGCTCTACCGCGAGGTCCTCGGCGTCTACGCGCGGCGGATCGGCGAGCGCCGCGGCGTCGGGAGCCGCTGACCGCGCACGGGGCGGGTCGAACGCGCGCCCGGCGTGCGCCGACGCGGCGGTCGGCGGCGTCTTGCCGCACACTCGGCGATCGAAGAGCAACGAGGAGGTCCGCCGTGAACCAACCCCGCCCCGATCTCGCGCGATACACGCTCGGCGTGCTGACGCTGGTCACGCTGATCATCGCGTCGCTGTGGACGCTGCGCCCGTTCCTCGGCGCGACGATCTGGGCGGCGATGCTCGTCGTCGCGACCTGGCCGGCGCTGCTCTGGTTCCAGGCGAAGCTCTGGGGCCGGCGCAGCCTCGCGGTGACGGCGATGGTGGTGATCCTGCTGCTGCTGTTCGTGCTGCCGGTGACGGCGGCGATCACGACGATCGCCGCCCACACCGACGACGCGATCGCCGCCGTCAAGTCGCTCACGGCGTCGGGACTGCCTGCGCTGCCCGACTGGATCGCGACCCTGCCCTATGTCGGCCCGAAGGCGGTCGGGATGTGGAACGAGGTCCTCGCCTCCGGGGTCGCGGGGCTGCAGGAAAAGGTCACGCCGTACGCACGCGACGTCGGCGCCTGGCTGTTCGCGCAGGCGGGCGTCGTCGGCGCGCTGACGCTGCAGTTCCTGCTCACCGTCATCGTCGCCGCGATCATGTACGCGCAGGGCGAGACCGCGGCCAGCAAGATCAGGCGGTTCGGGCGAAGGCTCGGCGGCGAGCGCGGCGAGGACTCGGTCGTCCTCGCCGGCAAGGCGATCCGCGGCGTCGCGCTCGGCGTCGGCGTCACCGCGATCGTCCAGTCGGTGCTCGGCGGCATCGGCCTGGCGATTGCCGGCGTCCCGTTCGCGGCGCTGCTGACGGCGGTGATGTTCATCCTCTGCATCGTCCAGCTCGGCCCGATCCTCGTGCTGCTGCCGGCGACGATCTGGGTCTTCTACAACGGCTCGACCGGCTGGGGCGTGTTCATGCTCGTCTGGACGATCGTCGTCGGCGCGCTCGACAACGTGCTGCGGCCGGTGCTGATCAAGCGCGGCGCGGACCTGCCGCTGCTCCTGATCTTCGCCGGCGTGATCGGCGGGCTGCTCGGCTTCGGCCTCGTCGGCATCTTCGTCGGGCCGGTGATCCTCGCGGTGTCGTACACGCTGATCGACGCCTGGATCGAGACGCCGCCGCAGAGCGAGTCGCTGCGGCTTCCGGCCGACCTGCGGCCGCCGGCGAGCCCGGTCGCCGGGCGCGCGTCGTCGTCGTGAGCCACGTGCGATCGCACCGGGACGGCGGGCGGGCGCCGACGCGCGGCACGCTTCGCCTCGGCGCCGGCGCCGGCTACTCGGGCGATCGCATCGAGCCCGCGCTCGAGCTCGTCGAGCGCGGCGACCTCGACGTCCTCGTCTTCGAGTGCCTCGCCGAGCGCACGATCGCGCTCGCGCAGCAGGCACGCCGCCGCGACCCGGACACCGGCTTCGATCCGCTGCTCGAGACGCGGATGCGCAGTGTCCTCGGCGCGGCGGTCGAGCGGGGCGTGCGCATCGTCACCAACATGGGCGCGGCGAACCCGCTCGCCGCCGCCCGCCGCATCGCGGCGATCGCGGGCGAGCTCGGCATCGGGCCGGTGCGCGTCGCCGCCGTGCTCGGCGACGACGTCCTCGCCCACGTCCTCGCCGGCGACTACCGCTTCGAGGAGTCGGGAGCGCCGGTGCGCGAGCTCGGCGATCGCATCCTCTCGGCGAACGCGTACCTCGGCGTCGGTCCCATCTGCGCGGCGCTGCGCACCGATGCCGACGTCGTCATCACCGGCCGGGCCGCCGACCCGGCGCTCTTCCTGGCCCCGCTCGTCGATGCGTTCGGCTGGTCGATGGACGACTGGAACCTGCTCGGCCAAGGCACCGTCGTCGGCCACCTCCTCGAGTGCGCCGGACAGGTCACCGGCGGCTACTTCGCCGACCCGGGCGTCAAGGACGTTCCCGACCTGGCACGGCTCGGCTTTCCGATCGGCGAGGTCGCGGCCGACGGCGAGCTCGTGGTCACCAAGGTCGCGGGCTCGGGCGGCCGCGTCAGCGCGGCGACGTGCAAGGAGCAGCTGCTCTACGAGATCCACGATCCGGCGCGCTATCTGCAGCCCGACGTCGTCGCCGACTTCTCGGGCGTGCGTGTCGAGGCGGTCGGCAGCGACCGCGTCCGCGTCGTCGGCGGCCGCGGCAGCGCGCCGACCGGAATGCTCAAGGTCTCGGTCGGCTACCTCGACGGCTGGATCGGCGAAGGACAGATCGCATACGCCGGCGCCGGCGCGCTCGCCCGCGCGCGGCTCGCGCTCGCGATCGTGCGCGAGCGGCTGCGCATCACGGGGGTGCAGACGAGCGAGACGCGCTTCGACCTGCTCGGCGTCGACGCGCTGCACGGCGCGAGCGCGTCGCGGCGCGCCGGCGAGCCGTACGAGGTGCGGCTGCGCGTCGCCGGGCGCAGCGCGTCGATGGCCGAGGCGGCGCGCATCGGCAACGAGGTCGAGACGCTCTACACCAACGGGCCCGCGGGTGGCGGCGGCGCGGTCAAGAGCACGCGCGAAGTCGTCGCGGTGCAGTCGGTGCTGGTGCCGTCGTCGGCGGTGCGGCCGTCGGTCGAGACCGTCGAGGTGCCGGCATGAAGCTTCGCGAGCTCGCGCATTCGCGCGCCGGCGACAAGGGCGACACGTCGAACCTGTCGCTGATCGCGTACGACGCGCGCCACTACGAGCACCTGCGCCGCCACGTCACCGCCGAAGCGGTGCGCGCGCACCTCGCCGACGTCGTTGCCGGCGACGTCGTTCGCCACGAGCTGCCGGGCCTCGCCGCGTTCAACTTCGTGCTCGCGCGCGCGCTCGGCGGCGGTGTGACGCGATCGCTGGCGATCGACGCGCACGGCAAGTCGCTCAGCTCGGCGCTGCTCGAGCTCGAGCTGCCCGCTCCCGACGACGAGCGTGCGCCCGCGCGTTGACGCCGTCGCCTCCCGCTTCTCCCACCGTCGAAAGACGAAGAGACCACCATGCACCAGCCTTCGCCGTTCTGTCACGCCGCGCGCCGCGTCGTTCTCGCCGCCGCCGTCGCGCTCGTCGGGCTCGCCGCTGCCGAACCGTCGTTCGCGCAGGCGTATCCGTCGAAGCCGATCACGTTCGTCGTCCCGTTCGCGGCCGGCAGCGCGACCGATCAACTCGCGCGCGCGCTCGGCCAGTCGGTCACCGAGCAGACCAGGCAGGCGGTGATCGTCGACAACAAGGCAGGCGCGAGCGGCATGCTCGCGGCGCAGCAGGCGGCACGCGCCGCGAACGACGGCTATACCGTGCTGATCACGACCAACACGACGCACGCCGCCAACGAGCACCTCTACAGGAAGCTGTCGTACGACCCGGTCAAGGACTTCGTCCCGCTGACCGGGCTCGGCCGCGGCGGCCAGGTCCTCGTCGTCCGTGCCGATTCGCCGTACAAGTCGGTCGCCGATCTCATCGCCGACGCGAAGAAGCGCCCCGGCAAGCTCTCGTTCGGCAGCGGCAGCTCGTCGAGCCGCGTCGCCGGCGAGATGTTCAAGCAGCTGACGCACACCGACATCCTGCACGTGCCGTACAAGAGCAACCCGAACGCGATCACCGACCTGCTCGGCGGCCAGATCGACTTCATGATCACCGACACCGCGACCGGCGTGCCGCAGATCAAGGGCGGCAAGCTCCGCGGCATCGGCGTCTCGACGACGAAGCGCAACGCGCTGCTGCCCGAGCTGCCGACGCTCGACGAGGCCGGCGTCAAGGGCTACGACATGGGCTACTGGTTCGCTGCCTACGTCCCCGCGGGGACGCCGGCGCCGGTCGTCGCGCGCCTGCACGAGCTGCTCGTCGCGGCAACGAAGAGCGCGCCGGCGAAGCAGTTCTTCGACAGCACCGGCACCGATCCGTGGACGACGACCTCCGACGAGCTCGCGAAGTTCCAGGCGGCGGAAGCGCAGAAGTGGGGGCGGGTGATCAAAGCGGCGGGAATCGAGCCCGAATAGCGCCGTTTCAGCGACGCGCCGGCGTCGTCGCGACGAGGCTGCGCAGCTCGACAAGCCTCGCCTTCACCCGGCGCTCGTTGCGAACGCCCATCCGCACCAGGATCTTCTGGCCGGCGGCGAGCGATTCCAGCTGCGGATCGTCGAATTCGTACAGGAGCCACGGCCGCAGCGGCTGCACCGGGCCGTTGACCGTGGGCAGGTGGACCTTGGGAGCCGCCGACGGCTCCGGCGTCGCGAGCAGCAGGTCGATGACGTCGACGAGGCGGTCGTTGAAGTAGCCCTTCGGGTAGCCGAGCTCTTCGTAGGCACGCTGCAGCGACGGGTACAGCTGCACGTAGGCGCCGGTCAGGCGACGCAGGTCGACGCCTTCGAGCAGGCGCACGTACGGCTCGTAGCGCGCCGCGTTCGCGGTGTCGATCGCCGCGCCGCCACCGTCGTCGACGACGCGGAAGCGCGCCGCCGCCGGGACGACGGGCCACAACCGCGGCGAGGCGGTCGGGCGACCCAGGTTGTCGACCGTGGCGACGAGGCGGCGCGCGAAATCGTCGAGCAGGAACATCGATGCCACGGTGCGGGCACCGAACAAGTCGTCGAGCGCGCTCGGGAAGTCGGCTGGCGCCGCGCTCGGCTCGGTCTGCGCCGCGTCGATCGGGTAGCGGATCGCAGGCGCGGGCGGCGCGGAGGCAGGCAAAGCAGCAGGCGCCTGGACGACTGCGTCGGGCGCGGCTTCGGTGGCGGGCGCGCGCGGGCGCGACACCCACCAGAGCCCGGCGACCAGCGCGGCCGCAAGGGGGACCACGATCGCGGTCGCGACGATCGATCTGCGTTCCATCGATGCAGCGCACCGCGCCTCGAGGCGCGGTGCGTACGCGCAAGATAGCGCGGATGGCCGGACCGCGCACCCCTCAGGCCGCGCGGGGCAGCGGCCGCAGGTCGCACGCGAGGTCGGCGTCGAGCGCGCCGTCGAGTGCGAACTCGACCGCCGCGCGCGCGTGCAGCTCGGTCGTGTCGAACACCGCCACGTCCGCGAGCTCGGCCTGCGGCAGCGCCAGCGAGAGCTCGGTGCAGCCCAGGATGACGCCTTCGGCGCCGCGCGCAACCTGGCGGCGCGCGATCGCGCGCAGCCGGCGGCACGTCGCCGGCCGGACTTCGCCGCGGCAGAGCTCGTCGAAGATGGCGCGATGCACTTCGTCGCGGTCCTCCGCTCCCGGCACGATCGCGACGACGCCGCGCCGCGCCAGGTGCTCGACGTAGAACGGCTGCTCCATCGTGTAGCGCGTCCCGAGCAGCGCGACGCGGCGACGGTTGCGCGCTCGGATCGCAGCGGCGGTGACGTCGCCGATGTGGAGCAGCGGCACCGAGAGTTGCGCCTGCACGGCGTCGGCGACCTTGTGCATGGTGTTGGTCGCGATGAGCACGACGTCAGCGCCGGCGCGCTCGAGGCGACGGGCCGAGTCGGCGAGCAGCGCCGCCAGGCGATCCCATTCACCGGCCTTCTGGCCGGCGACGACCTCGGCGAAGTCGAGGCTCGCGAGGAGCACGCGCGCCGAGCGCAGCCCGCCGAGCCGTTGCATGACCTCCTGGTTGAGGAGGCGGTAGTACACCGCGGTCGAGGCCCAGCTCATGCCGCCGAGGAGTCCGATCGTCTTCATGTCCGGCCTCCTCACGCGGCGGCGCGCTGCGGCGTGCGCAGGCGGACGATGCGCGCCGGCACGCCGACCGCGGTCGCGTGCGCCGGCACGTGGCGAAGCACGACGCTGCCCGCGCCGATGCGGCTCATCCGTCCGAGCACGATGTTGCCGATCACCTGGGCACCGGCGCCGATCCAGGCGCCGCGGCGCACCTTCGGATGGCGGTCGCCGCGCTCCTTGCCGGTCGCGCCGAGGGTGACGCCGTGCAGGATCGCGACGTCGTCCTCGACGACGGCGGTTTCGCCGACGACGATGCCGGTCGCGTGGTCGATCAGGACGCGCCGGCCGAACGGCGCCGCCGGGTGGATGTCGACGCCGAGCGCGACGCTCGCTGCGTGCGCCAGCCACGCGGCGGCGTCGCGGCGGCCGCGCGTCCACAGGCTGTGCGCGACGCGGTGCGCCGCCAGCGCGTGCAAGCCCTTGAGGTGCAGCAGCGCGTCCAGCACCGAGTGGCACGCCGGATCGCGGCGCGTCACCGCTTCGAGGTCCTCCTCGATGCAGGCGAGGGCGGCGCGGTCGACGAGGAGCGCTTCGTCGACGATCGCCTCGAGCCGCGCGTCGGCGCCGGCGAGGTTCTTCGCCAGCACCGCGGCGACGATGCGGCCGGGAGTCGCCGGGCGGAGGACGAGCGCTTCGAGGCGCGGGCGCAGCAGCGGCTCGCGCGCAGCGGCGCGGCTGGCCTCGAGCCCGATCCGCGTCCAGAGCGGCAGCTCGGCCGGCGCCGGCGGATCGACGAGCGGCAGGACGATCGCGGAGCGGCGCGGGTCCGGCGGCGCGAGGGTGGCGGCGCCGGCCGGGGTCGGCGCCTCGCGGCGAGCAAGGGAAGGTTGGAGCATGGGCGTCTCGGGTGGATTGCAGAACGGGCCGCAGCTGGCAGCCACGCCGGCAGTCTCCGCGCCGCCGCGGCGCGCGTCCTGAAAAGGCGCTGAAACGCGCCTGCAAAGTGCTGAAGCGCGGTCAGCGCTTGCGCGCGAGCGTGACGCCGTCGCTGAACGGCAGCAGCACCATGTCGACGCGCTCGTCGCCGTGGATCTTGGTGTTCAGCGCCTGCAGCGCGCGCGTCTCGGCGCTCTCGGCCGGGCGCGCGACCGCGCCGCCCCAGAGCGTGTTGTCGACGACGACGAGGCCGCCGCGGCGCAGCAGCACGAGCGCGAGCTCGTAGTAGACGTCGTAGCCGGTCTTGTCGGCGTCGATGAAGACGAAGTCGTGCCGACCGGCCTCGCCGGCTGCGACCATCGCGCGCAGCGTCTCGGCGGCCGGCGCGATGCGGACGTCGATCCGGTCGGCGACTCCGGCACGCTGCCAGAACGGCACGCCGATGCGAACGTTCTCGTCGCTGATGTCGCAGGCGACGAGACGGCCGTCGGCCGGCAGAGCGAGCGCGACCGAGAGCGCGCTGTAGCCGGTGAAGACGCCGATCTCGATCGCCCGCCGCGCGCCGATCGACTTCGCCAGCAGAGCCATGAACTGGCCCTGCTCGGGCGCGATCTGCATCATCGCGAGCGGATGCGACGCGGTCGCCGCGCGCAGCGCCGTCTGCTCGGGGTGCTCGCGCAGCGTGTGCGCGAGCGCGTAGTCGTAGAGCGCGTCGTCGGCGAGGAGGGTGCGTCTGGCCATCGTGGACTTTCGTCGAGTCGGGGGCAGGGCGGCGAGCGGCGACGGCGACCCTTCAGCGCTGCGCGAGCAGCGCGCTCGCCGCGCGGGTTTCCGGATGGTCGTTGCCGAGCGTCTGCACGAGCTCGGCGTGCGCGCTTGCGATCGCCTGCGGGAAGCGCTCGCTGCCGCCGTTCGCGCGCAGCACGCGCGCCAGCGTCAGCCACGCCAGGCCGGTCGTGTCCGAGTGCGCGTTCGAGCCCTGCAGGGCGCGCGCCGTCTCGACGGCGGCCTCGGCGTCGACGAGCGCGTGCGCGGCATCGCCACGCCGCAGCGCGACCTCGGCGCGACCGCGCAGCGCGGTGACGAGCGGCGGCGTCGCCGTCTTCTGCGCGCGCAGCCGCTCGATGACCGCGGCGTAGCGTCGCTCGGCGCCGTCGAGGTCGCCGCGTGCGAGGTCGATCCGGGCCTCGACGAGCGCGCCGCGGATGCGCGCCGAGTGCGCCGCCGGCAACGACTGCATCGGCGCTTCGGCCTGCTGCAGGCTGGCCTGCGCCTCGTCGCTGCGGCCGAGCGACGCGAGCACCGAGGCGCGACCGACGAGCGCGTAGGCCTCGCCGGCGACGAAGCCGTTGGCGCGCGACGCTTCGAGGGTCCGCTCGTAGCCGCGCAGCGCCTCGTCCCAGCGGCCGAGCTGCTCGAGGCCGAACGCGCGGTTGGCAAGGATCCCCGGCGGCACGACGGCGCCGCCCTGGCGCTCGGTGACCTGCAGCACCTGTTCGAAGAGCTCGAGGCCGCCGCGGTAGTCGCTCATCGCGTAGCGGACGACGCCGCGGTCGAGCGTCAGGCGCAGCGCGTCGAAGCTCTGCGCCGCGCCGAGCTCGCGCAGCCGGTCGAGCGCGGCCTGGTACGCGCGGTCGGCGTCGGCGGTGCGGCCGGAGAGGTGCTGTGCGAAGGCGATGTCGCCGAGCAGCGTCGCTTCGGTGCGCGTGCCCGACGTTCCGCTCTCGCGCAGACGCTTGAGCCCGGCTTCGGCGTAGCGCAGCGCGGCCGCGGGATCGGCGGCGTTCTGCGCGAGCTGTGCACGCGACTGCAGGCAGGTCGCGGCGACCGCCGGGTCGATGTCGTTCGCTGCGCCCCAGCGCTCGAGCAGCGTGGCGCCTTCTTCCTGCTTGCCGACGAGCGTCGCGGCGCGGCCGAGGTCGCACTCGAGCCGCGCCCGGAGCGACCGGTCGGGAACCTGCCCGACGATGCTGCGCGCGCGCGTCAGCAGCTCGTACTGCTTGTTCGGCAGGCTGAGGCGCGTGTAGTACGACGCGAGCACGCGCAGCACTTCGGCCTGCTCGGCCGGGCGGCCGGCGAACTCGGTCTCGATCAGCGGCTCGCTGCGCTCGAGCATCTCCTGCATCGCCTTCGCCTGGCCGGCGGGCAGCCCCTCGCTGAACATGACGCCGACGAAATCCGCGATCGCCTCGTTGCGGCCGAGCAGCACCTGCGCGCGGTCGCGCTGCGCGAGCGCCGCGGCGCGCTGGCGCTTGGCCTCGACCGCCTGCCACGCCGTGCCGACGACGCCGGCGACGAGCGTCGCGAAGACGACGGCGGCGGCGCCGACCGCGAGCCGGTTCCTGCGCACGAACTTGGCGGCGCGGTACGCGAAGGAGTCCGGACGCGCGCTCACCGGCTCGTCGGCGAGATGGCGGCGCAAGTCGTCGGCGAGCGCGGCCGCGGTCGGGTAGCGCTCCGCGGGCGCCTTCTTCAGCGCCTTCGCGCAGATGTTCTCGAGGTCGCCGCGCAGCGCGCGGCCGAGCCGCGGCGACGTCTCGCCGCGCGCCGCTGCCGCCGCAGCGTGCGCCGGATCGTCCTCGGGCACCGCCTCGGAGAGCGGCAGCGGATCGGTCTCGACGACCGAGCGCAGCCGTTCGACCGGCGCGGCGCCGGCGCGCGCGGTCGGATGGACGCCGGCGAGCAGCACGTAGAGGAGGACGCCGAGCGCGTAGACGTCGGTTGCGGTCGTCACCGCGCCGCCCTGGACCTGCTCGGGCGCGGCGTAGTCGGGGGTAAAGGCGCGGCCGCCGAGCTGCGTCAGCTCGGTCGGCGCGTCGCCGGGGTCGGCGCCGCCGAGCAGCTTGGCGATGCCGAAGTCGAGCAGCTTCACCTGCCCGTCGGCGGTCACCAGGATGTTGCTCGGCTTCAGGTCGCGATGCAGCACGAGGTTGCTGTGGGCGTGCGCGACCGCGTCGAGGACGTCGAGGACGAGGCGGATCCGCGATCGCACGTCGAGCTTGCGCTCGTCGCACCAGCGGTCGATCGGCACGCCATCGACGTGCTCGAGGACGAGGTACGGCTGGCCGCCCTCGGCGACGCCAGCGTCGAGCAGGCGCGCGATGTGCGGATGCGCGAGGCGCGCCAGCGCCTCGCCCTCGCGCGCGAAGCGCGCCGCGCCGCCGCGGCCGAGCAGCGCCAGGTTGAGGAGCTTCAGCGCGACGCTCGCGTGGTAGCGGCCGTCGCTGCGGCGCGCGAGCCAGACGCTGCCCATGCCGCCGGCGCCGAGCGGCCGCTCGATCGTGTAGGCGCCGAGCGTGCGGCCGGCAAGCGATGGCTCCTCGCTCGCGAGCGCGCTGCCTTCGAGGAAGGCCTCGGCTTCGGGCGCCTCTTCCTGCGCCAGCATCTCCTCGACGGCGGCGGCGAGCCTGGCGTCGGACGCCCGCAGCCCGGCGAGGCGCGCCGCGCGGCCGGCGGCATCGAGCTCGAGCAGTTCGTCGAGCAGCGGACTGACGCGCTGCCAGTCGCGCGAGAGGTCCTGCATGGCGCGTCGGCGGAGGAAGTCGGGGCCGGACCTTACTCCGAAGCGCCGGCGCTTGTCAGCGCGGCGCTGCCGTCGTGCCCGCCGCCGTCGCGACGGCGACGGGCGCCGCCGCCGGCAGCGCGCCGCCGACGACCATCGCGAGCGCGCCGAGCGCGGCGGCGAGCGCGGTCGCGAACGCCGCGGCCGAATCGACGGGTCGAGGGCGATCGTCACGGCACATGCGCTTCTCCGAGGGTGGGGTTGCCTGCTGGATCGGATTTCCGGCGCCGATCCCGACACGCACGACGCGCGGCCCTCAGGCGTCGTCGTGCAGCGCGGTCCTCAGGAACATGCGCGCCTTCGCCCAGTCGCGCTGCACGGTCCGCTCGGAAACACCGCGCATGGTCGCGATCTCGGCAAAGCCGAAGCCGCAGAAGAACTTGAGCTCGACGAGCTCGGCGAGCGCCGGCTCGGCGACCGCGAGGCTGTCGAGCGCTTCGCTCAGCGGCCCGAGGTCGTCGCCGGGCTCGGGGACCGACTCGGCGGTGAAGGTGTCGAGCGTCGTCAGGTGGAACTGGCCGCCGCGCTTGATCGCGCGGCGCTCGCGGACGTAGTCGACGATCAGGCCGCGCATCGCCCGCGCCGCGTAGGCGAAGAAGCGGTTCTCGTCGGGGAAGGCGAGGCCGCGCTGGCTGAGGTCGAGGTAGGCCTCGTGCAACAGCGTCGTCGCGCCGAGCGTCAGGCCGCCGGCGTTGAAGTGGAGCTGGCGACGAGCGACGCGGTGGAGCTCGCGGTAGAGCGCGGCGAACAGCTCGGGGGTCGCCGCGACTTCGCTGCGCTCGGCCGCCTCGAGCATGGTCGCGAGCGCTGCGGCGTCGTCGCCATCGGTCGGTGCAGCCATGGGGAGGGAAATTCTCGCAGGAGACGCGACGCGTGTCGTCTTTTGCCGCCCGCTTCCGATCCAGCCCTCATGACGCCACGAGCGTCTGCCCGTTTGCGGAGAACCTTGCATGACCGTCGTTTCCTTCCCGCGTCGCCGCGACACCGTCGTCTTCCTGCACAGCAGCGCCAGCTCGGGGCGGCAGTGGGACGCGATCGCCGCTTCCCTGTCGGCGGCGACGATCGCGCACGCGCCGCCGCTCCTCGGCTACGACGGGCGTGCGCCGTGGCCGCTCGATCGCGCCGTGACGCTCGACGACGAGGCGAGGGCGCTCGAGCCGCTGCTCGACGACGCCGGCGGGCCGGTGCACGTCGTCGGCCACTCGTACGGCGGCGCCGTTGCGCTGCAGCTGGCGCTGCGCCGGCCCGATGCGGTCGCCAGCCTGACGCTGTACGAACCGGTGCGCTTCGCGCTGCTGTTCGGCGCGCGCGGGCTCGCCGCCGCCGGCGACGAGATCGTCGGCGTCGGTCGCCACATCGCCGCGCTCGCCGCGGCCGGCGACAGCCACGCCGCCGCGGCGCAGTTCGTCGCCTACTGGTCCGGCGCCGCCGCGTGGCACTCGATGGCGCGTGCGCGCCAGGACGCTGTCGCGGCGCGGATGACGAAGGTGCGCGCCGAGTTCGCGGCGCTCTTCGACGACGCCGTTCCGGCGTGCGCCTACGCGGCGCTGACGATGCCGGTGCGGCTGCTGCGCGGCGACGCCTCGCCGCTGCCGGCGCGCGGCGTCGCGTCGCGGCTCAACGAGCTGCTGCCGTGCGCGACGCTGGTGACGCTGCGCGGCGGCGTCCACATGCAGCCGGTCGTCGACGCGGCGAGCGTCGTCGCGGCGCTGCCGCACTGGCTGGCGACGCGCCGCTGCGAGGAAGCCCTCGCGGTCGCCTCCTGAGCCCGGCTCAGGCGTCGACCGACTCGCCGTCGCAGTGCCAGTCGTGCTTGGCAGGCGGCTGCGCCGGCGTCTGCGCGGGCGTGGTCGGCCGCGTCGTCGTCGGCTTGACGTTCGAGCTCGGCACGAAGTCGAGGCGCTTGCTGGCCGCCGCGGGCTTCGTGGCCGACGACTTCGCGGTGCCTTGCTTGGGCGCGGTCTGCGGCTCCTTGTCGCTCGACTGCGCGATCGCCGGGCCGGCGAGCGCGAGCGCGAACGAGAGCAGCAACGGGCGCGAAAGTGTGCGTGCTGGCATGGCCGTCTCCTCGTGCCGGGGTCGGAGTGCACTGTACTCCGGACGCTGCCGAGCGTGGTGTGCCGTCGCCGCGCGCGCCGCGGTCGCGACGAAGGGCGTTCAGCCGCCGCCCGCCTTGCGCGCGTAGAACGCCGCGACCTCTTCGATCTCCTTGGCGGTCATCGCCCGCACCATGTTGCGCATCTGCGCCTGGCT
>Ga0268264_10003827_pt1 | contig 12902 bp, 9 predicted proteins | sample KBSSwiS32_FD_190357 | JGI IMG/M metagenome (GOLD analysis project Ga0268264, IMG submission 190357) | Switchgrass rhizosphere microbial communities from Kellogg Biological Station, Michigan, USA - KBS Switchgrass S3-2 (SPAdes) (version 2) | ecosystem: Host-associated > Plants > Roots >...
CGTTCTCGATGGTCGCGTTGCCGGTGAGGATGAGCTGGGCGGAGCGGAGGGTCGCCACCTGCGTCCGGTAGATGAGCGCCAGCTTCTGCTCGCTGGCCCCGTAGCAGGGTGAGCCGCTGAAGCTCACGCAGCTGTTGGTGCCGGTGACGCGCGTCGCGTCGCTGGAGACCACGCCGTCGTAGCCGGGGAGCGCGGCCACGACCTGGCTGAAGCGGGTGACGTCCACCACCTCCTCCAGGCCGGCGATGTCGAAGCCCGCGTCGGCCAGGACGGCGGTGACGTTGCGCTGCTGGAGGTTGTCGTCCGCCGGGTCGTAGTTGGGGTCGCCGAAGAACTCCAGGTTCCAGTTGGCGAGCGAGAGGCCGCCGCCGTCGTCGCTGGTGGTCTGCCCCGCATCGCGGCCGGCGTCCGAGCCGGCGTCGCCGCCGTCCGGGTGGCCGGGCGGTTCCCGGCCGCAGGCCGTGGCGAGGAGCGAGAGGGTGACCGCGAGGGGGAGCCGATTCACGGGGAGGCAGTCTACTCGCAGTAATGTTCCCCGCTGGCCATGGGTCCGGACGCGAACGAGCAATTGCTGGACATCGCGAGGGTGCTCCTCGCCGAGGACGACGAGAAGCTGCCGGAGACCCTGCTCCACCGCGTGCTCCAGGCCACCGGCGCGCAGCGCGGCTTCATCGCCGTGCGCCAGGGTGAGTCCTTCGAGCAGAAGTTCGCGGTGCGCTTCGACCGCGCGTCCAGCGACGCCGACCGGCGGTTCTCGCGCGGGCTGGTGCGGCAGGCGATCGAGACGCGCGCCATCGTTCGCTCCTCCCCCTCGGTGGAGCAGAGCGTGCAGGCCTCCGGCGCCCGGGCGGCGATCGCCGCGCCGCTGGTGCACGGGAGCGAGGTGTCCGGCGTCGTCTACCTCGACTACCTGGACGGCGAGCCCGACGCGGGCGCGGTGCCGTTCCTGGAGCGGTTCGCGGAGATCGCCGCGCTCCACCTCGAACGCGCCCTCGCGCGGGAGGCGCTGCGCCGCCGCAACCAGGAGCTGGAGCGGGACCTGTTCAGCCGCTACGACTTCCGCGGCATCGTCACCCGCGACCCGGCGATGGTGCAGCTGCTCAAGACCGTCGCCCAGGTGGCGGACACCGACGCCACGGTGCTGGTGCGCGGCGAGACGGGGACGGGCAAGGAGCTGATCGCCCGCGCCATCCACGAGAACAGCCCGCGGCGCGCGCGGCCGTGCGTCACCCTCCACGCGTCCGCGCTCCCGGCCCAGCTGCTGGAGGCGGAGCTGTTCGGCCACGCCAAGGGCGCGTTCACCGGCGCGGAGAGGGACCGGCCGGGGCGCATCGCCTCCGCGCACGGTGGCACGCTCTTCCTCGACGAGATCGCCGAGGTCGCCCCGGAGGTGCAGGCCAAGCTCCTCCGCGTCCTCCAGTTCGGGGAGCTGCAGCGCGCGGGCTCCGACAAGGTGGAGAAGGTGGACGTCCGGTTCGTCGCCGCCACCCACCAGGACCTCGCCGCGCTGGTGGAGGCGGGGAAGTTCCGCCGCGACCTCTACTACCGGCTCAAGGTGATCGACGTGACCATCCCGCCGCTGCGCGAGCGCCGGGGGGACATCCCGCTGCTGGTGGCGAGCTTCCTGAAGTCCTGCTGGAAGGGTCCGGGCGAGCCGCGGTTCACCCCGCGGGCGGAGCGGGCGCTGCTGGAGCATTCGTACCCCGGCAACGTCCGGGAGCTCGCGCACGCCGTGCAGCGCGCCTGCGCGCTCGCCCGAGGGCCGGAGCTGGACGTGGACGTCCTCCCGTCGGAGCTCCAGGCGGTGCCGCCGGCGGAGGGCGCGCCCCCGCGCCCGCGGTTCGAGGCGCTCACCGCCGAGGCGCTGACCGCCGCGCGCGAGGCCGCCGCGAACGAGGTGGAGGCGGCGTTCCTCGACGCGCTGATGGAGCGCCACGGGGGCAACGTGTCGGCCGCCGCCCGGGAGTCGGGGCTGAACCGGACGTACCTGCAGAAGCTGCTCGCGCGCCACCGGAAGGAGAGGTCGTGAGCGAGCTGACCTGCCCCGCCTGCGGCGCTCCCAACTCCGACCTCAACCCGCGCTGCGCCCGCTGTGGCGCGCCGCTCCCCGAGGAGTCCCGGCACACCAAGGCCTCGCCCGACCCGGCGCTCGCCGACACGGTCCTCAGCTCGAGCGAGGCCACCGTGCCCGCCACGCCGCCGCTCGCGGTGCCGATCGACGCGCGCCCCGGCGTTCACCTCGGGCGCTTCACGGTGCTGGAGGAGCTGGGCCGCGGCTCCATGGGCGTGGTGGTGAAGGCGCACGACCCGGGGCTCGACCGGATGGTGGCGATCAAGATCTTGCGCCCCGACGGCGTCGATCTCCTGGGGGCGCAGGAGGCGCGCGAGCGGCTCCTCCGCGAAGCCAAGGCCATGGCGCGGGTTTCCCACCGGAACGTGGTGAGCGTGCACGAGGTGGCCATCGAGGGGGACCAGGTCCTGGTGGTGATGGAGCTCATCCAGGGCCGCACCCTGCGCGTCTGGCTGCGCGAGCAGCCCCGCTCGACCGAGGAGATCGTCTCCGCGTTCCTCCAGGCAGGGCGCGGGCTGGCGGAGGTGCATCGCTCCGCGCTCGTCCACCGCGACTTCAAGCCGGACAACATCCTCGTCGGCGCGGACGGCCGGGTGTGCATCACCGACTTCGGCCTGGTGGGGCTGGTCCAGGAGCAGGTGGACAGCAAGAAGACCACCTGGAATGCGGCCGAGCCGCGGGCGCCGGCGCCGGTCCTCACCACCGGTACCGGTGTGTTGATGGGGACCCCGGCGTACATGGCGCCCGAGCAGCACCAGCTCCGGCGCGCCGACGCGCGGGCCGACCAGTTCGCCTTCTGCGTCGCCCTCTACGAAGCGCTCTACGGGGAACGGCCGTTCGACGGCGGGGGATACGAGAAGATCAAGGAGAACGTCCTCGCCGGCGTCATCCTGCCTGCCCCAGCCGGCGCGACCGTCCCCGCGCGGTTGAGGCGCATCGCCGTTCGCGGCCTCGCGGTAGATCCCGCCGGGCGGTATCCGTCGATGGACGCGCTGCTGGCCGACCTGGAGAAGGACCCTCGGGTCGCGCGCCGCCGGGTGCTGCTCGGCGCGGCGGCGGCCGGGCTGGTCGGCGTCGCGGGCTACTTCGCCGTCCAGGGCAACGTGCGGTGCAAGGACGGCCCGTCCCGCCTGGCAGGCGTGTGGGACCCACCGGTGAAGGCCGCGGTCGAGAAGGCGTTCCTGGGGACCGGCAAGCCGTACGCGGCGGACGCGTACCAGCGCACCGCGAAGGTGCTCGACGAGCGAGCCGCCGCCTGGGTCGCCATGTACACGGACTCCTGCCAGGCCACGCACGTGCGCGGCGAGCAGTCCGCACAGCTGCTCGACGCGCGCACCGGGTGTCTCGACCGGCGGCGGACGGAGCTGGCCGCGCTGGTGGCGGTGCTGGGGGGAGAGCCCGGCCCGGACGTCGTGCAGCGCGCGGTGGAGGCGGCGTACGCGTTGCCCGGCCTGGAGTCGTGCAACCGCGAGGCGGTGCTGTCCGCGGTGCCGCTTCCTTCGGACCCCGCGGCGCCTCCGCGGATCGCCGCCGCCCGCGCCGCGCTCGCGAAGGCCTCCGCGCTGCTGGAGACGAAGCGTTCCAAGGACGGGCTGGAGACGGTGCAGTCGATCGAGGAGGAGGTGCGGGCGCTCGCCTATTCACCGCTCCTGGCGGAGTGGCTGTTCGTCCGCGGCGCGCTGGAGCGGGAGACCGGCGACTTCAACGCCGCCGAGGCGACGCTCCGCTCCGCGGCCGTGGAGGCGGCGAGGGCGAAGAACGACGCGCTCCTGGCCAGGGTATGGACGCTGGCGATCGACGTCGTCGGGCTGCGGAAGGACCACTACCCCGAGGCGCTCTCGCTGGAGGCCGCCGGGGTGGGCGCGGTGGAGCGCGCGGGCGGAGACCCGCTGCTGCGCGGCAAGCTCCTCACCAACCTGGCGCTGGTGCAGGGGCGGAAGGGGGACTGGGGCCCGGCGACCGCCACGGCCCAGGAGGCGGTGGCGCTCCTGGAGAAGCTTCCGGGCGGGGAAGGCCCGGACCTGGCCACTGCGTGCAACGCCCAGGGCATCATCTTCACGCAGCAGCGGAAGCAGAAGGAGGCACTGGCCTCCAACGAGCGGGCGCTCCACATCCGGGAGCGCCTCTTCGGCGAGAGCAATCGCACCGTGGCGAACTCGCTGGCCAGCGTAGCGGTCGCCTACGCAAGCCAGGGCGAGCCGGAGAAGGGGCTTCCGCTGGCCCGGAGAGCGGTCGCCATCGCCGAGCAGATCCTCGGCCCCGACCACCCTGCCACAGGCAACTTCCTGGGCAACCTGGCGATCATCCTCACCGACGCCGGTCACCCCGAGGAGGCCCTCCAGGTCCAACTCCGCGCCCTCGACAGCCAGGAGAAGACCCTGGGCCCCAATCACCCGCACGTCGCCAAGACCCTCTGCAACGTGGCATACGCGCTGGAGGTGATTGGCAGGCTGGACGAGGCGCAGTCGTACCTGGAGCGGGCGGTCGCGGTCGTCGAGAAGTCCACCGGTCCGAAGCACCCGGACTTCGGCCGGGACCAGGAGTCGCTGGGTCGGGTGCTCTGCCTGCAAGGGCAGGTCACGCAGGGCCTGGCGCACGTCCAGCGCGGCATCGCCGTCTTCGAGGAGCTGGGCGAGAAGGACGGGCCGGACATGGCGCTCCTGCTCGGGTCGCAGGGGCGGTGCTTGCTGCGCGCGGGGCAGACCGCCAGGGCGCGGGCTTCGCTGGAGCGCGCCGTCTCCATCGCCGCCGCCCGCGAGGCGGACCTGGAGCCCTCCGAGGCGGCGGCGGTGCAGTTCGCGCTGGCGCAGGCGCTGTGGCACGCGCCGGCCGACCGGAAGCGCGCGGTGGAGTTGGCGACCCAGGCGCGCGGCGGGTTCAGCAAGGAAGGCGGCCGGTACCGCAAGGACGCCGCCGAGGTGACGGCGTGGCTCGAGGCCCACCCCGGCGGTGGGCCCTGAGCCGGTGCGGCAGGCGGTGCCTCCGGGCAGAGACAGCTGTCTTCGTCCAGTGACGGTGGAGGTAACCTCCCGGTGGCCGTGAGCGACATCGCCTGCGCCGCGTGCGGCGCGCTGAATCCGGACCTCAACCCGCGCTGCGCCCACTGCGGCGCCTTGCTCCCCGCCGAGTCGCGGCAAGTGAAGGCCTCGCCCAGCCCGTCGTTCGCCGACACGGTCATCAGCTCGAGCGAGCCCACCGTGCCCCTCACGCCGTCGCTCGCGGCGCCGATCGACGCGCGGCCCGGCGTTCACTTCGGGCGCTTCACCGTGCTGGAGGAGCTGGGCCGGGGCTCCATGGGCGTGGTGGTGAAGGCGCACGACCCGGGGCTCGACCGGACGGTGGCGATCAAGATCCTCCGCCCCGAAGGCATCGACCTGCTCGGCGCGGACGAGGCGCGCGAACGGCTGCTCCGCGAAGCCAAGGCGATGGCGAAGGTCTCCCACCGCAACGTGGTGAGCATCCACGAGGTGCAGGCCGAGGGAGACCAGGTCCTGGTGGTGATGGAGCACATCAAGGGCCGCACCCTGCGCGCCTGGCTGCGCGAGGAGCGGCACTCGACCGGGGAGATCGTCTCCGCGTTCCTCCAGGCCGGGCGCGGCCTGGCGGAGGTGCACCGCTCGGCGCTCGTCCACAGGGACTTCAAGCCCGACAACATCCTCGTCGGCGGGGACGGCCGCGTGTGCATCACCGACTTCGGCCTGGTGGGGCTGGTCCAGGAGCAGGTGGACAGCAAGGCGATCACCCGGAACGCGGCCGAGCCGCGGGCACCAGCGGAGGTCCTGGCCACCGGCACCGGCGTGCTGATGGGGACCCCGGCGTACATGGCGCCGGAGCAGCACCAGCTCCAGCGCGCCGACGCGCGGGCCGACCAGTTTGCGTTCTGCGTCGCCTTCTACGAGGCGCTGTACGGAGAGCGGCCGTTCGCCGGCAAGGAGTACGAGGAGATCCGGGCCAGCGTGATGGCGGGCGAGGTTCGCCCTGCCCCGGCCCGCGCCACCGTCCCCTCACGGCTGAGGCGCATCGCCGTCCGCGGCCTCGCGGTGGACCCGGCCGGCCGGTACCCCTCGATGGAGGCGCTGCTGGCCGATCTGGAGAAGGACCCCAGGGTCGCGCGCCGCCGGGTGCTGCTGGGCGCGGCGGCGGCCGGGCTGGCCGGGGTGGCGGCCTGGTTCGCCGTCCAGGGAAACGTGCGGTGCAAGGACGGCCCGTCGCGGCTGGCGGGCGTGTGGGACGCGCCGGTGAAGGCCAGCGTCGAGAAGGCGTTTCTCGGCACGGGGAAGCCGTACGCGCCGGACGTCTACCAGCGCGTCTCGAAGGTCCTCGACGAGCGCGCCGCCGCCTGGGTGTCGATGTACCGCGACTCCTGCGAGGCGACGCACGTCCGCGGAGAGCAGTCCGCGCAGCTGCTGGACGCGCGCACCGGCTGCCTCGAGCGCCGGCGGACGGAGCTGTCCGCGCTCGCCGCGCAGCTCTCGAGCGCGCCCGGCGCGGACATCCTCAACCGCGCCCTGGAGGCCGCCTACGCGCTGCCCCGCCTGGAGGCCTGCGCCAACCGCGACGCGCTGCTCGCCGCCGTGCCGCTCCCGTCCGACCCGGCGGCGGTCGCGCGGATCGGCGCCGCCCGCGAGGCGCTGGCCAGGGCGCAGGCGCAGCTGAGGACGAGCCGCTTCAAGGACGCGATGGAGACGGTGAAGTCGATCGAGGGCGGCGTGAAGGCCGCCGGCCACGCGCCGCTCACCGCCGAGTGGCTGGCGCTCCGCGGCGCGGCGGAGCAGGAGATGAACAACCCGGCCGCGGAGGAGACGCTCCGGTTGGCGGCGATCGAGGCGGCGAAGGCGAAGAACGACGCGCTCCTGGCGCAGGTCTGGATGAACTCCATCGACGTCATCGGGAACCGGCGCGGGCGCCCGGCCGAGGCGCTCGCGCTGGAGGCGCCGGCGCTGGGCGCGGTGGAGCGCGCCGGTGGAAGCGTCTTCCTCCGCGGCAAGCTCCTCGCCGCCGTGGCGTCGGTGCTTCACCACAAGGGCGACGACCCCCGCGCCCAGGAGGTGGCGCAGGAGGCGGTGCGGATCCTCGAGCAGGCGCCCGGCGGTGAGAGCCCGGAGCTGGCGCTGGCCCTGACCGTCCACGGATACGTCCTGTTCGGCCAGCACCGGATGGAGGAGGCCCGGAGCTCGTTCCAGCGCGCGCTCGGCATCCGGCAGCGCCTCCTCGGGCCGGTCCACAAGGCGGTGGCGACCTCGTTCGACAACCTGGCCATGGTGTACGGGGAGATGGGCGAGTCCGAACAGGCGCTGCCCCAGTCGCGGCAAGCGGTCAGCATCCTCGAGCAGGTCGTCGGCCCCGACAACTCGGCCGTCGCCGACAGCCTCTCCAACCAGGCGCTGATCCTCACCGGCCTTGGCCGGTACGACGAAGCCCTCCAGGCGCACCGGCGCGTCCTCGCCATCCGGGAGAAGGTCTACGACGGCGATCACCCGAACGTCGCGGCCTCCCTCCGGAACCTCGCCTACACGCTGCAGATCCAGAGGAAGCACGCGGAGGCGTTGCCGTACCTGGAGCGCGCCCTCGCCATGGACGAGAAGATCCTCGGCCCGAAGCACCGCGAGGTGGGGGCGACCCACGCCTCGGTCGCCCAGAGCCTCTGCGCGACCGGCCGGCGCGAGGACGGGATGAAGCACGTCCAGCAGGCGCTGGCCATCTACGAGGGGCTCGGCGAGAAGGATGGGGTGGAGGCGATGAACGCGCTCCAGATCCTGGGCGACTGCTATTTGCAGGCGAAGGATTTCGCCCACGCGCGCCCGGCGCTGGAGCGGGCGCTCTCCATCGCCACCGCGCGCGCCGCCGACGTCGACCCCTTCACCGTGTCGCCGACCCAGTTCATGCTTGCGCAGTCGCTGTGGCCGCTGCCGGCGGAGCGGGCGCGCGCGCTGGAGCTGGCGAGGAAGGCGCGCGACCAGCTCGCGAAGGGGAGCCCCAAGGAGAAGCCGTCGCTCGCCGAGGTGGAGGGATGGCTCAAGGCCCACGCCGGCGGTGGGCCTTGAGCGGGGTGCCGCGGTCGGCGGCCGGGGCTCCCTAGTACGTGGTCGCCGTGGCGCAGGTCGAGTAGAGGCCGCGGCGGAGCGCGAAGTCCTGGGCCTGGATCCGGTACCGGTAGGTCTTGCCGGCGGCGACCGCGGTGTCGGAGTAGGTGTAGGCCGTGTTCGCCGGGACGGCGATCCTGGTGAAGTCCGTGCAGGTCGAGCCCGTGCACCGCTCCAGGTAGTACTGCTTCACGCCCACGTTGTCGGTCGAGTTGACCCACACGAGGTCGACGCGAGGCCCGGAGGCCGCGGTGGCGGTGAGCCCGGTGGGAGCGTTGGGGTCGACTCTGTCCTCCGGGGTGCCGTAGATCTCGACCTCCGCGATCATCAGGGCGCGGTCCACGGTCGCCCGGATGAGCCTCACGTGCCGTGCCGGGACCCCCCAGAGATCGAGCGTCGACGGGGTGCCGGCCGGCCCGTACTGGAGCGTCAGGGGCGACCAGCTCGCCGGGCTGGTGGTGGGGTCGACGGAGGTGTCGATGGAGACGTTCGACAGCTCTTCCGACCAGGCGTCGGTGCGGTTCCAGAGGTCCATCGAGTAGACGCTCTTGTTGGCGCCGAGGTCGACCCGCCACCACTGGGCCCGGCCCCCGTTGCTCCAGGCGGTGGACGTCACCGAGCCATGGAACGAGTTGCCGTCGGTGTTGCCGTCGACCGCCGCCCCGGCGAGCGCGTAGGACGGGTCGTAGTTCGTCGACTGCGCCGCCGGCCTGTGGAGCGCCACGTTGGCCCAGCCCGTCGCGGTCGCCTCCGGCGAGGGCTGGCCCTCACCGGCGGAGTTGACGGCCTTCACCACGTAGAAGAGCTGCGCCCAATCCGCCCAGTCCGTGGTGGAGTTGGTAGTGCTGGTCCAGCTCCACTGGTAGCTGCCGCTGCTCGTCCCGCTGAAGATCTTGTACGAGACGGCGCCCTGGACGGCCGGCCAGCTCAGCTCGACGCGGTGCGGACCAGGGATGGCGAACAGCCGCGATGGCGCCGGCAGGGCTCCGAGGACCTGGCCGGTGACGGTGCCGGTGTCCCCCGGCCCTCCTTCACCCCCCGGCCCCTGTGGGCCGCAGCCCAACGCGCCCAGCACACCGAGCCACCATAGACACACCGCGACCTGCGATGACGATCTCATGCGTTCCCCCCTCTTGGATTGGAGCTAGGGCGTGGTGACCGTGGCGTCGGGCGAGTAGTCGCTGAGGTTGCCCGCGAAGTCCTGGGCCCGGATGCGGTATCGGTAGGTCTTGCCCGCGGTCACCGCGGTGTCCGAGAGGCTGAAGGTGGTATTCGGCACGGCCTGGCGAATCACGGAGTAGCCCGTGCAGGTCGCCCCGGTGCACCGGTACAGGACGTAGTTCTTCACGCCGACGTTGTCGCTCGAGTTGTTCCACTTCAGGTCGATGCGGGTCGAGGAGACGACGGTGGCGGTGAGTCCGCCGGGAACGGTGGGGACTTCGTTGTCCTCCGGGGTGCCGTAGACCCGGACCTCGGCCAGCATCAGCGCCCGGTCCAGGACGTCCCGCTGGAGCATCACGTGGCGGGCGTCGACCCCGAACAGGTCGAGCGTCGTCGAGTACCCGGCCGGTCCCTTCAGGTACGTGAGGAACGACCAGCTCCCCTGGGTGGGGAAGGGGTCGATGGACCTGAAGATGTAGACGCCGGCCAGCTCGTCGGAGCAGCAGTCGGTGCGGTTGTAGATGTCCATCGTGTAGATGCTCTTGGTCGCGCCGAAGTCCACGCGCCACCACTGCGCCTGCCCGCCGTTGCCCCAGGCCGTGGACGTCACCGAGCCGTGGAACCAGTTGCCGTCGAGGTTGTCGTCGACCGCCGCCCCGGCGAGCGCGTAGGTCGGGTCGTAGTTCGTCGACTGCGCCGCCGGCTGGTGCACCGCCACGTTGACCCAGGCGGTCGCGGTCGCCTCCGGCGACGGAAGGCTCTCCACGCCGTTGGCGATCGCCGCGACCTGGTAGAAGACCTGCCCCCGGGGGAACTGGTCGTAGTTCGTGGTGGCGGTGGTGGTCCAGGAATGCTGGTCGCTGTAGGCCTCGGTGCAGCTCCGGTAATAGACGCGGTACGAGGTCGCGCCGGGGCTCGCCAGCCAGCTCAGCGTGACCACGTTCGGTCCCGGGATGGCGAGCAGGCGCGCCGGCGCTTCGGGACGTCCCCACAGCTGCGAGGGATTCTCGCCGACCTCCCCTGGTGCGCCCTCCTCCTCGAGACCTTGCGGCCCGCAGCCCAGCGCGCCGAGACACAGCAGAGACACCGCCACCACCGAAAACCGCTTCATGGGATTCCCCCCTGGGTTGAGTTGCGCGGCGGGCGTGAGCAATCGCGGGGCCAACCCGCGCTCCCTCTGGAGCTCTGGGACGGATGTCTCCGCGTGGCGGCACCCTTCGCGCGTCGTCAGAGCGAGCAAGCGGTGCCTCCGGGTGGAGACACCTGTCGCTGCCGAGCGGCGGCCCTACCTTTCGTTCAGGAGGCGACCATGAGCGGCAAGGTGGCGCTCTCGGCGGCGGCGCTGGCGCTGGCCCTGCTGGCGAGCGGGTGCAGGAACTACCAGACGCAGGGCACCGCGCAGCAGGCCGGGGCGGAGCCGATTCCGCAGGGGGTGGATGACCCGGTGTACCGGAGCTCCACCGGCGTCCACGGCGACCACAACACGTTGGACGACCGCACGGGGCAGTTCAACGCCACCGGGCTGCGCGGGCACACGTCGAAGAAGTAGACGGGCGCCTCCCGGAACGCGCCCGCTCCACGCGGACTCGCCGCGGCGTTCTCGTGCGCCACGCTGACCGAAAAGGCGCGCGTCATCTGCCTGACAACGGCATTGCCCGCTGGTGAGCTCGGCACGTGCCGCGCGCGTCGGCACGTGCCGCCCCGTGCCACCCTTCTCCGACATGCTCGCCAGCCTCCTGGTGGCCGCGCTCGCGGCGGCCCCGTCCCCACCCCCCGAGAAGGCGACGATGGCCGTGGTCATCACCGGGCACGACGGCCTCGCGTTCGACGAGGCGCTGGAGCTGGCGCGCCGGCTGACGCGCGCGCTGGGCCTGGCGGGCGCGCCGGAGCCGATGGACCCGCAGCTCACGGTGACGAAGCTGGGCGGGAAGAACCCGGAGGCGTGCGGCGCGCGCTCGGCGTGCCTGGCGGACCTGGCGCGCGCGCTCCACGTCTCCTCGCTGGTGACGATGGACGGCGGCAAGGTGGTGGGCGACATCGCGCTCGCGGTCGCGCTGGTGGACGGGCGCGACGGGCGCAAGCTGCTGGAGCGGACCTCCGCCGCGCCGCCCGCCCACCTGGACGCCGCGCTGCTCCCGCTGGCCGCCGAGCTGGCGAGGGTGGCGTCAGCGCTCCCCGGCCCGTCCGCCCTGGATGCGCCCTACCGCTCCACCCGGCCGGACCTCGAGCGCCCGCCACTCAACTTCGGCGTCCCGGCGGTGCTCGTAGGCGGCGGGGCGGTGGTCTCCGGAGGCGTGGCGCTGGGGTTCGCCGGCGCCGCGCTCTGGCAGCTCATCGACCTCAGCCTCCACACCGTCTCCGGGCCTGGGGTGCCGCCCGGGTACCAGTACCAGATCCTCTACCCCGCCGCCGAATACGACCTCCGGCGCGCGGAGCTGGACCGGCGCCTCACGATTTCCCTGTGCGCCGGCATCGGCTCCGCGGTGCTCACCGGCGCGGCTGCGTTCCTCCTCCTCCAGCCGCCCGCGCGGTGATATGGGGCCGGCACCTTTGAAGGCGGAGGAGTCATGCTGGCCCGCGTGTTCGTCACCCTGAAGCCCGGAGTCCTCGACCCCGCCGGGAAAGCGGTCGAGGGTGGGCTGCACTCGCTCGGCTACTCGGAGGTCGGCTCGGTGCGGCTGGGCAAGTACATCGAGCTGCAGGTCGAGGCGTCCGACCCGGCGAAGGCGCGCGCGAGGGTCGAAGAGATGTGCCAGAAGCTGCTGGCCAACACCGTGGTGGAGAACTACCGCGTGGAGGTCGGATGAGGTTCGGGATCGTCGTCTTCCCCGGCTCCAACTGCGACCACGACGCGTACCACGCCGTGAAGGAGGTCCTGGGCGCGGACGCCGTGCTCCTGTGGCACAAGGACCGGACGCTCCAGGGCGCCGACGTGGTGGTGCTCCCCGGCGGCTTCTCCTACGGCGACTACCTCCGCTGCGGCGCCATCGCGCGGTTCTCGCCGGTGATGGACGAGGTGATCTCCCACGCCAGGCGCGGCGGGAAGGTGCTGGGCATCTGCAACGGGTTCCAGGTGCTCACCGAGGCCGGGCTGCTGCCGGGCGCGCTGCTGCAGAACGCGTCGCGGAAGTTCGTCTGCCGCGAGGTGCCGCTGGAGGTGCTGAACGCCGGGACCGCGTTCACCCGCAAGTACCGCCGGGGCGAGCGCATCCGCATCCCGGTCGCCCACGGGGACGGGAACTACTTCATCGACGAGGAAGGGCTGAAGCGGCTGGAAGGCGAGGGGCGGGTGGTGATGCGCTACCTGGAGAACCCGAACGGCGCGCTCCACGACATCGCCGGCATCGTCAACGACGCCGGCAACGTGATGGGGCTGATGCCGCACCCGGAGCGCGCGAGCGAGAAGCTGCTGGGGTCGGACGACGGGCTGCGGATGTTCGAGTCGCTGCTGGGGTGACGACGATGCGACCGCTCCTGCTCGCCGCCATCCTCTCGACCCCGGCGCTGGCCTGGCCGGTGAACGCGCACTTCGACTTGAAGGTCGGCGAGGAGAAGTTCCAGAAGCTCACCCCCGACGCGTGGGTCGA
>Ga0268264_10003836_pt1 | contig 12891 bp, 8 predicted proteins | sample KBSSwiS32_FD_190357 | JGI IMG/M metagenome (GOLD analysis project Ga0268264, IMG submission 190357) | Switchgrass rhizosphere microbial communities from Kellogg Biological Station, Michigan, USA - KBS Switchgrass S3-2 (SPAdes) (version 2) | ecosystem: Host-associated > Plants > Roots >...
AGGGCCTTCGTCCTCCACCCAGAGGCGAATCCGCTCCGGCCCGGTCTCGCCGCCGATGGTGATCGTCGAACCCTCGGGCGCGAATTTCTGGGCGTTGGCGAGCAGGTTGACCATCACCTGGGTCAGCCGCTCGGCGTCGCCCTCGATCTGAGGCAGCGGAAAGGGCAGCTCGATCGAGAGGCGCTGGCGCCGCCGTTCGAGCAATGGTGCGGTCAACTCCGCGGCCTGCTCCACCACCTCGTCGAGCGCCACCGGGCTCTTCCGGATGCGGTCCTCGCCCGCCTCGATGCGCACGCTTTCGAGCAGGTTGTCGATCAGCCGGGTCAGCCGTAGCGCTCCCCGTTCGAGCGACGAGGCGAGCTGCCGCGCCGGTTCGTCGCCGAGCTCGTCCAGCCGCTCGCCGAGCAGCTCAAGAGAGGCGAGCTGTGCCGCGAGCGGCGTCTTGAACTCGTGGGAGACGTTTGCGAGCACGGCATCGCGCAGGCGGCGCGAGGTCTCCACCCCGGTCTCGTCACGGATCACCTGGAACTGTTGGTCCTCCGCGATCTCCGAGCTGGTGATGACGACCACGAGCTTGCCCTCTTTCCGGCGTAGCGACTCGGTCGCCCGTGCGCCGCCGCGGAACCGGGCGTGGATGATCGGACAGTTTTCTTCGCACGGCCGGACGCCATTGTCTCCCATCGGCTCGAGCACGTCGCCGCAGAAGCGGCCGAGCGCGTCATTCGGCTCCACTCCGAGCAGCGCCGCCGCCTGCGGGTTCAGGTAGCGGATGCGGCGGTCGCGATCGACCGCGAACACCCCTTCGGCGATGCCGGTCAACACGGCTTCCGCTTCCGCCTGGCGCCGACGCAGCTCGGCGGTGAGGCGGGAGAGCCGGCGGCGCATTTCTTCCATTGTCGCGCCGAGCGAGCCGACCTCCGCGGTCTCTCCCCGCGCGACTCCCGAGATCGGGCTCGCGAGGTCGCCACGGCCGATTCGCGCCGCGGCCCGGTCGAGCGCCTGGATTGGACCGGCGATCCGGCGCCCGAGCACCAGGCCCGAGAGCATGGCGAGCGCCGCGACGACGAGCGCGAGCCAAAGGAATCGCCTTTCGAGCCGCCGGAGGGATTCTGCCACCTCGGCTCGCGGTAGGGCGGTTTCGATCGTCGCGGCGAAACCGGCGGCGGCGAAGGTTTGCCGCGAAACGTATCGCTCTCCGTCGCGCGCGGTTCCGTCCGCATTCCCCTCGCGGGCCGGACGAAGGACCACCGGCAATCCGACTTGGGCGCCAATCCGGTCGGAAAACTTCGCGTCGAGCGCGAGGACGGTCGCAACCGTTGCGCCTGGCAGAGCGGTGATCGGCGCCGTGCCGGTCAACTGCAAGGCGGAAGGCGAGACCGTTGGCCCGGCAGCCGCGAATGGCCGGCCCGCCAGGAGGACCGCGCAACCGGAGAGACCGCTCGTAGCGCGGAAGCGTTCGAGAAACGCCGCGAGGCCGGCCGCATCCCCCTCGCGCAGAAGGCGCGCGGCGGTCGGCCGTTCGGCGAGCAGGCGGGCCGAGGTCCGGACGTCTTCGGCCGAGCGCTCGACCGCCTGGCGCGCGCTCGCTCCCGCGAGGGCCACTCGGGCGAGCGCCTGGTCGTCCGCCAACCGGTCGAGCAGGCGAAGGGCGGCGATCGCGATCGCCAGCACCGCGAGCAGAACGAGGATCGCGTTCGAGCCGACGAGCAGGGTGCTGAGGCGAATCCGGCGCATGGGTTCGATTTCGGGCGCGGTCGGAGTCTATCGCGGGAGGGTCGGAGCTTCCCTCGCCCCGCAGCGACTGGCGGCTTCCGAAGTCGCCCGAAGGAGCGAGGAGGCGAAGGAAGCCCCGACCTCAGCGTCGCGCGGCGCGAAGACCCGCGCGCCACTCGATCAGGCTTTTCACCGCCAACGTGACCAGGGCGAGCAGCGTGAGCAGCGAGGCGACGGCGAAGGCGGCCGAGAAGGCGTATTCGTTGTAGAGGATCTCGACGTGGAGCGGCAGCGTGTTGGTCAGGCCGCGAATGTGCCCGGAAACGACCGAGACCGCGCCGAACTCGCCCATCGCCCGGGCGTTGCACAGGATCACGCCGTAGAGCAGCCCCCAGCGGATCTTCGGCAGGCTGATGCGGGTAAACGTCTGCCAGCCGGAGGCGCCGAGGGTGAGCGCCGCCTCCTCTTCCGCGCTCCCCTGCGATTGCAGGAGAGGCAGCAGCTCCCGCGCGATCATCGGCGAGGTGACGAAGATCGTGGCGAGCACGATGCCGGGCAGCGCGAAGATCACTTTCCAGTCGTGCTCGGCAAGCCACGGCCCGAGCCAGCCGTGCAGGCCGAACAGCAGGACGAACATCATTCCGGCGATCACCGGCGAGACGGAAAACGGCACGTCGATCATCGTGATCAGCAGATTCTTGCCCGAGAAGCGAAACTTGGCGATCGCCCATGCCGCCGCGAGGCCGAACAGCAGGTTGACCGGCACCGCGACCGCCGCCGCGGAGAGGGTCAAACGAACCGCCGAGAGCGCCTCCGCCTCGCGCACCGCGGCCCAATAGGCGGCGGTGCCCTCCTCGAACGCCTTGACGAAAACGAGCACGAGCGGCACGACCAGGAACAGCCCAAGAAAAACCAGCGCCACGCCGATCAGCAGACGGCGAACCCAAGGGCTCTCGGTGGTAGCGGGAAGCGGCGATGTGTTGGACGACATCTTTAGGTCCGCCCGCTATCCCGCCGGCTCGGCCGGCGCCATTCGGTTGTACCGAAGGGTGAGGAAATTGATGGTGAGGAGCAATGCGAACGACACCAGGAGGAACACCGAGGCGATCGCGGTCGCGCCCGCGTAGTCGTACTGCTCCAGCTTGATCATGATCAGGAGCGGCGTGATCTCCGAGCGCATGGGCAAGTTGCCCGCGATGAAGATCACCGAGCCGTATTCGCCGAGCGCGCGGGCGAACGCGAGCACGAAGCCGGTCGCCGCCGCGGGAGCCAGCTCCGGCAGCAGGACGCGGCGGAACAGCTGGCCGCGCGTGGCGCCGAGCGAGACCGCCGCCTCTTCGATCTCGGGGTCGAGCCCGGCGAGCACCGGCTGCACCGTGCGGACCACGAACGGCAAGCCGATGAAGGTGAGCGCCACCATGATGCCGACCGGCGTATAGGCGACCTTGATCCCGAGCGGCTCCAAATATTGGCCGAGCCAGCCGTTGCCGGAATAGATCGAGGCGAGCGCGATGCCCGCGACCGCCGTCGGCAGAGCAAACGGCAGATCGACCATCGCGTCGACCAGGCGGCGCCCCGGAAAATCGTAGCGATCCAGGACCCAGGCGACCAGCACGCCGAACACGACGTTGACGCTTGCCGCCACCAGGGAGGCGACCAGGCTGAGCCGATAGGCCGCGAGGGTGCGCGGGTCGGAGATGATCTTCCAGAACGCGTCCCAGGTGAGCGTCGAGGCCTTCAGGAAGACGGCCGAGAGGGGGATCAGAACGATCAGCGACAAATAGAGCAGCGTGAAACCCATCGACAGGCCGAAGCCCGGCAGATTGCCTCGCTTCGCCGCTCGTCGCCGCCTCGTTCCGCCCCCCGCTCCGGCCATGTCCTGTTACCGCCCCGCCTGGTAGATCTGGTCGAACACGCCGCCGTCGGCGAAATGAGTTTTCTGCGCCTTCGCCCAGCCGCCGAATACGGCGTCGATCGTAAACAGCGTCACCTTCGGAAACTGCGCGGCGTACTTGGCCGCGACCACCGGCCCGCGGGGGCGGTAGTAGTTCCGCGCCGCGATCTCCTGCCCCTCCGGGGTATACAGGTACTCCAGATAGGCGCGGGCGAGCGCCTCGGTCTTGTGCTTTTTCGCCACCTTGGCGACCACCGCGACCGGTGGCTCGGCGAGAATGCTCTTGCTCGGCGCCACGATCTCGAACTTGCCCTTGCCCAGTTTCTGCACCGAGTAGAGCGCCTCGTTTTCCCAGGCGATCAGGACGTCGCCGATGCCGCGCTCGACGAACGTCACGGTCGAGCCGCGGGCTCCCGTGTCGAGGATCGGCACGTTCTTATAGATCCGCGTCACCAGGTCTTTCGCCTTCGCCTCGTTGCCGTACTTGCCCAGCGCGTAGCCCCAGGCCGCGAGGTAGTTCCAGCGCGCGCCGCCGGAGGTCTTCGGATTCGGCGTGATCACCGAGATCCCGGGCCGCGCGAGGTCCTCCCAGTCGTGAATCTTCTTCGGGTTCCCCTTCCGCACCAGGAACACGATGGTCGAGGTGTAGGGCGTGCTGTTGTTCGGCAGCAGCGTCTGCCAGTTTTTGGGCAACAGACCGGAGGCCGCGATCGCGTCGATGTCGTAGGCGAGCGCCAGGGTGACGACGTCCGCTTCGAGACCGTCGGAGACGGAGCGCGCCTGCTTGCCCGAGCCGCCGTGCGACTGCTGGACGGTTACGTCCTGGCCGGTCTTCGCCTTCCAATGCTTGGCGAACGCGGCGTTGAAATCCTGGTACAGCTCGCGCGTCGGGTCGTAGGAGACGTTGAGCAGAGTCATCGCCGCCGCGGGGAGCGCGGCGAGCAGGAAGATAAGAGCGAGCAGGATTCTTCTCATGGCGAGAGGCTCCTAGAAGTTGACCTGGAAACGGCTGAAGACGACTTTCTCGTCCGGCCGGTCGCCCACCCCCGGGCCGGAGACCGCCCCGCCCTCAAACCTCGTTTGGGCGAGGTCGAACATGAAGCGCACGGAGCGGTTCAAGTACCAGTTGAGCCCGACGCTCCACGCTTTCGCCGAGGAGGCCGACGAGGTCGGGCTCGCGAACAGCGGGAAGGCGTCGTCGTCGACGTCGAGCTCGGAGTAGCGCCCGACCAGCTCGAACGCGCCCCAGGTTTTCGCTTTGGGATCGAAGTTCTTCTTGGGCGCCACGCCGCGATAGCTCGGTGAACCGCCCGCGATCACCCAAGAGCCCGCCACCTGCCAGGCCTTGTTCTCGAGATCCGCCGCGACCGCTCCACGCCGCACCTCCTGCGAGGACGTGGTGTATTCCGACAGCAAGCCGAACCGGCTGCCGTACCAATAGAGCTGGGGCGACAGGCGTTTACGGTCGCCGTTCGCGATCACTGTGCCCGCGGCGGTGCCGTCGGAACGATAGGAGAAAAAGGTCTGTTGGCCGTCGGTGCGGTAGGAGGGCAATCCGGTCGCGGTGAGCGCGCCGGTCTGCGTGCCCTGAGACGCCGAGACGCCGAAGCCGAGGCCGCGCAGCGCGGCATTCTCCAACTTGGCGAACGGGGTGAAGAAGATCCGCGCCGCGACGTCCTTGCCGCTGTTGCTGTCGAGGTCGCCGCCGTTCGCGCCATCGACGACGCCATTGAAAACGCCGGCCGCATAGCTCGCCCGGCCGCCCGCGAGATCGCCCGAGATCTGAACCCCGAGATCGCGATTCGGCACCAGGTTGGTGGGCAGCGCGCGCTCGACGAAGAAGATGTCGGTCGCTCCTTGGAGGCGTTCGAGGCCCACCGGCGGCTTGAACTTGCCGGCGCGCACCTTGAACGCGGGCGCGAAGCGAGCCTCGAGGTAGGCGTCGAACAGCACGCTGGTGCCCTGGCCGAAGTCGGGCATGATCCGAAAGTCGAAACGGTCGAACACGGTCCCTTCGAAGATCGGGCGCGCGCGGCGGAGCAGGAAGGTGTCGACGTTCGGGCGCACGCGGTCGTCGCTGAACAGCCGGGCGTCGAACTGGACGTAACCGCGCAGTTTGAGCACGAACGCGCCATCGGCGGACTTGAGCGAGAAGCCGTCCTTGCCGCTGGTCACCGTAGTTCCGGTCTTCGCCTTCTCGGCCTCGGCTTCGTCTTTGATCTCAGCCTTTCGATCGAGCACGCGGAGTTTTTGGTCGATCTCGTCGAGCCGCTCGTCGACCGACTTCGGCGCCTCGGTCTCACTTGTTGCGGCAGGCTCCGTCTCGGCGGGCGGCTCGGCGGGTGAAGTCGGTTCCTGGGCGCGCGCCGGGCCGCCGGCCGCGACGGCGGCAAGCGTCAGGGCAGCAAAGACGAACGGCAACGAGGCACTTCTATTCTTCATCGGGAAATCTCCGTATCAGAGGGTCAGGGCATTCCGGCGCCGGAACGGATGATCAACACCGGCCTTTTGGCGTTCTCGATCAGATCGCCGACCAGGCCGTCGAGCCGAATCGCTCGACGCCCCGCCGCGAGCGGCGTGCCGAGCACGAGCAGGGTCTGCTCCGAGCGCTCCGCGCCGGAAGCCGCCGCGAGAATCTCGGTCTGCGCGTCGCCGCGACGGATCGAAACCTCGGCCGTGACTCCGATGCGCCCGAGCGAACGAACGCTCGCGGCGAGAAAGCGCTGGGCGAGCACGGTGTCGGCCACCATCGCCTCGGCATGGAGGACGGTCATCACGGTCGCCGAGGCGCCCAGGTGGCGCGCGAGCCGACCGGCGAACAGAACGTCCTCTTTGCCCGGCTCGCCCACCGCGACGCAGATCAGGAAATGGATCGGCAGCTCGGGCGACGCCGATTCCGGCACCGCCAGCAGATGGTGCCCGCCCGCGGCGAGCGCCCCCTCCGCCCGTTCGACCGCGCCGCGGGCGGGCAGCCCTAGGACCACCAGATCGACCGGCCGGCGCTCGACCTGCTCGGCGAGAGCCGCGGGCACGCTCAAGGGCGAGGCGATCGCCTCGATCGAGGCGAGGCCGCTGCCCAAACGCTCCTTCTCCTCTTGCAGCCGCTCTTCGAAACCAGGGACAGCCCGCTGGGCCCCCCGGCCCGATTCGGATTCGGCCGCGCTCGCGAGCACGGTGACCCGCGCGTGCGCCATCCGGGCGATCCGGCCGCCGAGGTCGGTCGCGGTGCGCGCCGCGGGCGAGCCGTCGGTCGCGAGCAACAGCGAGAGCCCCGGATGAACGAGCGCGTGGATGCGCCGCACTCCCACCCACGCCGTGTCGCCCGCGCGCAACGGGTAGCGATAAGCCTGGTGTTGCGAGCGGACCGCGTCGATCAACACGTGCTCGCTGCCGAACGGCACGTCGGGCGCGATCGGCCGGACCCCGGCGAGGGGAGGCAGGCGCAGGCGCAGGCGTTCGGCGGCGCCGACCAGGGAGGTCTGCTCGACGATGGCTTTCCCGAGCAGCGGATAGCCGAGCGCCTCTTCGGACTCTTTGACCGCCACGTCCTCGGGGCGGAACAGCACCTGAACCCGCCGCCGTTCGGCGCCTTCCGGCGCGACCGCGCTGCCGCCCTCGGTCGCCAGCGGAAACTCGACCGACCCGAGCCGGACTCCGGCGCGCGTGTGCTCCCCCACCATCAGGTTCGCGCTGCCCAGGAAGGTCGCCACGAACTCGGTCTGCGGCCGCAAATACAGCTCCTGCGGCGGCCCCGCTTCGAGCAGGCGGCCGAAGTTGAGCACCGCGAGCCGGTCGGCCAGCTCGAACGCCTCCTCCTGGTCGTGGGTGACGAAGATCGTCGCGATCTTGAGCTCGCGCTGGATGCCGCGGATGGTTCGCCGCAGCTCCGTGCGGATGCGCGCGTCGAGCGCGCCGAACGGCTCGTCGAGGAGCAGCACCTCCGGCTCGTGGGCGAGCGCCCGGGCCAGCGCCACCCGCTGCTGCTGCCCGCCCGAGAGCTGCCGCGGCATCCTGCCGCCGAGCCCCGCCAAGCCCACCAGCTCAAGCAGCTCGTCGCGCCGCCGCCGCCGTTCCGCCCGGCCGACCTTGCGGATCGACAGCGCGAACTCGATGTTTTCGGCCACCGTCATGCCGCGAAACAGCGCGTAGCTCTGGAACACGAAACCCACGCCCCGCTTGCTTGCCGGCAGGTGCGTGACGTCTCGGCCGTGGAGCAGAATGCGCCCGGCGTCCGCCTCGGCCAGGCCCGCGATCATCCGCAGCACCGTGCTCTTGCCGCTGCCGCTCGGCCCCAGCAGGACGAACAGCTCGCCGTCCGCTATTTCGAGCGACAGGTCGTGGACCACCGAGTGGCCCTGGTAGCGCTTGGTGAGCTGTTCGAGCACGATCGACATGCGGCGAATCGTAGAGATCGCCGGATACGATGTCGGTTGGAGGGCGGTGACAATTCGAGGTGGTTTCGTCACCGTTGCTTTCCCTGGGCTCGCCAGGCTCCAGCCTGGCGCCTTTGGGCCGGCTTACCGACACGCTGCCTTGCAGCGAAAAGCGCCAGGCTGGAGCCTGGCGAGCCCAGGGATTTTCGGAGACTCCAATGCGCCATCTTTCCCGTCTCGCTTTCGTCCTCTTCGTGGGCACCCTTCCGGGAAGCGCCCAGGAGCAGCCCCTCCCCCCCGGCTTCGTCGATCTCGGGGAAGCCGTTCCCGGCATCGCGCTCGACCTCCGCTACGCCGGCTCGCACAACTTCATCGGCGTCCCGATCGACGGCTACGTCCGCCCGCGCGCCCTGCTCACCCACCTCGCGGCGGCGGGTCTGGCGAAGGCCCAGGAGGAGCTGCGGCCGTTCGGCTTCGGTCTCAAGGTGTTCGACGCCTACCGGCCGCAGCGGGCGGTCGATCATTTCGTCCGCTGGGCAAAAGACCTCGCCGATCAGAGGATGAAGGGGGAGTTCTACCCGAACGTCGAGAAGACCCGCCTGTTCGAGCTTGGCTACATCGCGGAGAAATCAGGACACACCCGTGGCAGCACGGTCGATCTGACGCTGAGCGTCTTGGCTGACGGCTCGGAGCTGGACATGGGCAGTCCCTACGACCTGTTCGATCCCGTCTCCTGGCCCGACAGCGCGAACGTCTCCCCTGCCCAACGCGCCCACCGGCTGCTACTGCGCGAGGTCATGCTTCGCGCCGGCTTCAAACCGTACGCCCAGGAGTGGTGGCACTTCACGCTCGAAAACGAGCCGTTCCCGGAGACCTATTTCGATTTCCCGGTCGAGTGAGGTCCGGGCGTTTCTCCCTTGTCAGAAACCCACTCTCCGCAACGAAACCCGAGGAGCGTTCGTCAATCGATGGCGAACCTCTTCCATTCGCTGATTTCAGGAGAGATGCCATGGTCACCCTCACCCGCTGGTTCACCCTTCTCGCCCTCGTCCTGACAACGGCCCCGAGCCTCGCGGACGAGACCTGGTTGGATCGTTCCCCGACGGTTCATGCTTGCTACACCTTCCGGAGCGCCACCGAGAAATACGACCTCGGCTCGCTCTTCCACAGCAAGGTAAAGGCAGGCGCCGTCGCGGTGGTCGACAAAAACACCTGTTCCGATCGGCTCTGGCTCGCGCTGGCCGACGGGCCGGCCTGCCCGAAGGTGGAAGGCTGGAACACCACCTCGCTGTTCGGCGCCAGCCCGGCGCGCAACCGTCCGGGCTACCCCACCCGTTCGTTCTGTCGCTACGAGGCGCCCCGCCATCCAACCGGATGCGCCATCGCGGCGCTGCAGGCGGAATCCAAGCTCCACGCCGTGGTCCCGCGCTGCGCCGTGGTCGAGGAGGTCGCCACCGCCGATTCCGGTTCGGCCAAGCCCTCCACCACGAAGGCCGGCTCCCTTGGCCCCAACCTCGCACCCGGCCTCGCCGCAGCCCAGCTCGAAGAGAGCCAGGGCTCAATGATGGCGCAAGATTTCCTCTCCGAAGTGGGCGACACCGGTCTGCCGCACCTGGGCAAAACGGCTCCGAACGTCAGCCTGATGGTCCTCGATACAGTTGCAACCGGGAAAGGGGTGCCGAACAGTCTGGTCGCCGGCGCCAGCAACCATGGCTTCGGCATCTCCCACATCGCCCGCGAGTTGGCCTGCGACGACGTAGGCTGCGCCGCGAATTTCGCTACCCAGCTCGCAGTGCCTCTGTCGGCGTCCGGTGCCGGCTACGGCACGCCGGGAGACCTCGCGGCGGCGATCCGCGCCGCGGTCGACGGCTGGCTCGCGAGCCCGGGCGACCCGCTCCGGAGGCCGCATCTGATCCTCAACTTGTCGCTCGGCTGGGATCCGAAAGTGCTCCACGAGCAACTCGGCGCGATCGACCCGCAGGACCACCTGAACGCCGAAGAGCTGGCCGTCTACGACGCCCTCGCCTACGCCGCCGAAAAGGGCGCTCTTACGATCGCGGCAGCCGGCAACAAGATCGGCGGTCCCAACCCCGAAATCGGTCCCACCCTCCCCGCCGGTTGGTATGCCCAGCCACCGGTGATTCCACTGCTTCCACCGAGCGCCGAAACTGTGGTTTGGGCGGTCGGCGGCGTCTCCCACGGCGGGAGGCGACTGGCGAACGCCCGGGACGGCTCCGAGCCCGCGCTGGTCACCTACGGCGATCATGCGGTCGTCAAGCTCCCGGCCGGGGGCTACACCAAACCGCTCACCGGCAGCTCGGTCTCGGCCGCGGTCGCCTCTTCGACCGCGGCGGTCGTCTGGCATCTGCGCCCCGAGCTCTCCGGCCGCGAGGTGATGGCACTACTCTCGAGCTCAGGGTCCGACCTCGGCCGCAGCGCGGAGCTCTTCCGAACCGACGGAGCAACCGTTGTGCCCGCGCCTCCCGTCCGCAAGCTCGACCTGTCGGCCGCGCTCGGCGCCGCGCTCGCGCCGCAGCCCGAGCCCGCGGCGGAGAACCACTCGGCCGGTTGCCACCTGCTCAAAGTTCTGCCGGAGAAGATACCCGCGAGCTGCCCCCGGCGGACGTACTTCACCTGCGACGGAATCGCGCCGAACTGCACGGCAGAATCGCTGCCGCCGAAACCGGCGCCCGGCGCGGTCATTACCCAGCCGGGGGCGAACCCCTGCCCGTCCTGCTCGCTCGGCGGCGGCGGCGGGAGCGGCATGGCGGCGCTCCAAGGTCAGATCGACCCCGACTGGGATCAGGGCTGCCTGACCGACGCGATGCTCGAAGTGGAGACGACCGACGGCGAGAAAATCGGCATCCCGATCTCGACCGGCAAGGACCTTTGTCCAGGCGACAGCTTGGAGATCGAGGATCTCGACCTGCCCGTTTCGATCGCGGCGGCGCGGATCAGCTTCAAACTCTCCGAAGGAGACTACTCGGCCACGAGCGATGTTTATGTACCAAGCTCGATGTCGCGGTAGGCGGTAATGATACCAAGTGCCGGCGGCGGCATTCCCGGGGAAAAGCACTACTCCCGCGCCGGAAGCGCCGGCGCGGGGCGCAGCTCCAAGTCTCCCGCCGCGACGGCGTAGATCACGCCGGTCCAGGCGGCGACGATCTGGTCGAGGTCTTTGGGATCGATCTTGTCGATCGTGTCGTTCGCGCTGTGGTGGATGTCGAAATAGGTGGTGCCGTCCTGATCGAACGCGATCACCGGTACGCTGGCCGGGGCGATGGGCGAAAGGTCGGCGCCGCCGTCTGAATCGTTGACCGGATCGAAAGCCACGCCAAGGGGTTTGGCGATCTCGGCGATCTCTCCGAACGCCGGCAGGGCGGCCGGGGCGATGCGGGTCTGGATCCGGTAGACCCTGCCGGAGCCGAAATCGGCTTCCGCCGCGGCGACGTGGCGCGGCAGCTCGGCCACGTGGGCCTCCGCATAGGCTCTGGCGCCCGACAGGCCGAATTCTTCGTTCGCGAACAGGACGACGCGAATCGTCCGCCGCGGGCGCTCCGCGGCGGGAAGCTGGCCGATCCGGCGCGCGGTTTCGATCACGATGCCGCAGCCCGCGCCGTCGTCGATCGCGCCGGTGCCGAGGTCCCACGAGTCGAGATGGGCGCCGAGGACGATGAATTCCTCCTTCGCCGTCCCCGCGTCGCGCCCGGGGATTTCGCCGATCACGTTCGCCGACGGGGCGTTGGGAAAACGTTTCGTTTCCAGCTCCAGCCGGAAGCGCACCGGCTGACCGGAAGCCAGCTCTGCTTCGAGCAGATCGGAATCCGGAGCGGAAAGCGCCGCGGCGGGCACCCGTGCCTCGCCTTCGACGATCCGCATCGCCCCGGTATGCGGCAGGCGGTTCGAGTCGGTGCCGACCGAGCGGATCAGCAGGCCCACCGCCCCCTTTTTCGCCGCTTCGGCCGCCCCCACGCCGCGCACCCCCACGGCGGCGCCGTAGCCGGAGCCGTCGGGTTGGCGCTCCATATGGTTGCTGACGAACAGGATTTTGCCCTTCGCCCGGGCGGGATCGAGCATTTTGAGCTCCTCCAGATTCGCCACTCCGAGCACCTCGGCTTCGACACCTCCCGCCGGGCTCGGCTCGCTGCCGCCGAGCGCCGTCAAAGCCACCGTCTGCGGCCACGGGGAGAGGATCGTGCCGGCGTTCCTTCCCCGCTCCCAGTGCGGCACCTCGACGGCTTCGGCGCGAACGTTCTGGAACCCGAGCGCCGTAAGCTTTTTCTTTGCCCATTCGACCGCGCGCGGATCGCCGGCCGAGCCGGCCGAGCGCGGACCGACCTCGAACGTCAGGGATCGGACGATCTCGTAGGTTTGGGTCCCGGCGATCGCTTCGGTGCGGAGCTTCGCGGCGACAGAGGCGACCGCAGGCGAGAGCGAAGGCGGGGGCTCCGCGGCCACCGCGCAGGAGCCGGACAGGAAAACCGAGACGACGGCGCAAGCCAGGGCGCTCGGAACAGGGCGAACGTGTGCCATCGCGGACGGCCTCCAAAAGGACAGCTTAGGGGAGAAGATCAGAACGAAGCGACCGGCCCGACCCGCGACAGGTCGCGCAGCGCCGCCCGCCACTCGGCGAGAGCGTGCTCGAACACCTCGCGCGCCGCGGCCGCGCGATGCTCCAGGTCTTCGGCCGCAGCGCGGACCTTCTGCCGTTCCCAGCGCAACAGATCGGCGATCGCCTTGTCGAGCTTCGCGTGAGCCTCGGCGATCCGGCGTTCCCTCTCGGCTTGGACGGAGGCGACCAACCGGGCGACCCGTTCGCGGGCGCCTTCGTATTGCACGGCGGCTTTGGCGCGCAGGATCTGCAGATCCGAGGCGCGGCGCAGGCCCTGGGCCAGGCCGAGCTTTTCCAGC
>Ga0268264_10003838_pt1 | contig 12889 bp, 13 predicted proteins | sample KBSSwiS32_FD_190357 | JGI IMG/M metagenome (GOLD analysis project Ga0268264, IMG submission 190357) | Switchgrass rhizosphere microbial communities from Kellogg Biological Station, Michigan, USA - KBS Switchgrass S3-2 (SPAdes) (version 2) | ecosystem: Host-associated > Plants > Roots >...
AAGATATTTTGAGAATTTCCCACTTGAGAGTACCGCCAACATAACGCAATTGGTTTTACATGCCAATAGCCATGCTATTGATCTAGACGATCTTGACAAGGCGGTGGAAGTATGTAGAGATAGAAGATTTTACTTTAAAGGCGGAATTCCTATCTGGTTGAGTCCCTGCTGCCGGTCGGGGGCAGGAATTTCATCACCGGCCGTATCGAACTGGTCGACAAAGACGAACTCTTCAGCTACGAAACCGTCCATCAACAGCACATGCTGCCCAAACCCAAGAACTAATGTCTGCAAGCGCCCCCATCGGCTTTGAAGTCCAGGGGGCCATCTTTGATGTAGACGATACGTTGCTCGACAACAGAACTGAAACAATCGGTGCCGGGTTGCATGAAACATCGCGACGCATAGCCGTGCACGAAGTTGGGAGGGTGTACGAGATACCAGCGTTACTCACACTAACGCCCGAAGAAAATTATCTTGCGTTCAGAAACGCTCGCGTACACACCTTACAAGGTGCAATTTGGGAAGTTTTGCTGCTAAAGGGTGTTGTTAACTCGGACATCATGGATCCTGAACACCCGATATTGCTGGAGATAGCTGCTCGTAAAGAAGCTATGCACGCTGATGTGCTGCGCGAACAAGGCGTACCATTGCCCCATGCTGTGGAGTTTGTGACAGCCTTGCACGATAGTGGTGTCGATAAGATGGCAATCGGTAGCTCCGCGATTCGACGCGATATCGATATCTTCCTGGAAATGACGGCTATGAAGCCGTTTTTCCCAAACGATCGCATCATATCGTATGAATCAATCTCACAGCCCAAACCGGACCCGGAAGTTTTTAACCTGGCGTTCGCATCTCTTGGGCTGCCAGAGGCGGATAGGGCACACACGTGCGCATTCGAAGATGACCCGCGCGGCATCGTTTCTGCTCGTAGGGCTGGAGTGTATACCTGCGCAATAACCTCACGTTATTCGCGAGGTGAACTGGAATCACTAGAGGTTGCACCACACTTCGTAGCTGACGATTATCTTGAAATGGCCGATCACTTCGGACTTACTCTCTAGAAAATAATAATTTGGTGCCCCCACCAGGATTCGAACCTGGAGCTTCTCCTTAGGACGGAGCTATTTTATCCATTGAACTATGGGGGCGACGCAGGAGAGAGTGAAAGTGCTGGCACTGTAACTTTCTCCGAGGAGCCCCACCTCTGGCGCAGCCAGACTGGGGCGAACGGTGTCATTATACCTGAATTCATTAGGGAGCACCCCTTATATATCTTCCAGAGTGCGCCGTCAAAACGTTTTGCCATCAAAATGGCGCGGTCTGATGATGAGGATAGGGTAACCAGGGCCGAAAGTTGGCGCGGTAAGGCCAAACATGGTCAAATACAGACATAAGCGGTACAATACCCTTGCAATGGCCAAAGATAAAGACAACGAGGGCGCCGACCAGGCGACGGCACCGGCGGCAGAAGAGCATATCAAGGAATTTGCCGATCAATTTGACGACGAAGACGTACTCTTTCTGTTTCGCAAGCATCCGGTAGTAATGCGCAAAGGCATCGTTTTTGCTAGTGTGGCGCTCCTGCTGGGAACGATTCCGGCCTTGGTCAAACCGGAGTTCAGCTGGTTCTTCGGCGGCTTGGGCGTCGGGCTGGTGCTGGCAATGTTGGTTTACTTCCCATTTTGGCTCAGCTGGTACTACAGCGTCTTTATCGTCACCAATCAAAGACTTATACAGATTACACAGAAGGGATTATTCCACCGCAGCATCGTCGGTTTGGGGCTCAATCAGATCCAGATGATCAACTACGAAATCTCCGGACTGCAGGAAACCATGCTCGGATTTGGTACAATAATGATACAGACTCTGGTGGGGAGTTTGACGATTCACGAAGTCCATCATCCTGCCAAGATTCAAAAAGAGATGTTAAGTGTGTTGAGAGAGCAGGGCATCAACACCTCGGCCGCACCCATCATGGATGATGCAGGCATGACCGGGGATGTTTCCAAGCATGAAGAAGCATATCAAGAAGCTGACGGATAAGACCAAGCGAGTGGGGCGCAAGATTGCGCGGCGCCCCGAACCAGTCGAAGAAGTCATCCCCAACAGCGCGGTTCCGCGCATCACCAACGAGACCATCGCGGAGCACCGCGAGGAGGTCTTAAAGGGCGCGCGTAAATATATCTATCCGCTGCAGCACTCCAAGCACCGCATCGTGGTGATTTCCAGCGCCATCTTTATTGTCCTGGCGATTGTTTTTGCCACTTACTGTACCTTGGCGCTATACAAGTTCCAGAACACCAGCACGTTTATCTATCGCGTCACACAGGTTATCCCATTCCCGATCGCCCACAGCAAGGCCGGCTTCGTCAGTTACGAAAGCTATCTTTTCGAGCTGCGCCACTACATCCACTACTACGAGACGCAGCAAAAGCAGGATTTCACCAAGCAGCAGCTAAACAACTATAAGAAGCAGGCGCTGCAGATGGTGATCGATGATGCTTATATCAAACAACTGGCGCGCCAAAATAACGTGAAAGTCACCAACCAGGAAGTCGACGCCCAGATTGACCTGGTGCGCTCGCAGAACCGCCTCGGTACCAGCGACAAGGTGCTGGCCGATGTACTGAACGAGTTCTGGGGCTGGTCCATCAACGACTTCAAGCGCTCACTGCGCGACCAGCTGCTGGCCCAGAAGGTAGTCAACGTATTGGATAAGGACAGCCATGCCCGTGCCAATGCTGCGCTGGCCGAGCTGCAAGGCGGGGCAGACTTTGCCGCCACGGCTGCCAAATATTCGGATGATGCGGCAACTAAGGGTAATGGCGGCGCGTTCGGGGCAGCTATCGACAAATCCAACCGTGAATTGACCGCCGCGACCACCGATGCACTATATAAACTGCAGCCGGGGCAGATTTCCGGCATCATCAACGTCGGCTACGGTCTGGAAATCGTCAAGAATGAGGGCAAAGAAGGCGACAAAGTGAAGGGCGCCCACATATTAATACAGTTCAAACCGGTCAGCGCGTATCTGGACCCGCTCAAAAAGCAGGAACCGTCGAAAGAGTTCGTCAAGCTTTAGTTGAAAATAAAAGAGGACCTCGAGCTGTTCCTACCGACGAACGGTAAAATGCTACAAAGGTCCCGAAGGGGCCCAAGCGGAGCGGGTTCTCCGCTTGGGTTCGAACGAAGGGGCATCTTGGGGTACTCGACTTCCGGGTGGATCAGGCGTGATTCTCGTACCCGCACTCGGTGAAGAACTTCCTGATCGGCTGTCGAGAGGCGTTGACGGCCATGACCAAGGCATACATGCCGAAGTGGGCGGCGGCAGCGACGGCCAGTGCGGCCAACGCGTAGAGCAGCCCGGGCACGATGCCGGCGATCAGCGTCATGATCATCCAGATCGTGACGACGGCCGCGGTCTCGATGACGAAGTACTGCCGGACGTTGGGCTTCGGTGTCTTCGATACCTCGATCACTGCGTTGGCAGAGCACACACCGACGATGCCGGCCACGATGGACGTGCCGATCGCCACGCCAGCGAAGCCAGCCCATGGGATGATCACGCAGCCGAGGGCTCCGAGGACCATGCCAGTACCGATGCCGGCGTTGACCTCGAAATGGCCCATACGGTCATTGGACTTCGACCGCTTGCCCCAGCGATCCTCGATGAACCCGAGGTCGAGGTAGGACCACACCAGCAGCGTGAACGGCACCAGCGCGACCAGCGGGTCGAAGATGCGTGGCAGCGCGAAGGGCAGTGTGTACACCAGCCCGGAGTGGAGCCGAACCGTCGTTGCCGCCCAGGTGAGTGGGGTGAAGAACGCGGCGATGGCCATCACGGTCATCGACACCAGCATGTATACGAGGCACCAGCGGAACAACAACTTGCGTGTGCACTTTCCGAGCATCGAAATGCCCCTTTCTGTAGATGGGAAAGGACGTCGAGGGAAATCCCCAGGAGTCTGTATAACCATATCATATATATTCATAAAAGCAATGGAGGCGTAAGGAGTACGTCTGATGCTTCATATGGTTACGTTGGCATACTCAAACGTGGGAAGCGACAAGCAGGCAAGAGAAGATAGAGGAAGAACCTCCACACTCGCACAGCCTGCCGCTTCCGTCTTGACCCGGACGATAGCCTCTCGTGGGCGGATTCAGTCCTCACGACTGATCGCCCGGGCCGGGGGTCTGGTGTGGTCAGCGGGTCTGCAATTGCCGCGGCTGGACGCGGATGGACTCCTCGATCGCGCCGGACAGCATGTCCTGCGCCAGGTGGCCGTTGCCGGCTGTTGAGGAGGCCTGCTGGCCGACGCGGGTGCTGGGGTAGGACCGGGCCGCCTTCTGGATGGCCGGTACGAGGGTCTTCGTCAGGAACTTCTCGAACATGGTCTTGTCGTAGTTCGAGGTGGTCGGGACGCTGACCTGGATGGTGGCGATGTGCCGCTGTTGCCCGTCCATGATCTGCGCCTCGATCGGCTCCTGCTTCCCGTTCTTCTGATCCGGGTCGAAGGTGTAGTCGATCACCCAGGACTTGAGGGCTCCGTCGGCGGCGGCCAACATGGCATCGAGCGCCTGCCTCTGTCCCTCGAAGTCCCCGACTGGTACCAGCTGGACCACGACGTCTCCGATGGAGAAGTTCGTGACCGCCTTGTAAGCATGCCTATTCATGACCTGCTCCTGCTCAACGGCTCCTGCCTCGCGTAAGCGAATGTGTATATCCTTGTACACACAAGATGAGCGATAAAACTACAACCCCTTATAATTTCATGACTCACCTTGTGTGGTTTCTGCCTGCTTGTCAAAGTACGCGTGCCCGGGTTAGACCGCACAGGCAACGTACAAATGCTAGTCTATAAAACATCGGTGGAGCTGTCTGCCGAATTACTCACGTTGAATTGCTACAGGGGTCAGATGGGAATAAAAAACCACCCGTATTGGTGGATTTTTCATATTTAGGCGGCCTGACCGGTATCATTCGCCTGAACCATCATTAAGATAATGACTCAGGTGAACGGCTTCAGTGGTTCCTAGTCAACGCTGGATGCGTTGTAGGCTGAAGCCATGTCGTTCACCCCTTGCTGGGCTCGAGGATCTGACGGCGATTACGTCGCGTGTCAATCAGCCGCCCGCCGACCTGGACGAACCCGAAGGTACCCAGGACGACGATTCCGCCGACCAGCATGCTGCCGACGAAGGCGACGCCCACGACAATCAGGAAGCCGCCCAGCGCCAGCAGCACGAGCTTGTTGTACACCCGGTGGGTGATGGACGACTCGAGCACGGCAGAGCGACGGAACGGTACGCGCCGGTAGGTGCGCAGGTAGACCCACATGAACAGCCCGCCACCCAGGGAGAGCGGCAGGATGGTCGCGAGCGGGTACCACAGGTTCACCATGTGCAGCGCTCCGAAGGCGAAGCAACTGATGATGCGCTGGCGGGTGTTCCACCTCTCCGAGCCTTCGCGAAAGGCCTGCTCCTCGTACACGGCGGCCTTGTTGAAGAAGCCGTAGGTACGCGGTGACATCGTCGACTTGACGTGCGGCTTGTCGTGATACAGCAGATGGACCAACACCTCGAGCGTGATCAGGCCGATGATGGTCTGGATGAGCCCGAACGCACCCACCGACTTACCCACGACGGACACCACCGAGTTCCGGGTCCAGGGCAGCAGCTTGATCTGCAGCTGCACGAGCCCGAGGATGGCCGCCAGCACCGGCAGCGCCAGCAGGTAGTGCCGGAGTCGGATGCGAGGCTTCAGGTTGCCGAAGCTGAGCATGATGTGCCGGTCGGGCTGAGGCGGCATGATGCGCATCAGCGTGTCGGTGTAGATGCCGCCGTCGGGCCGGTGGAACTCCTGCGTGCCCGGCGCCTGCCAGAAGGCGAGGTTGATGGCGTGGAGGATGTCGTCGCACTCGTAGGCGCCGTCGCGGTCGAAGTCCCACTGGTACATGACCTCGATGAACTTGGCCAGCTCGGTGCTGCTGTAGGCGGCGTCGTTGGAGCCACGGAAGAGCACACCGGCCGGCAGGCCGTTGGCGCGCTCCAGATCGTTCAGGTCTCCCTTGTACTCGTCCTTGAGCACGATCTCGAGCACGGGTATGTCGTTGGGGCGTCCATCGATCTTGACGATCGCGAGGCCGGGGATGTCGTAGGTCTGGACGATGGGGTCCATCTCTCTCCTCTGAATTGGTAAGGGGCGATTAACAGGGGATGATTATACGATTAATTGGCAATAAAAACAATACTGAGTCAAGCAATAAAGATGCCCGACCGGTAGCTGCGCCATATCGTCGTGTCCTCGAAGCGGGCTTCTGCGGGCACTCCTCATGAACTAACCGGCGATCTGCGGGCGTGGCCCGCATCGCTTTGTTCGCATACGACTGGACCACATTAAAAACACCCCATCTGAAGATGAGGTATTTTTAATGGCGGGCCCGACCGGATTCGAACCGGCGATCTCCTCCGTGACAGGGAGGCATGTTAGGCCATCTACACCACGAGCCCGCATTTGTGAGTCGACGACGATGGACGCCGTGCAACGGATGAAATCATACCAATTTAAGGGGTAAAAAGCAACTGTCAGCGAGGTAGTGCGTGATAGACTACCGGTATGCAGATGCGGGTTATGCAATGGAACGTTATGTATGACGAGGATCCGGAGCGGATCGTCGAGGTTATTCAAGATGTCGACCCGGATGTGGTGTGCCTTCAGGAGCTGACGGCCGGCTATCAGCAGCGCTACTCGGATGTCGGTGCGCATATCGCGGCACGACTGGGTTATTACGGTGTGCACGACTACGGGCGGATGGCGCTGCCAAACGGTCGAGACGCAGATGTGGGGTGCGGTATTTTCAGCCGCTGGCCGCTAGAAAGGCATAAAAGCTTGGTGCTGCAAGCGGGCGAAATGGTGGATGGCGAAGTTACGGTCGACGATCGTCGTTATACTCAAGCCGACGTAATGACACCAGATGGAATGGTGCGATTTGGAACGGCGCATGAACCCTACCACCCGCATTTTTTTGCGACTGTGGCTAAAAGGGCGATGACCGAAACGATTTTGGTAGAGTTGCTCGCTGGCGGCGGCCCTGCCGTCTGGTGCACCGACCTTAATACTACATCTGGCAGCCAGATGATTGAGCGCATTTTAAAAGTGATGAAGAATGCCGGTCCGGCGCTTGACCAACCGACATGGACGACCAAACCGTTCCATCTTGCCCATAGGCATTATTCCGGGCTGCGCTGGCGGCTGGACTATATTTTTCAGAGAGGGCTCGAGATGCGCTCGGCCGAAATCATTAATACTGACGTGTCGGACCACCTGCCGATTGTTGCTGAGCTGTACTTACCGAGCCACCACCGTCGCACATCTGTAAAAAGGCCCCGTGTTTGATATAATGACCAAGCACATCCGCCACCTTAGCTCAGTTGGCTAGAGCGCCGCTTTCGTAAAGCGGAGGTCCGGGGTTCGAATCCCCGAGGTGGCTCCATTTATCGTTTCACCGTGCGGGTATCGTATAACGGCTATTATGTATCCTTCCCAAGGATGAAACGAGGGTTCGACTCCCTCTACCCGCACCACGAATCCATGCCGATTATGCTTAGTTTGCCATAGGCCGCCGCTGGCGCTCAGGGTATAATAAAGACTAACGTTATGCTTGTACCAAAGAAGTATTTTCACGACCGTCTGATAATTTTGCTGCTGGCCATCGACCTCTTTTTGACGACGGTGGGGGTACTTTTGGTGCTCTTCCGGCTCGACTTTAACCGCAGCACCGGCTATATCATCGAATTCCGTGCCAACTACGGGGTCGGTGAATACAAAACCGGCGGCGCTATCAGTCTATCGAGCTTCATTTTCTTTATGCTGATGAACCTGACTGTCGGCTTTCTGTTAAGCGCCCGTACATTCAGACTGCGCCGGCATATCGCGCTGACCTGCCTGGGGCTGACCGGCATGCTCGCTTTGTTGGCAATCGTTGTGAGCAACGCGCTGCTGGTGCTACGCTAAGTGCAGGCGAAATCAGATAGAAAATGACAGATATAGAAATCCCTTATGCTAAAGACCGCAACTGGCAGTACCGGTTCTGGGAGATTTTCCCGGGTGCCGTCAGTTGGACCATCCTGATTACGCCGTTCGTCCTGAGCTTTGTCGCCCCACAGTTGATGGCCATCCTGGTCATCGCCTATCTGTTGATCTGGTTCTTTAAAGGTATAGCGCTCAGCATCCGTGTGTTGCAGGGGTGGAACAGCATGCAGACGCAGATGAAGCTGGACTGGCCGCTGTTGCTGGCTGACCTCCAGGCCACCGCGCTCACCGAACCTGGGCGGAAGCTACCCAAGTGGCATACTCGTAACATAGGCCGAATTGGCGAGTACCCTTTGTATTGCCAGCCCGACGAAGTCAAGCACGCCCTGATTGTCACCTTATACAATGAACCGCGCGACGTGCTCGAACCGACCATCAAGTCCATCCTGGCCAGCGAGTTCGATATGAAGAAGGTGATTCTGATCATCGCTTTCGAAGAGCGTACCGGCCCGGACATAGAAAAACTAGCCCATGACATGGTCAAGGAGTATGGCAGCGCTTTCTACCACGCCGAAGCCGTCAAACACACGGTGTTGGAGGGCGAAGTGCGCGGCAAAGGCGGCAATATCACCTGGAGCGGCCGCTGGCTCAAGGAGTACGTCACCAAACACAAGCTTGACCCCAGCCGCATCGTCGTCACCACGCTGGACACCGACAACCGCCCGCACAAGCATTATTTGTCCGCACTTACGTATACGTATTGTTCAACCGAAGATACGCGCCACGTTTCGTACCAGCCGATACCGATGTTTTTGAACAATATCTGGGACGCGCCCAGTCCGATGCGTGTCATCGCTGCCGGTAATAGCATGTGGAACCTGATGCTTTCGAACCGCCCGCATGCGCTGCGCAACTTTTCCAGCCACGCCCAGGGGTTGCACGCTCTGATCGACACCGATTTTTGGAGTGTGCGCACCATTGTCGAAGATGGTCACCAATTCTGGCGCACCTACTTCCGCTACGATGGCCGTCACGAAGTCTACCCCATATTTTTACCCATCTACCAGGACGCGGTACTGGCTGCCAGCCTGCGCCGAACACTTAAAGTCCAGTTCCTGCAGATCAGGCGCTGGGCATATGGTGCCAGCGATGTCGCTTATGTGGCCACGCGCGGCTTTCGTAAGGGGAGCAAGGTTCCCAAGATCGATATGATCGCCAAGTTCTGGCGGCTGCTGGAAGGGCACATCAGTTGGGCGACCGCAGCGCTGTTAATTTCCTTTGCTTCACTCATACCGATTTTGCTCAAGCCGCGCGACTTTGCTGCTAACCAGCTGCCGCACATTGCCAGCACCATCCAGACGATCGCCCTGATCGGTATCTTCGTCAGCCTGTTCGTCACCTTAAAGTCATTGCCGCCTAAACCGGAACGCTACAAGCGCCACCGCACGGTGTTCATGGTGGTGCAGTGGGTGTTGCTGCCGATTACGACCATCGTCTATCAGACGTTGGCTGGTCTGAACTCGCAGACCCACCTGATGTTGGGCAAGTATCTCGACAACTTCGACGTCACCGAAAAAGTGGTCAAGAAGTAGCTAAATCGTCAAAATATGGTAAAATAGCTCTTATGCCTGGAGCTAAAGCCTATATCGAAGAGTTAGAGGCCCTAAAAAGCACGCCTCTGACGGATCCTCACTTTGTGGAGGCCAAATATGGTCCTGCCGAGCTGCAATTGCGCACGGAGGGGGCATATATTACACGGCTTTTGCTCACTACCTCTGGTGGTCGCCCGGTTGACGTACTCTATGCCGGTCCCCACACATCCGTCCGTAAGCTGGACGCCAGCCACATCATGTCGCCGGTTGGCCCATCAGATGGGCCGGGCGGTCAGCATGGTCCGGCGCGCTGGCTCGATTATGATGCCCCTCCCCACCTTCAAACGCAAACAAGGAATGGCTTTGCTGGTGTTCAACTACAGTCTAAGAATCCGTTAGTAGGACCAGACGCCGAAGTACCATTCGGTAAGTTCTTTGAGCTTGGCCCACACCATCTCTACACTCGTACTACCGTGTACAACCCGACAGACGAACTCCGAACAAGCATCGGCGAACATTTTTATTTCTCGCTTGAAGATGAGTTTACTGACGGGCTGACCGTTAACGGTCAACCGCTTGATAACGTATTAGGAGATGGCGCGCTCGAAAGGGTCATGAGGGGAGAATCGCAGTTTTGGGAAGGGTATAACGGTGATGCGAGGATCCGTTTTCCGGCCGGTCATATCGTCAGCCTCTCAACAGAGGTAGATGATGTAGCCACCACTGACACAATGGGCATGCTGATCTGGCACCGCGAGGACACTCCCTCTATCTGTTTCGAGCCGACAATCGGTTTTCACCCTGAACGTGGCAACGAAGGCATCGAACTGGCTGATTGGAGCTCAGCCACACTCGGCACACGAATCGAACTTTTGTAACGACTTTGTCATCATAATTTAGTTCAGAGCATTTTTTAGCCACATTTCGGGCACGGTATGAACACACGAATAGGTTTACGACAATTTTAGTGCGGCCTGGTGGAAGGCTTTATAACTGGCAGCGCCGAACGTGTCGAAGCGGCGCAGGACCTGGTGGGCGGCGGTGGCGATGTCGTGGGTGGTGAACCGGCCGCGCTGCACGCTCGAGCGCGACGATCGTGCGGATTTTAAAAGCGTGCCGATGACCGTGTCTGCCAGGGCGCCGGCTGCGGTGACATTATCGGGCCGATGCTTGAGCGCGTCCATGATACTGACGAAAAGGACATCGCGCTGGAAGGGTGCCGTGCCGCCATCGCCGTACGTAACCAGGTAGCTGCCACCCAGGTCGGCCGCTTCGATGGTCGAGAATTGTGCGACGCAGGCTTTACACTGGCGCCGCCGCCAGACGGACGGTAACCGGGCCCTGGAACGGGTGTTGGTGACTTCGGTTTCTGACCCGCAATAGACGCATACCATGTATACATGTTGACATACCGCCGGACAAAACGCTAGTGGATAAGGGTCGGAAAAGAGGGGATAGATCGTCCGCGGCGGCCAAACGGCCGGAAATAAAAAAGTCACCCCTGACGGAGTGACTCTTATATACCACCGTTTTTTCCCACCTGCTGGCCCACCACTCCACCTGTACGTTAATTGGCGTTCGCCAGCCGAGGCCGACGGAGCCGCTGCTTGACGGGTTTTAAACTTAATTCTTCATAGAAAAGTTTAAACTCATCAAGAGCAATAGGTGAATTGGTACTCACCAAGCACTCCCGATTAACCTGGTAATGCTAACATATTTAACCATTACGGTCAATACGCGTGATACAATCTAACAGATTGTGAGTGACAAAACTACTACGTTTAACTCTAGCAGCGCTTATGTTCCCAAAAAGGGCTCTTTTGCGCGCAGCGGCTGGTTCGAAACGCGCCGCGGCCGGGTCCTGACGCCCACGTTTATGCCCGACGGTACCCGCGGCGTCGTCAAGTCACTGCTGCCCGAGCAGGTGGCTGCAACAGGGGTGCAAGTGGTCCTGGCGAACACCTATCATCTGCATTTGATGCCCGGTGAGGCCACCGTCCGCACGTTGGGCGACGTCCACGGCTTCGGCCACTGGCAGGGCCCGATTCTGACCGACAGCGGCGGCTTTCAGGTGTTTAGTTTGAGCAAGCTGCGTAAGATTACCGAAGAAGGCGTGACCTTTAAACACCCTGTAACCGGCGAAATGCGCCTGCTGACCCCTGAAAAATCCATCCAGATTCAGCTTGAACTGGGGTCGGACATGATTGTCGCCTTCGACCATCTAACCGGGCTCGACGAAAAAGCACGCGCCAAGACGCTTGAGGCGTTCGAGCGCACCCACCGCTGGCTGGAGCGGTGCATCACCGAATTCAAGCGCCTCACCAAGGACACGCCCAAGACCGAACGACCCCTGTTATTCGGTGTCGTGCAGGGCGGGCTGGACAAAGACTTGCGCCGCCGTTCGCTGGAGTTCGTCCAGGCCACCGATGTCGACGGCATCGCCATCGGCGGGCTGTCGGTGGGCGAAACCCGCCAGGAGATGCACGACATGCTCGACTTCTTGGCACCTCTGTACGACCCCGGTCGGCCGCGCTTCCTGCTAGGGGTCGGCGATCCAGTCGACCTGCGCCACGCCATCGAGCGCGGCATCGACATGCTCGACTGCGTGCTGCCGACCCGCAACGCCCGCCACGCCACCGTCTGGGTGCGCGGCCCCAAGGGCGAGGATGTCAAAATCCATCTGACAAACGCACAATATATAGAAGATACCGACCCCATAGACCCGGGCTGCGATTGCTACGCCTGCGCCAGTGGCTACTCCAAGGGCTTCCTGCGCCACCAGTTCAAAGTGGGCGAACCACTTGCCGGCAGCCTCGCCAGCATCCATAATCTACGCTACTTAACGAGGATATGTGAGGAGTACCGCTGATGGCTGTCCGCGAGATTTTACAGATTGACGACCCCCGTTTGTTCGCACGTAACGCTTTGTTTTCGCCGGAAGACATCGTCAGTGATGAAACTGCCCAGATGATCGGTGATGCGTTCGATACACTGCAGGATTCAGGCGGATATGGGCTGGCACTCCCGCAGATGGGCATTAATCGACTGGGCTTTGTTATCGGTGTTCCCGGCGGTAATCCATTCGGGCATGAGGAGATTGAGCCGTACGCCGTTTTCAATCCTCAGATCATCGTCGGTGATGATGAAGCAAAGGTGCCCGGACCGGAATCCTGCCTCAGCTTCGCCAATAATCAGATCGTTGCGTCGGTGTTACGCAGGGCCGAAATCGTGGTCGTCTATCAAAACATTCAGGCAGTAC
>Ga0268264_10003842_pt1 | contig 12884 bp, 5 predicted proteins | sample KBSSwiS32_FD_190357 | JGI IMG/M metagenome (GOLD analysis project Ga0268264, IMG submission 190357) | Switchgrass rhizosphere microbial communities from Kellogg Biological Station, Michigan, USA - KBS Switchgrass S3-2 (SPAdes) (version 2) | ecosystem: Host-associated > Plants > Roots >...
CCGTGAGCCGTGAGCCGAAAGAGCATTGCGCGGTCCTTGGTCGGCGAGAGGTCTCACGGTTGGCGGTTGACCTCAGTGGCAGTGACCGCCTGGGAAGGATCCCATCAGGTTCTCAGCGTCGCTCCGGCAATATTCTGAGCAGAGCCGCGCGCGCTGCATCGTACGAGAAGTGCTCGCTGACATTGGCCAGGCCGTTCACCGACAAGGACTGCCACAGATCCGGCTCGTCGTAGGCGCGACCAATCGCCGCTGCGAAATCGGCCGGTGTGGCAGCGACCATCACATCGACGCCGGCGCGCACGTGCATGCCCTCGACCGCAATCGGCGTCGCCACGACCGGCAGGCCGTAGCTCATCGCCATGTTGACCTTGCCCTTGACGCCGGCACCGTAGCGCAGCGGCGCGATCGACAGGCGGCAGCCGTCCATGTACGGCGCGATGTCGGCCACATAGCCGTGCACGGTGACATCCTCGGCGCCGAGCTCGAGCACGGCGGGCGGCACCTTGCTGCCGATGATGTGCAGCCTCGGCGCAGCGTCGCGAGTGCGCAGCAGCGGCATGACCTCGCCGACGAACCAGCGCACCGCATCGATGTTCGGTGGATGCTGGAAGCCGCCGACGAAGACCAGGTCGCGACGGTCGGCAAACGCGCGTCGCGAGCCGTGCACCGTGTGTACATTGGACACGATCTCGATACGCGCGCCGGGCAGCTCCTGCGAGAGCAGGCGCTTCTCGGCCGCGCTGACGACGACCGTGATATCGGTCTCGCGCATGACCTTGAGTTCCTGCAGCTTGGTCTGCGCAGCGTGGCGTGCCAGCTCGGCGTTGTCCTCCAGGGCGGCAGCGCGTTCCTCGCGCAGATAATGCAGGTCCACGGTATCGAAGATCAGTCGCGCCTGCGGCGCGTACAGGCGCAGCGCGCCGATGTAGTTGACGGCGACGTAATGCCGCGACAACAGCACCGCGTCGAGCGTCTTGCCGTTCTCGCGCAGCCACGCCACCGGGTTCGCCACGTGCGGGTGATACAGCGTCTCGACACCGAGTGCCTGCAACGCCTCGCTGTACGCGCCCATGTGAGCGAGGTTGTCGGGCAGGAACGCGACCGCGTAGCCGAGCTCGCGCAGCAGCCGCATCAGCGCGACCATGCGCAACGATCCGGAGTCCTGGTCGGGCGTCGGCGTGTAGGCGTCGACGATCAGCACGCGGCCGCGTGCGCGGTGGTTCGCCGCCGCCGGCGCCCGGCGTGCGTCCTGGATCGGCGCCGGCTGCGCACGCAATGCGTCGGCCCATTTCTCGGCGAACTTGGCGCGGTTGACGGTCTGGAAGCGCTTCATGCCGCTGCCGGTATCGGTGCCGGCGGTGATGCCTTCGAAATGCGCGACGCACGACCGCGGCTCGTAGTAGACCTTCAGTCCTGCGCCACGAACGGCGAAGGCCAGGTCGGTATCTTCGTAGTAGGCCGGCGCGTAGCGCGCGTCGAAGCCGCCGAGGCGCTCGAACAGATCGCGGCGCAGCATCACGGCGGCGCCGGAACAATAGTCGGCTTCGCGGCGGAAGTTGTAACGCGGGTCGGCAGGGTCGTCGAACCGGCCGTAGTTCCAGCCCGAGCCGTCGTTGAAGACGATGCCGCCGGCCTCCTGCAGGCGACCGTCCGGATAAACCAGCTTCGCGCCGACGAGTCCGGCATCGGTGCATTCGTCGAAGCAGCGCAGCAGCGCGTCGAGCCAGCCGGCGGTGACGACGGTGTCGTTGTTGAGGAACAGCACGAACTCGCCGCGCGCCTGCGCCGCGCCGGCGTTGCACGAGCCGACAAAGCCGAGGTTTTCGGTATTGCGTACGACATGCAGGCCGCCGATCTGCGCAAGGCACTCGGCGGTCGCGTCGCTCGACGCATCGTCGACGACGACGATTTCGACGGAACTCGACGCGGCATGCTCGGACAGCGAGCGCAGGCAGGCGACCGTGTAGTCGATCTTGTTGTGTACCGGGACGACGATCGTGACGCGCGGCGCCGCGCTGGTGGCAATCTCAAACGGCGCAAAGGCGGCATCTGGCAACGGTACGATCGCGGGCGAAGCGATCGGTTGGCCACGGCGGAACTCGTCGCCGATGCGGCGCAGCGTACCGAGTGCGCCGCGGCTGGCGACGCTGCCGCGGGTGCGCCGCAGGATCGACTGCAGGCGCTGCAGCAGGAATTGCAGCCGCACCTGCAGCGCGCGCAGCTTGCGCTTCGCATGGCGCAGCGGCCGCGTGACGCGCCACGAGGTACTGGCGCGCATCGACTCGACCTCGGCGTCGAGCGCCTTGGCCCAACGCGTGCGTTCGTCGAATTCCGACTGGAGCCGCACGATTTGCGCCTGAGCACGTTCGATATCCGCCTGTTGCGCCAGCGCCCAGGCGGTGCGTTGCTGGATGACGATGTCGCGCTGCTCGATCCACCCGTCGCGCTGCTCGATCAGCTCTCGCGCGCGCCGCAGATCGCGATCCAGCGATGCACCCCAGTCGCCGCGACGGTCGACTTCCTGCTGCTGGCGCCGGACTTCGCCCTGCAGCGCCTCGACCTGGCGTCGTGCCGTGCCGATTTCCGCGGCGCGGGTCATCGCCAGCAACCGATCGCCGGTGGCCTGGGTCAGCGGATAGCGCAACGCAGCCTGGGCGGGCAGCGAAAGAATGCCGCGATAGTCGGCCGCCATGTCGGCGACGCTGCGCGGCGCATGCTCGCGCAGCAGGGCGCGAGCAGCGTCGATTTCCTGGCGTTGCGACGACAGGCGCCCGACTGCGGCAACCACCGCATCGGCGCGCGGTTCGACCAGCCAGCCGTCGGCGCCGTCGCGGATCCGTTCGGCCAGCGCACCGACGCGCGTCGCGACGACCGGCACGGCCAGGCTGAACAGTTCCGACAAGGCGTAGCTGAAGGTTTCCGCGACGGTCGGCAGCAACAGCGCGGCGTCCGGTGCGATCTGCGCGATCAGCGCGGGCAGCTCGTCGCGGTGGTAATTCAATACGACATGCACGCCGCGCTCGCCGAAGAACTGCTCGCCTTCGGCGCCGGCGCCGAGCAGGAAGATGTCGGCGTATGCGCGCAGGCCGGGCAGTGCGGCACGCAGCAGTTCGGCACCCTTGCCGGAACGTACGCGACCCGGCACGAGCAGGCGCAGGCGCCCGCGCTCCGGCGGCGTCGTGAATCGGACCGGGGCGGGCCACGCTGCGAGACCATGAGCGACCACCGATTGCGCGAGCCGGCCCAGGCGCGGCTCGATGCGCAGCAGGTTCGTCTGCATCGATCGACTCGGCGCGACCAGCCGCGCTCCGGCGCCGATCGCTGCATCGACGTAGGCGCTGCGCAAGGCGTTCCAGAACGCGCCATCGCATTCGGTAAACTCGAAGCCCGCTCCGGCTGCGGCGAGGTCGGAGGCGAGCTGGTCCGCATCGAACTTCAGGGTCGAGTCGCCGAAGTCGCGGTGCAGCAGCGGCCACAGCGGATAGAAATCGTGGCCGACGATCACGGTCGGTAAGCCGCTGCGCAGTGCGTCGACGCTGTGGCCGATCAGCGAAGAGACGATCACCGCGCCGACGCCGAACTCGCGCGTGATCGCGTACAGAAACGCGGCATAGGGGCGATGTTTCAGCGCCGTGCTGCGGATCGGGTCGGCGAGCACGAGCCGACGCAGCGGCGGTTCCGACAATGCGCCGTCGCGCAGCTCGAGTATTTCGCCGTAGCAGCGACGGTCGAAGTTGCCGCGGGCGAGCAGAACGAGGTGATGACGTTCCGGGTCGGCCGCGGCGAGGTCGCGGACGAAGCGCTCCGATCCGCCGCCCCAGCCGTGCAGGATGTGCAGAACGACCGGCTTGGCGTCGAGTGCAGGAACGAAGTGCCGGCGATACGGCGTGATATCGCTGCCCAGCGCGACTGCGAGCAGCTCGCGCAGCTCGCCGAGCGCCGATGGCGGAACCGGGTCGGCTCCCGGTGGCGCCGCCCGAGGTCCGCGCAGATCGCCGTGCGGCTCAGCCACATAGAGATGATCCAGCAGCACGGCGCGCAATGGGGACAACTGCGCCGGCACGCGGTCATCGCGCAGCGCATCGATCGCAACACCCTCGAGGCGCGTTCCGGACCAGGCGCTGAGCAGCGGCGAGATCGTCGGCCAGTCGAGCAGCTGGTGGCGTCCATAGACGTGGCACAACGCGTCGATCGTTTCCGGGGCCGCCGTGCTTCGCCCGCCGTCCGGCAACGGAGCACGTTCTCCGCTTGCGTTGTCGAGCGGCGAGGCAACCAGTACATCGGGCTCGGCCAGCGCGCGCTGCAGGCGCTCGCGCCAGTACCGAGGCAAGACCGTACCGGTACGCAGCACGATCAGGTCGTCGCCGGGATACCCGGCGGCGGCCAGGCGCAGCGTCGCCATGGCCGATCCCGCAGGCACGTCGGCGTGCCGCGCGAGGCGCGTGTCGTCGGGCAGCGACGCGGCGATATCTCCGAACACCGCAACGCGCACCGCTGCCGGCAGGTCGGCGAAGAGCGCCGAGAGCCAGCTGTCGTCGATGCTCGGGCCGAACAGGCAGATGCGCAATTGCGCGGCCTGGGAAGGTCCGGTCACCGCGCGCTATTCCCGGCAGCATCGATCCAGGCGGCCGGCAACCGGCAGGACGTGCATGACATGGAATTAGCGGCCTCGATTGCGGACAACGGGGGCGAATTATCGCGGAAAGCCGGCCCCGGTGTCATGGCGCCGGGGCCAACGGGTCGCAGCGGCGCGGATCGGTTAAACTCGTGCCGTCCTGGTCCGATACCGCCGCTTTGTCCGCTTTTCTCGCGTTCGTCCGCGTCGCCTGGCGCTTCCTGCGCATTCCGTTCTGGCTCGCCACGGGTTTTTCGATCGGATTTCTGGCGCCGTATGCGGTCTATCTCGACGGCCAGGTGCGCAGCCGCTTCGACGACCTGAGCTGGGACCTGCCGAGCCGTGTCTACGCGCGGCCGTTGGACCTGCAACCCGGAACGCCGATGTCGAGCGAAACGCTGCTGCTCGAACTCGAGGCGGCGCGATATGGCGCCGACGGCAGCGCGCGAACACCCGGCACTTATGCGCAATCCGGCGCGCGCTTCACGATCTCGCGTCGCGCCTTTGCCGATGCAACCGGTCGTGAGGCGCAGCGCCGCATCGCGGTCACGCTGTCCTCGAACGCGGTCGCGACGCTGACCGACGCCGATTCCGGTGCGGCGCTCGATCACGCCCGCATCGATCCGGCGCGTATCGCCACGCTGTACGGTGCCGAACACGAGGAGCGGCGCATTGCCAAACTCGAGCAGCTGCCGCCGCTGCTGGTCGCCGGACTGCAGGCGGTCGAGGACCGTGAGTTCAAGCACCATCACGGCATCAACGTCGTGTCGATCCTGCGCGCCGCGCTGGCCAACGTGATGGCCGGTCATGTCGTCCAGGGCGGCAGCACGCTGACCCAGCAGCTGGTCAAGAACCTGTTCCTCGACCGTGGCCAGCGCTTCACCCGAAAGTTCAACGAAGCGCTGCTCGCGTTGATCATCGAGGCGCGCTACGACAAGCACCGCATTCTCGAGGCGTACTGCAACGAGGTGTTTCTCGGCCAGCAGGGCGGCCAGGCCGTGCATGGCTTTGCCGCGGCGTCGGAATTCTATTTCGGCCGCGAACCGCGCGATCTCGGCCAGGCCGAGATCGCGCTGCTGGTCGGAATGATCCAGGGGCCGAGCCTGTACGACCCGCGCCGCCATGCCGACCTCGCGCGGAACCGGCGCAATCTCGTCTTGAACATGTTTTACGAAACCGGGTTGATCGACGATGCCGGGCTGGCGATCGCGCGGGCCGCCCCGCTCGGCGTGCCGGAGACGCCTGGCCTGCCGCGCAATGCCAATCCCGCGTTCCTCGACCTGGTGCGCGCGCAACTGACACGCGATTATCCGGCAGCCGAATTGCAGCGTGCCGGCTTGTCGGTGCATACGACGCTGGCGCCGTCGACGCAGATGCTGGCCGAGCACGCATTGACGACGACGCTCGATGCGCTCGGCAAGCGCCAGCCCGATCTGCAGGGCGCGCTGGTGGTGACCGGCGCCCGCGACGGCGAAGTGCAGGCGCTGATCGGTGCACGCGATCCGGCCGATCCGGGCTTCGATCGCGCGCTCGATGCGCAACGGCCGATCGGCTCGCTGATCAAGCCGTTCGTCTATCTCGTTGCGCTGGCCCAGCCGCAGAAGTATTCGCTGGCAACGCTGCTCGACGATACGCAGGTCGACATGACGCAGCCGAACGGCACGCACTGGACGCCGCAGAACGACGATCACGAAACGCACGGGCGCGTCGCCCTGATCGATGCGCTGGCGCATTCCTACAATCTCGCCACCGTTCACCTCGGGCTCGCGCTCGGTATCGACAAGGTCCGCGGCCTGCTCGAATCGTTCGGGCTCGGTGTCGAGATCAACCGCAATCCGTCGCTGCTGCTGGGCGCCGTCGACCTGTCGCCGTACGCGGTCGCGCAGATGTATCAGTACTTCGCCGCCGACGGCCACGCGGTGCCATTGCGCGCGTTGCGCGCGGTCATCGACGCGCAGGGACGGCCGCTGACCCATTACACGTTCAAGCCGGGCGCCGGTACCTATATCCAGCCGGCCCGTCTCGTCAGCCGCGCGATGCAGCAGGTCGCGCTGACCGGCACGGCCCACGCGGTGGCCGAACAGGGCCTGGCGTTTCTGCACGTCGCGGGCAAGACCGGCACCAGCGACTCGCAACGCGATTCATGGTTCGCCGGGTTCACCGGATCGCACCTCGCCGTCGTCTGGATCGGCCGGGACGACAACAAGCAGACCGGTCTGTATGGCGCGACCGGCGCGCTGCAGGCCTGGATGGCGCTGCTGCGCCGTCTGCCGAGTGCGCCGCTGACCCTGTCCCAGGACGGCATCGATCTGGCCTGGGTCAATCCGCAGACCGGCGAGCGTACCGATCAACAGTGTCCTAACGCGCGCCAGCTGCCATTCATGGCAGGATTCGTCCCGGAGGAAACCGACTCGTGCCGCTGGTTCGAGTTGAAGTCGATTCTCGGCGCCGGGCCGACCGGTGCCGGCAGCAAAGAAGGTGAGAAATGATACGCATGCGATATTTCTATTCCGGCCTCGCCGTGCTCGGCATCGTCATTGCGGCCTGCTCCCGGCCGCCGGCGCCGGCGGTCGCGGTCAAGGCGGATCCCATGGCCAAGGCCGACGCCGCGACACTGGCGATCGTCGCCGGAATCCGCGCGACCGGCACGCAGTTCGACTCGAGCGTCGAGGTCAAGCCGTTGCGCGATCCGGCCGTCGACGGGCTGCTCAAGCAGGCGCACGACCTGGAAGCACAGCAGCAGATCGCGCCAGCGATCGACGCCGTACACAAGGCCCTGAAGATCGCGCCGAACGCGCCCGACATCCTCCAGTACGAAGCCGAACTGCAGATTCTCGCCCACGACTGGAAGCAGGCCGGCGGCCTCGCCCAAAAGGCCTGGGAACTGGGCCCCAAGGTCGGCGCGCTGTGTGCCCGCAACCAGCAGACGCTCATCCACGTGCGCGAAGCCCAGGGCGATACGGCCGGCGCCACCCAGGCGAAGCAGCAACTGTCCGGGTGCAAGGTGCCGGCGCCGGCGCGCTATTGACGAGGGCGCTGCGCTGGCTTTGTTGGTCCTCCCCTTCAAGGGGAGGGTTGGGTGGGGATGGGTCTGCTCTCGCGCTTCTCTTTGCTCGTTCTTCTTTGCTCGTCATTTCAGGCGCAAGCCGGAATCCAGCTCCTTGGCTTTGTCTTTCTCTTCACGAGCAAAGCTTTCACTCGCCCTTCGGGCGAGCGAGCTACTTTTTGGCATTGCCCAAAAAGTAGCCAAAAAGGCTAGCGCCCACCGCGGTGGTCTGATTCGCATCCTGCGAATCAGACTCCCCTGTGCTTCTCGGCGCCGGCGGGGTCGGCTGACAGTACATCCGTGTACTGCAGCCGACGCGCGCGCATCGTGCGCGCGCCCCTTCGGGCCCGTTTCGCCGTCGCCTGCGATGCTCGGCACCGCGAAAGGCGCGTTGGTCCACGAATCCGTGCATCCCTGCACTGCGTGGGAGCGCTCGTTCGCCTCGATGCCTGAAGGACGCGAGCTGTTGCCGTTGCTTCTGCGGCAGGATGCCGCCCAAACGGGGCCCCTGTGGCGCGGCGAGTGGCGGACGACGAGGCCCGCAGGGTCGGCGCGATGGATCGCGCCGATTCCGCTGCAGGCCATGGATGGCCTGTCAGCGGAACCCGGCCGCCGCTCGCGAAGTCGAAGGGCAGGATGCCCGGAGACCGCGACACCGGGGTGTGCTTTCTTTTGGTGACTTTTCTTTGCACAAGCAAAGAAAAGTTACCCGCTCGCCCGCAGGGCGAGTGGAAGCTCTGCACTTTAAGCAAGCAGAGAAAGATCAAGATGGATTCCGGCTCGCGCCGGAATGGCGAGCAAAGAACAGTAACTCGCGCGCCTGAAAGTCGAGTGGAAGCCTTGCACTCCCAGAAAGAAGCGAGATCACGGTGGATTCCGGCTTGCGCCGGAATGACGAGCAAAGAGATCGAACGAGAGCAGACACCATCCCCACCCAACCCTCCCCTTGAAGGAGAGGGCTAAAGCGAGCGAAAAGTGTCGGGATGCGGTAAAAAGGCAAGATGAGTTCGGTGAATTTCAAGGCGACAAATCGAGTCAGCGCGAACGCGAGCGCCAGCGAGCTGCTCGGAGCGAACGGCCCGTTCGCGAGCGAAATCGAAAACTTTGCGCCGCGCGAAAGTCAGCAGGACATGGCCGAGGCGGTCGAGATCGCCATTGCCGACGGTCATGCGCTGATCGCCGAGGCCGGCACCGGTACCGGCAAGACGTTCGCGTATCTCGTGCCGGCCCTGCGCTCGGGCAAGCGTGTGATCGTGTCGACCGGCACGAAGACGCTGCAGGACCAGCTGTTCCATCGCGACCTGCCGCGCGTGCGCGAGGTGCTCGGGGTGCGGGTGCGCACCAGCCTGCTCAAGGGCCGCGCCAATTACCTGTGCCTGTATCGGCTCGACCAGACCCACAAGGAGGGACGCCTGGCCTCGCTCGAACAGGTGTCGCACCTGCAGGCGATCCGCACCTGGGCGCAGCGCACGGGCAGCGGCGATCGCGGCGAGTTTGCCGACGTGCCGGAGGAGTCGCCGCTTTGGCCGCGCGTGACGTCGACTGCGGAGAACTGTCTCGGCGCCGAGTGTCCGATGTTCGGCGATTGCTTCGTCGTCAAGGCGCGGCGCGCGGCGCAGGAGGCCGACCTCGTCGTCGTCAATCATCACCTGCTATTCGCTGACCTCGCAATCAAGCAGGAGGGCTTCGGCGAGATCCTGCCGGGCGCGCATGCGTTCGTGCTCGACGAGGCCCACCAGATTCCGGAACTCGCAGGCGTCTTCTTCTCGACCAGCGTCACCTCGCGGCAGATCACCGAGATCGCACAGGATGCACTCGCCGAGTGCGGGTCGGTCAGCGGCGCGCTGGCCAGTCTGCAGAAACCGATCGAGGCGATCGGGCCGGTCGTCAAACGAACGCGCCTCGCGCTGGACAGGCTGCCGGCGAAAGGCGGATTTGCGCAGATCGACGGCGACGCCGCGGTCGGCGCCGAGCTGCGCCTGCTCGCCGAATCGTTGCACACGCTGGGCGACGCGCTGGTGGCGCAAGCCGAGCGGTCGCGCGGCATGGCCGCGCTGCACGAGCGCGCCGAGGCGCTGTGCCGGCGCCTGGCCGATGTGCTCGACGGCGGGGCGAGCGAATGGGTGCATTGGTACGAGCTGTCGGCACACGGCTTTTCGCTGCACGCGACGCCGCTCGATCTCGCGCCGCCGTTGCGCGCGCTGCGCGAACAGAGCCGGGCGAGCTGGATCTTCACGTCGGCGACGCTGTCGGTCGCCGGCGACTTCGATCACTTTGCGCGCCAGCTCGGCCTCGAGGAGCCGGTGGCCCTGAGCCTGCCGAGTCCGTTCGACTATCCACGCCAGGCGCTGACCTTTCTGCCGAAAGGGCTGCCCGACCCGAGCGCTCCCGACTACACCGAGCGCGTGATCGCCGCGGCGCGGCCGGTGATCGACGCGGCGCGCGGCCGCACATTCCTGTTGTTCACATCGCATCGCGCGCTCCGGCGCGCCGCCGAGCTGCTGGCGGATTCGAAGTTCCCGTTGTTCGTCCAAGGCACCGCGCCGCGCCATCGGCTGCTGACCGACTTTCGCTCCTCGGGCAATGGCGTGCTGCTCGGTGCAGCGAGCTTCTGGGAAGGTGTCGACGTGGCCGGCGAAGCGCTGTCGTGCGTGATCATCGACAAGCTGCCGTTTGCCGCGCCGGACGATCCGGTGCTCGAAGCGCGGCTGTCGGCACTGCGCGAGTCCGGCGGCAATCCGTTCTTCGACTGGCAGGTGCCGGCCGCGGTGATCGCGCTGAAGCAGGGCGCCGGCCGGCTGATCCGGGACGTGTCCGATCGCGGCGTGCTGATGCTGTGCGATCCGCGCCTGACCTCGCGCGTTTACGGCCGGCTGTTCCTGAAGAGCCTGCCGCCGATGCCGGTCACGCGCGAGCTGGCCGATGTACAGAAATTCTTCGCCGTTACGCCCCCCTGAGATCGACGCCTTCGTCGACGAAAATTTGCTGCGCCGCAATTTCCTTTCGCCGCTCGCGCGGGCGCGTGGGTGGTAGGAGCGCTGGGTTGCTTTGCAAGAACTTCTCCCGCCAGTCCGGGCACGGGATAATGTCGCGATGAGCCAGAGCCAACCCGTTTCCAAGATCGAACTCAACGGCGCAGCGGCGACCGCGGACGACTTGCGTCACCTGGTGCAGACCAATTACGGCCATTTCAGCGCGATGCGCGTCGAGGGCGGTGGTGTTCGCGGGCTCGACTTGCACCTCGCGCGCATCGAGGCGGCAACCCTGGAATTGTTCGGGACGCCGGTCGATCGACAGCGTGCGCGCGCGTGTCTGCGTCATGCAATTGGCGGCGACCCCGCGCCGCTGTCGCTGCGAGTGAACGTCTTCTCGCGCGCGTTGAACCGCGAGCGGATGGCCGATGCTGCCGAGCCCGACGTTCTCGTGACCGTAACGCCGGCGGCACGCGCGCCGGTGCAGCCGCTGACGGTCAAATCGTTTCGCTACACGCGCACGCTGGCGCACATCAAGCACGTCGGCACATTTCCACTGTTCCACTTTCGCCGGCTGGCGCAGCAGGCCGGCTTCGACGACGCGCTATTCATCGACGCGTCCGGCTGCGTCGAGGAAGGCTCGGTCTGGAACATCGGTTTTTTCGACGGCGACGGCGTCGTCTGGCCGGACGCACCGCATCTGACCGGCGTCAGCATGCAGCTGCTGCAGACCGGCCTGCAGCGCCATGGCGTATCGAGCACGATGCAAACGGTGTCGCTCGACGGGCTTGGACGGTTTCGTGCGGCATTCTTCACCAATTCGAGCACGGCCGTGCGCATGATTGCGCGGATCGATCAGGTCGCATTCGACGCCGACTGCGGGCTGGAGGCGCGGCTGCGCGAGTATCACGACGGCAATCCCTTGCAGCCGGTTTGACCGGTCCCGGCCGGTGCGCGCCCGCGCGCCGCCCCGCTTCGCCCGCCTTTCGCCAGATTGCGCACGGCGTCACGCCAGTACCAGGGCGCGCAATGACGCCGGTCCCCGCACACGGAGCGCGTCATGGCGATCTTCCAGTCGATCACGTTCAAGGTATTCGGCATCGCCTTCCTGGCGCTGCTGATGCTGATTCCGCTCGAACAGGTGCAAGGTCTCATCGGCGAGCGCAACGGCATGCGCAACCAGGCGATCGCCACGATCGCGCAACGCTGGGGCGCGGCGCAGCGCGTCGGCGGGCCGATGCTCTACATTCCGCGGCGCGTCCGCACGCAGTCCGACAAGGAATTCGTCATCACCGAGGACGGCCGCGACGTCGTGCTGGCGGATCGCCTGGAGATCCGCAGCAAGCTTGCCGCAGAAGTTCGCCGTTACGGCATCTACGAAACGCCGGTGTACACGAGCGAGCTGAAGCTCAGCGGCGAGTTTCTCGACAGCGACCTCGACCGGCTCAAGGGCGCCGAATTCTGGCAATGGGACGAGGCTGAACTGAAGATTCCGATCTCCGACGTGCGCGGTTTGCGAGCCGCGTCTTCGATCGCGTTCGCCGGCGAAGATCTGCGCCTCGGCCCGGCGAATGCGGCGTTCGGCAATCTCGGCGCGGTGGCGGTTCCGGTCAAGCTGGTGCGCAAAGCCGGCAAGAAGTACGCGTTCGAGGTGACTTTGACGCTGGCCGGCACGCAGAACGTCTCGTTCCTGCCGCTGGCGCGCAACACCACGGTCGACTTGTCGTCGTCGTGGCCCGATCCGGAGTTCGACGGCGCGTTCCTGCCGACCAGCCGCAGCGTCGAGCCCACGGGATTTCATGCGCAATGGTCGGTGCTCGATTTCAATCGCGGCTACGGCCAGACCTGGCGCGAAGGGTCGCAGAACGAGGCGGCGATCGCGCAGTCGGCGTTCGGCGCCAATCTGTACCAGCCGGCCAGCGTGTATACCCAGAACGACCGTGCCGGCAAGTACGGCATCCTGTTCGTCGCACTGACCTTCGTCGCGTTCTTCCTGTTCGAGATTCTCGGCAAGCTGCGCGTGCATCCGGTGCAGTACCTGCTGGTCGGTCTGGCGCTGACGACGTTCTACGTCGTGCTGCTCGCGCTGTCCGAGCAGATCGGTTTCTCCTGGGCCTATCTCGCGGCGGCAGCCGCAGTCGTCGCGCTGGTTGCCGGCTACGCCGTGGCCGTGCTGAGCTCGTGGCGTGCCGGGGCGTTGCTCGGCGCGGTGCTCGCGCTGGTCTACGGACTGCTGTATGGCCTCGTGATC
>Ga0268264_10003844_pt1 | contig 12882 bp, 13 predicted proteins | sample KBSSwiS32_FD_190357 | JGI IMG/M metagenome (GOLD analysis project Ga0268264, IMG submission 190357) | Switchgrass rhizosphere microbial communities from Kellogg Biological Station, Michigan, USA - KBS Switchgrass S3-2 (SPAdes) (version 2) | ecosystem: Host-associated > Plants > Roots >...
AGACGTGCCACGTCCGACGCGGGGCGTCTGTAGCCTTCGCCGCCGTGGCCAGCTTCACCCTCACGCGTGAGATCGCGGCGCCGCCGGAGACGGTCTTCGAAGTCCTCACCGACCACCGCCGCTACAGCGAGCTGACGCCGCTGCGCAAGTCCGAGCTCGAGCGCGAGGGCGAGCCCGCCCCCAACGGCAACGGCGCGATCCGCAAGCTGACCGCGGTCGGCCCGCCGATGCGGGAGGAAGTGATCGCATACGAGGCGCCCAGCCGGTTTTCCTACACGGTGCTGTCCGGCCTGCCGGTGCGCGACCACGTCGGCACCGTCGAGCTCGCCGCTGACGGCAGTGGCACGAAGATGGTCTACGCGGTGCGCACGCAGCCGACCCTGCCGGTCGTCGGGGGCGTGGTCGTCGCCGTGGTCAAGCAGGCGATCAAGGGCCTGATCGACGGCGTAGCCAAGGAGTCCGAGCGCCGCGCCGGAGGTTGACGGCCCGTATGGGCCGCATCGACGAGGCCGAGCTGCGGCGCCGCGCCGTCGAGGGAGTTCGTGACGAGGTTGAGGCGTTCGGCAGCGCCGCCCCCGATTCGCTGTTGATCCGCCGGGAGAGGCTGCTGGCGGCGGTCGTCCCCGCCGCTCCCCAGCGCTCGATCTTCAACTCGGTCCACTACGACGACCCGGCGGCGCTCGCCGCCGAGCTCGACGGCCTGGAAAGCGCCTACGAGTCGCACGGGGTGCGCGCCTGGACGGTCTGGGTGCCCGACGAGGACCGCGAGACCGCCCGCCTGCTCGGCGGCCGCGGCCACTCGCTCGATGCCGCGCCGCGGGCGATGGCGATGGAGCTCGCGGACCTCGGCGCCCACCCGCCGGCGCCCGCTGGCGTCGAGATGGGGCCGGTGACGCCGGCGACCTGCGCCGAGCTCAACGACCGCGCCTATGGCTACGGCGAGGACGGCTTCCGCGCCGGGCTCGCGGGCGAGACGGCGATCCGCTGGCACGGCGCCTTCGAGGGCGAGGCGCCGGTCGGCTGCGTCGGCGCGATCGCGGTCGGCGACGACTGCTGCGTCACCGGCGTCGCCACGCCGCCCGAGCACCGCGGCCGCGGCATCGCCAGCTGGCTGATGGCTCGCGTCCTCGCCGAGGCCCGCGACGAGGGAATGGCCACCGCCTCGCTGCAGGCCTCGAAGGCCGGCGCGCCCCTCTACGAACGCATCGGATTCCGCGATCTCGGGTTCGTCGAGATGTGGGAGCTGCGCCGCTGAGCGAGAGACCCGATAGAGCGCCGCTGCCGGCGCGCCTCCGCGACGAGGCCAGGCGGCTCTGGCGAGAGCGCCGGCGCCTTGCGGTCGGCCTGCTCGTCGCCGGCGTCGTCGCGATCGCCGGCGCCGGGATCCTCGCCTACGAGCTGCTCAAGCGGCCGCCCGACGTCCACAACCCCGACGCCGCCTTCGTCCCGCAGAAGCCGCCCAAGCCGCAGGCGAAGACGGTCAACTGGCCGATCTTCGGGCTCAACCCCGCCCGCACGCGCTACCTGCCGGCCAAGGGCGTCAAGCCGCCCTTCCGCAAGCTCTGGCGCTACACCGAGCGGCCGCTGCTCGAGTTCCCGCCGATCTACGTCGGCGGCAGGCTCTATGCCGTCAACAACAACGGCACCGCCTTCGCCCTCGACGCCGACACCGGCAAGCTGCTCTGGAAACGCAGCATCGGCCGCCTCAACGCCTCCTCGCCCACCTACTACAGGCACCGCCTCTATATCGTCAACCTCGTCCCCGGACACGTCGTCAAGCTCGACGCGAAGACGGGGAAGATCATCTGGAAGCACTCGCTGCCCGGCAGGGCCGAGTCCTCGCCCGTCGTGATCGACCGCACCGTCTACTTCGGCTGCGAGGACGGGGAGCTCTTCGCCCTCAGCACGATCAGCGGCAACGTGCGTTGGGCGACGACGTTGGGCGGCCCGATCAAGTCGGCGCCCGCCTACTACGGGGGCACGCTCTACGTCGGCGACTACGGCGGCTACATGAACGCGGTCGACGCCAAGACGGGAAAGATCAAGTGGCAGAGCTCCTCGCTCGGCCAGGGCTTCGGCACCTCGGGCCAGTTCTACTCGACCCCCGCCGTCGCCTTCGGCCGCGTCTACGCCGGCAACAACGACGACCGCGTCTACAGCTTCGACCTCGAAGACGGCACCCTCGCCTGGAGCTACTCGACCGGCGGCTACGCCTACTCGGGGCCGACGGTGGCGAACACCCGCCACAGCCCGCCGACCGTCTACATCGGCTCCTTCGACGGCAACGTCTACGCGCTCGACGCCAAGGACGGCAGCGTGCGCTGGAGCCGCTCGGCCGGCGGCCAGGTCGTCGGCTCGCTCTCGGCCGTCGGCGACGTCGTCTACGTCGCCGAGTTCACCAACGACAGCACCAACGGCTTCATGATGAGGAGCGGCCGCCGCGTGTTCCATTACGGGCGCGGCACCTACACGCCGGTGATCTCCGACGGGCGCCGCATCTACCTGACCGGCTACTCGAGCATCACCGCGCTGCAGCCCTACAAGTACCGGCGCGCAGTCGCTCCCGCAATCCCCGCCCCGAAAGGCAAGCCGCGCCAGCCCAAGGACCCAACTGCATCAAATTCTCCCTCTGCCAGAGGGAAAAATTGATGCAGTTCGTCTAGGGCTTGGGGGTGACGCCGCCGGGCGGTGGCGGCGGCGGGACCGGCGGATTGGGGGCGTAGGACGGGAAGAGCTTGTGGTGCAGGGCGTGGCTGAGGACGGCGAGGCTCGCCGGATAGTTCTGTATCCGATAGCTGCTCGCCGAGCCGAAGTCCTGGTAGTAGACGAGCATCTTGCAGCGAGGGTGGCGTCGCACCCAGACCATCAGGCGCCGCATGTAGGTGGGGTCGTCGCCGCTCGAGACTCCGAACTCCGGCAGCGCGAAGGGCTTGCCCGCGAAGCGGTTGTAGAGACCGGTGAGCGCTTTCCAGTCCTGGTTGTCGGAGTAGAAGTCGGTGCCGACCCAGTCGACGTAGCGCGAGCCCGGGTAGAAGTGGCGCGGCCGATTCTGCGGCACGGTCGGCGAGCCGGCCGGCAGCGTGCCCCAGATGACCGCGACCGGCGCCTTCGGCAGGCCGCCGACGTCGGCGCGCAGGGGCGGCAGCCCCGCTCGCGCCAGTCGCCCGTCGATCGCGTCGAGCTTGCCGCCGCCGTGCAGGACGATGTACATGCGCCGGAAGGCGAGCCGGTACCAGCGCGGGCTGTGCGCGGCGCCGCGCCCGTCGCCGGCGCAGTCGTAGGAGGCGTAGACGTTGATGCAGCGGTTGGGCTCGCCCAGCGGCCGGATGTAGGCAGGCATTCGCTTCTCCCAGAAGAGCCGGTTGAGGCGGATCAGGTAGCCGTCGCCGAAGCCCTGGGCTATCCCGCGCGGCGTGATCAGCTCGTGCCCGTCGTTGTTGTCGGCCGTCGTGACGTGGAGGACGGGGCGCGCCCGGGCCGTTTGCCAGCGTTCGATCGACTCCGGAAAGTCCGAGCCCCAGCTGCGGAAGGTCTCGATCAGGGCCGGGTGCTTTCCCAGGGCGCTGCTGAAGTGGCCGAAGTCGGCAGGGTTGCCGGTGTCGCTGACGCCGAAGAAGACCTTCTTGCCGTGCGGCATCAGCTTCGCCGCGCCGGCGCCGGCCGGCGCTCCGAGGCAGAGCGCGACGACGGCAAGCGCCGCCAGGCAGGTGCGAACTCGCGTTGCGCGGGTCATCCGAGCGTCATTCGACCGGGGGAGCCATGGTCCCTCCCGGCTGGCGGGCGGCGATCGGAGGTGTCGTTGACGAAATGCCGGCCCGCCAGCAGAAGGTTGTATCGCCCTAACACCCGACTGCGCGAATCGTTCCGGCGATCCCGCAAACTGGGCCGACTTTCGCTTGGACGATTGTTTGAGGACTTCCGAATTGGGAAACCAGTGGTACACATGCCACCGGCAGGGCAGGAGAAGCTATGACCCCAGTTGGAATCGTTGCGATAGCTGACATCGTGCTGATCGTCTGCGTGTTCGCAGTCGTGCTGAGCACCGGCTTCAGCCAGCGCCGCGAGCAGCGGCGGCTAGCTCGCGGCGATGACAGTGAGGGTTCCCCGCTCCTCTGAGCCCCCCGGGCAATAGATCGTGTACCTGCCCTGATCCAGGGTCAGCGAGAAGCTGCCCGAGAGACCGTCGGAGAGGTCCTCCTTCTCGCCCAGAATCGAGTCACCTTCGAGGATCTCGAACTCGGTCACGGCGCTGGTGCCGGCGTTTTCGACTTCGAAGGCGATCGGTCCCGCCGGCGCCTTTGCCGAGTTGGGGAGGCAGCCGGCGTCGGTCAGCTTGAACGAGAGCTTCTTGGCGCCCGCCGGTGTGTCCTCGCCGGAGGAACCGCAGGCGGCGATCAGGATCGTCGCAAGACCGGCGACGGCGGTGGCGAGAAGAGGGCGGAACGGGACTCGGTGCATTGGCGCAAGGCTCCTTTGTCGGAAAAGGGTGGGTGAAGTTAGGGCACCCTAACAAAAACCGACAAAGAAAGTCGGATTAGGAGTTTGCTGCTCAGGCAGGGCTCTCGGCGCTGGCGCCGGCGGCGCCAGCGTGGGCCGGGCGGCGCCGGCGCGCGAGCGCTGGGCGCAAGCGCAGCCGGTCTGGCCAGAGGACGTAGAAGGCCATCGGCACCGCATAGAGCAGGTAGATGGCGGCCTCGCCCACGGTCGGGGCCGGTTGCAGGCCCAGCATCCCGGTCAGCAGCGAGCCGGAGATGGTCCCCGGCTGCACCAGCCAGGTCAGATCGACTGCTTGGCCCTGCAGGCTGTTGAACCAGCCCGCCTCGTGGGCGGTGTGGATCGAGGTCGAAAGCAGGCCGGCGGCAACGAAGACGAGGATCAGGCCGGTTACCCGGAAGAAGCGGGTGAGGTTGAGCCGCACGCCACCGCGGTAGATGCCGAGGCCGATCGCGATCGCCGCCACCAGGCCGAGGACGGCGCCCGCACCCGCCGCGGTCGTGTCGTTTGCGTCCTGGAAGGCGGCGAGCAGGAAGACCGATGTCTCGAATCCCTCCCGGAGAACGGCCAGGAAAGCCATCGCCACCAGGGCCATTGCCGAGCCGCTGGCGAGGGCGCTGGCGGCATTGCCTTCCAGCACCTTCTTGATGCCGCGCGCATTGCGTCGCATCCAGACGATCATGTAGGTGACGGCGGAGACGGCGATCAGCCCGATCACGGTCTCCAGGCCCTCCTGCTCGCGCTGGGGAAGCTGCTGGCCGATCACCCGCAGCATCACCGCGATGCCGACGCAGAGCGCGACCGCGACGGCGATCCCGGCCCACATCTGGCGCATCGCGTCCCGGCGGCCTTCGCGAGCCAGGAAGGCGGCGATGATGCCGATGATCAGCGCCGCCTCGACGCCCTCCCGTAGGGCGATGACGAAGGTGGGGATCATCCGGTGGCGTTCTCCTTGGGCCTGCTCGGTATTCGGCCACCCGAATTAGGTGACCCTAATCGAGTTAGAAACCTAGCACGCCGGCGGTCATCGCGGCGCTCGGGCCGGGCAGCCACGGCTCGTGCCACTGGCAGATGCCGCGCGTCAGCTTCTCCGCTTCCTTCGGACCCCAGGTCCCCTTTTCATAGGGATGGACGGGCCCCGGCTCGTCGAGCAGCGGTTGCACGATCCGCCAGGTCTCCTCGACCGTGTCCTGGCGGGTGAAGAGCTGGTGGCGGCCGGCGATCGCGTCGCCGAGCAGCCGCTCGTAGGGCTCGGGCTCCTCGCCCGGCGCCTTTTCGAAGAGCACCTCGAGGTCGGCGGGCTCGAAGGCCTCCTCTCCGGCCCGCTTGGCGAAGAGGCGCATGCAGGCGCCCGGATCGGGCTCGATCCGGACCGTCATCCGGTTGGGGTCGGGCTGCCTGTGCGACCCGCCGACGCCGAGCGGCGGCGGCCGCTTGAAGACGACGCTCACCTCGCTCGACTTGGCCGGCATCTGCTTGCCGGCGCGGATGAAGAAGGGGACGCCGCTCCAGCGCCAGTTGTCGACCGCCAGCTCGACCGCGGCGAAGGTCTCGGTGGTCGAGTCGGGCGCGACGTCCTCGACGTCGAGGAAGCCCTCGTACTGGCCGCGCACGTAGCGCTTGGGGTCGGCGGTGCGCATCGCCTTGAAGAATTCGAGCTTCTTGTCGCGCACCGAGTCCTGCTGGTTGCCCGTCGGCGGTCCCATGCCGACCAGCGCCAGTACCTGCAGCGCGTGGTTCTGGATCACGTCGCGCATCGCCCCGACCGCGTCGTAGAAGCGGCCGCGGTCATCGACCCCGAAGTCCTCGGCGATCGTCATCTGCACGTGGGAGACGTGCTGGCGGTTCCAGACCGGCTCGAGCAGCGCATTGGCGAAGCGCAGGTAGGTGATGTCCATCACCGGCTCCTTGCCCAGGTAATGGTCGATGCGCAGGATCTGGTTCTCGTCGAGCACCTCGCGGAGTTCCTCGTTGAGCGCCCGGGCCGAATCGAGGTCGTGGCCGAAGGGCTTCTCGATCACGACGTGGGCGCTCTCGGTGAGGCCCGCCTTGCCGAGGCCGTGTACGACCGTGGCGAAGAGCGAGGGCGGGATCTCGAGGTAGAAGACCGGGCGCTGCGCCTCGCCGACGGCGTCGGCGACCCGGGCGAAGGTGTCGGCGTCCGCGTAGTCGCCCTGGACGTATGAAAGGCGAGCGGCGAGGCGGCCGAGGACGTCCTCGTCGGCGTCCTCGATCGTGTCGGCGATCGCCTTGCGCGCGTGCTCGCGCAGCTGCTCGGTCGTCCAGTCGTCGATCGCGACGCCGACGATCGGGCAGTCGAGCATGTCGCGCGCCTCCAGCCGGTAGAGGGCGCGGAAGGTCATCTTCTTCGCCAGGTCGCCGCTGATGCCGAAAATGGCGAGGGCGTCGGCGGGTAGGGTGGTGGGCATGGAGCTGGGAATGGTAGGGCTCGGGCGGATGGGCGCCAACATGGTGCGGCGGTTGATGCGCGACGGCCACCGGCTCGTCGTCTACGACGTCGACCCCGATGCGGTCTCGGAGCTGGCCGGCGAGGGCGCCGAGGGAGCGTCGTCGCTGCAGGAGCTGGCCTCGAAGCTGAGCGCGCCACGCTCGGTTTGGGTGATGGTCCCCGCCGGCGAGATCACCGAGAAGACGATCGAAGAGGTCGCCGCGGTGCTCGAGCCCGGCGACGCGATCGTCGACGGCGGCAACTCCTACTACCGCGACGACATCCGCCGCGCCGAGATGCTGCGCGAGCGCGACGTCGACTTCGTCGACTGCGGCACGAGCGGCGGCGTCTTCGGCCTCGAGCGCGGCTACTGCCTGATGATCGGCGGCCCCGACCGTGCCGTCGAGCGCCTCGATCCGGTCTTCGCCTCGCTGGCGCCGGGGGTCGAGTCGGCCGAGCGCACGCCCGGCCGCTCCGGCGACCCCTCGCCCTCTGAGAACGGCTACCTGCACTGCGGCCCGAACGGCGCCGGCCACTTCGTGAAGATGGTCCACAACGGGATCGAGTACGGCGTGATGGCCGCCTATGCCGAGGGCCTCAACATCCTCGAGAACGCCGACGCGGGCAAGGTGCAGCGCGAGGCCGACGCGGAGACCGCGCCGCTGGAGCAGCCCGAGTACTACCAGTACGACATCGACCTGCCCGAGGTGGCCGAGGTCTGGCGACGGGGCAGCGTGATCGGTTCCTGGCTGCTCGACCTGACGGCGGCGGCGATGCGCGAATCCCCCGACCTCGCCGAGTTCGCCGGCAGGGTCTCCGACTCGGGCGAGGGTCGCTGGACCTCGATCGCGGCGATCGACGAGGGCGTGCCGGCTCCGGTGCTGACGACGGCGCTCTACGAGCGCTTCTCCTCGCGCGGTCTCGACGACTTCGCCGACAAGGTCCTCTCCGCGATGCGCAAGCAGTTCGGCGGCCACGACGAGAAGCCCTCCTGAGGCGACGATGACAATCGATCTGGAGGTGGTGGCCGACGAGAAGGCGGCGGCGCGGCGAGCGGCGGAGCTGATCGAGGCCGCCGGCGCGGAGACACTGGCCGAACGCCCCGGGCCCTTCTCGCTGGCAATGAGCGGCGGGCGCACGCCCTGGGCGATGCTCGCGATCCTCGGCGAATTAGAGGAAATGCCCTGGGAGGCGACCGAGCTCTTCCAGGTCGACGAGCGGATCGCCTCGCCGGGTAGCGAGGAGCGCAACCTCACCCACATGGTGCTGGGGCTCTCGATGGACCACCAGGCCTCGCTGCGGCCGATGCCGGTCACCCAGCGCGACCTCGACGCGGCGGCGAGCGAATATGAACGCACCCTCCCCGAGCCGCTCGACTGCGTCCACCTCGGCCTCGGCGCCGACGGCCACACGGCGTCGCTGGTCCCCGGCGACCCCGTCCTCGACGTCAGCGACCGCCGCGTCGCGGTCACCGAGACCGCCTACCAGGGCCACCGCCGCATGACCCTCACCTACCCCGCCCTGGCGGAAGCGCGCCGGATCGTCTGGCTGGTCACCGGCCCCGAGAAGCGCGACGCCCTCGCCCGGCTGCTCACCGCCGATCCGCTGATCCCGGCTGGCCGGGTCGAGAACCCGAACATGGTCGTCGTCGCCGACGAGCCGGCCGCTCCCTGATCGACTTGAGCGGGGAAGCGAATGCGCGTATTAGTGCATTCGCGTATCCGCTATCATTTCCCTTGTGAATCCAGGTATCTCCCAATCGATACGCCCGGCAGCCACCCTTGCCAAGGAGATACGAGACCGGAGCGGCCTCACCCAGGCCGAGCTCGCACGACGCTCCGGCCTGCCTCGCTCGGTGGTCAGCGCCTACCTGAAAGGAAGTCGAGAGCCGGGGGCGGACGCCCTCGCGCGCCTCGCTGCGGCGGGCGGATTGGAGCTGCAGCTCGGCCGTCGCAAGCCGCCGGTGGATGCGGAGCGGGCCGGCAAGATTCTCGTGCAGGTTCTCGAGTTGGCGGAGGCATTGCCCTTCAGCTCCCGCTCGGCGCTCGACTATCCGCGGATTGCCGATCGCCTTGGGTCAAAGGGGGCTGTGACTTGAGCGAGCTCGTCGAAAAGCTCTTTGCCATCCACGACTCGCTCACCGCGGCGAGCATCCCGCATGCCTTTGGCGGAGCGATCGCGCTGGCCTACTGCACGGAGGAACCGCGTGGGACCCGCGATCTCGACGTCAACATCTTCGTCGACGCCGCCAAGGCCGAGCGTACGCTTGCCTGCTTGCCGCGAGGGGTGATGGTCACTGCGGAGGACATTGCCAAGGTCGAGCGCGACGGGCAGGCCAGGCTCGACTGGGACGGAACTCCCGTGGATGTCTTTCTCAACAACCTGCCGCTTCACGAGGCGGTTGCGGGGGCAGTCGTCTGGGTTCCCCTGTCGGGGCGCGAGGTGCCGGTGTTGGACTGCGCTTCGCTGGCTATCTTCAAGGCCTTCTTCGACCGCACCAAGGATTGGGCCGATATGGAGGCGATCGCCCAGGCGACTCCTGAGGACATCGACATCGCGGCGGCGACGATCGCCGATCTCGTCGGCTCCGATGACCCAGCGGTCAAGCGGCTGGAGAGCTTGATCCCACTCGACGTGGGGTCGGGCCGCAAGCTCCTTCGCTAGGCCGTTTCCAGCGAGACGCCGTGGTTGGCGACGATGCGGCCCTCGGGGTCGTAGCGGCGCTTGACCTCGGCCAGCCGCGCGCAGACGCCGGCGGGCAGGATCGCGTCTACGTCGGCGGGCCTTTCCGCGAAGTTGAAGTACACGCCCGCGGCCCAGGGACGCATCGCCTCCTCCAGCGCGTGGAGGTGGCGGGGGATCGCCTCGCCCAGCTCCGGCGTCATCGGCATGCCGACGCTGTACATGCCGAAGCCCGCATCGAGGTGGGAGAGGGCGCCCGCATTCTCCGCCGGCCGCCCGGCAGCGCCGCCGAGGTGACGCAGCTCGCTGAGCAGAAGCGGCGAGCCGGAGCCGGGTCCGCTCGCCGCGACCCAGGCGTCGATCGCCTCGTCGGTCAGCTCGCCGATCAGCATCCCGTCGCCGAGCCCCGGCACCGGATGCTCGGGGTCCATGTGGATGTGGCTGAGGCCCGCGGTCGGCATCTGGGCGAAGGTGTCCATGATCGGCTCGCCCAGCGCGCGCAGCGGCGCGAACAGCGCCTCGCCCTCCGCCGCGTCGCCGGCGAAGGCGCCGTCGATCGTCAGCAGCGGCGTGCCGCGCAGCGGCTCGGGCACGTCCGGGATCGGCGGCGGGGTGAGGAAGCGGACGCAGGTGGTGGCCTCCTCGGGCGCCGCAGCCGCCCAGTCGCGGTAGGCGCGCACCGCCTCCGCGCCCAGCTCCGCCGGGAAGAGCAGCGCGCCGCCATAGGCCTCGGCGTATGGCAGCAGGTCGAGGACCAGCGCGGTGACGATCGCGTAGCCGCCACCGCCGCCGCGCAGCGCCCAGAACAGATCGGGATCGTTCTCGACGTCGACGGTGCGCGCCTCGCCCGCGGCGGTGACGAGCTCGATCGCCCGCACGTGGTTGCAGGCGAACCCGTGGCGGCGGGCGAACCAGCTCATCCCCCCGCCGAGCGTGTACCCGGTGACGCCGACGTCGGGCGAGGAGCCGGGCAGGAAGCAGAGGCCGTGGGCGTTTGCCGCCTCGCCCAGCTCCGCCGAGAGCGCTCCCGCCTCGACCCGCGCCGTGCCGGCGCCGGGGTCGACCTCGACGCCGCGCATGCGCTCGGTCTTGATCAGGACCGTTCCCGCGAGCGGGCCGAGCGGCGTGGCGCCGTGTCCCGTCCCCTGGCCGGCGACCCGCAGGCCATTCTCTGCCGCGAAGCGCACCGCCGCGGCGACGTCCTCGGCGCTCTCGGCGAAGGCGACGGCCTCCGGTCGCTGGTCGGCGATCAGGTTCCAGGCGGCGCGCGCCTCGTCCCAATCGGGGTCGCCGGGGGTGGCTATTCGACCGGAGATTGTGAGGCCGGTGAAGTCGCTCATGGGGCTCCTTTGGTTCAGTCGAAGGTCGTTCGTTCAACCGCGGCTCCGGCCCCCACCAGCAGCTCGCTCACCATATCCGGCGGGAAGAGCCCGTGGGCGGAGACGCCGGGGTCGGCCTCGAGGCGCGCCGCGAGCGCGGCGGGGTCGTCCAGCTTGGCGCCGCGGTAGTCGGCGATCACGCCGTCGTCGGGGCTGTGGGGGGCGTCGCGAAGCTCGACCTCGGGCCCGAGGCGCTCCAGGGTCGATTGCAGTCCGAAGGCGAAGAGCTCGAGCGGCACCGGGCCGCTCAGCGAATCGACCGTCTTGCTCGAGTCGGCGATGACGACGAAGCGCTCGGCCGCCGCGGCGACGATCTTCTCGCGCAGGTGGGCGCCGCCGCCACCCTTGATCAGCCAGCCGTCGGGCGTCACCTGGTCGGTGCCGTCGATCGCGATATCGAGGCACTGCAGCTCGCTGAACTCCTCGACCGGGATACCCAGAGAGCGCGCCTGCTCCTCGGTCGCGACCGAAGTCGCCACGCAACGGATGTCGCTCAGGCTGCGGGCCGCGATCGCCGGCAGGAGGAAGGCGACGGTCGATCCGGTGCCGAGCCCGACGGTCATTCCGTCTTCGATCAGCTCCGCAGCCGCTTCGGCCGCGATCCGCTTCTCGTCGGCAGCGTCCACCGGGCGGGACTCTATGCTCGCGGCGAGATGGACGCGAGGGTCTGGCTGACGGGCGAGGGCGGCGAGCCGCTCTCGGTGGCGCTGCTGCCGGGGCGCACTGTGGTCGGCCGCGACCCCGATGCGGCGATCCACATCGACGACGAGGCGGTCTCCTGGAACCACCTGGAGATCGAGAACCGGGGCGGCGCGCTGATGGCGACCGACCTCGACAGCCGCAACGGCTCGGCCATCAACGGCGAACCGCTCGACAAGCCGCGGCGATTGCGCGACGGGGACACGCTGATCGTCGCCGGATACCGCCTCGAAGTCTCGGACCCGGTTCCCGGCCGAGCGGGCGGCACGGTGGCGTCGACCGCGCCCTCGGTGCCGCTCAACGAAGAGGAGCGGGCGACAGCGACGGCCCTCGTCGCTCCATACCGCAGCGAGGGCGCCTTCGCCGGCCGTCCCGCCACCCGCGCCGAGCTGGCCGAGGCGCTGCACGTCAGCGAGCGCACCGCGCAGCGCCGCCTCGACGCCCTTGCGGCAAAGCTCGACGTGTCCGGCGACGCCGGCCGCGACCGCCCCCGCCTCATAGCTGCCCGGGTAATTGAGCTGGGCCTAGATCGCACCTGACTCGGCCGCTGTGCCCTGAGCCGTGGGGTGCCCTCCCGAACTGGCGGATACTCAAAACGGCGCCCTAATTGAGGGATTGGCGAAACTCGCTAGCCCGCTCTAGGCGCGGGATCGCCCAAGGAGCCAAAGCGCGGATACCTCGCCTTCGGGGCGTATTTACCCCAAGCCTCTGTCTACCTCACGCTTGTCGATGATCTGTTGGAGTACCCTGAGTCGGGCTTGTAGGCGAGGGAGCAAGCCTCCACCGCGTCGAGTTGCGGCTTCCAAGAACTTCCTCGCTTCATCATCGGGGACGTTTCCGGCGAGTAGACGAGCGACTTCCTCCGTCCAATCCTCCACTCGGCGAGGGTCCTTGGAGTAGAGGCCCCCCTGACTCTCAAGTTGACTGGCGAGATCATCCCCCTTGCGATGCGCGTTTCGCAGCGATAGATCGATATTGACGGTCTCGATCTCTGGTGCCTGCCACACCTCTCGAAGCTCATTCCGCTGTCGGACTGGGGCGGCCGCAAGTTGACAGGCGAAGACAACGACGACCGACAAGAGAATCGCCACCGCTGCCGCCAGGATGGGTACGGCTACCTGCGTCGTAGTGGGCTGACCCTCCTGTGCGATCAGCGCCAGGGCAGAAAAGATGGCAGTC
>Ga0268264_10003849_pt1 | contig 12878 bp, 10 predicted proteins | sample KBSSwiS32_FD_190357 | JGI IMG/M metagenome (GOLD analysis project Ga0268264, IMG submission 190357) | Switchgrass rhizosphere microbial communities from Kellogg Biological Station, Michigan, USA - KBS Switchgrass S3-2 (SPAdes) (version 2) | ecosystem: Host-associated > Plants > Roots >...
GGTGGCCCTGCAGGCCGGACGCACCGCCCCCGAGGCGAAGCTCCTGTCCAAGCCGTTCCACCTCAAGGACCTGGTTCTCGAGGTCGACCGGATGTTTCAGACCGAGGACCAGCACGGCCGCCTTTAAGCTTGCCGATCTCCGGGTTGCGCCTTCTGAATCCGACCCCTAAATGGCCGCCAGAGTGGGCGTGTAGCTCAGTGGTAGAGCACTGTGTTGACATCGCAGGGGTCGCAAGTTCAATCCTTGCCACGCCCACCATTTTTTCAAATTAAATCAATGAATTGATCGGCGCTCGCGCTGAGGAATCGTGCAATAGCCAAGTCATCGCGCGAACGCGCCGAGGTCAAGCGGCTGTCCTCATCGGGTCGATTGCGGGTGAAACGGAGACGGGCCGACCTTGGCGCTGTCGCCAGAGCGAGGGCGGAACTCCGACAATCTTCTTGAACGCGCGGCTAAACGACGCTTCCGAACTGTAGCCAACTTCCTCGGCCACGGCTGCGATGTTGACCCTTTGCCTGAGCAGACCCGCCGCGATCTGCATTCGCCATTTGGCGAGATACTGCATTGGCGGAACGCCTACGAAATCCGTGAACCGCTCCGCAAACTCCGATCGGGATAAACCGATCTCGCGCGCTATCCCGTCAAGAGACCATGGGCGGCCCGGGTGCCCATGCATCAAAGTCAAGGCGCGGCCGACGAATGCATCACGAAGTCCGGAAAGCCAGGTGATTTTTTCGGCGGGCAGCCCTTCAATATGCTGCCGAACAACTTCGATGAACATGAGCTCCGTCAACCGGCCGAGAGCGGACCGACCACCAGGGCGCTTCCCCGACGCCTCTTCGATGGCGAGTTGCGCCAGCTCGCTGAGCGACGGCAAGTCGCCCCGCGAGCCATCTGCGACAAGGATTGAGGGAAGGCTTTCGAGAAGGGGATTGAAGGGGCTCAAATCGCAGGCGAGAAAGCCGCAGACGACCTTCGCGGTAATCGGACCGGTGCTTCCGAATGTGGCGGTGAACGGTACGTTTTCCGGTATACCATCGTTTGCGAAGCGGGTTAGCGGAACGGCCCGCATTCCGGGTTCACTCGACATCACGTGCCGATCGCCTCTCGTGAAAACGATGACCTGGCCGGCCGTGAGTGCGATCGACTCACCGCCGATGACGTTGGCGAAGCACTGCCCCTCAGTGACAATATGGTAGGAGATCATATGCTCTGCGCCGGGCAAGATCATCGGCAGCACTGTCTCCCGCGGGAGCTGCTGCGCAACCCACGGCGCCCTGGCGGAGACACGAAAGAACACGGCCCCGGTCATGCGAATGGTTTTCAAGACATCAGATAGCGCGTCGACGTGCATCCCATCTCCTTTCCGCGTGTGAAGGGGTCAGTGCCCACAGTTCGGTCTCGGGTTTCATCGAGCGCAACGAACACGGATTTCAGGCTGCTCGTGCGAGCGCCGGGATGTGGGCGCGTCCGAGGCCGGTGCGGCCAGCGGCGTTCCGGGGCTCAGATAATCGTCGAGCCAAATATGCGAGTTGATCCGCTTCGACACAGCCACTGAGTTCGGCCAGGCCGCGCCTAGCCGCCTCCCGGCCGCCATACTTACCGACGCATGGTCAAGCTTTGCGGACGTTCGATCATTCCGCTCCCGCGACAACTCATTAGACGGCCCCCTCCGGCAGCTCGGCGAGCTGCCTTAGGCAAAAGGGTCTCGCATGAACCTAGAGGCGATCTGTCGCGCCGGTGCTTGGGCGAATGCCCAGGAACTGTTCGATTTGGGCGCCCAGCCTGCGCAAGCCCGCAACACAATCGCGTGTCGCGTTCCCGGCTGACGACCCCTTGCCGATTTTCGAGACGATCATTGTCCAGCGTTCGCATCGCGCGCGGTGTGGAAACGCAAAACGGGGAGATAGGAATGAAGACGCGGATTTCTATGCGGTTGCTGGCTGGCACCGTCTTGGGCAGCTCATTTGGGATTGCCTTGCCGGTTCATGCCCAGGACGCGGCAGCGCCGGCCATCGCAGCTTCCCAGGACGGAGAGGCGGCTGCTCCAACCAACAGTCCCCAAGACAGCGCGTCGCAGCCATCGCGGGACATCGTCATCACCGGCACGCGCATCCCCCAGCCGAACCTGACCTCGGCCAGCCCCGTCACCGTTCTGAACAGCCAGGACGTCAAGCTGTCGGGTACGACGCGTACTGAAGATTTGATCAACTCGCTGCCGCAATCCTTTGCGGCACAAGGCTCGAACATCTCCAACGGTTCGACGGGTACCGCGTCGGTTAATCTGCGCGGGCTTGGTTCGTCGCGCACTCTGGTGCTGGTCAACGGCCGGCGCCTGCAGCCGGGTGACCCGCGCAGTCCGGTCGCCGACATCAACTTCATTCCAGCTTCGCTGGTGAAGCGGGTGGACGTGCTGACCGGCGGCGCGTCGTCGGTCTACGGAGCGGACGCGGTCGCCGGCGTCGTCAACTTCATCATGGACACGAACTTCCGCGGACTTCGCATCGACGCCCAGGCCTCGACGTTCATGCACTACAACAACGTGAACCAGGGAATCATCGATGCGAATACGGGCGCCGATCGTGGCGGCCCCTTGACGCCGTTCAACTATCATCCGCCCCACGGGCTGAGCACCAACGGCGGCGCGCAGGATATTTCCGCCGCGTTCGGCGCCAACTTCGACGACAATCGCGGTCACATCATGGCCTATGCGACCTACCGCAAGCAAGACGCGGTCCTGCAGGCCAGCCGGGATTATTCATTCTGCTCGCTTTCCGGGCTCGTTCAAAGAGATCCGCGTCCCGCGCGTTTTCCGGGCGATCGCCCGTCAGTCGAACGCACGGGCCGCGACTTCAACTGCGGCGGGTCGGCGACCTCGGCCAACGGCACATTCTTCACCAACGTCGGCACGTTTCAGACACAAGGCAACCAGTTCGTGCCGGGCTCCACCCCGTTCAACTTCGGTCCGTTCAACTATTACCAGCGTCCCGACGAGCGCTACACGTTCGGAACGTTCGCCGAGTATGAGATCAGCCCCGGGGCAAAGCCTTACCTCGAAGCGATGTTCATGAACGACCAGTCGGACGCCCAGATCGCGCCGTCGGGCGACTTCTTCAACACCACGACGATCAACTGCGACAATCCTTTGCTGTCGACCCAGCAGCTCAATACGATCTGCGTGCCCAACAACACGGTCGTCGACTCTCAGGGCATCACCCGGGCGATCGTGTATACCGGTCGCCGCAACGTTGAAGGCGGCGGGCGCGATGACAATCTCGAGCATACCGCGTTTCGTATAGTCGGCGGCGTCAAGGGCGACCTGCTGAAGGGTGTGTCCTACGACGCTTATTACCAGTTCGGCACGACTCGCTTTTCGCAAATCTTCCAGAATGACTTTTCTATCCAGCGCCTGAATCGCGCGCTCGACGTCGTTGCCAACCCCGCGGTCGGCGGTGTCGCCGGCGTCGCGGCGGGCATCCCGGTTTGCCGTGCGGCCTTGCCGGGCACCGGCCCTGGCGGCGGTGCGCTCGATGCGAATTGCGTCCCGTACGATATCTTCCGTACGGGCGGCGTGACGCAGGCGGCCCTCAACTACCTCCAGACGCCCGCCCTTTCGCGTGGCAACACACAGGAACAGGTCGCCAACGTCAACTTCACAATCGAAGGCGGCGAATATGGCGTGCAAACGCCATGGTCGGACCGCGGTGTCGGCCTCAACGTCGGTGCCGAGTACCGCAAGGAATCGCTCGACTTCCAGCCCGACACCGAGTTTCAGTCGGGAGATCTGGCAGGCGCCGGTGGCGCCACGTTGCCGGTCAGCGGCAAGTTTGACGTCCGCGATCTCTTCGCCGAAATCCAGCTGCCGATCATCAGCCACAGCTTCATCGAGGAGCTCACTATTGGCGCCGGCTATCGCTATTCGGACTACAAGGTCGCCGGCGGGCACTTCAGCACCGACACCTACAAATTGTCGCTGGAGTTTGCGCCGATCCACGACATCCGGGCCCGCGCCAGCTACAACCGCGCGGTCCGTGCTCCCAACGTCGTAGAACTGTTCGCCCCCGCGAACGTGGCCCTGGGTGGCACGGTCGACCCGTGCGCCGGTGCAGCAGTGGGTGGGTTGGTAAACGGCTTCACTGCGGCGCAGTGCGCCAATACCGGTGTGACCGCGGGTCAGTTCGGCAATATCACGAAGAATCCGGCCAACCAGTACAATGCCTTTTTCAGCGGCAACACCAAGTTGACCCCAGAATCGGCGGACACCTACACGGCCGGCCTTGTCCTGCAGCCGCGCTGGATTCCGGGACTGGCGATCACGGCGGACTATTTTACGATCAAGATCGACAATCTGATCGGCGTCATTCCGTTTCAGTCGGTGCTCGATGACTGCCTAACCACCGCGAACCCGCTGACCTGTTCAAAGATCCATCGCGCGACGGGCAACGGTTCGCTGTGGCTCTCGCCGTCGGGTTTCGTCGATCAGAGTACGATCAATATCGGCGGTCTGAAGACCAGCGGTGTCGATTTGAACGGAAGTTATTCGCGCAAGATTGGCGGCATCGGTACGCTCAACATCAGCATGGTCGGTACCTGGCTTGATAGGCTGGCGACGGACACGGGCCTGCGTCCGGCCAACCCGACGAAAGATGGCAAGTTCGACTGCGCCGGCTTCTTCGGAAACACGTGCGGAACTCCGAACCCTGAATGGAGGCATAAACTTCGAGCCGGCTTTACCTTCGCCAATGGCATCGGCGTCTCGGGCGCGTGGCGCTATTTTTCAAAGGTCAAGGTCGACACCCGCTCGACTGATTGCGACCTCGGTACGAACGTAGCGGCAGCGGGATCCTCGCCAGCTCACTGCGGCATCCTCCCGACCGAAGACAACTTCGTTCCGGGCGACGCCAAGATCCCGGCGCAGAGCTATTTCGACCTGGTATTCACCGCGCGAGTTGGCGACCGCTACAACCTCCGGCTCGGCGCCAACAATATTCTCGACAAGGAGCCGCCGATCGTGGGCGGTGAGGCCGCGAACGCCCCATTCGGAAACGGCAACACCTACCCGCAAGTCTATGACGCGCTGGGCCGGTTCCTCTTCGCCGGCGTGTCGGTCGACTTCTAGCTAGGAGGTCAAAGATTCTCCCGTCAGGCTGACAACGCAACCATCGAACCGCCGGTGAGATGTGTCGGCTCTGGCCCCGAGTACAGTTTGTGTTGGCTGCGCAGCCCTGAGGCTCAAAGCCATCGCTGTCCTCGGGAGCAGGAGAGGAGGGGGTGTGGACAGCCGTGAAGTTATTTCCCCTTCACGCCATGCCCCCTTTTTCTTCGATTTTGAGAGTATTTCGTCAGCACGGCATCCAGCCAGCCAGCCAGAGGCTTAACGAACGCCCGTGCTGCGGCTTTGGCTGCGCGGCCGGCGGGGAACACTGCACGCAGCTCGACAGACTCGGTTTTCCAATCGGTTAGCAGGGGTACGAAAGCTGCCACTAGCCCGCCGCGACGGAAATGGTCGAATGCAGACCCTCTGAGGTTGCGATGTAGGCGGCGTGTGGTTGTTTCTTGGAACGATGACCATCGCCAATTCGTTCGCGGGTCGGTGCGCGGAAGCAATTTACGGAGTGGACCAATGAGCGCGAACGGCTTGGACGTCTTCGATCGGACGCTGGAAGCGACCCACATCTGGCTCAATCAGATCTGCAGCGAGCTGGGGCCGGACAAGCACATCGCCTGGAAGGTTCTCTCGGTCGTGCTGCACAAGCTGCGCGACCGGTTGCCAATGCCGCTCGCGGCGCACCTCGGCGCGCAGCTGCCGCTGCTCGTTCGCGGGGTCTATTACGACCAGTTTGAGCCCGGTCGCCTCAGCGAACGCAAGAGCCGCAATGGGTTCATCGCCGAAGTCGCGGAAGAGTTAAGCGACGGCCGGCCGGTCAATGCCGAACAAGCGATCCGCTGCGTCTTCGGAATACTCACGCGGCACGTTTCCGAAGGGCAAATACGCAAAGTCTGCGATGCCTTGCCGCACGGCCTGAGGCAACTGTGGCCGACGATCGAGGAACTGCGCCTGGCTGAAACTGCGCACCTTGAACGCCGCAAACCCGCCGACGTGCGTCCATTCGGCGAAAAGCCCGAAGATCGTCATGAGCGCGAAGAACCCTTGGTCCTGACGGAGGCCCAGCAGGTCTGATTCCTCCAGGCATGAGATCGTCATGGCCGAGGGCTCGCCACCCGCATATGGTCGCGGGAATGGTGACGGCCACGCCTGATTTACGCTCGCATCGTCCGGGGCGCGAAAAGCTCGGCCCGTCGGTCAGCATTCCGAGGCACCGGCATCGCGGCGGCTACGTTGCCGAGACGACGAGGGTGAAGGTCCCGAGCAGGTTCGTCGACGACCAGGGCACCGACCCGGCGTCACCCCACAGTTACGTCAATCGCGCGGTCCTGTCAGAGATGGTGAAGCGCCTTCAGCTGAAGAGTGTGGGCGAGCTGTTCAGCGTCGACCTAGCGCGGCTCCATGAGGCGGCCCGCGATGTGCTCCTTGAAGACAGCCGAAAGCACGCGGCAGCGGAGGCGGTACCGATCCCGACGAATTGAATTCTTACAGGCAGGCTTCGAGGTACGGCTGGTCGAAGCCGTACTGTTTGGCCTTGTCGAGCGTGTAGGGGCGAAGGCCCATCGAACGGTACTCGCCGAGGATCTTGCCGTCGGCCGTCTCGTCCAAATACTCGAACTTGAAGAGCTCCTGGGTGACGATGACGTCGCCTTCCATCCCGATCACCTCGGTGATGTTGGTGGTGCGGCGCGAGCCGTCGCGAAGGCGCTTCACCTGGACGATGAGGTCGACCGAATCCGCGATCTGGCGGCTGATCGCCTCTTTCGGGATCTTGATGTCCGACATCATCACCATGTTCTCCATACGCGCGAGGCATTCGCGCGGGGAGTTGGAGTGAAGCGTCGCCATCGAGCCGTCGTGGCCGGTATTCATGGCGGCCAGGAGGTCGAAACACTCCTGACCACGAATTTCGCCGAGGATGATGCGGTCGGGACGCATACGCAAAGCGTTGATGACGAGGTCGCGGATGCTAATCGCGCCTTGCCCTTCGAGGTTGGCCGGGCGGGTTTCGAGCGGCAGCCAGTGCGGCTGCTGAAGCCGAAGCTCGGCGGCGTCCTCGATCGTGATCACGCGCTCGCCAGGGTCGATCATCTTCGACAAGGCGTTGAGCATGGTCGTCTTACCCGAGCCGGTGCCGCCCGAGATGATGACGTTCATCCGGCTGGCGCCGGCGATCTTCAGCACCGTCGCCATCTTCTCCGACATCGATCCGAAGCTCTTCATCATGTCGATGGTGATCGGCTTTTCGGAGAATTTACGGATTGAGATGGCAGTGCCGCGAAGCGAGAGAGGCGGGACGATGACGTTAACGCGGCTGCCGTCCTGCAAGCGCGCGTCGCAAAGCGGGGTGGTCTGGTCGATTCGGCGACCGACCTTGTTCACGATCCGCTGCGCGATCTGGAACAGATGCTCTTCGTCGCGGAACTGGATCTGGGCGATCTCGAGCTTACCCTTGCGCTCGACGTAGGTCTGGTCGGGGCCGTTGACCATGATGTCGCTGATCGCAGGGTCGGCGAGCAATTCCTCGAGCGGCCCGAGGCCGAGGAGTTCGTCAACGAGGACTTTCTCGAGGGCGAACTGTTCGCGCCGATTGAGGTTGATCTTCAGCTCGGTGAGCACTTCGCTGATGATCGGCCGGAATTCCTCGGCGAGCTCGTCCTTTGAGAGGGTCGCCGCCGCTTCGGGATCGACGCGCTCGAGCAGGCGCGGAAGGACCTGCTCCTTGATGCGGTGGACCGAGGCTTCGAAGCCTTCCGATTTGCTGCTGCCCTGGTCGCCGCTCGCGTTTTGCCGGGCGGTGAGCTTGTCCATTGCGCCCAGCGGTGCGGCGCCACCCTCCGAAGACGGTGCGTCGACCGCCGGGGTCAGCTCATCGAGCGGCGGGAATTGATCGCCGCCTTCGGGCTCCGAAGGAATCGCCTGCTGTTTGCCCGGGCTGCCCTTCATCGGCTTGGCGACGCCGAAACTCGGACGCCCGCCGCTCATGCCACTACGCTTGCCGAATGCGCTCATGCCACCCTGTTCCGTTCGCGGTTTTCGCCGAAATCAGGTCGTGAATAGGCACGAAACTTTTAGAAAAGACTAACCGCGTTAATCCGCGGCATTGCGAATGCGTTAACCAGCGCTCTCCGCAAGCACCGTCAGGCCGCGCTCGCCGACCTCGGCGAAACCGCCGGTAACTGCGATTTTTTCAGGGCTTGCGCCCGCCGAGCGGTACACCGCGACTTCTCCATCGCGGAGCGTGGTCATGTAGGGCGCATGGCCCGCCATGATGCCGGATTCGCCCTCGGTCCCGGGAACGACGACCATGTGGACGTCGTCGGACATCACCAGGCGGTCGGGGGTGACCAGCTCAAAATGCAGATCGGCCATCAGTCCTTGCCTTCAAGCTTCGCGTCGAACACGCGGGTCGCCGCCACGAACTTGTCGCGGCAACCGGTGTTGCAGAAGCCGACGACCTTGCCTTTGTAGCGCGTCAGGCTGTCCGCGCTGACCGGGTCACCCGACCAGGGGCACCGGTCATTGACGCAATCTTCGAGGCGAAGGTCGTCCATCATGCCTCAGGCCTCCTGCGCCAGCTTCTCGGCCTTGGCGACCGCTTCCTCGATCCCGCCGACCATGTAGAAGGCGCTCTCGGGCAAATGGTCGTACTCGCCCTTCACGACCGCCTTGAACGAACGGACCGTGTCATCGACCTGGACGAACTTGCCGGGGATCCCGGTGAACACTTCGGCGACGTGGAACGGCTGCGACAGGAAGCGCTGGATCTTGCGGGCGCGGCCGACGACCAGCTTATCCTCTTCGCTTAGCTCGTCCATGCCGAGGATGGCGATGATGTCCTGCAGGCTCTTGTAGCGCTGCAGCGTCTCCTGGACCGCTCGGGCGGTTTCGTAATGCTCCTGTCCCACGACCGCGGGCGTGAGCACGCGGCTGGTCGAATCCAGAGGATCGACGGCCGGATAGATGCCGAGCTCGGAGATCGCCCGGCTGAGCGTGGTGGTCGCGTCGAGGTGGGCGAACGAAGTTGCCGGCGCGGGGTCGGTCAAGTCGTCGGCGGGCACGTAGATTGCCTGGACCGAGGTAATCGAGCCCTTGTTGGTCGAAGTGATCCGCTCCTGCAGCGTGCCCATGTCGGTGGCGAGCGTCGGCTGGTAGCCCACGGCCGAGGGGATGCGTCCCAAGAGCGCCGACACTTCCGACCCCGCCTGAGTGAAGCGGAAGATGTTGTCGACGAAGAACAGCACGTCCTGGCCTTCGACGTCGCGAAAGTACTCAGCCTGGGTGAGGCCGGAGAGGGCGACCCGAGCGCGCGCTCCGGGCGGCTCGTTCATCTGGCCGAACACGAGCGCGACCTTGGAGCCCTCGGGGGTCGGATTGCCGTCCTTGTCCTTGGCGATGACCCCAGCCTCGAGAAACTCGTGATAGAGGTCGTTGCCCTCGCGGGTGCGCTCGCCGACGCCAGCGAACACCGAAACGCCGCCGTGGCCCTTGGCGATATTGTTGATCAGCTCCTGGATCAGCACGGTCTTGCCGACGCCGGCGCCGCCGAACAGGCCGATCTTGCCGCCGCGCGCGTAAGGCGCGAGCAGGTCGATGACCTTGATCCCGGTGACGAGGATCGAGGCCTCGGTCGACTGATCGACGAAAGCCGGGGCCTCCGCGTGGATCGGAGCGGTCATGTCGCTGCCGATCGGGCCCTGCTCGTCGATCGGCTCGCCGATCACGTTCATAATTCGGCCGAGCGTCTTGGGGCCGACGGGCACGCGGATCTCGGAGCCCGTCGCTTTGACGGTCTGGCCCCGGGTGAGGCCCTCGGTCGAATCCATCGCGATGGTGCGCACGACATTCTCGCCCAAATGCTGGGCGACTTCGAGCACCAGGCGGTTGCCGCCATTGTCGGTCTCGAGCGCGGCGAGGATGGGCGGAAGCTGGCCCTCGAAGGCGACGTCGACGACGGCACCGATCACCTGGGCGACGCGGCCCGTTAGGTTGCTCGTCGCGGCAGGCGCCTTCGTCTCGGTCCCGGCCGTCTTCGGCGCGGCTTTCTTGCGGGGCTTCGTCTCTGGGGCGGCGGTGGCCATTCTTGTCTTCCTTGCGTTCAAGTGCGTTAGAGCGCCTCGGCGCCCGAAATGATTTCGACCAGCTCGGTCGTGATCGCAGCCTGGCGAGTCCGGTTGTACTGGATCGTCAGGCGGTTGATCATGTCTCCGGCATTGCGGGTCGCATTGTCCATCGCGGTCATTTGCGAGCCGTAGAAGCCGGCCTGGTTCTCGAGCAGCGCCCGATAGACCTGCACCGCGATGTTGCGCGGGATGAGGTCGTTGAGGATGTCTTCCTCGTCCGGTTCATATTCGACCGCCGCGAGCGAAGCCGCGCCCTTGGCCTCATTCTCTCCCGCGCGCGGCGGAACCGGGATGATCTGGACGACCGTCGGCTCCTGGACCAGCGTCGAGCGGAAATTCGCATAGGCCAGGTGAACGACGTCGATGCCGTCCGTGACGTAGCGGTCGATGATGTCCTTGGCGATGGCTTGGGCGTCGGCGTAACTCGGCGCCTTCATCTCGGTGGTGTCGTACTGGGCGATGATGCCCTTGGGATAGAGCCGCTGGAGCACCGGGCGGCCCTTGCGGCCGACGATGTAAAACAGCACGCTCTTGCCCTCGGCGATCAACTCGTCGGCTTTGCGCCGAGCGGCGCGCACGATGTTGCTGTTGAACGCCCCGGCGAGGCCGCGGTCGCTGGTCGCGACGATGATCAGATGCGTGTCGTCCTTGCCCGTGCCGCTGAGCAGCTTGGGGGTCTGCGGACCGGGCGTGATCTTCGCAGCGAGCGAGGCGACGACATCCGTCATGCGCGACGAATAAGGCCGGGCCGCCACCGCATTCTGCTGGGCGCGGCGAAGCTTCGCCGCCGCCACCATGTTCAGCGCCTTGGTGATCTTCTGCGTCGACTTGACCGAGCCGATGCGGATCTTGAGGGCCTTAAGCGATGCCATTTAGGCGAACTGCTTCCCGAACTTGGTCAGAGCATCCTTGAGGGCTTTGGCGGTGTCGTCGTCGAGCGCCTTGGTGTCGCGGATCGCTTTCAGGATCTTGGGCTGGTCCGAGCGCATATAGCTCAGCATCGCCGCCTCGTAGCGGACGACGGTCTTCACATCGACGCTGTCAAGGAAGCCCTGGGTGCCGGCGAAGATCGAGGCGACCTGCTCCTCGACCGGCATCGGCGCGTATTGCGGTTGCTTGAGCAATTCGGTCAGGCGCGCGCCACGGGCGAGCAGCTTCTGGGTCGAAGCGTCGAGGTCCGAGCCGAACTGGGCGAACGCGGCCATCTCGCGATACTGGGCGAGCTCAAGCTTGATCGAGCCGGCGACCTTCTTCATCGCCTTGGTCTGGGCGGCCGAGCCGACGCGGCTGACCGACAGGCCGACGTTAATCGCCGGCCGGACGCCCTGGTAGAACAGGTCGGTCTCGAGGAAGATCTGGCCGTCGGTGATCGAAATCACGTTGGTCGGGATATAAGCCGAGACGTCGCCCGCCTGGGTTTCGATCACGGGGAGTGCGGTCAGCGATCCGCCGCCATTGTCCTCGTTCATCTTCGCGGCGCGCTCGAGCAGCCGGCTGTGAAGGTAGAAAACGTCGCCCGGATAGGCTTCGCGGCCCGGCGGGCGACGCAGAAGCAGCGACATCTGCCGATAAGCCACGGCCTGCTTCGATAGATCGTCATAGACGATGACCGCGTGCATGCCGTTGTCGCGGAAATATTCGCCCATCGCGCAGCCGGTGTAGGGCGCGAGGAACTGCAGCGGCGCCGGCTCCGACGCGGTCGCGGCGACGACGATGGTATATTCCATCGCGCCGTTCTCCTCCAGCGCCCGGACGATCTGTGCGACCGTCGAACGCTTCTGACCGATGGCCACGTAGATGCAGTAGAGCTTCTCGCTCTCCTTGCCCGACTTGTTGATTTCCTTCTGGTTGATGAAGGTGTCGAGCGCGACGGCGGTCTTGCCGGTTTGGCGGTCGCCGATGATCAACTCGCGCTGTCCGCGGCCGATCGGGACGAGCGCGTCGAGCGCCTTGAGGCCGGTCTGGACCGGTTCGTGCACCGACTTGCGCGGGATGATGCCCGGTGCCTTGACCTCGACCCGGCGGCGCTCGGTCGCCTCGATCGGCCCCTTGCCGTCAATCGGATTGCCGAGCGCATCGACGACTCGGCCGAGCAGTCCCTTGCCGATCGGCACGTCGACGATCGTTCCGGTGCGCTTGACGCCCGAGCCTTCGGAGATGTCCGAGTCCGACCCGAAGATCACGACGCCGACATTGTCGGCCTCGAGGTTGAGGGCCATGCCCTTGGTGCCGTTGTCGAACTCGACCATCTCGCCCGCCTGGACGTTGTCGAGCCCGTAGATTCGGGCGATGCCGTCGCCGACGGAGAGCACTGTCCCGACTTCGGAGACTTCTGCGTCAGCCGAGAAATTCGCGATCTGGTCGCGGATGACGCGGGAGATTTCAGCGGCGCGGATGTCCATGGGTCTTGCTTAGCCTTTCATCGCCTGGGCGAGTCGGTTGAGTTTGGTGCGGATTGAGGCGTCGATCATCTGGCTTCCCAGCTTGACGACGATTCCGCCGAGGATGTCGGGGTCGACGCGCGCGTCGATCGTGACGTCGCGGCCGGCGCGGGAGCGGAGCTGCTGCTTCAAGGCCTCGATCTGGTCGTCCTTCAATGGCCGGGCCGTGATCACGTCCGCGGTCGTTTCGCCGCGATGGTCGGCGG
>Ga0268264_10003863_pt1 | contig 12854 bp, 7 predicted proteins | sample KBSSwiS32_FD_190357 | JGI IMG/M metagenome (GOLD analysis project Ga0268264, IMG submission 190357) | Switchgrass rhizosphere microbial communities from Kellogg Biological Station, Michigan, USA - KBS Switchgrass S3-2 (SPAdes) (version 2) | ecosystem: Host-associated > Plants > Roots >...
GATCGCCTCCTCCAGGTCCGCGGACTCCACGCTCGAGAACTGGTGCCGCGCGAGATAGCCGGCGATCATCCGGTAGAAGTCGTCGTCGCCCAGGAAGTGCCGGATCATGTGGAGCACGAGCGAGCCCTTCACGTACGTCAGCTCCGTCTGGTACATCGCCGTCGGCTCCGTGTAGCGCAGGAACTCCATCGGCCGGACCGCGCCGGACCGGCGGACGTAGTCCACGTACTTGTTGAGGTACCACCAGCGCTGGTACGTCAGGTCGTCCTCGCCGTGCGCGTGGCCGTTCCAGATCGTGTGCCAGAAGGTCGCGAAGGACTCGTTCAGCCAGATCGACCCGATCGAGCGGCAGGTCACGAGGTCGCCGAACCAGTGATGCGCGAGCTCGTGCGAGATCGTGTCCTCGACCGTGAAGACCGGCCAGGCCTCGCCGAAGTCGGGCGCGGAGTCGGGAGGATCGCCCTCGCCGTGGACGTGCGACTCGCCGAATCCGGTCGCCGTGGTCGTCTCCATCGCTCCGACGGCGAAGTCGGAGAGGACGACCTGGTCGTACTTGGCCCACGGGTAGGGATAGCCCATGCGCTGCGAGAAGAACTCGACCATCTTCGGCGTGTCGCCGAAGGTGAGCTGCGCGGCCTTCTCGGTGCCGGGAGGCGTCCAGACGGCGAGAGGCACGCGGGCCGATCCGGGCCCCACCGTGGCGTCGGCGAGGGGGACGCGGATCAGCTCGGCGACGTCCACGGTCATCAGGTAGTTGGGGATCGGCTTCTCCTGGATCCAGCGGAACGTGCGGGTGCCATCCGCGTTCTCCTTCGGCGGTTCGAGGACGCCGTTGGATACCGCCGTGTAACCCTTCGGCACGGTCACGACGAACTCGACGGCGAAGCGGTCGTTGGTGTCGTTGTAGATCGGGAGCCAGCCGTTGTGGAGTCCGCCCTCCCCGTAGTTCCACGCCTGCGGCGATCTGCCGTGGGCCGCCGGGAAGAAATACATGCCGACCTTGGGCCGGCAGGCGTACGCGATGCGGACGGTGGCGGACTTTCCGGCCGCGACGGGCTCGCCGAGCGCGATGTCGAGCTTCCATTTGGAAGTCTTCGGGTCGATCTGGAACTCGAGCGCGCGGCCGTCGCGCTCGACCTTCTGGATGTCGAGCCGGGCCGCATCGAGCGAGAGCCGCGGGAGGGGGTCGCGCAGCGACTGAAAGGTGATCGTCGCAGTCCCCGTGATCTCCTCCTTCGCCATGTCGAACCTCAGGTCCGCCACGTACTTCTCGATGTGGAAGGACCGCTCCCGGACCGGCCGGTCGGGTCCCTCGGGCAGGCGGTGGCCGGGAAGGACCTGGCCGGAGGCGCGGGCACCGCAGAGGCCGAGAGCGAGCGTCAGGACGCCGAGGATCCGCTTCATGTTTCCTCCGGAAAGAGCGGGGCGATTCTATCGTCGCCGCCGCTTGGATAAGATCCGCGTCGCAAGCCATGCCCGCCTCGCTTCGCCGACGCCTCCTCGCCGCGGCCTGGCTTCTCCTTCCGGCGGCCCTTCCCGCCGCCGAGTACGCGATCGACCCCGATCACTCGAACGTCCAGTTCTCGGTCCCGGTCCTGGGCGTCTCGAAGATCACGGGCAAGTTCATGCGCTACGACGTCAAGATCGGCGCCGGCAAGACGCGCGATCTCTCTCAGGCGAGCGCGACGGCCGTCATCGAGATCGCGAGCGTCGACACGGGCAGCGACAGCTGGGACGCGAAGCTGCGGACGCCCGCCTTCTTCGACGCGCAGAAGTTCCCCGAGATCCGGTTCCAGAGCCGCCGGGTCCGAAAGGCGGGCGGGAAGTGGGAGGCCCTCGGGCCGCTGACGCTGCACGGCGTCACGAAGGACATCACGCTTCCCTTCACGATCCAGGGCCGGTTCGACGGCCCGAAGCCGGACGAGACGATCGGCATCCACGCCACGTTCACGTTCGACCGCCGCGAGTTCGGGATGGCGTGGGAGGGCAATCCGGAGGCCAGGGTCGTCGGCAACAAGGTGACCGTCGACATCGCGCTGGCCGCAAAGCGGGTCGCGGCAACGGCTCCGACGACCAAGAAGAAGCGGCCGTAGCGCTCTAGAAGAGGATCCGCACGCCTCCGCGGTAGACGCGGGGATGCATGTATTCGAATACGTGGTTGAACCCATCGTGCGGCACGAAGATGGGCTCGGCCTGCGCGTCGTAGAAGCCCACGGATCCGTCCCGGTCCAGCGCGGTGTGCCTGTCGAGCAGGTTGAAGCAGGCGAACTGCGGAATGACCGTAAGGCTCGCTCCGACGCGAAAGGCTCGCGCGATCTGCAGGTCGAACTGGTAGACGTTGGAGAGGCGATGGTCCTCGAGCTTTCCCACCTGCAACCCGTAGGCGTTGAGCCTCGAATCGTTCGTCTCGACGCCCACGAAGTACGGGATCGGAAACCCCTGGCGTCCGAAGACATTCACGCCGGCGGAGACCCCGAGGGGGAGCTCGACCGAGCCGCTGACGTTGAATTGCCAGGAGGCGGTGATCACCGGGCCGCTCGAGTTGACGCCCGGAGACTCGTTGTTCGGGTTCACGATCGCGCCCGAACCGATGTGCTGCCGCCAGTCGTTGTAGGCGAAGCTCACCCGCGCCATCCAGCCGTGGGAGTACGCCTTGATGAGCTGGACTTCGACGCCGCTGTAGGTCTCGTGCGCGTCCGGTCGGTTCCGGAGCTCCGTGCCGGAACAGGGATCGGCGCAGGCGATCAATCCGTAGTACGGCACGTCGAAAGCGAGCGTGACGCCGCCGGAGCTCGGGTCGGTTCCCGTGACGCTGCCCGTGGCGTTGCCGAAGTACTGATAGCTCGCGCGCGTCGTGCCGATCAGCGGCGAGAAGGCGAGGTCGTGGATGGTCCGGTACGTGTACGCGAGCGAGCCCGACAGATCGGGCGCGATCTGCCGCTCCACGCCGAGGATGAATTCGTCGGTCGTGGAGGGCCTGAAGCCCTTCGCGAGCCGGTTGATTTGGACCGCGGCGCCCGGGTTTTCCGGATCGACGAACGCGTGATCCACGAGCCCCGACGCCAGGTCGATCTCCTCCTTCTCCACCCGACCGTTTCCATTGGCGTCGTTCCAGAGATACCTGAGGGTCGCGATCTCCGGGAACGCGTTCAACGCGAAGATCGTGTTGCTGTCGAGCGAGTCGACGAACCGGGAATAGGAGGCGCGCAGCAGAGTGCGGCTCTCGTCCAGAGCGTAGGTGGCCCCGACGCGCGGCTGCAGCAGCCGCCAGGTGATGGGATAGCCCGCGTCGCCGCCGTAATGCACGGAGGGGAGCAGCTCCGGGAAGACGGGGTTTGCCTCCACGTCCGAGGCGACGTTCTTCCCCTGCTGGTAGTCGAAACGCACGCCGGCGTTCACCGTGAGGTTGCCGGCTCGGACCGTGTCTTCGAGGAAGGCGTCGTAGAGGTGAAGCAACGACTTGGGATTCTTCGCGCGGGTGACGTCGGCGAGGTGAGTGCCGCCCTCGAACGTGAACTGACCGAGTCCCACGAGCTGATCTCCCGGCCAGCTCTGGGCGGATCCGAATCGGACGTCCCGATATCCGAACCCGAACTTCAGCTCGTGACCTAGGTTGCCGGTGTGAAAGAAGCCCGAGGCGTTGAGACCGGCCTGGCGCTCGTCCTGGGACACGTGCCGAATCACGTTGCTGTGGCGCAGGATCCCTTGCTCGTCGAAATCCGCTTGCTCCTCGACTCCCCCGACCGGCGTATCCGTGGTCGACGCCGGGACGTAGGAGAGGTAGCCGGACAGGGAGAACACGGCCGACACGACCTGCGCGTCCTGGACGCTGTACGACTTCGCCGGACGAACGTTCGCCTGGCTCGCGTCCGCGGCGGAGCTCGGCTCGCCCACTGCCGAAAGCGTCCGGTAGACGTCGTTGTGGGACAAGGTGAGTGTGTTGGACTTGGCGAGCTGCGCGTTCAGCTTGGCGTTCCAGTATCGCAGCGACTCCCGATTCTCGACGGTTTCGGCGGGCCCGATGATTCGCGTCGAGGACAGAAAATCGTTTCTCGCGAACGAACCCCAGAGCCAGACGCGGTCCCTCCACACCGGGGCGCCCGCCTCGGCTCCGTAGTCCCAGCCGCTTCCCCCGGTGTAGAGAGCGCGGGCCGAGCCTCGGAGCTCGTTGGTGCCACGCTTGGTCACGAGGTTGACCGTGACGCCGGGCGACGCCAGGACCAGGTCGGACCCGCCCGTCGCGACCTCGATGCTGTCGAAGGAGTCGAAGTCGAAGAGAAGCGGCGTCCGGCCGCCGACGCTGATCGCCACGCCATCCAGATTGAAGTTGTTCTGATTCGGGGGGCTGCCCTTGCCGGAGAAAGCCGGCCGTCCCGAGGTGGGCCCCACGACCACGTCGGCGAAAATCACTCCCGGAACCTGCCGCAGGAAGGCCCAGGGATCGCGGGTCGACGGGATCGCGTGGAGCTCTTTTTCGTCGAACGTCGCCCCCGTCTGGACCCTGCGGCTGTCCGCGGAGGGCGCGTCGACCGTCAGAGTCTCCGCCACTCCAGCAACCGAGAGCGCGATGGAGAGCACCGCGTTTCCACCGAGAGCCACGCTCACTTCTCGGCGCATCATCTGGAAACCGTTACGCTCGAGCGCGACCGAGTAGTTCCCGGGCGAGAGATCCAGGAAGTGGAAGTCACCCCTCCGGTCGGTCTGGGCCGTCCGTGGCGCGCCCGGGCCGGTCAGCGTCACGGTCACGCCGGGCACGAAGTTTCCGTCCGCGTCCAGAGCCGTTCCGTAGACGTTTCCCGTCGGCGACGGAATCTGGCCCGCCGCGCCGGCCGCCAGAAGACACGTCGCCACGACGATCACCGCGACCGCACGCGCGGATCTCAAGTTGTTCGCTCCGAAGAAAGTGATGCGAGTCTAGTTCACGGGCCTTCAGTGACCCAGGAAGAAGTGCTCCGGCGGCGCCGGCAGGCCCTGATTCCTCAGCATGAATCTCTCGCGGGATCCTTCGAGCCTCGCCGTGTCGGGAGGCTCTCCCGAGCCGTCATCGTCCGCGATGGAGAGCCCTCCCTCGACGGCGATGCCGTCCGAGCTCTGGACGGACGCATGCGTGATCAGGATCGACGCGTGGTTGTCGCCGGCGCCGGCCACGCCTCCGACGATCGTGATCTCGGCGGGCGTGTCCGGCGAGTCGCGGAGGAATCGGCTGTCGAAGAACTCGGCCTTGACGAAATTCCCGACCGCCTCGCCCGCACCCACGATCAGCAGCAGATTTGAGGGTGCCTCCCCGAAGGTGTCGGATTCGGACGTCACGACCAGCCGGTTCCCGACCGTCCGCAGCCCGTCCCGGCCGACGGCGCCGCGGAGCTGAAGGTTCGTCCCGTTGTTCCGGAACACGTTGCCCACGGTGTGGAGCGTCACCGAGCCGCCGTCGGTGCCCTCGTCGCCGGCCGCGGCCCGCAGCGCCGTGCCGTCGTCGTAGAAGAGATTGAAGGCGACCGTCGCCCGGATCTCGGGCCCGTCCGTCGGATCGTCGCTCGCATCGCCCGTGTAGAAATTCTGGATCAGGACGAACCCGTCTCGCACGACGCTGTGCGACAGCGAGAGGACCGAACGGGCCCGCCTCGCGGCGCATTCGGAATTGGCGAATGTGAGGACGCCCTGGAGAACCGCATCCGTGATCGCGATCGACAGGCTCCCGTCCGGATCGACCCGATCGTTCGTCGGCTCGCCGATCGCGACATGGTCCCCTCCGATCAGGGAGAGCGACGAGATCGTGTTGTCGCGGCCGATGTAGATCACGGGATCGGGAAAGAATCGAAACTCTCCGGCACAGTCGGTCCGCTGCTCTCCGTCGAGAACCAGCTGCGAACCGTCGATCAGCGTCTCCGTTCCCGGCACGGCGAACACGTCCGGGTTCGCCGGGTCGATCGGATCCAGAACGCCGTCGCCGTTGGTGTCGACGTGTTGCTCCGAGCCGACGAGCGACACCCCGGGCGGCAGGCGCAGGGAGCCGTTCCGAGGACGTGGCGGGCCCGCCGCGCTGCGGCCCGACAGCACGTAGGTCCCGGGGGCGAGATGAATCGTGACGCCGCAGCCCGCCGGGCTCCCGCAGTTCGCGGAGGCCTCGATCGCGGCGTAGAGCCCCTCCACCGTGTGCACTTCGATTCGACGCTGGCGTCCCCAGGACGCCGGCGGCGACGCGAGCAGCGGAGCCGCCCATGCCATCAGCACCACACCGACTCCGATCGACGCGAACCGACGCAAGCTGCCGAACCGTCTGCGTTTCATGGGTCTCTCCTTTGCTCAGAGGGGATGCTGGTCCGGCGGCCGTCGCGGAGTCCTCGTCGATTCCTCAGAAATGCCTCAAAGCCGAGGGCTAGAATCGGCCCACGGCCATCCGATGACACTCTCAGTCGGGTCGAAGCTCGGCCCCTATGAAGTCCTCGCCCCGCTCGGGGCGGGCGGGATGGGTGAGGTCTACCGCGTGCGCGATCCCCGGCTCGATCGCGTGCTCGCGATCAAGGTCCTGCCGGCCTCGGTCGCCACGGACGCCGACTTCCTGGCCCGCTTCCAGTCCGAGGCCCGCGCCGCCTCGGCGCTGAATCATCCCAACATCGTCACCATCCACGACATCGGCTCATCCAACGGCGTCTCCTACATCCTCATGGAGCTCGTCGACGGGAAGACCGTTCGCGCCCTGCTCGACGGCGGAACGCCTCCGCTCAAGAAGACACTCCAGATCGCCGCCCAGGCGGCCGATGGACTCGCCGCGGCGCATGCGCGCGGGATCGTGCATCGGGACTTGAAGCCCGAGAACCTGATGGTCTCGAAGGACGGAGTCGTCAAGATCCTCGACTTCGGCCTCGCCAAGACGACGCCTCTCTACGCCCGGGAGGGCGAGGAGACGGGCTCGTACGAAGCGGTCGCGACTCAGCCCGGCCGGGTGCTCGGCACCGTCGGATACATGTCTCCCGAGCAGGCCTCGGGGCGATCGCTGGACTTGCACTCCGACCAGTTCTCCTTCGGCACGATCCTCTACGAGATGATCACCGGCCGGCGCGCCTGGAAGAGGAACACGGCGGCCGAGACCCTGACGGCGATCATCCGGGAGGATCCGCCGCCGATCGCGGTCGCGGCGCCGAGCACGCCCTCCGCGTTGCGCTGGATCGTCGAACGCTGTCTGGCGAAGGATCCGGAGGAACGCTACGCCTCGACACGCGATCTCGCCCGGGACCTCGCGACGGTGCGGGATCGCCTGAGCGAGATCGGCGGGGCCGGTGTCCGGCCGGAGAGCGGAAGAAGCCCCGGCCGCCGTCTCTTGCGCGCGCTTCTCGTCGGCGCGATGGGCCTCGCCGCGCTGGGAGCCGGTCTGCTGCTCGCGCCTCGGCTCAGCGGGAAGGCGCAAGCGCCGACCCAGCCGAACTGGACCCAGGTGGGTTTCCGCCGCGGCGTCGTGTGGTCCGGGCGCTTCGCCCCCGACGGCCAGACGATCGTCTACAGCGCCGCATGGGACGGCGGCCCGGTCCGCCTCTTCTCGACGCGGCCGGGATCGACGGACACGCGCACTCTCGATCTCCCCCCGGGGAAGCTTCTGGCGATCTCTTCGAAGAGCGAGCTCGCGTTCGTGCGCAACCCTCGCCTACTCACCATGCTCTCTCAGCCGGGCATCCTCGTGAGGGCCGGACTGGAAGGAGGAGTCGGCCGGGACCTGCTCGAGAACACTCAAGCGGCGGACTGGTCTCCCGACGGAACGCAGCTCGCCGTCGTGCGGAACGTCGATGGGAAGGTCCGACTGGAGTACCCGCTGGGCAAGAGGCTCTACGAGACGGATCGGCCGATCAACGACGTCCGAATCTCCCGGGACGGAGCCTGGATCGCCTTCTTCGAGCGGACGAATTCCGGGGTGGCCGTGTCGGCCGTCCGGGTTTCCGACGGCTCCCGCCGAGTGCTGTCGGAGGGCTGGTTTACCGGTGCGGGGCTCGCCTGGTCCCCGGACGGCAGAGAGATCTGGTTCACGCCTCAGAAGCAGGTCCGGGACAGCAGCCCGCCCCTCCTGGCCGTCAGCATCTCGGGTAAGCAGAGGGAGATCGTTCGCGGTCCGGGGCAATTGCGTCTCTACGACATCGCCCCGGACGGGCGCCTGCTGCTCGCCCGGTGGGACGTCCAGGTCGGAGTCCGCGGCTCCGCACCGTCCGCGGACCATGAGCGCGAGCTCTCCGCCACCGACGACAGCATGCTCTCCGATCTGTCGAGCGACGGCCGCACGGTCCTCCTCTACGACCGCAAGGAACTCTTCCTCCGATCGACGGACGGCTCGCCTCCGTTGCGCCTGGGCGAAGGTTACGAGGCCGCGCGCCTGTCGCCGGACGGGAAGTGGGTTCTCGCCGTCCTCTCGGGGGACGCCCGATATCCCGTTCTCGTCCCGGTGGGGGCCGGAGAGGTCCGGCAGATCGGGACCGACCTCCAGTGCAACGGCGTGGAGTGGTTCCCGGACGGAAAGCGGATCCTCTGCAAGAGTCCCAATCCGAACGGTCCGTATCGCCTGAGCGTCATCGACGTCGCTTCCGGAACTCCGACGGAGGTTCCGATCGCACGGGATGCGGCGGCGGACTTCGATGACGGACCGCTCCTCGGCGACTCGGTGTCGCTCTCACCGGACGGCGTCTACCTGGCCGGCGTCGGACGCGGCGGGGACATCCTGATCCTGCCGATGGCGGGTGGCGCGCCTCGGCGAATCGCCGGCACGCTCACGGGTCTGGACGCGGGCTCGGTTCCCGTCGGCTGGACCTCCGACGACCGGAATCTTTTCGTCCACAGCGTTGGCGACGTGCCGGGCAAGACTCAGAGGCTCGAACTCGCCACGGGCCGGCTTCAACCCTGGAGGGACCTCACGCTCGAGGATCCGGCCGGTCTGACCCGCATCAACCCCGTGAGAGTCGCGCCGGACGGCCGTTCATGGGCCTACACCTACGGCCGCGTGCTCTCCAACCTCTACGTCGTCGAGGGGCTGAAGTAGCCCGTCGTCACACCGAAGCGAATCGCTGTGCAGACTGTCAGAAGGGCCAATCCGCGACCTCGCAGCCGAAGATGTCGTAGTTGGGCAACTGGTCCTCCACGACGACGGTGATCCCGATCCCTTCGGCGCAAGCGATGTCCGCATGGGCCTTCAACGTCACGGAGAAGCTCGCCGTCTGACCTGCCGCAAGCCGAAGCGGGACGAAGCCGTCGTTCAAGACCGCGACGGTCCCGTACCAGCTGTAGGTTTCAATGCGCGTCAGCTGCACCGAGTGCGGGCCCCAGTTCCTGACGACCATGTCCGCGCGAGCCGCATGCTCGAAACCGGCCGGCGGGGCCGTCCGAGACAGGGTCCCGTCGAGGAACAATGTCGATGCCGCGGGACCCGGCGTCGGAGTACGCGTTCCCGTCGAAGGCCTCGGTGTGTCTGTTTGCGTCGGCGTCGGACTGGCTGTTCGTATCGAAACCGTCGGGGTGGGCGTTCGCGCCGGTGTCGGAGTGAGCGTTCGAGCCGGCGGAGTCGGGGTGGGTGTTTGCGTCGGCGGCGAGGGCTGCGTCGGGAGGGTCTTGTCGCTGCAACGGCACAGCAGAAGCACGGTCGCGAAGAGGATTCCCGCGGCTCGAAACCGGGCGGGCGGCAAGGGAGTCATGGCTCGTCCTTTCTCGGTGATCGGTGTCATCGCCGCGATGCTGGCTCGAGATGGGCGCGCGTGTCCTTGTAGAATTCTCAGAGATTCCTCATATGCGACTCGACCTCGGATCCCTCACGCTGGATTCCGATCGCCACCTGCTCCTCCGCGGTGACGATCCCGTCCACCTCTCCACGAAGGCGTTTCAACTGCTCTCGTTGCTCGTCGAGAACCGTCCCCGTGCGATGTCGAAGGACGAGCTGCAGCGCGCGCTCTGGCCCGACACTTTCGTGTCCGATACGAGCCTGACCACCCTCGTCAACGAGATCCGCACGCAGCTCGACGACTCCGCCCGTGAGCATCGGTTGATTCGAACCGTGCACGGTTTCGGCTATGCGTTCGAGGGCGCCGCACGGCCGGCGCCGCCGTCGGGCTGCCGTCTGGTCTGGGGCGAGCGGGATCTGCCGCTCGAGGAGGGGGAGAACATCCTCGGCCGGGACTCCGCGGCCCGCTGCTCCATACCGGACGCGTCCTTGTCGCGGCGGCACGCCCGCATCACGGTTCGTGCCGGCACCGCCACGCTCGAGGACCTCGAGAGCAAGAACGGGACGTTCGTCGGAGAGACGCGGGTGGCGAAGCCGACCGTGCTCGAAGACGGCGACCAGGTCCGGCTGGGCCTCGTCCACATGGTCTTCCGGGCGGCGCCCGGGACCCTCTCGACGACGAAGACGGTTCGCTAGCCCGCCGACGTCAGCGGATCGTCAGGACCGCGCCGGCCGAGTACGCGTTGAACTCGGGCGCGTACATCGACTGGACCGTCGCCGGGCCGACGCGGTAGGTCCCGGCCATGTTCGCGCGGACGCGGTACTTGAAGGTGTACTCCCCCGCCGGCAGCTGCTCGAAGAAGAAGTTCGAGCCGGAGTCGCGGGTCTCCTCGTACCACACGATCCCGAGATCCCACTTGTAGCGGGACAGCACGCTCTCCGGCTCCGTACCCGCCGCGCGCGGGTCGCGCAGGTGGACGTACTCCGCGGCGTGCTTCGTCCGGAGAGAGATCTGGACCTCGATCTGGTCGCCGACCGCGATCGGCGCCCCTTCGGCGAGCGGCTTCACCACGAACCCGCCGGGCCCGGCCTCGCGGCGGAAGTACTTCCTCGAGACCGCGAAGAAGTCCCCGCGATCCTCCTCGGGCAGCCTCTCCGTCGAGAAGTGCCAGGTCGCCGACGCGAAGGCCAGCCCCTTGCCGCCCTTGTCGACGAAGATCGCGGAGTCGCGCCTCGGGTCGAGTCTCTCGCCGGGGACCACGACCTGATTGTTGCGACCCGTGTAGCGGTCGGGCTCGAAGACGAAAGTCGTGCGCTGGCCGCCGACCGCGACGGTGGCCTCCTCGCGCGCGGAGAGGGCGCCCTCCGCCCGCAGGTACCAGACCAGCGAATAGATCACCTCCGCGGTCGCGCGGGTCGACTTCCACTGGTTGAGCTTCTTGTTGAGGAACAGCCACTGGACCAGCCCATGGCGCCGTGCGTCGGCGGGCGCGAGCTCGAGGAGCGTCCGCAGCGCGAAGGCCTGCGTCTCGATCGTGTCGTTGTACCAGAGCCACGCGCGGTCCTCCGGAGCCCAGTACGTGCCCAGGTCCGGGTCCGTCTTCGACGAATCCATGACGCTGTCCCACACGAGGCCCGCGTCCCCGGCGCGGCCGGCGCGCTTGAGCGACAGCGCGAGGTAGCCCTTCAGGAGCGGCGAGTGTTCCTTCCAGTGCCGGAAACAGAAGTCGAGAATGGCCCTGCGCTCCTCGGGCTTCAGCGCGTCGTTCATCCAGGAGGGGTCCGGGTAGCACGAGGCGACGTAGTTCAGGAACGTCAGGAACTCCCAGCAGCAGTTCTCCTTGCGCATCTTCGCGGCGTACTCCTCGCGGAAGTGGCCCGCGAGGTACTGCCAGCCGCGTTGCACCATGTCCTTCGGGACGTCGACGCCGAACTCGGACGCCTTGGCCAGGCCGTAGAGGATGTAGAGGGTCATGTAGGGCGACGGCGGCCCGCCCGGCCACCACGGGAAGGCGCCGAGCGACGTCTGCGACTTCCGGAGACGCGCGAGCGCCGACTCCTGCTCGGCCTTCGCGACCCGCGGGTCGAGAACGTTGAGGAAGCCGGCCGCGTCCCCGCCGCCCTTCGCGAGCTGGAGCCACGGGGTCTCCTCCAGCGCCAGCTTGCGGTTCGGATCGGCCGCCGCCCACGTCTCGAGCGGCGTGTCCCGCTTCGAGAGCTCCTGCGCCATGCGCGCGACCGCGGGGTACTTCGCGTAGAGGCTCGAGACGATGCCGGTCGAGACGAAGCGGTTGAGCGTCTGCTCGGTGCACTCGTACGGGTAGTTCACGAGGTACGGCAGCGCGTTCAGCACGGAGTAGAAGAGCTGGGCATCGACGGTCACGACGAGCTGCTCGTCGATCCGGGTGGGATCGTCGGAGCGCGCCATGTCCGAGAAGGTCAGCGTCTTGCGGTCGCCCTCGCGGAGCGCCGTGAAGCGCGACTGCGCGAGCTGCATCCGTCCCGGCAGGACCGGCACCGGCCGCAGCTCCCCGTCCGAGAAGGCGCCCGAGACGGCCGACGCGCGGATCGCGTAGGAGCCCACGCGCTTCGGCGCGGAGAGCGAGAAGGCGACGTCGGCGCCGGCGCCCGGAGCGACCGTGAACCGGCGCCTCGCCTGCTCCGGCGCGAGCCCGAATTGCGCGAGGGCGCTGGCGTTGGTCTCCGTGTCGATCACGTCGAGCGTCACCTCGCCCGACATCGGCTGCGTCGAGGCGTTGTTGACGACGACCTTGAGCAGCGCCGCGTCGCCCTCGCGGAGGAAGCGCGGCACGTAGGGCCGCACCATCAGGTCCTTGACGCTCTGCGTCTCGCGGTGGACCGTGCCCGCCTCGAGGTCCCGGGTCACGGCGTGGACCCACACGTTCCAGGACGTCACCGAGTCGGGGACCTCGAACTCGATCACGGCCGAGCCGTCGCTGCCGGTCAGGAGCTGCGGCCGCCAGAAGGCGGTCTCGGAGAAGTTGCTGCGCAGCGTCGTGGGCGACTCCGCGCCTTGCGCGCCGGCCCGCTGCGGCGCCTTGTCCTCCTCCTTCGCCGCCTGGAGGTTCGCCAATCCGCCCGCCTGGCCCACGTCTTCGCGCGCGTTGGCCGGCGCGGACGCGGGAGCGGGAGCCACCGCGTCGGC
>Ga0268264_10003866_pt1 | contig 12851 bp, 14 predicted proteins | sample KBSSwiS32_FD_190357 | JGI IMG/M metagenome (GOLD analysis project Ga0268264, IMG submission 190357) | Switchgrass rhizosphere microbial communities from Kellogg Biological Station, Michigan, USA - KBS Switchgrass S3-2 (SPAdes) (version 2) | ecosystem: Host-associated > Plants > Roots >...
AGCATTCACCGCCCCAGATGTCGTTGACCAGCACGTCGACATGGCCATAGTCGGCACGAAGCCGGTCGGCCAGGCTGCGTACCTGTACCGGATCGAGATGGTCGATCGCCACGGCGACGCCCACACCGCCGAGTTGGGTGACCAGCTCGCTCGTCTCCTCGATCGTCTCGGCCCGTTGGTAATCGGACCGGAGCCGGCCGCTGGTGCTACTACGACCGGTACACACCACCGTGGCGCCGGCTTCGCCGAGGGCCGCGGCGATGCCACGGCCGGCCCCACGGGTAGCCCCCGCCACGACGGCGACGCGGCCGCGAAGCGCATCAGGATCCGGAGACCAAGCCATGGCGAGAGTTTGTCAGCCCGGAGGCCGTTGCGAGCCACCGCTCTGTCTTGCAGCCACGGCCACCGCCACCAGCCGAGCGATGAGTTCGTACGGCACCGGCTCCTGCAGCGGAAAGCGAAGCGTTGATTTCGTCGACCGGTACGGCGCCACGGCCTCCTCGAGGGCTTCGTCGACGTCGGGTACCGGGTACAGCCCGATGTGATGCTTCCAACCTCCGAAATGCACCAGCGCCTTTCCGTTGAGCCGAAACGTCGGGATCTGATAGCTGATGGTCTCCTGCGCGCTCGGTGCGGCCTGACGGATCGACTGCCGCACGGCTTGGAGGATGGCTTGGACGTCGGGAGGAAACGAGGCGATGTACGCGTCGATGGTCTCAAACCGGCCGGCCATAGTTCCCCATTTCAGTTCGCCATTTCGACTCGGATCGGGTTCGAAGGCACCGCGGTAGTTTGATCCCATGGCACAACGACCAACCGGCCACCAGGTTCCCACCGGCGACGAAGGCGGGGCGCCGGCCAGCGGCCCCGGTGGACCGCCCCCGCCGGAACCGTCGCACGCCGAGCGGTGCCGCACCCTGGTGTCGTCGGCCACCCGGGGGGCATTGTCCACGCTCGCCGTCGAGCCCGAGGGGTACCCCTACGGTTCGGTAGCCAGCTACGGCCTCGACGATCGGGGCAACCCGCTGTTCTTCGTAAGCCTCATGGCCGAGCACACCCAAAACGCCATTCGCGATCCTCGGGCCAGCCTGCTGGTCACCGAGCCGGTGCCCGATGGCGCCGATCCGCTCGCCAGCGGCCGGGCCACCCTGATGGGCCGCTTGACGCCCGTGGCGGAACAGGATCGAGCCGACGTGCGCCAGCGCTACCTCGAAGCCAACCCCACGTCGGCGTACTACATCGACTTCGGCGACTTCACCTTTTACCGCCTCGAGGTGGAGAGCATCCGTTACGTCGGTGGCTATGGCCGCATGAGTTGGGTCGACGCGGCGCGCTACGCCGACGCCGAGCCCGACCCGTTGGCCGGGCCCACCGCGGCGGGCATCATCGAGCACATGAATGCCGATCACGCCGACGCCCAGGTGCTGTACTGCCGTCACTTGCTCGGACGGCCCGACACCACGGCGGCCACCATGTCCGCCGTCGACCGGTATGGCTTCGAGATGATCGCGGTGAGTCCGGCGGGGCGCGCCGCGGTCCGTCTGGGATTCCCGGAGGAATGCCGCACCGGCGAGCAGGTCCGCCAGGCCATGGTGGCGTTGGTGGCCAAGGCCCGGGCCGCCGAGCGCTAGGCGCCGTCGGCCGCGGCTTTCAACGCCGCCACATCGAGCTTCCGCATGCCGAGCATGGCGCGCATGGCACGCTCGGACCGGTTCGGATCGGGGTCGTTGAGCACCTCGACCATCTCCACCGGGCACACCTGCCAGGACAGACCAAACCGATCTTTCAGCCAGCCGCACGGCCCCTCCTCTCCGCCTTCGGAGAGCTTGGCCCAGTAGTAGTCCACCTCGTCCTGGTCGGCGCAGTTGATGAGCAACGAGATCGCCTCGTCGAATGTGAACTCCGGTCCGCCATTGATGGCGGTGTATTCCTGGCCGTCGAGCACGAAGTCGACGGTCAGCACCATGCCGGGTTCTCGAGGACCGGCCTCCCCGTAGTGGGTCACGTTGGTGATCTTGGAATTGGGAAATACCGAGACATAGAACTCGGCCGCTTCCTCGCTTTGCGTGTCGAACCAGAGATTGGGGGTAATCCGGGGCATCGTTTTTCCTCACGGGGGACGGCGGCTGAGAACCGGGCTACGGATAGCCAGTATGACGAGCCGCGAGGCCGAGACTCATCGACCGGACCGCTCGGTTCCGGCGTCCTCCAGAAAGAGCTAGCGTCCTCTCGCTGCCGGCAGGACCGCACCTCGGTGCCTGGATGGCCGCTCGTCCTGAGGGAGACCAATGCCCAAGTACCTGCTTGAGGTGAGTTACACGCTCGATGGAGTGAAGGGCCTGAAAGCCGAGGGAGGTTCGGCTCGAGTCAAAGCGGCCACCGCGCTCGTGGAGAGCGTCGGCGGCAAAGTTGAATCGTTCTATTTCGCCTTCGGTGGCAACGACGTGTACGTAGTCGTGGAGATGCCCGACAACGTTGCTGCCGCCGCGGCGGCGCTGGCCGTTAGCGCGGGGGGCGGGGCCACCGCCCGCACGGTGGTGCTGCTCACGGCCGAGGACATCGACGCCGCGGTCAAGCAGAAGAGTTTGTACCGACCGCCGGGAACCTGACCCCCGGTAGGAGCCTGCGCCCGGGGCCAGCGGCCCGGGCGATGGTTCAGCGCGCACAATTTAGGTAGTGCTGATCAGGTAGTGCTGACCGCCCACGCCAAGCGCGGCATGTCTTTCCACAGCCGTTCCAAGTCGTAGAACCGCCGCGTGTCTTCCGCGAACACGTGAACCACCAGATCGCCGTAGTCGATCAAGACCCACGTGAGGTCGCTCAGACCTTCGACGCGCATAGGCGACGGGCCACCGATGTTCCTCACCGCTTCTTCTATCGAATCGGCGATGGTGCGAACGAGGCGCGAGTTCGGGGCCGAGGTGATCACGAAGTACTCGGTGATGGCCAGCACGGAACCCACCTCGATCACTACGGGGTCGACACCATTCTTGCTATCGGCCGCTCGAGCGGCCACGCGGGCCCACTCGGCCACCGTCTCGGCGGCAACCTCGGGCCGCGATCCTCTGGCGACCACTAGTTGCTGCGCTTCCGGGTCGTGGCGGTCCGCTTGGTGGTGCTGGAAGACTTTTTCACGCTGGTGCTCGATTGGGTCGTAGGGGTGGTGGTGGTCGTCGTCGTAGATGCCGCGGCCTTAAGTTCCTCATTCTTGACCGAATCGGCGAAGTTCTGACCGAGGTTCACGACCACGTCGACGCCATCGATTCCTCGATCGGCCTTCTTCACGTCGCCCGGCCCCAGAAACTGGATCATGAACTCGGCCGTATCTCGGTCGGAGTCGTCGGAATACAGGTACTCGGTGACGGCGGGGATCGGACCGGGAGTTTCGATGGCGCTCACCAGTACGCCCTTGGCGAAGTCCGACGTGGCGGCCTGGGTGGCATGGATGAGGTAGTTGTAGTCCTGCCCCAGGTGGCTCACCACCCGCAACCGCGGCCCGGTCCCGAGATCGTTCACCCGCCCCGGCATCGCCTCCGCCACGATGAGCCGCAACTTTGCGTCGTCCAGCTTGAGCGAACCGTCTTTCGCAAGCTTGCACACCGATTCGGGATCGCACAGGTTCGGATAGCTGTGGACTCCGCCGCGAATCCACTGGAGGAACTGCGAGGTCATCTTGGCATCCGCGGTCGGCACCGCGGTGCTGGGGGTCGTGGTCGGCGGCGGCGGGGTCGGGGCGGGGTCGTCCGCGCCCGGGTCGCCGGCCGGGTCCTTGTCACCGAGCAACGCTCGGAAGATCTCCAGGCGACGGTTCTGTATCTCGGCCGCCGTCTCGGCCGGAGGCCGGAAGGTCAGCAGGCGGGACAGGAAACTGGCGTCGAGGACCTGCGAGCCCGAGGGCAAGAAGGTGTGATCCGGATTGGCCGGGTCGGGAATCGACTTGGTAAATCTCACCCGGGCTGGCGCAAAGGGCGACAAGACCCCGGTGAGGTCCGCGTGGGTCATCACCGCGACCGAGCCATCGTCGATGGTCACCCTCATCAACCCCTCTACCGCCTCCTGCACCCCGGCCTTGCCGTCGGCCTTGTAGACGTCGGCCAAACGACCGAGGCGACCGGTTCCGGCCATGGGCACCTGCACGTCCACCGGCACATCGATGAGCCAGCCCCCGCTCTTGGGTGCTTCGACCATCACCGTGATGCCCGTGACCGACTTCGCGGCATCATCGCCGGTCTGGATGACCAGGAGGGCCGGGGTGTCCGGGAACTGATCCTTCACGGCCGTCGCGTCGACCGCGCCCGCTCGGCCCTTGGAGTCGCGCAGGGTCATCGCGCCTACCACTCCGAGACCACCGGTGACGGCCAAATCGACCACAGCCACGAACAAACCGGTGGCGGTGAGCCGTTTCGGGTTATTCAGCACGTGGCAAATCCGTACAGATCAAGCTGTCGAATGCGGTCGAGCACCGAGGCCGGCACCAAGAACTCCAGCGGTCGTCCATCCACCGCCCTGGCCCTCAGGTCACTGCTCGACACACCGATGGCGGGCACTCGCACGGTGTTCCATCGCCACCCTGAGAGCACCGGAGCCGGCACCTCACCCGGCCGATCGACCACGACCACCGAGGTGCTCTGGCGAAGCTCCTCGACGCGGTCCCACGTGGGGAGGCCCCGAGCCGCGTCGCTGCCCAGAATCAGATGGAGGTCCGCGCCCGGCCACTGCGCGGCGAGCTGACGGATGGTGTCGGCGGTGTACGACTCGCCGCCGCGATCGATCTCGACCCGGCTTGCCTCGAGACCGGGGGTGCCGCTCACCGCATCGGCCACCATCGCGAAGCGGATCTCGGGATCGGTGATCGGTCGGCTCTCCACCTTCTGCCAGGGGACGTTGGCCACGACGAAGAGGACCACATCGAGGGCGAGGGCATGGCGCACGTTCACGGCGGCCACGAGATGACCCAGGTGGGGAGGGTCAAAAGTCCCGCCGAAGACCCCTACTCGTGGCTGACGGGCGGTGGACACGACGAGCGAGTCTAGGAGGGGATACCACCTGGGTACATGACGCCCCTGTGGCCGCTGACACACCAGAGAGGGGAATGCCAACCGTGCAATCCCGGTTGACCCCGCCGACATGACTGACGCAGTTGGACTCTATCTCAACGACATTGGTGCCGAACCGCTCCTGAACGCGGCTGAAGAGCGCCAGTTGTCCCAGCTCATCGAGGCCGGACGAGAAGCCGAGCGGACGCTCGAAGCCGGCTCCAACAAAGACACTCGCCACCTCCGCTCTGCGGTCCGCCAGGGTGTTCAGGCTAAGGACCGTTTCATTCGCGCCAACCTCCGGTTGGTGGTTTCCATCGCCCGCAAGTACCCGCTCCCGCAGGGGATGGACCTTTTGGACCTCATTCAAGAGGGCAACCTGGGTCTAGAGCACGCGGTCGACAAGTTCGACTGGCGCAAGGGATTCAAGTTTTCTACCTACGCCACGTTCTGGATTCGCCAGGCCATTGGCCGGGCCCTCGACACCAAGGGTTCGCTGGTCAAGCTTCCCGGCGATCGTGCCGCCACCCTTCGGGCCCAATTGAGGGCGACCTCGGGAGATGCGGAGCAGCTCGACGCCGAATCGGCCCGACTTCACCGACTCTCCACCCCGATCTCGCTGGATCGTCGGATTGGCGACGACGGCGACTCCTCGCTCGGCGACGTGGTGGCTTCCGACATCGCCACCCCTGAGCAAACGGTGATGGAGAACGTGAGTTCCGAACTGCTGAACGATCTTCTCGGCACGCTCGATCAGCGAGCCCGCTACGCCGTGGAGGCCCGATTCGGGATGCTCGACGGCACCAAGCACAGCTTCCGAGAGGTGGGCGAGGAGCTCGGCGTTACCGCCGAAGCGGCTCGTCGCCTGGTGAAGCGAGCGGTCGAAGGCCTTCGGGGCGACGCCGCCAGAATTCTCGCCGCCTAACCCCCCGAGGCAGCGAGTCACAGCCGCCACGATGCTGCTCAATCCCCCTGAGCCGCTCGTGGCGGCTGGTCTTTTTATGACCCTTCGCAATCGTTGATGAGGACCGGATTGCTAATGACATTGCGCATCCTGCCCGGCACCGAGCACGCTTAAGCCGTGGCAACACCGTGGACACCGTCGTCGTGGCAATCGTTTCCGGCTCAACAGCAGCCCGAATGGCCTGACCCCGGCCATCTCGACCGAGCCCTGAAGCAGCTCGGCACCTATCCCCCGCTGGTGTTCGCCGGCGAGGCCCGCACCCTCACCACCGCTCTCGGCCACGTGTCCGAAGGCAAGGCGTTTCTGCTGCAGGCCGGCGATTGCGCCGAGAGCTTCGACGATTTCTCTGCGGTGTCGATCCGGGAGAAGTTGAAGGTGATCCTCCAGATGGCGGTGATCCTCACCTATTCCTCGGGTGTGCCCATCGTGAAGGTGGGTCGCATCGCCGGGCAGTTCGCCAAGCCCCGCTCGTCGCCCACCGAGATGGTGGCGGGCCGCGAGCTGCCGTCGTTTCGTGGTCACATCGTCAACGACATCGCCCCCACCGAAGCCGCCCGCGTCCCCGACCCCGATCGGCTGGTGCAGGCGTATCACCAGTCGGCGGCCACCCTGAACCTGCTCCGGGCCTTCACCAAGGGCGGTTTTGCCGACATCAGCCGGCTTCATTCGTGGACCCAGGAGTTCGTAGCCTCCTCCAACGAGGGCCAGCGCTACGAGGCCATCGCATCGGAGATCGATCGGGCCCTGCGGTTCATGGCGGCCTGCGGTATCGATCTGGAGGGCGCAGCCAACCTGCACGAGGTCGACTTCTTCACCTCGCACGAGGCGCTCTTGCTCGGCTACGAGGAGGCGCTCACTCGGCAAGACTCCCTCACGAACGACTGGTACGACTGCTCGGCTCACATGTTGTGGATCGGCGAGCGCACCCGGGATCTCGACAGCGCGCATCTTGAGTTCTTGCGCGGCGTAGGCAATCCGGTGGGGGTCAAGATCGGCCCCAGCTCGAGTACCGACTACGTGCTCGAGCTGTGCGAACTGCTCAACCCCAATCGTCAGCCGGGTCGGCTCACCCTCATCACTCGAATGGGCGCAGACAACATCGAAGACGGATTGCGTCCCCTGTTGCGCGCGGTGAAGGCGTCGGATCATCCGGTCGTGTGGACCTGCGACCCGATGCATGCCAACACCTTCACGTCGCAATCCGGGCGCAAGACGCGCGACTTCGAGCGAATCCTCAACGAGATCGGCGGCTTCTTTCGGGCTCACGAGGCCGAAGGCACGTGGCCGGGTGGAGTACACGTGGAGCTCACCGGCGACGATGTCACCGAGTGCCTGGGCGGGGCCGAGGAGATCTTGGATCAAGACCTCGACTCTCGGTACGAAACGATGTGCGACCCGCGCCTGAACGCTCGGCAGTCGATCGACCTGGCCTTCCGGGTGGCCGAGCTGCTGCGCCGCTAGAGCGGTGTCGGCCCTCGAGCTCATCGACCGCTGGCCGGTGGACCACGCGGCGGCCGTGGTGATCACGGCGGAAGGAATCGTCGAGACCCGGGGCGACATCCACCGGCCATATCCGTTGGCCTCGGTTACGAAACTGCTCACGACCTACGCCACGTTGGTGGCGTTGGAGGAAGGAGCGGTCACGCTGGATGAGCCCGCTGGCCCCGCCACCGTGCGGCATCTGCTGGCCCACGCCAGTGGGATCGCGTTCGAGGAGCGTCGCACGCTCGCCCCGCCGGGTCGTCGCCGCATCTATTCGAACGTCGGATTCGACGTGCTCGGCGAGCACCTCGGTGCCGCCACCGGACTCGACCCGGCGGTCTACATCGCCCAGGCGGTGTTCCAACCACTGGCGATGACCGCCACCGTCGGCGGCTCGCTCGCCAAGGCGGCCATCGGGTGCGCGGTCGACATGGCGAAGTTTGCCGCCGAACTAATGCAGCCCACGCTGCTCGACCGATCGACCTTGACGACAGCTACGACTGTGCAGTTCCCGGGGATCGACGGCGTGCTCCCCGGGTTCGGTCGGCAGTCCCCTAACGACTGGGGACTGGGGTTTGAGCTCCGGTCTCGCAAGAGCCCTCATTGGACGGGCTCGCGCAACTCACCGTCCACATTCGGACATTTCGGCCGCAGCGGAACATTCGTGTGGGTGGATCCCACCGGCCCGCTGGCGTTGGTCTGCCTCACCGATCGAGCATTCGACGACTGGGCGAAGGCGGCGTGGCCGACGCTCTCCGACGCCGTGCTCGATCGGTGGCGGCAATGACTGTCGTGAGTGACTAGTCGTTGTTCTTGGAGTGGACCTTGTCCTTCAGGTCGTCGATTTTGTCTCCGATCTTGTCGGCCGCGTTGTCCACCTTTTCCTTGAGCTTGCCGGCCTGCTCGTCGGTCTTGCCTTCGCGCTTGAGCTGATCGTTGTCAGTGAGATCGCCGGCGGCCTGTTTCACGCGACCTTTGGCCTGATCGAGGTCCTTGTCCATGGGGACTCCTAAGGGTTGAGGCACCGAAGTACCGCTCCTTTGCTGCTTCCCCAAATCCGCTAGCGGCGAACCACCAACGAATGAGCGACCTTGTCGTGCAGGGCCTGATTCCTCGAGTCCCAGAGCGGCCACAGAGCGTCCACCAGCTGGTAGATCCGGGCCTCGGGGAAGAACGTGAGCAACGACACCACACCAGACCACGCCATATACCGCAGAACGGCTCGACCCCGACTGAGGCGGCCACCGTCGACGGTGACCACACGAATACCCAACGCCATCTTTCCCACCGTCTGACCCGACTCACTGGAGTGCATGAGTCCGTAATAGACGATCCCAATGGCCACACTGATGAGTTGCACGACGAAGCTTCGGCCGTTGTTGACATCCACGCTGATCGTTGATTCGTCGGTGCTCACCTTCGGTTGCACGATCACCAGAAACAGGATGACCGTGGGTATTCCGAGGATGAAGCCGTCGATCAGCGCGGCGGCCACCCGTGACCACCAGCCGGCCAGCTGCATTCCGTTCGGTCCCGTCGCGGGCCCCATCTGGCGGTAGCTGCTGGGCGGCGCCGGATAGTAAACGGGAGGAGGCGGCGGCGGTGGAGGTGGCGGAGTGCCACCGGCACTGAAGGCTGACGGCGCCATCGCCACCACATAGCCGCCGGCGGCGGTACGGCGCAGGCCCAGCGAGGTCTCGTGGACGTGCAAGGGAGTCCACGACGCCGACCCCTGCGGCAAGATCGAGGCCATCGGCCCCAGCACTCCTTGGGTGGCCAGAGACCGGATGACTTCGTCGCTCACCGGGCCGAAGGTTTGGCTCCCAATCGCGTAGTGCCACATCGCCATATGGGGCCAGCATTGCACGGCCCCGATGAGATCGGATCGATCGCTGCGTCGAACCCTTGTCAGCGGCACTACCAGGGGCCGCTACGTTGGATCGAAGTTTCCGCCTCCCCAGGAGAACGCCCCCATGCTTGAGCGCCTCGCCCGCTTCTGTTTTCGTCGTCGCCGGTGGGTCGCGGCCGGCTGGGTTTTCGGCCTGATCGGCATCCAGATCTGGTCGGGGGTGGCCGGATCGGCCTTTGCGCAGAACTTTCAGCTCCCCAACGTGGAGTCCAAGCAGGTGCTCGACGCCCTCAAGCGCGCTGATCCGAACCGAGCCGGTCTGGCCGGCCGGATCGTGTTCCGCACCGACGGCAATGTGAACGACCCCGCGGTGCGCGAGCCCATGACGAGCATCTTCGACCAGGTGAAAGCGCTCGGGCCCAATGTCGATGTGATCAGTCCGTACACGCCCCAGGGGGCGGCGCAGATCTCACCCGACGGACACGTGGCCTATGCCTCACTCGATTTCCGCGACATCGGACAGGACCAACTCAAGAAGTTGGCCGACCAGATCGAAGCAATCGGCAAAACCGCGCCCGACAACGTCGACGTTTACTTCGGCGGCGAGATGTTCAGAAAGTTTGAGCTGCCGCCGTCGGAGTTGCTCGGCGTCGCGGCCGCCATCGTGATCTTGTTGGTGGCGTTCGGATCGGTGATCGCCATGGGCCTGCCCGTAGGCATCGCGCTCGTCGGCCTCGGCGTGGGCTTCGGCATCGTCACATTGTGGTCGCACGTCATGGACATGCCCGACATCTCGGCCCAGGTGATGGCCATGATCGGGCTCGGCGTCGGTATCGACTACGCGCTCTTCATCGTCACGCGCTACCGCGAGGCGTACCGCGCCGGTTCGGCCCCGGAGGAAGCAGTGGCCGAGGCTCTCGACACCGCGGGTCGGGCCACCTTGTTCGCCGGTATCACGGTGGTGGCCTCCCTCATGGGCATGTTCCTGATGGGCTTCAGCTTCGTTCGCGGGCTGGCGGTGGGAGGCACCATCGGTGTGCTGGTGATGATGGCCGCCACCGTCACGTTGCTCCCGGCTCTCCTGGGATTTGTGGGCGACAACATCGACAAGTGGAGGGTAGGCCGGCGCAAACAGCAGACCTCGCTCCGTGAATCGTTCTGGTACCGCTGGAGTCGCATGGTGCAGCACCGACCGGGCCGCGCCTTCTTCGCGGCGCTGGCCGTGCTGTTGATCCTGGCCATCCCCATGCTGTCGCTGCGGATGGGCAGTAACGACGAGAGCACCGATCCGGCCAGCAGCACGGCTCGCCAGGCCTACGAGACGTTGGCCAGCGGGTTCGGGCCGGGCTTCAACGGGCCGTTCATCCTTACGGCCGACGTGCCGGGCACTGCGGATCCGGCCACGCTGGCCAAGATCACCGACGCACTCAAGAACACACCGCAGGTCGCACAGGTATCGCCGGCGGCCGTTCGCGATGGCGTCGCCATCTGGTTCGTGGTTCCCGAAACGGGTCCGCAGGACGCCGCCACCAGCAAGCTCGTCCACCATCTGCGGGAAAACGTGTTGCCCGAAGCCCAGGCCGGCACCGGCCTGAAGGTGTTGGTGGGCGGAAGTACCGCCATCAACGTCGACTTCGCCGACTACCTCGGCAAGCGACTCCCGATCTTCATGGCCGCCGTTCTGATCGTGAGCTTCCTGCTTTTGATGATGGTGTTCCGCTCGCTCTTGGTCCCACTCAAGGCCGTGATCATGAACCTGCTCTCGATCGCCGCGGCCTACGGAGTGGTGGTGGCCATCTTCCAGTGGGGCTGGCTCAAGGATGTGATCGGCCTCTCGGCCACCGGCCCCGTCGAGTCGTGGGCGCCGATGATGTTGTTCGCCATCGTGTTCGGGCTCTCGATGGACTACGAGGTGTTCCTCCTGTCTCGCATGAAGGAGGAGTACGACTACACCCACGACAACGGCACGGCGGTGGCCGACGGTTTGGCGGCCACCGCGCGCGTCATCACCGCAGCGGCCCTGATCATGGTATGCGTGTTCCTCTCGTTCGTGATCGGCGACAATCGGGTCCTCAAGATGTTCGGCGTCGGCCTCGCGGCTGCGGTGTTCATCGATGCCACCGTGGTCCGCATGGTGCTCGTTCCCGCCACCATGGAGCTCCTCGGAGACCGCAACTGGTGGATGCCGCGCTGGCTCGATCGGATCCTGCCCAAGCTCCATGTCGAGGGTGGCCGTCACCGTCCCGCGGTGCAAGCGGAGCCAACCGAACAGATTCCGGTGCCCGAGCCGGTGTAGCCCGGCGTGGCGGTGGAATCCGATCTCGAGGAACTGCGACAGCGCCATAGCGTGAAATGGGCCCGCTTCGGGCCCGACATCATCCCGGCCTGGGTGGCCGAAATGGACTTCCCCGTCGCGCCGGCCATCCATGCCGCCATCGGCGCCGCGCTACAACGCAACGACCTCGGCTACGACGACGATGCCGCGCCGGCGGTGACGCAGGCCCTGCGGTGGTGGGCCGCCGACCGCTGGGGCTGGCGGCCCGATCCGGCGCTCATGACGACGTTTCCCACCGTCATGCGGGCCATCGAGCACGTGCTGCGGCGCTGTTCGAAGCCGGGCGACTCGGTGGTGGTCCAGACTCCGGTCTACCCGCCGTTTCTGGCGGTCGTGCCCGAATGTGATCGGGTGCTGCTGGAGGAGCCGCTCACCCCGCAGTGGACGATCGATTTCGACCGGTTGCGGCATCGGGTGGCCTCCAGCAGAGCCTCGGTGCTTCTGATTTGCAACCCCCACAATCCCACTGGGCGGGTCTTCACCAGCGCGGAGGTGGACGAGTTGGCCGCCATCGCCCGCCGCCACGACTGCCTGATCATCAGCGACGAGGTGCACGCCGATCTGGTGTACGGGTCGAGACGCCACATCCCACTGGCCACGGTGGCCCCGGAGCGCACGATCACCGTGACCTCGGCCGCCAAGTCGTTCAACATCGCCGGCCTGCGCTGCGCGGTGGCGGTGTGTGGCTCCCAGGAGCTTCACGATCGTGTGGCCGCCAACTCGGTGATGGGACGGGACGGCGTGGGCATCCTGGGCCTCGAAGCCACGGCGGCCGCGTGGTCACCCGACGGTGCCCAATGGTTGGCCGAATGCATGGCTGAGCTCACCCGGCGGCGGGCCCAGGTGGTGGCCGAGCTGGGACATTTGCTGGTCATGCCCCCCGAAGCCACCTATCTGGCGTGGCTGGACGCCCGAGAGGTGGCCCCCGACCCGTGCGCCTTCTATCTGGAGCGGGCTCGGGTCGCCCTGTCCGACGGCGCGCTGTTCGGGGAGCCGGGACGGGGGTTCGTGCGTCTCAACTTCGGCACCACCGAGGCGGTCCTGGGCGAGATCTGCCGACGGGTTCGCGCCGCCAGCGATACCGAATGAGCAGCACAACGGTGGTTTCAAGCCTCGGATGTCGTAACCTGCTTAGTCGGTCCCGTTACGAAGGATGTGTGGTTTGCCGAAACACAAAGAGGATGC
>Ga0268264_10003868_pt1 | contig 12847 bp, 10 predicted proteins | sample KBSSwiS32_FD_190357 | JGI IMG/M metagenome (GOLD analysis project Ga0268264, IMG submission 190357) | Switchgrass rhizosphere microbial communities from Kellogg Biological Station, Michigan, USA - KBS Switchgrass S3-2 (SPAdes) (version 2) | ecosystem: Host-associated > Plants > Roots >...
TTAAAATTATTGACTAATAAAACCAAGACAACATGAGCAACAAAGTAATGATAGTAAGTGGCGGTGCATCAGGGTTAGGTTTAGCTGCCGCAGAAAAATTTGCTAAGAACGGATACAATACTGTCCTGATTGATATTAATGAAGAGAAAGGAAAAAAAGCAGAGCAAAAAATAAAGAGCATGGGTGTTGATGCTGTTTTTTGTCTTTGTGATATATCGAATAATGAACAAGTGCAAAACGCTGCGAAGATCACTAAAGAAAAATTTGGAAGAGCCGATGTACTCATCAACAATGCAGGATTGGAAGTACGTGGCAGTATTCTTCAATGTACTGAAGAGGATTGGATAAGATTATACGACATCAATCTAAAAGGAATGTATTACATGACAAAAGCTTTTGCGCCTATGATGATTGCACAGGGCAAAGGCGCCATAGTTAATACAGGCTCGATACTTGGTTATCGTACAGTCGGAGAACGGGCAGCATATTCTTCTTCGAAAGGAGCTATTGATACGCTTACACGTAGTATGGCATTTGATTTAGGTGCAAATAATATTCGTGTGAATTGTGTAGTACCCGGTGCCATAGACACACCTTTGTTAAGAGGTTCTATTAATGATTCTCCTGATCCTGCGGGAACAGAAAAATTCTTAGGTTCAAAAAGTGTGTTTGGCCGTATGGGTACGTCTGAAGAAGTGGCGAACGTAATGTACTTTCTCGCATCAGATGAAGCATCGTTTGTAACCGGCGCCGCTTATTTTGTTGACGGCGGCTGGTCAATTATGTAAGCCATTAGTTTTTAAATTTTAAATCTCTTTGTTTTGATTTATTCAGAAGATAAGAAGTCATTGATAAAAAAGGGCATCATTCATTTGTTGCAAATCAAAGATTCAGATATACGATTGATGAATCTTTACCAGTGTCGTTATTCTGTTGATAGTTCTATACACATTGGTGGTGCTTCTTCTGCAACGATACCAATGGTTAGTCTTTTTTATGGTGGCATCATTAATGTGAATGTAGAACAACCAACTGCTATTGGCCAGGATATGTTTGTGTTAAGCAAAGGACATGCTGTTGCTACACTGGCATCTATCTATGCTGATCTTGGTTACTTTGATCGTTCTGTATTAAAAAATTCCCGTTCTGTTTCAAGCATACTAAATGGACATCCAGGTCCATTGTTACCCGGTGTACATGTTGCTACCGGGCCAATGGGACAAGGTCTCGGTGTGGCGCAGGGTTTTGCAATTGCAGGACAACGTTCGCCGCATTTTGATGTATGTGCAATAACCGGTGATGGTGAATTACAAGAAGGGCCAATTTGGGAAAGTGTAATGTTTGCGGGATATAAGCGAGTTGATAATTTATGTGTGCTTGTAGATAATAATGGAGGACAGTTAGATATTGTAAGCACTCTTCATTTTCCCTATCATAGTTTGGGCGAAAGCTTTAAAAGTTTCGGATGGAAAGTAATTGAAGTGGATTCAACAAAGTATCACACCGTTTATAATGCCTTGCTTGAATTCAAGTATGGTGAAAGAAATGGAAGACCTACTGCGATCATTTGCAAGTCAACAAAAGGTCATGGCGGACTTTCTGATTACATGAATACACACAAGGCTACAATACCGAATGATATTTTAGACCAGGAAGATAAAATGCAAATACAACAACGGGAAGCAAGAGAAAAAGAATTCTTCCAATTCTTTAATCAATTACCAGGAGATGATGTTGCTGAAGTGAGAGATACGATTTTGAAACTCGGCACAACAATGAATTTCAAAATTGAAAAAGATAAAGTGGCTGCTGTTGAAATTCCTGTTAGAATAAAGAAGGCTCCCGTAAGAGATAAAAAAATAAAATATAATCCTGCACAATTACCCAAACTGGAAAAAGGAAAACCTTATGCAGTTAATAAAGTAATTGAACTTTCCATGAAAGCCTTTGCACAGGATGAAAGAATTTTTTCAATTGACTCTGACCTGGCATCGACCAGTGGTTTGCAGGCAGGTGTTGGTTTTGTAGATAAGTACCGTGCATTAAATGCAGGAGTTGCGGAAGCGAATATGATGTTATTGGGAGAAGCATTTGCTATCCTTGGAGCCAATGCTTGGGTGAGTACATTCTGTCCATTCTTTGATTGGAAAGTGATGAGAAGAATTGCGGTGGGTCACCAGGAAAGATTAGAAGTGATTGCAGATAAAAATGGCTGGCTTTCGCAAGGGCATGGATTGGACTTAACAATGGTTGCTACCGCTGCAGATTTAGAAACACAATCAAACGGAGCTACGCACATGGGCAATGATGATGTGATGTTGTTTAATGAAGTAGCGCAATTAAAGATCATCAATGTATCCTGTCCCCAACAATTATTAAGTGTTTTGAAGTGGATCATGGAAGGCAACAGAGGCATGATATATATGCGTGTGCTTAGAGCTCCTGCCAATGCTATTTACGATGATGACTTCGCCTTTGAATTTGGTAAAGCATACAATGCAAAACATTCAGAAGAAGCAGAAGCTACAATTGTTACTTCTGGTCGATGCGTATATGAAGCATTGGATGCTGCAAAAAAATTAGAAACCGAGGGCATCAATATTAATGTGGTTGATATGCCTTCGATTGATGAAGATGCTATTGTTGAATTATATCGTTCAGGAAAACCGGTGTTTGTTGCCGAGCAGAATAATGGTTATCTCTGGTATCATTTTAAAAGAGTGTTGTTTGAAAAAGAAACAAACATCAACACACAAAAATTAATTCCAATAAATACAACAACAAAAAGTGGAGTGCATTATATCCATTCAGGTACATATACTGAGTTAGCGGCGTATTATGATTTAGACGGAGCACATTTAAGCGAAAGAATTTTAAAAGCATTGAAAACAAAAAAAGCTAAAGTCGATACAGTATGACCATCTTACATGAAACTGAAGTAAATGAAGTAGAACATCCAGGCCGATTTATGCGTTGGCTGGCAAACGAAGATTCACTCGGTGCAAAAAATTTATCTGTGTGTGTGATTCGTGTAATGCCTGGTGAGACTGTGCGCCCGGCTCATTCACATCCCAACAGCGAAGAATTGATTTATATAATAACCGGATCAGGTAAAGTAATGATCGAAGGTGAAGTTGGTGAGGTAAGAGCAGGCTCTGCTGTTTTATTTGAGCAAGGCAAAGTACATATGCTTAGAAATTCAGGAGATGTAGAAATGAAAGTGATCTGCTTTTTTGCGCCGGCTACCAACGTGGATAATTATAAAACTTTTGAACATATTTCTTTCCCTGAATAAATAAAAGCGATATAAACATTTTGCGTGATAGCGAACCTTCACCATAGAAAATATACCCTCTAAAACATTTTAATTTATGGGTAAAAACAATTCTTGTCTGCGTACTTTATTTTTTTTAAACACATTGATCATTTTTTTTTCAGGTTGTAAAAATGAACCTGCGAAAGGTCCTACTTCTTGGAAGGACTATGGCGGTGGTCCCGACCAGTCTAAGTATGTAATTGCGGAGGATATTAATAAAAATAATGTAGGGCAACTAAAAATTGCGTGGTCTTATTCTACGGATGATGAACGAACATATCAATGGAACCCGGTTGTTGTTGATACGTTGATGTATGTATTGGCAAAAAGCAGTTCGCTTGTTGCATTGAATGCGCTTACGGGAAAAGAGATATGGATACATACCAATCTCAGGGGCATTGCTTCACGTGGTATTAATTATTGGGAAAGTAAAGACAGAAAAGACAGGCGTTTGATATTTCAAATGAATAATTACCTGCAGGAAATTAATGCGCTCACAGGAAAATCAATTCTCACTTTTGGCAATAAAGGATTGGTGGATTTGAAAGAAGGATTACAACAAGACCCAAAAACTCTTGCAAGAGTGCAATCAAACACACCGGGAAAAGTATTTGAGAACTTATTGCTTATGGGTTCTGCGCCGGGTGAAGGTTATCTTTCTGCAGCTGGTCATCTGAGAGCTTATGATATTGTTACCGGAAAATTATTTTGGACATTTCATACTATCCCGCAGCCGGGAGAATATGGCTATAATACCTGGCCTAAGGATGCTTACAAATATATTGGCGGTGTGAATACGTGGGGTGAAATAACAGTGGATGAAAAAACGGGTATTGCTTATTATCCACTGGGCTCTCCCACTTATGATTATTACGGAGCAGATAGAATCGGCAGTGACTTATTTGGCAATTGCCTATTGGCTTTAGATGCACGAACAGGCAAACGTTTATGGCATTATCAAACCGTACATCATGATCTTTGGGATTACGATTTGGCGGCTGCTCCGCAATTAATAACGGTGGATCATAACGGAAAAAAAGTAGATGCAGTAGCCGCAGCAGGTAAGAATGGGTTTCTTTTTGTTTTCAATAGAATGACTGGCGAACCTCTTTGGCCAATTGAAGAAAAGCCAGTACCGCCAAGCGATATACCAGGGGAGAAAGCCTGGTCAACGCAACCCGTTCCAACAGTTGTTCCTCCTTTCAATCGCCAGAAAATTACGTCTGCAGATGTGAATCCATATTTTTTTTCAGACTCGGAACGTCTTCAATGGAAAAAAAGATTGGATACTGTTCCTACAGGTTTGTTTGTTCCGGTTTCTACAAAAAGAGAAACGTTTTCAATTCCCGGGGCAGTGGGCGGCGCCAGTTGGGGTGGCACTGCTTCCATTCCTCACAAAGGAATTGTATTTGTGCGCAGCATCGATTTTCCTTCTGTATACGGCAAGGTTATGAAACGATCCATACCTACGAAAGAAGAGTTGGAGAAAAGCAAATTGATCTCCGGCGGCCAAAGTATTTATTTCAGTATTTGTCAATCTTGCCACGGCGCCGACAGAAGAGGTGACATCGGGCCTGAATTATTAACTGTCAAGGATAAGTTTAACATTAAAGATTTTCAGCACCTGGTTAATAATGGAAAAGGTGAAATGCCGGCGTTTGCAAGTCTTCGGGAAAATGATATACAGAATCTGTATAATTTTCTTACTGACAATTCAAGATTCGGTTCCCGGTTTTTAGGGCCACCCAATTCAAACAAAAAGATCACCGGGCCCGTGGTTGATTCAGGTGGCGCTTCGCGTGGTTTGCAACCACGTCCTGTATTCGGTGAAAATGGCGCTGCGGGACGACTTGATAATAGTTATGGATTTCCTTATCCTGCCGGAACCGCGGTTGAAAAGGCAGACCGCTATTATATTCCACCGGGATGGGGTTTATCATATCCATATTTGATAAGTCCGCCATGGTCAACCCTAACAGCATATGATTTGAACACCGGAAAAATAAAATGGCAGACACCAGTAGGTAATGATGAAGAGGCCGCTAAATTTGGTGCAAAAAATACGGGCATACTCACGGCACAACGCCAGGGAATGATCATAACTTCTTCAGGAGTTTTATTTACTACTGGAAGAGATGGGAAAATATATGCTTACGATGTTGACAATGGCAAGCAGATATGGTCTTACCAATTGCCTGCAAGTACTGAAGGCATTCCTGCTATGTATGAAATAAACGGAAAGCATTACATAGCGATATGTGCAACAACTCCGATAAAATTTGGAAGAAGCAAAGAACAACAAAACGACGAAGGCCCGCCGCCTAACACTGTGAAAGGATCGTATATAATTTTTGCGTTGCCTGATAAAAAATAACCGTGTTGTTGTGCGTCATTTTATTTGACGTGCTAACGAAACAGGAAACTGAAAACTGAATTGAGTAAGCAAAAAATAAAATAAATAAATACAATGGCTCGAATGATTGCAATTTACAAAACCCCAAAAGACACAGACGCTTTTGACAAACATTATTTTGAAGTACATATTCCGCTGGCAAAAAAACTTCCCGGACTAATAAAGTATGATGTTGGCAGAAGCCCGATTATTTCAACAACAGGACATTCAGATACCTATTGCATTGGTACTTTACACTTTGAGAGCTTAGATGTAATTAAAGCCGCGTTCGCCTCTCCACAAGGGCAAGCATGTGCGGCGGACAGAAAAATCTTAGCCCCGAACAATGACGATGTTCAAATTTATTTGTTTGACACTATAGATGTATAGTTAGTAAAGGAGACATAGAAAGAGAAAGACATGGCGTTTGTGTTATTGCGGCCAATTGTAAAAAAGTTTTTTTCATGTTTCCGGTTGTGTTTATCGAAATATAATCGACTGTGAGATTTTTAGTAAAATAAAAAACATTGCCATATGAAATCCATTCTTTTTTTTACACTATTTTTTTGCTCCGCTTTTTGCAATGCGCAGACATCAGCGGATGCCAATGCACCACTGTCTGAATTTGGTTTGTCATTTATGCCTGATAATACATTCAAGGGATCAAGCCTTAAAGGATGGCATACTATGGGTGATGTGGAATGGCAGGCAAAAGATGGAGAATTGATTGGTAAAACAAAAGCTAATTCAAATGGCGGTTGGCTGGTAATGGATAACGGATACCAGGACATAGGATTTCATGCTTTGTTTAAATCTACGGGCAATAGTGAAACAGCTTTGTTGTTTAGGATGGAAAAAATAAATGATGGATACCGGGGCGTTTTACTTTCATTAAAAAAAGATGATGTAACACCATATAGTGTGATATTGGATGCACAGGGAAAAGAAATAAAAAGAGAAAAGTTAAGACATGCCGGCGGTATTAGCTATCGCATTGCACCGCCACCCGATACATCTGCGGATCGCCAGGGTAATTTCAATCCGCCCCGTATTCCTATACCTGCGGATTTACCCGTGCATGCGCCCAATACAGAGTTTCGTGAAAATGATTGGAATGAGATAGAAGTATTTTTAGAAACAAATGTCATTCGCAATTTTTTAAATGATGGAAATGAAATTGGCGGAGCTGTGGATGGTGAATCTGCTCTATCCGGTTATGGACCTGTTGCTTTATATGTAAGCGGCCCCGGTGAAGTTCATTTTAAAGATGTGATGTATAAAGATATTTCGATTCGCTATACACCGAAAGAACAATCTTCTCCGCGTTTCAAAGTACAACGTATAAGTGACTATTACTATTCATGGGGTGCTGATGCTGCAGACTTTAATAAAGATGGTAATATAGATATAGTTGCAGGAGCTTATATTTATTTTGGTCCTGACTTCACTCATTTCAAAGAAATTTATCCAGCTATTGCAGTAGGTCCATCAAAGGAGTTCACTCCTATTAATCACCAATTTGCTTATGATGTTAACCAGGACGGATGGCCGGATGTGATTACCGGATGGACGAACCCGGTTGTTTACATCAATCCTAAAAACGAATCAAGACGCTGGGTTAGCTATAATCCTATAGGCAGGACACAAAGCGAAACCACAATTTTAACTGATATAGACAAAGATGGAAAACCGGAACTGGTATATGCTTCACAAGGACAATTCCGTTATGCCAAACCAGATCCCGTATCAAAAACATGGACTGAATACAATGTATCTGAAAAAGGATATACACTTGCACATGGCATAGGTACAGGCGATATAAATGGTGATAAGCGTATTGATATATTAGGTGCCACCGGTTGGTGGGAACAACCTGAAACATTAAGTAAGGATAAAGCATGGGGGTATCATCCTTATCCATTTGGTCGCTATAAGAATAGGGCAAGTAATATTGGTGGTTCTGTGATGGCTGTTTATGATGCAAATGGTGATGGATTAAATGATGTGGTGAGCAATCTGAATGTTCATGGTTTTGGTCTCGCCTGGTTTGAACAAAAAAGAGATGCAGCCGGTAATATCACATTCATACGCCACATGATCAATGATGATTATTCACAGAAAAGTGTAGGCGGTGTTACATTCTCGCAGGGACATGCAGCTACTTTTGCTGACATTGATAAAGATGGTGTGATGGATTACATCGTTGGTAAACGTGCATTCACTCATCTTGATAATATGTTTGATCCCGACTCATATGGACCGCCTGTACTTTATTGGTACCGCACCGTTCGAAATAAAAATGCACCTGGTGGCGCTGAGTTTGTTCCTGAGCTAATACATAACCGTTCCGGCGCCGGTTCGCAGATCACGGCAGTAGATCTTAATAAAGATGGGTTTGTTGATCTTATTACTTCAACAAACAGAGGAACATTTATTTTCTGGAATACACCGGGATATAAAAAGGTTCCGTAATTAAAAAATTGACACTTAATTAAATCTTCCGAAAATTATAATGAAGCGATATGAAAATTATACTTACTGTTGCTGCTACGCTATCATGCTTTTTTGTGCTGGCTCAAAATGAGGTGAAAGAGTACAGGCTTCCGGGGAATGGATTGAAGCAACATGATTTTTTATATACCGGGGAATTTGATATCCGAAAACCGCAAGCCCAATCCATTTTTTTGGTGCGCAACGGAAAGGTTGTTTGGCAATACTCGCTGCCTTTACGCACTGCTACGGGCAGTATCCAGGAGATAGACGATATAACTTTATTGCCAAATGGTAATATTGTATATGCCTGCATGTCTGGTACTGGTATTATCACTCCTGAAAAAAATATTATCTGGCAATACTTGTGCGAACCGGGTACCGAAACCCATTCATGTCAGCCTATTGGTAAGGATAGCGTATTGATGGTACTGAATGGTAAGGTGGGTAAGTTTTTAATTTTCAATACCGCTACTAACAAATTGCTGAGGGAAATTATAATACCAACAGCTGGTACTAATCCACATGGACAAGTACGCCATGCCCGCATGACGCCGGATAAAAAAACAATTGTAGCGGGACTTATGTATGAAGAACAGGTAGTAGAAATAGATCTCGATGGAAAGATTATTTGGTCGGCGCCGGCTTCTTCTGTATGGTCTGCTGTAAGATTAAAAAATGGCAACACACTTGTTTCGGGTGATGCTAAGGGCTACACCAGGGAGATCAATAAAGCAGGAGAAACAGTCTGGGAATTTTCTAAAGAAGATACTCCTTTTAAGATTGGCAATACACAAACAGCGCAACGACTTGTTAATGGCAATACAGTAATCTGTAACTGGATCGCAGGCAACCATAATACAAATGAATGGGATGGCACTATACAGGTGTTTGAAGTAACACCGGATAAAAAAATTGTATGGGCATTATCATCATGGAAAAATCCTGACCTCGGGCCTGCTACTTGTGTCCAGATACTGGGTGACACCGGCAATACTGAAGAAATAGGTCAGCAACGCTGAAGTATGGGATTAATTGAAAGAGTATGATTCAATGATAAACAAAGCTTGTCACGAGAATTAAAATTTGTAACTGAATAACAATTAAAAAAAATTGGTTGCTTGTAAGTTGCTTTTCCTGAAGAAAATTATTTTGACGACCTTCCTAAATGATTACGCTTGTATCCTGTACAATTATTGATTATTTAATTATTCCTGAATCATGAAACTGCCTTGCTTGCTCATTTTTGTTTTTACAACATTTGCTTTCTTTGCATCTGCACAAAAACTTGCTGATCCTATTCTTCTATGGCCTAATGGCGCACCTGGCGCTACTGGTGTAAGCGATGAAGATAAACCGGCAGTAATTCCTTTTGTTCCTGAAGCATCCAGACGTAATGGCGCTGCCATATTAGTAGTACCTGGCGGAGGTTTTACCATTCGTGCGGTGGATCATGAAGGTGTGCTGGTTGCTCAATGGATGAAAGATCATGGCATTACAGCATTCTTACTTCGTTACAGGTTAAGACCTATTTATGATCGTAATGATTGGATAAAGGACGGGCAGCGGGCTATGCAATATATCAGGAGTCATGTAGATGAATATCATCTTTCCACTAATCGTGTCGGCGCCATTGGTTTTTCTGCCGGTGCAAACTTGATTGCTGATATGGCATTGAATGTAATACCGGTCCAAAGCAACGCAACAGATCCATTGGATCAGTTTTCACCTAAACCTGATTTTATGATTTTAGGTTATGGTTCTATGCGTATTTCAAGTAATGTTGATTCAACAGCTGTTGCTGGTTTGCCTCCAACATTTATGTATGGTACTACAGAAGATAGAAGCAGCAATGGTGGTATGCAGGAAATGTTCAGCCGCTTATATGGTGCCGGTGTTCCGGTAGAAGCGCATTTCTTTCAAAATGGAATACATGGAACCGGTTTTGCATTGGGTGATCCTGTATTGGGACAATGGACGAACCTGTTGCATAACTGGCTGGCCGTTTGCGGTTTTCTCACCGGCAAACAACAAGTGACTCTATCGGGTGTTGCAAAATTAGACGGATCGCCATTGGTAAAAGGCATGGTGATACTAACTCCGGTGAATGATGCCGAAGCGCCTCCGGTAACTGTATATATCAACAACACAGGTACTGGTGAATTAGGAAGATTTTTGGTACCAAGAAGCCAGGGACCTGTAGAAGGAAAATATAAAGTAGAAGTAAGACAGGATGCTACACGCTGGGTAAGCAATTCCCGTGAGCCCTTTATGATTAAAATGATGGATAAACAAAGCAAAGGCACCATTACTGATGCTGATAAAAAAGAGTGGAGTGAATATCTCCGCAACCGTGATCTCTCGCCGAGTATTTATAAACAACGCATCTATGCCCGCAAACATCCGAACGATAAAGGAGATTATATAGTTGATATCAAAAAAAACAAGGACGTATTGATCGAAGTGTTTAGTAAATGAAAGATAATATAATCTTATTTGATCAAACCGGAGCCCTGCCTGGGATTAGTTAAAATTTTTTTCAATAAAAGAATTATATCTTTTTAATCAATACAAAAATGCAATACACAGTCCAGGATGGTTTTCCATATTATATTGAATTGTTGGGAGACTTAAATTACAGGCAGCTATTTTCTTCACAAGAAAACTTTGCTTTGCTTGAATCAATAAGTGAAGAACAAGCCTGCCATCGGTATGCACCAGGTAAATGGAGTATTAAACAAATAGTGGGACACATGAACGACCATGAACGAATTATGACATATCGGGCATTGCGATTCAGCCGGAATGATACAACTCAACTACCGGGTTACGATCAAAACCTATTTGTCGATGCCAGCCGCTTTGATGAATTAAGTTTGCAGCAATTAATAACAGACCTTAAAAATGTCAGAGCTGCCACTAACAGTTTTATTAATTCTTTATCAGAAGGACAATTAAAACTAAAAGGGTTTGCATGGAAATACGAGTTAACAGTTGCAGAATTTCTTAAGGCCACGATTGGACATGAAGTGCATCATATTAATATTATTAAAGAAAGGTATTTAAACAACCGATAAGCAAAGCCGACATAGGGTGAACCCTGGACTCATGACCGGCTATTAGAGTAGATTCAAAAAAGAATGACTACCACTAATGGTGAGAAAAAGAAGGTTTGATTCACAATCAGAACGTTTAAGAAATTCGGGGGAAAACTCAACGCAACAGTTCTAACTTTTTTTGTTTACACGAATCTTGCAATGCTCTTCATATATCCAAGATGCAACCCTTCGTGATAATTATTAAATACAAATGCATCTTGTAAAGAGCCCAGGTGAAATCCGGTTATTGTATTTCGTTCAGTGAACGAAACAAATTTTCCATTGGCAAGATCACTTTCCGTTTGCGAAATAAGTGAGATCAAAAGAAATTTTATTTCATCAACTTCATTTTGAGAAACAGGTTCGCCGGGTCTTGTCCCTGGTTTATACCGGTCAAAAAATTCGTCTGGAATATTGATCGGGAGATTTGATGTTTTGTATATTATAGATTGCTGCGCAGCAATGATGTGACCGACATTCCAAATAAGATTATTACTAAATTTCGGCGGTGTTAGATTTAGATGTTCCAAATTGTATTTGTCAAAAAAGTCCAGGTAAAGTTTCCTGCTTGTTTTCCAGGCTTTCAATACAGCTTCCATTGAATTTAATTTTTGTTTTTCCTGAAGATACACAATCCATCGACTCATCTTTGATTGTCATCACCCATTACATCATAGCCACGCCATTTGTATGACTTAGCAAGACTTGTAGCTGCCGGCCATGCAATCTTGTGTTGTTCACTCGCCACCCATTTTCTACGATTTTCTTCGGTGTCAAAAGATATCTGGATTTGATAATTATAAGTCGATGCTTCTCCTTCAATTTCTTTTTCAACATTATCCGGGAAAAGCCGAAGTAGTTTAGATTCAAGGTAGCCCTGTTGAACAGTCATTGCAGGCACATAAATGGAAGTGTACATTTTTTCAAAGGCTTCTGCATTTTCTTTTGCAACAACAAAGTCCATTTGCAAAACCATGGCTTTTGGTTTGGCAAGCGGTGTCAAACGGCTTATATCTTTTTGCTTAGATGCCGCAATTCCAATTACGAGCAGCTCAAGATCATCCCTTCCATTGTTAGAAATTTTTATGGTTTCACCTAACGAACCAAAGAAAGCATCGTCAGCTCTTACAGAAGCAGAATCTGCATTAATAGTAATTGTCCCTGAACCCTTGACAACATAATATACTTCCTCAATTCCTTCCAGTTGTCTTGGTCCACCTGTTATACCTGGAGGAATAACGACATGGTCAACATGATCCCACCTGGTAGAAAAAATATCGGGTCCAAATATGCGGCGACAAAGTACGCCGTTACCTGGGTAAAGAGTACTATCAGGTTTTACAGATTCTCTTTTCAGCTGGCCGGAAACAAATTGTGGGATAGGATCAAGTGCAGAACCAATGCGGTTATCGCCAAGATCGAAATTATCGCCATGGCCTTTTGTAGTGCTCACTGCAAAGTTCAGCCAGCGGAGAGTTTTACCGCTTGAATTATAGATTCCGTGAGAGTTGCCCATTTTGCAGGGTACCAACGCCGGCCCTTTAATTTTAG
>Ga0268264_10003870_pt1 | contig 12846 bp, 8 predicted proteins | sample KBSSwiS32_FD_190357 | JGI IMG/M metagenome (GOLD analysis project Ga0268264, IMG submission 190357) | Switchgrass rhizosphere microbial communities from Kellogg Biological Station, Michigan, USA - KBS Switchgrass S3-2 (SPAdes) (version 2) | ecosystem: Host-associated > Plants > Roots >...
CTGGAGTCCAATACGTCGGCCTCGTCGCACACGCGCCCATGCCCAGGAATGATGTACGTGCCGCCCTCTTGTTTATCTTTGGGGATGGCCAGATCGAGAATGTGATTGAGTCCCGCGATTACGCCGTTGATGGTGCCGCCGTTCTGGAGGTCGATCACCGGATAGCTCACTGTCGAAAAAATATCTCCAGTACTGATCACGTCGGAGCGCCGGAAGTAAACCAAACTGTCGCCGTCGGTGTGCGCCGCCGGCTCGTGAAAAATCTGAATGCCTTCGCCGTTGACGACTTCATATTCATCCGTGGTATAGGTTTCTGTAGGCCACGCCTTCGCCGGCGCTGCCGCCTTTCCGCCAGTGGGTACGCTCATTTTAGTAAGAACATTCTCATGCGCTACAATCGCGGCCGAATTCTCGGTGGGGACTCCCGCTAACCCTGAATTCAGAGTGGAGCCGATGCCCCCGATTTGACTGCCGCTCTGCGCGACTTTTTCGTTACCCCCGACATGGTCTGGGTCGAAGTTCGTGGAAATCAAAATCCGGAAAGGCTTGTCTGAGATTTGACGAATCGCGGCAATCACTTTATCGTTCATGCCGGATTCTCCGGCATCCACGACCAGGACCGCGTCGTCTCCCACTTGGACCGTGATATTCGCACCGGCTCCCGCGAGCAGGTAAACCTGACCTTGCACAGGGAAAATGTGGATCTGTCCATCGCCGACGACGTTTTTCTGTTGCCTCGGGTTTTGCCTCTTGTCGGAATGTTGCGCCTCGGAGCTCGGAGTTTCTCTCAATTTTTGCGCGAATTCCGGGTACATCGTTTGCGCCCCGCCCTGCAACGCAAGCGCGGGCATCTGAAAGCGTTTGATGGCATTGTCGAGAAAGGGATTCGTGCCCGGCAAGTAGTGGGGCACGAAACCCCGCGGGCGGTTGAGGATCTCCGCCGCAGGCCTGCACGTATAGCCGCCGAACGTCTGTTCAGGATTCAGCACAAGGTCCCGCGTTCGAATCATGGGCTCAGTAGTGTAAACGGGGTCGTTGATAATCTGAACGACCGTGAGGTTGTCCCCATGCCGTATATAGTGTTCGGTGAGAGTGGCTTCGTCACTGCGGGGCACGCCATTTCGCTCTAAGTTGCCCCATTTGAGGTGAGTGGTTGATACCGTGAGCGCGTTGCCCTCCCATTTTCCCGTCGAGAATCCTTGCCAGGTATGAGGGCTATAGGCTGGCGGGTGAGGACGGAAATCCATCCAGATCACTTGCTCTTGCGCTTGCCATTCATGACGAATGTGCCAAGCGATTACCTGCTGGCTTGATGAATCGACATCGCTCCAGATGCGGACGTTCCCGATGGTTAATCCCATATCCGCAGCGAAGGGAATGCACTGGCGTTCGGGAAGCGTATAGACTGACGCATTCCAGCTCTCCGCCTTCAGACGGGCCGCGTTGTTAATCGGCAGCCCTTCCCATTCCCCAATCTCCAGCCCCGGACCGCGGGAGGGAACATCTTCATGCAGACGATTCGCCCATTGTCCCGAGAGATCGATTTGAGCTGAGAGCTCCCCACTCCAAATCACGGAGAGGGTTAGACTCAAGAACCCCACTTTGATGAGCTGCTTACCGAACATGTTAGTCCTCAGCCCAGAATAGCTGAAAATGCCGCGCTGATCCGGTGTTCAAGTCAATATATTGAACCGACTTCCTATTAACCTGATGCTCGCAGTTTTGACGTGTTCCGGAGTGAAGCTAGCGTGTGGGGCTACCGGGATTCGGTGAGTAGATCTTACTGCTCTCGGGCAAAATCACTCACCGAATACCGATACACGCAAGCCGCGCCGCCCGCCTTCGATTACGACGGACGCTTAGAGCGGGATTCTAGAACACGAACTTCAGCGCCAGTTGAAGTTGGCGCGCTGTTCCAACTTCCGTCGTAATCAAACCTGCCGTCGGATCGACCCGGAAAGTAGTCGCCGCGCCGGTACCGGTCTGCTGGAACATATTCCTCCCCGGGAGGCCCAGATTCGTGTGATTGAACACGTTGAAGAACTCGGCGCGGAACTCCACATTGAATACCTCCGAAATCTTATGGATCGCGGTCCTCTTGACCAAAGAAACGTCGGTTGAAGCAAAGTGCGGGCCTCGCAAAACGTTTCTTCCGAGGTTGCCCAACGTGCCCGGAGCCGGCATGGAGAAGGCTGCGGGGTTGTACCACTGGTTCACAGTCCCCACGATGGGGTCGGAAGTGAACGCCGCGTTCCGATCGGGTCTGTTCTGGAGCGAATAGAGGGAACCGCCAGTCGCTTCATCGTAACCGGTCACTATGTTCAGCGGCAGGCCCGTGCTGAAGCTCGTGATCCCGCTGATCTGCCAGCCCCGAAGCAGCACGTTGCCTTTGAAGGGTAGTGCATACGTGCCATTGAAGCGAACTACGTGCGTGATGTCATAGCTGCACGGCCCCTTGTCGAGTTTGCTGTTATACGGATCCATATAGTTGGACGAGCTGTTTGCATTGAAGGCACCCAATCCAAACTCGCCGTTGGTCATGCACTTGGACCACGTATAGGATGCCTGGGCCTGGAAGCCACCCGTAAACCGGCGATTGGCAGTCAACTGCAATGAATTGTAATTCGACCACGCTCCTAAAGTGTTAAGCGGAAAGCCGCCCAAATTGGGATTTAGGTAGCCATCGTTCGGGTTACCGGGACTACATGGACTAATACCACAATTAGGGGTGACGTTACCTGGAGTGCCGTATCCGAAATACTTCCCGTCCTGCGCTTGGGGGTTGGCGCAATGAGGTCCTGCGGCGGCGCTACAAGTGAGCGGAGGATTCCCGACGTTCCCGGTAACGAGCTTTACACCCCTTGAGCCAATGTATCCCGCGGTTACCACCGTGTTCCTTGCGATTTCCCGCTGGATGTTGAAGTTGTACTGAATCATGTAGGGAGTCGTAGCCATATTGTAGTCAGCGGCGGGACTCGAGTTCGGCTTCCCGACATTGAGGCCGCCCGGCAGGCCGTTATTTGGCAAAGTCGGATAGGTGACATTTGGGGGTCCGCCAAAAGTGCCAGGCACAACGCTGGTCACCCAGGGATAATTGGTCCAATATCCCGGGGCGTAGTCGGACACGTAGAGCGGCTGATGAAAGATCCCGAACCCTACACGGATCGAAGTCTTATGATCGGCGAATGGATCGAAGGCCAGACCGACTCGCGGATCATAGTTATGCCAGCTCGGATTTGTTCCAAAAACGCCGCTGACATGCGTGAAACCAGAAGGAGTGGTAGCCGAAGGGGCGGCGGTCGCGAAATTCGTGATATTCCACAGTTGATTGTGGGCGTCGGTCGGAATCGTGAGGAAGGTCCAGCGCAGCCCAAGATTCACAGTCACCTTGGAAGAGACTTTCCAATCGTCCTGGAAATACGGCGTAAACTCCGTGTGCCGGAAATCGCGGTTCGGATACGACCCCAGGGGCACAAAAATCGCCACCTGCGGGACGCCGGTCAGGAATTGCTGCAGGCTCGTAAAGTTCCACTGGGAGCCATCAAAGAACGGCATGAACGTATTGCTCTGAAGTCTGGCTACATTGGCGCCAAATCTCATCGTGTGAGCTCCATGTGTCCACGTTAGGTCATCGCCTTCCGTAAATCGATTTTGGGTCGTGTTGAACGGGAGCTGAAGACCGCTGCCAATACCATTAAACGGCGTAATAGCCACGATTCCATCAGGACGCCCCGCGTTGTTTGCTCCGCCGAAAAACGCGAGGGGGTCCTGCCCATTGACAATTCCCCGGCCAACGGTGGGGAGTTGGAACTCGAACGTGCCTGGACGCGAATAACTCACGTGCGCGAGGTTCACCATGTTCGGCGTGATAATGCGCCTCCACCCCACAGTCGAGAACTGCAGATGCGAAGAATCCTGCTCCGGCCAAAACGGGTTCGGGCCGCCACCAAAGCCGCCGCCTCCGAAGGGTTCTATGAAACTGGCTTTATTCGAAATGTACCGCGCAAACAGGCTGTCTTTGTTGGAGATATTGTAGTCGAAGCGCGCAAGTATATAATCTTCGTGCGCAATCTGGTTGGCCACGTTTGTGGCTTGCGGCTGGCCGTTCGCAGAGACGCGGGTCGCGTCAGGGTATATCGCGAGCGTATTAATAATCGCTTGCCTGGTTGTTGGGTTGGTCACCGAGGGCGCAGGCACGCAACTTCCAGGATTCAGATTGCATCCGGGCACATTGGAGACTTTGGTTTCCCCGAGCAACTGCCGGACGCCCTCATAATTCACAAAGAAGAACATCTTGTCCTTCTTGATCGGGCCGCCGATCGAACCGCCGTATTGATTCTTGCGGAAAGGCGGTGGACTCGAGCCCGGATCGATAAACGACCGCGCGTCCAGCGCGCTATTGCGTAGAAAATCGTAAGCCGAGCCGTGGAACGCATTGGTTCCAGATTTACTTACTGCGTTGACAACTCCGCCATTGCCGCCGAACTGCGCGCTATAAGTGTTGGTCAGTGTTTGAAACTCGCCAATGGCTTCAATACCTAGCGAAGAGCCCGTCACCGACGCCATTCCCTTGTTCCAGAAATTCTGAATGTTTTCGTCGTCAATCAGCAGCCCTTGTCCTTCCGGACGGGCTCCGGCGATCGAATATTCATTTGCCCGGCCCAGGAATCCATTGGAAATAAACGCGTTGCCCTGGATCGTATTCACGCCCGGTGCCGATTGGATCAATTGATCCAGATTCCGCCCGTTCAGCGGTAGGTCACGTATCTGCTGTTGGTCCATAAGTGACGCTACAGCCGTGTTCGTGGTTTCTACCTGCGATGCCTGAGCTTCTACCGTGACCGTTTGCTGCTGCTGCCCCACCTGTAAGGTCACGTCGACTACAACCTGTGCACCGACGGTGAGCGTGACACCCCGACGCAGCACCGTCGAGAATCCCGTTTTCGAAGCCTGAACCTCATAGTCGCCAACCCCAAGGTTAGAGACCGTGTAGCGACCTTGATTGTCAGTTGTTACGTTTTGCGTGACGCCGGTTCCGACGTTCTTCACTTGGACCGCGGTGTCCGACACTGCGGCTCCTGACGCATCTGCAATGGTTCCCTGTATACTTGCGGTCGCCCCTTGAGCCGAGAGACGCACCGTACTTGCCCCAATAACGGCCAGCATCGCTAGCACCGTCATAAATCGCATTGCGATTGTGCTTGTCTTAGCCTTCATTTTTGCCCCTTTCTTAAGTCCTCAAGCCCCTACCTGGTGGTCCTGCGCATTCAACCAAATTCCCTACTTCTGGCACGCCTGGCGGTCTGAAGCTCTCGGCACGCTGGCGCAGATTTGTTACAAGACGACTCCCTAAGATCTCAGTTACGTTAATCGCGCTTGTCAAAAAAGTCAAACATCAATTCAATAAGTTGAATCCCGCACTTGAGCCATTCTTGGGATGGGTCTGACTTTGAAGCCGGACGCCCATGGATCACCGGCGGGAGCCGTTCAACTTATTGAATTTGTCCTTGCGGGGCTACGGCGATATCGCTACCGTAGCAGGAGGATTAGAAGGGATTTCGATGGCCTATTGGAAGTCGGGACGCTTCGTGCGCGCTGCGCTCGTGGGCGGCTCAATCGTAGTGAATGTGTTCTTGATGGTAGCCCTACATGCCCAAGGCCGGGGTCGGGGTCCTGCGGGCCCGCCACCAACCCCTAAAATGGCAGCCCCAATTGACCTCACCGGTTATTGGGCTTCCATCGTTACCGAGGATTGGCGCTGGCGGATGGTCACCCCTCCCAAAGGCGATTACGCAAGCGTTCCCTTGAACGCAGAGGGCCGCAAGGTAGCGGACACCTGGGATCCTGCCAAAGACGAGGCCGCGGGGGAACAATGTAAGTCCTACGGCGCTGCGGGCTTGATGCGTGTCCCTGGCCGCATCCACATTCTCTGGGAGAACGATACTACACTGCATGTGGACACCGACGCCGGCACTCAAACACGGATCTTCCACTTCGGTGAGCAGGCGCCACCGTCCCAGGCGCCTTCATGGCAGGGTTACGCTGCGGCACGCTGGGAACCTATGCCAGCCGGAAGGGGGATTCTTGGATTCCCTGACCAAGAAGTGCCCAGCGGTGCCTTAAAAGTCGTTACCACTCACCTACGCCCCGGTTATCTGCGCAAGAACGGAATTCCGTACAGCGAGAATGCCGAACTGACGGAGTATTACAACGTCACTCGCGAAACGAACGGAGATCAGTGGCTCTTCGTCACAACGATTGTCGAGGATCCGAAGTATCTCAACCAACCGTTCATAACCAGTACGCACTTCAAGAAAGAGCCTGATGGGTCTAAATGGAGTGCCACGCCTTGCACGTCCAGATGACGAAGCCATAGAGAGATCAGGAGATCAGGAGCTACACCGATGAACTCAACCAGAACGAGAGTCGTGGTCCCATTTGCAATGCTTTCCGTCGCAACAGTGCTTGCGTTCGGGCAGCAACCGGCTGGCCTCGGACCGGGATTCGGACCTCCGGGGCCGCCTCCGAAGCTAACCAAAGTCAGAGACGACGTCTATTTCGTGGAGAATCAGGCAGCCAAGATGGGTGACCTGGTAACCTACGGCGGAAATCTCACAATATATCTAACGAACGCCGGTGTGATTATCGTCGATAGCAAGAACGAGCGGATTCATGACGATGTCGTGCAGAAAATTAAATCGCTTACCGATAAACCGGTAAAGTACCTCATCCTCACCCACAACCACGGCGATCATTCGGGTGGCGCGGCCAAATTCGAGTCCGAAGGGGCACAGGTCATCATCTCCACCGAGGACCGCGATAATCTCGCCCACACGCCTAACCAGACTTGGCTTCCCGCATTCACTTACCAGGGACGAGCCCAGATTGTCCTTGATGGCAAGGAAGTGCAACTGCGGGAGCTTCGCGGCCACACCAGCGGCGATACAGTAGTCTATTTTCCCGCCGCCCGGGTAGTCTGTGCCGGTGATTTAGTGACGCTGCCATGGGAAGACATTCCATTGATCGTCAGCTACGCTGACGGTGGCAACTGGACCGATTGGAGCAAGTCCATCGATGAAATTCTAAAAATGGATTTTGACGTCCTGATACCGGGACACGGCCCTGCGATCAATAAACAGCAACTCACGGACTTGCACAACAAGATGGTGAAGGTGATGGAGCGCTTCCGTGCGTTGAACCGGGAACGCAAGAGTCAGGAAGAAATCACGCAAACCCTCGTGAAAGAATTCAACTGGGGAAGCGGACCCGCCGGCGGTGTAATTGGCGGCATGATGCAAGAACTCCGTTAAGAAATGGCGAACCACATGAGAACGTCGATCGTGGCTTACGCACTGGCGTTTACCGCAGCATTCATGGCCACGACTGTGGTTGGTTTGGCACAACCAGCAAGTGAAGTTCATGTCTTCCCCGTTCGAGGTAACGTCTACGTCCTCACCGGCGCCGGTGGGAACATTACTTTGCAAACCGGCAAGGATGGCGTCCTGCTGGTGGACAGCGGCCTCGCCGCGATGAGCGACAAGGTGGTGGCTGCTATCCGCACCGTGTCGAACGGGCCAATCCGGTTCATCGTCAACACTCACGTCCATCCTGACCACACCGGCGGAAACGAAAATATCGCCAAGCTCGGCAGCACGATCATCGACGTAAATTTTTTGGCTGACATCGCTGGCCGGAGCATAGTCCCAGGCGCTAAGATCATCGCGCATGAGAGTGTTCTCGACCGTATGACTGCAACTGCCAACGGCCAGCCCGCTGCGCCGTCAGGCGCCTGGCCGGCGGATACTTACATCACCAGACGGAAGGACTTCTTCATTAACAACGAAGCAGTCGTCCTTTTTCATGAGCCGGCCGCCCATACTGACGGCGATAGCGTCGTATTTTTTCGCCGTACCGATGTGATCAGCAGCGGAGATCTTTTCACGCCGGACACCTATCCTTTTATCGACTTGCAAAGGGGTGGCAATATTCAAGGCATCCTCGCCGCCTTGAATCACATCATTGAACTTGCCGTCCCGGAGAATAACGAAGAGGGCGGCACGTACATCATTCCGGGGCACGGCCGCATCTGCGATGAAGCAGACGTGGTCGAATACCAGACTATGCTCACCATCGTCCGCGATCGCATTCAGGACTTGATCAAGAAAGGGATGACCATCGAACAGGTCAAGGCTGCCAGGCCAACCTCCGATTACGACGTGCACTACGGTTCCACGAGCGGGTTTTGGACCACGGAAAAATTTGTGGAAGCCGTCTATCAGAACCTGAGCAAGAAATAGCAGGAGAGCCTATGAAACGCGTACTGCTTGTCTTACTAGTTGCCGGCGGAATACCAGCCTCGCTGCTTGCACAAGTCGATTTCTCGGGCTACTGGCACAACCCAATGCAAGAAGACGGGCTTGAGCGCGGCGGTGGCCCCTTGAGCGGCGAATACATTGGGATCCCCTTGAATGACGCTGCTCGGCGTCGGGCAGATAGCTGGAATGCATCGCTCCTGACCATCCCCGAGCGGCAGTGCATTCCTCATCCAGCCGACTACGGCCCAAGCTTCTCGAACCTGCAAATGTGGAAAGAAACGGATGCAGCTTCTCAGGAGGTAATCGCCTGGCACACCCACATGTCCTGGATGGCGGCGGAGCGTACGATCTGGATGGACGGACGGGCGCATCCCCCCGAGTATGCGCCGCATACCTGGCAAGGTTTTTCCACCGGCAAGTGGGAGAGAAACATTCTTACGGTAACCACCACCCATCTCAAGGCGGGTTGGATCCGCCGCAACGGCGTTCCTCGCAGTGACCGGGCCACCGTCACGGAACACTTCATTCGGAATGGAGACGTTCTCACCTGGATCACGATCATCAATGATCCTGAGTACCTGACCGAGCCGATGATTCGAAGCCGGGACTTCACTTTGAACCCCCACGGCGAAATGGGCGCATACCCGTGCGAGAGCGTCGAGGAGGTCGTCAGGGCAGAAGGCGTCGTACCGCACTATCTGCCCGGCACAAATCCATTCCTCACTGAGTTCGCAAAGACAAACTCCTTGCCACAAGAGGCAGCGCGCGGCGGCGCCGAGACCATGTATCCCGAGTACCGGATGAAGTTGCAAGCACTGATGTCCAGCAGCGTTCCCAAATAGATGACTGAGACGCCAAGGGACATGGGTAGCCCGTGGCCAGCGGCGGCTACTGGCCATTATGCGAATCGTGGTCGGCATTCTTTACGCGCCCAACTGCGTTTATATTATGTGGCGAAATGGCGGCGGCCTATTTCGTGGCGTGGGCACCGCGCGGATTTTAGCCGATCACCAACGGGGGTGAGATTACTGTGGTCTTTTGCTACGCGTTCCTCTGTTTTGTCGCTGCGGGGGCTGGACCTGGGAGCGTGGATCAACTGATTGCGGACCGCCGCGGCAACACTGGCCGCATGCTTCTTGGGAAAGTCGGTGCCGCTCAATAGGAGGTTCACGATTCGCGCTTTCGTACCATATTGAACTGTCTGCCCCGAGTTCAATACCTTGGCCTTTTTTTTGACCTTCCTGCCCGCCGCGAGCTAGACTTCCAACGGAGTGTTTACTGCGAATAGTGACTTAACCCTATGAGACCTACAATCGTGTTGAAATCAGGCTTTCTGCTTGCTTCTATTGTTCCAGCGATGGCGGCAAGTTGTGAGAGTCTCGCATCTTATTCGCTTCCCGCCGCGACGATTACCTCGGCGGCAGTCGTGGATGCCGGCAAGTTTTTGCCTCCGGCGCCGCCTCGGGGCGTCGGCCCCTTCGGAGGGCCCGCGCCAGTCGTAAAGGATCTCCCGGCATTTTGCCGCGTAACGGCAACTCTGAAGCCATCGCTCGATTCAGATATTAAGGCCGAGTTCTGGATGCCCGTCGCGAACTGGAACGGGCGACTGCAGCCTACCGCCGGTGGCGTATTTCTGGGCATGATCAGTTACGCGAACATGGCCGATATTCTGCGAACCGGGACCGCCACGGCCACCTCCGATAACGGTCACGAAGGGGGCAGCGCTAGCTTCGCGTTGGGTCATCCCGAGAAGCTCAAGGACTTCGCTGAGCGGGCTGGCCATGAAACACTAGCGGATGCCAAGCTCCTGATCGCCGCCTTTTATGGCAAGCGTCCATCGTTGTCGCTTATGAATGAATGCGGAGGTGGAGGACGAACGGCGATTACAGAAGTTCAGCGCTACCCAGAGGACCTCGATATCGCGATGGTGGGCGGCTTGGACACGGATTCCACACACCACACGTTCGGCCAGATGTGGGTCTGGCAAGCGACTCACAACGACGCTGCGAGCTACATACCGCCAGACAAGTATTCCGTGCTGAATAAGGCAGCGCTCGATGCGTGCGATGGCAAGGATGGCGGTAAAGATGGACTGATTCAGGATCCGGCCAAGTGTCACTTCGATCCTGGGGTGGTCGAATGTAAGAACGGCGACGGACCGGGCTGTCTCACGAAGCCTCAGGTTGAGGCGGCACGGAAGATCTATTCTCCTGTCAAAAACTCGCGCACCGGCGAATACCTACTCGGGGGGTTGATGCCTGGAAGTGAAATGGGATGGGGAACGATGGCGGGCGCGCAGCCGTTTCCATACTCGGTCGAGTTTTTCAGATACCTCGTCTTTAAGGATCCCAATTGGGATTACAAGAGTCGTCCAGTTAACTTTGACTCTGATGTTTTGGAGGCGAATACGCCCGAAAACAGAATTATCGACGCGAATGATCCAGATCTCTCCAGATTCGTAGCTCGCGGAGGCAAGCTTTTGCTTGTAGGCGGCTGGAATGACTCGGCGATTGCACCTTCAACCAACTACGATTACTACAATGCCGTAGTTCGGAAAATGGGCAGCAAAGCCAACAACTCAGTGCGCCTGTTCATGGTGCCAGGCATGGGCCACTGTCCTGGTGGTAATGGTGCAAGCACTTTCGATATCGATACGCTCAGCATGCTCAACCGCTGGCGGGATAGCGGGAAGGCTCCGGACATAACGATCGCCCAACACAAAACGAACGGTCAGCCCGACCGCAAAGTGTTGGTCTGCGCGTACCCGAAAATCGCCTTATATAAGGGATCGGGCGGCATTGACGATCCTTCAAATTTCTCGTGCAGCCTATCCAAATAGATCTCGCGATATTGGATTGAAACCCGAGGTTCCCAATCCGACCGTGAATCGGTAGCGGCAATTTGAGCTAACAGTGCGCAATCACTGAATGGCTAGGCATAGGCAGCCGAAGGGCAGAAATATCGAACCCCCGAGCCTCTTTGGGGAGATCGTGGAACTGTTAACTCGTCCTGCGATCGTATCCAAGGTAGAAATCATGACCGATAATTTTAGACTCATCACCCTTGAGGGGGATAGCTTGAAAGGAATCTCCTGGTCACCTGGGCAGAAGATTGAAGTGTTGTTGGACTCAGATATACGAAGTGCACACACGCCAATATCCTGGGACAGCCTCAATGGTGTGACTCGACTCTTGGTCTATCGCGCCGGCTCCGCCTCGCCCGAAGCGACATGGGTAAACACCGCCAAACCAGGCGAGATTCGCCGTATCTGGGGACCAAGACCGTCATTAGATTTAACTGAACTCAAGCGTCCAACTCTATTCTTCGGCGATGAGACTTCGATCGGCCTAGCTTAGGCATTACAGGCGACGCGCGCAGGATTACGAGAAGTCTCATTCCTGTTCGAAGCCTTGTCGCCCATGGAATCGAAGTTAGTTCTTCAGAAGCTCGGCATCAGCGATGCCACGGTCTTGGAACGTACAGAGAATGAAAAATATATGGCCGCGCTGGAGGCGGCCATGCATAGGCTCATCGAGAATGTAGACCCAAATCAGTTCGTGCTCACAGGGAAAGGCTCGTCGATCCGACGTGTTACGAATTTACTCAGGCGCCAGCGTATCCCGGCATCGAAACTTATGATAATGGGAACTGGGCCAACGGCAAGAGGCGATTCGATTGATCTGTGAGTTGATGCCCCTTTGCCCTTCGGACTCTAACCGCCTCCGCCCGCGAACTGGGCGCCCGCCTTCACAATCTTCTTCGGATCAACTGCCTTATCTACGACCACGCCAAAGAATGGGAACATCATTTCTTCCCACGTCATGTTGCCGTAATAGACTGTTTTGTTTGGGTTGGGATTGAACTTATTATTTGCTGAGTTGTCAAAGTGCGCGTCCACATGCAATTTCGTTCCCTTCGGCACCTTAACGGATGTCCAGTATCCCAGCTGCCAATTGAAGTCATATTTCGGGACGCTCAGCACAGTCTGCTTTCTGCCATCCGGATATTCCAGCGTGTAGGTCATGTCCTTACCGCGAAAGTGCATATGCGGCATCATATATACAAGCTCGGCATCCGCAAGAAACACCGCCTCAGCCGATGGGCTATGCCAATTGGACTCGTTCGGAGGAATCGCGAATTTTTTCGGATCGGGGTTTGCTGTGGTGCTCAGCGACACGTACCGCCTGTCTGGCGCTTTGTCGACCACGGTAAAACCAACTTTGACGTGGTCAGTGACCGCAGTTCCGTTCGGCGTGTAGTGAAGGTTAAAGACCATATCCCAGCCGGCAGGGACTAATTTTGCGGCGTTCATGATTCTGTAGTCAGCGGCCGCATTCCCGGGCAAGTAACAGTCTTCCGCAGCGCCATTGGGCGAACCGGGAGGAGCGGGATTTCCATCCTTGTCGATCTGATGGGTGCCGTTGCCGAATGTCGCTCCCTTTTCCGGGAGGGCCGATCCCTCTTCGTCGCGATCTTTGTCTTGCCAAAACGTAACGCCATAAGGGAGGTTCGGGACGTGCGGAATAAAGGC
>Ga0268264_10003872_pt1 | contig 12845 bp, 11 predicted proteins | sample KBSSwiS32_FD_190357 | JGI IMG/M metagenome (GOLD analysis project Ga0268264, IMG submission 190357) | Switchgrass rhizosphere microbial communities from Kellogg Biological Station, Michigan, USA - KBS Switchgrass S3-2 (SPAdes) (version 2) | ecosystem: Host-associated > Plants > Roots >...
ACTTCGCGCCACCGACGCTGCTCGCCCAGGCCTCGCGGATCAACTTCTCGACGCGGCTGTTCAACATGATCGTCACCAACGTGCCGGGGCCGCAGATCCCGCTCTACGTCCTGGGCCGGGAGCTGGAGGAGGTCTTCCCGGTGGCCTTCCTGCCCCAGAACCACGCCCTCGCGGTGGCGATCATGAGCTACCACGGCCACGTCGGCTTCGGCCTGCTCGCCGACTACGACTCGATGGAGGACGTCGAAGAGATCGCCGCCGGGCTCAACCGGTCGCTGGCCGAGCTCGAGGAGGCGGCGCGCGCCGTCGCCCCGGCCTGAAGACCGAATTGCTCGTCGCCAGCTTTGAAAGCCCGCCGCGCATCTCAAAAAGCATTGAAAGAAAGGGCGCGTTAACTTTCAAAGTATGAATGCACGGCAGTTCACGAAAAACGCCCCTGGAAAGATCGTCAAGGCTCCCGAAGGGTACCCGGCCTTTGTTCCGGATCCTGCACCGCGAGCCCTCCATCTCTCCGATGCGTCCCTGACAGCTTTGGACGAGGCCTCCAACGAGCTCGGCATCCTGCAGGGCATTGGAAGACAGATTCGCAATCCCGAGCTCCTGATCTCCCCATATATGAGTCGCGAGGCTGTGCTCAGCTCGCGTATCGAGGGAACCCAAACGACAATGTCGGACGTCTATGCAGCCGATCTCGGCCAAGAGGAGCTGATTCGAGCGACAGACGTCAAAGAGGTCCGTAATTACCGAGCCGCCCACCGGCTCGGGCTCCGCACCAAGCTCCCGCTGAGCCTTCGCCTCATTCGGCAACTCCACCGTCAGCTGATGAAGGGTGTGCGGGGGCAAGAGCGACACCCCGGAGAGTTCCGGACCTACCAAAACTTCATTGGCGCTCCCGCGGGAGCCGAGGCCACTTTCGTACCGCCACCCGTGCCCCAGATGAAAGATCTGCTCGACGACCTCGACATGTTTCTCAACGAGGAAGCCCTTCGTCCTCTGGTACAAGCAGCGGTTCTCCACTACCAGTTCGAGGCGATTCATCCTTTTGGCGATGGAAACGGGCGGGTCGGTCGGCTTCTGATTCCCCTGTTCTTGCACGACCGTGGCTTGCTCCCGCAGCCCCTCCTCTACCTGTCCGCCTACTTCGAGCGCAACCGGTCGGACTATTACGACAAGCTGCTGCGGGTCAGCACTCACGGCGACTGGGATGGTTGGATCCTCTTCGTCCTTGCGGGTGTATCGATTCAAGCCAGGGAGGCCGCCAGTCTTGCGGATCGCCTTCTGGCGCTCCACGACAGCTACAGAGAAACCCTGCAGGCAGAACGCGTCACCGCCAACGTTCTCGCGCTGATCGATGCCCTTTTCGAAAACCCTTTGATGTACACAAAACGAGCGGAAACGATCCTCGGTGTGAGCGCACCCACCGCCAGGGCGACGATCCGAACGCTCGAGAGCCAAGGAATTCTGCGCGAGATCACCTCTCGCCGCTGGCGGAAGATCTATCAGGCGGACGAAATCTATGCCTTGCTCCGAAGTGCATAGCCACGATCGCGGCTGGATACCCTCATAGACGCCTTATGGCACTCCTCGTAGCCCTCTTCATCGTCGTCCCGATCGTCGAGCTCTGGGTGATCATCGAAATCGGCTCGCTGATCGGCGTCTGGCCGACGATCGCCCTGCTCCTCGCCGACGCCCTGCTCGGCTCGCTGCTGCTTCGCCACCAAGGCCGCGGCGCCTGGCGCCGTTTCAACGAGGCGATCGCCGAGCGCCGCTTCCCCGGCCGCGAGGTCGCCGACGGGCTGCTGATCGCAATCGGCGGCACCCTGCTGCTGACGCCGGGCTTCGTCACCGACATCGTCGGTGCGATCTTCCTGATCCCGCCGACCCGCGCGATCGTGCGCCGGCTGATGCGCGGCTACGTGGGCAGACGGTTCGTGATCGTCGGCGCGCCAAGCGGCACGCATCCCCCGAGTCACCGCGCCTACGACTACGACTCGACCGCGGAGGAGATCGACGGCGACGATCCGCAGCTGCCGCGAAGCTGACGGCCTAGCCGTCTGACGACGTGTTCAGTGCCACGGCGGCGCGGATGAGCGCCTTCAGCGCCTCCTCGTCGATCTCATCGCCTTCGTGGAAATCGATCGCGCGCCTGGTGTTGCCCTCGAGGCTGGAGTTGAAGAGGCCCGAGGGGTCCTCCAGCGAGGCGCCCTTGGCGAAAGTCATCTTGACGGCGCTCTTGTAGGTCTCGCCGGTGCAGATCATTCCCTCGTGGTACCACACCGGGACCCCTCTCCATTTCCACTCCTCGACCACCTCGGGGTCGGCCTGCTTGATCAGAGTCCGGATCCGAGCAAGCGTCTCGCCTCGCCAGTCCCCCAGCTCCTCGATCCTCGCGTCTATCAGCTGAGAGGGAGACTCTCCTCCTTTTCCCTGCCTAGAAGCCAAGCGCGAACTTTGCGTCCTCGGACATCATCTCCGGGCTCCAGGGCGGGTCGAAGATCATCTTCGGGTGGACGGCGGAGACGCCGGGGAGGTCGCCGACGAACTCCTTCATCTGCTCGGAGACCTGGGGGCCGATCGGGCAGGCGGGAGTCGTCAGGGTGAAGGTGACGAAGACCTCCTCGCCCTCGATCTCGACGTCGTAGACGAGGCCGAGGGAGACGAAGTCGAGGCCGAGCTCGGGGTCGATGACTTCCTCGAGGGCCTCGAGGACGTCGTCCTCGGTCAGCACGGCGGTTTCGTTCTCGGACATGGGGCCATGGTACCCAGGCGAGACGGCGCGACGGGAGCGTCGGCTAGTCTCGCGGCTCGCAGATGGGCGACGAGGAGCAAATCGTGCGCAGGTCGATCGGCATCGCCTTCGCCGACGGCGGCCTGTTGGCGCTGAGCGCCGTGCGGCCCCAGGGCTCGGGGGGCCATGGCGAGGAGAAGGTCGCCGCCGTTCTCTGCAGCGCCGACGGCGCCCCGGTCGAGGTCTCCGAGGCGCTGCTCTCGACCGAGTACGGGCCGGACGGCGTGCAGCGCCGCGCCACCCTCGAGCTCTGGGTCGAGGACGACGACGAGCAGCCGCTGCGCGGCGCCGGCACGCTGATCAGCGCGGCCTCGGTCGACCACGGCGGGCTGCGCGGCGCCATCGCCTTCTTCCGCTGGTCGGTCGAAGGACGCGAGGGCCTCGGTCACTACGAGGCGATCCGCGGCGATGGCTGAGATCGAGGCGATCGTCTGCGACTTCGGCGGCGTGCTGACCACGCCGCTGCTGCAGTCCTTCATGGCCTTCCAGGACGAGACCGGGATCTCGACCGAGACCCTCGGCAAGGGGATGCAGGCTGCGACCGAGGCGAACGGCGACAACCCGCTCTTCGAAATGGAGCGCGGCGAGATCACCGAGGCCGCCTTCCTCGAGCTCCTCACCGACCATCTCGAGCCGCTGCTCGGCCACCGCCCCGAGATGCACCGCTTCAAAGAGATCTACTTCGAGGCGCTCGACCCCAACCCGCCGATGATCGAGCTGATGCGGGAGCTGAAGGGCGAGGGCTACACGATGGCGATGCTGACCAACAACGTGCGCGAGTGGGAGCCGCTCTGGCGCTCGATGCTGCCGGTCGACGAGATCTTCGAGACCGTCGTCGACTCCGGCTTCGTCGGCTGCCGCAAGCCCGAATCGCGGATCTACGAGCTGACCTTGGAGCGCATCGGCTACCCCGCGGACACCTGCCTCTTCGTCGACGACGTCCTCGTCAACGTCGAAGGCGCGCGGAAAGCCGGCCTGCACGCCGTCCATTTCCAGGACAACGAGCAGGCGATCGGCGAGATCCGCGCCACGCTCAACTGAGCGCCCTATCAGGAGGGCTTGGTAATGGAAATGAGCGGCAAAACGCTCTTCGTGGGAGCGAGCTCCATGGCGCCTCCTTTCTCTTCGATGGATGGGTGAATCATAAACACTTGATTATTTTAGTCAAGCAAGTTTATTTAAGAGCTGCTCGAGCCGGCGGTCGCCAGCTAGAGGTGGCGCTGGAGAAACTCGACCTGATCCGTGACCAGGGCCTCGTGCGCGGGACCGTCGTAGACGTCGAAGTGATCGACGCCGGGGTAGGTCCGTAGCTCGCCCCGGGGCGCGCGGCGCGCGGCGGCCACGGCCGGACCCGGCCTGGCCACCCGGTCTGCCTCGCCAATGCAGACGAGCCAGGGGCAGTGCAAGTTCCTGGCATGGCGCACCGGGCGAAAGGGCCGGCCGAGGATCCAACGCGAGGAGACGCGGTTGCGCCAGCGAGAGTCCTCTCCGATCGAGACGACGCGGCGCCACCCCTCCTCCCCACCGGGAGCGTTGATGAACGCGGGCTCGCTGGGCTGGCCGACGGCCGGCACGTGCCGCCCCCGGATCGCCGCGACAACCATCCGTGCGGTCACCGACGGGGAGGAGCGGTGCGCCTGGCGCACGATGTCGAGGAACGGGACCTGGCTGATCGCTGCTGCTATGCCGGGATCCTTCGCCGCCGCCGCGAGCGCATTGCCGCCGCCCATCGAGGACCCAAACGTCACGACTTTCGCCGGATCGATGCCGGGCAGCGAACGTGCAAAGGCGATGGCCGCTCGCCAGTCCTCCAGCTGGCGGACGGGATCGAACAGGTCCAGCTCTCCCCCGCTGTCGCCGAAGCCCCGATGGTCGAAGACGAGCGCCGCGAAACCCGCCGTCGCGAAGCGCTCCGCAAACGGCCCGAGTCGATCGCGCCGGGTCCCCGATAGGCCGTGTGCCATGACGACCACGGGCGCTCGCTCTGCGCCGCGCACAGCCGGGTAGAGCCATGCCGCGCACTCGTCGTCCCCCGAGCGGAAGACCAGATCCTGCCGATCCATACCTACCTCAACGCCCGGTGACGCCGAAACGTGAGACGCCGACGCTCGGCCAGGCTAGTTGTCCGAGCCGGCGCGGTCCCAGATGTAGAGCTCGACCGCCTCGAGGGCGAGCTCCATCTGGCGGGGCGGCGAGAGCAGGCCGAGGACGAGCTCGAGGGCATCCTCCTCGGTGACTCCGGAGTCGACCGCCTCCTCGCCGCGGAAGCCGGCCGCCAGCTTCATGGCCTCGCGGCGATTCTCACCGAGCGAGCCGAAGGCGCCCATGAGGAAGTCGCGGTTCGGCACCGGCTGGCCGACCTCGAGCGAACCGTGCCAGGCGGCGAGCATCGAGAGGTCGTGCTCGTCGAGCTCGGAGAGCGCCTTGGCGTAGTGAGTCTCGAGCTCGTCGTCGGGGATCTCGTCGACCCAGGCCCGCACCGCCTCGCCGAGGAGCTGGCGACGTGCCTCGCGGCCGATCGAATCCGCGATCGCGCGGATTGCATCGGCGGGGTCTACGAAGCAGAGCGCCATCTGGGCAGGAATGTAGAGGGGGCGGAAGACGGCAAAGCGGTGCGTGAACTGCCGCGTTTGCGGCTTTCGGACGCGCCGCGGCCGGACCTATGCTGGATCGCCTCCCCCGATGCCCCTGAAGCTGATCCAAGGACCCCCGAACTCCGGCCGCGCGGGCCGAATCCGTCGCGCCCTGATCGACGTCCTCGACCGCGACCCGATCCTCGTCGTCCCCACCCTCGACGACGTCTACGAGTTCGAGCGCGAGCTGTGTTCCGATGGCGCCATCCTCGGCGCCGAGACGATGACCTTCGGCGGGCTCTTCCGCGCCGTGGCCTCGGCCGGCGGCGCCCCCCCGGACGCGGTCTTCACGCCCGCGCAGCGGCTCGGTGCGATCGCCACCACCGTCGCGGACCGGCGGGACTCGCTGGGGCCGCTGCGGGCCTCGGCGCGGCGGGCCGGCTTCCCGCGGGCACTCGGCCGACTGCTCGACGAGCTGCAGTCGGCCGGCCTCGAACCCGAGGACGTCGAGGCGGCGGCGGGGACGCTCGAGGGTTCGGCCTACCTCGGCGACGTCGCCGCCCTCTTCGCCGCCTACACGAAACTGCGCGACCGGCTCGGCTTCGCCGACACCCACGCGATCGCGCGCGCGGCGATCGCCCTGCTCGAAGCCGACGATGCCAAGTCGTGGCGGCGCCCGGTCTTCCTCTACGGGCTCGACGACCTGACCCCCAACCAGCTGGCGCTGATCCGAGCGCTCGTGCCCCTGGTCGAGGTGACCGCGACACTTCCATACGAGCGTGGGCACGCGGCGCTGGAGGATCGCAGCGCACCGCTGCTCGCCTCGCTCGCAGAGATCCCGATCGACGAGGTGGAGGAGGCGCTGCCGGATCCCGGCAACACCGACTCGCCCCTCCTCTTCCATCTCGAGCGCCAGCTCGGCGCCGAGTTCCCCGAGCGCCTCCACCACGATCCCGAGAGCCTGGTCTTCCTGCGCTCGGCCGGCGCCCGCGGCGAGGCCGAGGCGATCGCGCTCGAGGTGGCGCGCCTGCTCGCCGGCGGGGCCGACCCCGAGGAGATCGCGATCGTCGTCCGCGACCCGGCTCGGCGCGGACCGCTGCTCGCCTCGCTGCTCGAGTCCTACGGGGTGCCGACTGCGCTCGAGGCCGAGGTCCCGATCGCCGCCACCTCCGTCGGCGGTTCGCTCGCGGCCCTGCTGGAGGCGGTCCTCGGCGCCGGAAGGGCGAGCGACCTGCTGCGCTACCTGCGCGGCCCCTCCGGCGTGCCCCCCGCGCAGGTCGACTGGTTCGAGCGACGGTTGCGGCGGCGGCGGGTGCGAACCGCGGCGGCGGCGCTCGAGCTCTGGGAAGAGCGCTACGGGGAAGCTCCCGCAGACGTCGCCCGGATCCGCGAGGTCGCCAGTCGCGCCGCCGACCTGGCGAGCGCGGTCGCCGCGATCGCCGGTGCGATGGGCGCACGGGCGGCAACCGAAATCGAGGCGCGGGCGGGCGGTGCAATCGCCACCGCGATGTCCGAGCGTGCCGACATCGAGGGACTGGCCCCGCAACCGTCCTCGATCGCGCACGAGCTGGCGGCGATCTCGGTGCGCGTCTGGAGCGGCCCCGTTCGGGACCGGGTGCGGATAACCGATCCGCGCCGGGTGCGAGCGACGCGCTTCGAGAACGTCTTCGTCGCCTCCCTCCAGGACGGCGAGTTCCCCCGCGCCGCCGGGCACAACGACCCTTTCCTCAGCGAACGCCAGCGGGACTCGCTGGGCCTGCCGCCGCGCCGCGACGAGGAGGCCGAGGAGCGCTACCTCTTCCATGCCTGCCTGGCGCTGCCGAAACGGCGCCTCTTCCTCTCCTGCCGCGACAGCGACGAGAACGGAGCGGCCGAGGCGCCGTCGCCCTTCCTCGACGAGATCGGGCGACTGCTCGAGCCCGACGAGGGCGACGTTCGCGGGCGCGGCCTCGCCGAGGTCGTGCACCGGGTCGCCGACGCCCCCTCGGAGGACGAGCTCGCACGGGCGATCGCCGCCTGGGGTCCCGGCGCCGAGCCAGGTCAGCTGCTCGAAGCGGCGGGGGCCGGGAGCGAGATGGCAGCCCGGATCGAGGCGCGCCTGGCAGCCGCCCGGGCCGCCGAGACGGTGACGCGGGCGCCGGGCCCGCTCTCCAACCCGGCGGTGATCGAGGCGCTCGGTGAGGTCGACGCCTACGGCGGCACCACCCTGGAGGGGTTCGACGTCTGCTCCTACCGCTGGTTCGTCTCGCACGAGCTCGACCCGCAGCCGCTCGACCCCCTCCCCGACCCGCTCGTCCAGGGCGGGATCGCCCACGCCGCCCTCTGCGCCCTCTACGAAGAGCGACCGGCGGGCGAGGCGCTGCCACGTCCCGCCACGCTCAGCGCCTGGATCGCCCGCGGCCGCGAGCTGGTGGCCGAGATCGCAGCCGGGCGCGGCCTCGGCGAGCACCCGACCGAGCGGGCGATGCTGGCCCGCGTCGAGGGCCTGCTCGCGCGCTTCCTCACCGACGAGGCCGGCCGGGGCGAGGGCGGCTTCGAGCCCTGGCTGCTGGAGGCCGGCTTCTCCGAGGCCGAGGAGTCCGAGATGCCGGCCCTGGAGATCGACGGCTGGCGCCTGCACGGCGCGATCGACCGCGTCGACCGGGCGTCCGGCGGGCGTGCCCTGGTCCTCGACTACAAGCTCTCCAGCAAGGTCACCCCGCGCGAAAAGCTCGAGGAGGAGGCGAAGCTGCAGCTGCAGCTCTACATGATCGCCGTCGCCGAGCTCTGGGAAGCCGAGGCGGTCGGCGGCCTCTACCACCCGCTGCGTGGAACGTCCGAGCGCCGGCCCCGCGGCCTGGTGCGCGAGGACGCGATCGCAGAGCTGGCCGGCTTCGGCCTCTCCAGGACCGACAAGGTCGACCGCGAGGAATTCGACGAGCTGCTCGCCGACGCCCGCCGCCGGGCCGGCGAGATCGTCGCCCGCATGCGCGCCGGGAGGATCGACCGCGATCCCGGTCCGCGCCCCGGCCTGCGCAACCACGGCGTCTGCCCCCAGTTCTGCGAGTTCGCCCCGATCTGCCGCCGTGACCGGGCACCGGCGGAGCCCGCGAGCGACGAGGAGGAGGACGAGCGGTGAACGCACGCGAGTCGACCGCGGAGCAGCGCGCGGCGATAGAGGCCAGCGCACCCGACGTCCTGGTCGAGGCCGGCGCGGGCACGGGCAAGACCGGGACGATCGTCGATCGCTACTGCCGCCTGGTTTGCGAGCAGGAAGCCCCGCTCGACTCGGTCCTCGCCTTCACCTTCACCGACAAGGCGGCAGCGGAGCTACGCCAGCGGATCCGAGCCGAGGTCGAGCGGCGGGCGGAGGCCGGCTCGGAGCGCGCCGGCGAGCTGCTGCCGCGGCTCGGCGGCGCCTGGGTGACGACGATCCACGGCTTCTGCAACCGCCTGCTCGCCGCCCACCCGGTCGCGGTCGGCGTCGACCCCGGCTTCCGCGTGCTCGACGCCGCGGAGACCGAGCGGGCCGCGGTCGAAGCCTTCGACGAGGCGCTCGAGGATTTCCTCGAGGGGAGCGGCCCCGAGCGCGAGCGCACGGTCGCCGCCTTCGACGTGGGCGGACTGCGGGCGACGGTGCTCGGCGTGCACGCCGAGCTGCGCAGCCGTGGCGAGGACGAGCCGCGGCTCCCCGACCCCGGCGAGCCCGACGTCGAGGGAGCGCTGGCCGAGGCAGCGCGGGTCGCGGCCGAGACCCTCGCCGAGCTGAAACCCGACAGCGCCAATTACGAGCTGGTCGAGCGCGCGTCGGCGCTGCTCGAAACAGCGGAGGGCGTGCCCGGCCTCGACGAGATCGCCCCCCTGCGGACGAAGAGCACGGCCAAGCCGATGGCTCCTTACAAGGAGGCGATCGAGGCCGCAGCCAGCCGCGTCGCCGAGGCTGGGGAGGGCGGCCTCGCCTACCGCCACGTCGCCGAGCTGCTGGACCTCTTCTCGACGCGCTTCGCCGCCGCCAAGGAGCGGCGCGCGGGGGTCGACTTCGAGGACCTGCAGCTGCTCGCCGTGCGCCTGCTCGAGCGGACCGAGACGGGGGCCGCCTACAGGTCGCGGTTCGGCCACATCCTCGTCGACGAGTTCCAGGACACCAACCGCCTGCAGCTGCGGCTGATCGAGGCGCTGCGCGGCCCGCGCACGCAGGTGACGGCGGTTGGCGACGAGCTGCAATCGATCTACGGCTTCCGCCACGCCGACCTCGACGTCTTCCGCGAGCGCCGCACCGCGATCGAGGGCGGCACCGGCGAAGCGATCCCGCTGAGCGGCAACTTCCGCTCCCGCCCGGAGGTGATCGGCGCCGTCAACGCGATCGGCGAGCGCTTGCTCGACGGCTACTCGCCGTTGCGGGTCGGCGCCCTGCCCACCCGCCCGCAACCCCCAGGGGAAGGCCCGGCGGTGGAGCTGCTGCTGACCGCTCGCGATGGCTGGGACGAGGAGGGCATCGAGCTCGACCCGGCGACGGACGCGCGCACGCCCATCAACCAGCTGGCCGAGGCGCGCTTCCTCGCCGCTCGCCTGCGCGAGCTCGCCGACCAGGGGGTCGAACGCTCGGCGATGGTCGTGCTGCTGCGCGCCTTCACCCGTCTCGATGCCTACGAGGACTCATTGGAGCGGGCCGGCCTGCGCCCTTACGTCGTCGGCGGTCGCGGCTACTGGTCCCAGCAGCAGGTCGCCGACGTCTGTGCGCTGTTGGCGACGATCGCCAACCCGCTCGACGACCAGGCCCTGCTCGGCGCCCTCGCCTCTCCCGCCTGCGGGGTCGCGCCCGACACCCTCTGGCTGCTGCGTGCCGCTGCCGGCGAGAGGCGCCACCTCTGGCCGGCGCTCGAGCGGGCGGCGGGGATTGGCTCAAAGGAGGCCGAGATCGCGACGACGCAGCTCGAACAGATCCCGGCGCCCGAGCAGGGGTTGATCGCCGCCTTCGCCACCCGGATCGCCGAGCTGCGCCGGCGGGCGGTCTCACTCTCCCTGGCCGGCCTGATCGAGGCCACAGTGACCGAGACGGGCTACGACCTCGCGGTGCTGATGAAGCCGGCCGGGGAGGCGCGCTTCGCCAACGTGCGCAAGCTGATGCGCCTCGCCGCGGAGTTCGAGGCCGCCGAGGGACGCGACCTTCGCGGCCTGCTCGACTTCCTCGCCGGCCGCGCCGACGCCGATGCCGATGCGCAGGCAGCGACCGCGCTCGAGGGTCACGACGGGGTGCGGATCATGACCGTCCACAGCGCCAAGGGGCTCGAGTTCGACGTCGTCGCCATCCCCCATCTCTCGCGCCCGCTGCTCGCGCAGGTGCGCGCGCCGCTGCTCACCGCCGGTCGCGAACCAGAGGCGCCGCGAGTCGGAATGCAGTTGCGGCGGTTGGGCGCACGCGGGATCGACCTCTACGCGCAGCGCGATCTGCTCGAGGAGGCCCAGCGACGGGAAGCCGAGGAGGAGCTGCGCCTCTTCCACGTCGGCGCCACACGCGCGCGAGAGCGACTGCTGCTCAGCGGGGTGATCCGCCCCTCTCCCCCATCTCGCTCGCGTACCGGCGAGGCGGTGATCGAGCGCATCGTCGTCGCGCTCGACGTCGATCGCGAGCACAACTCGACGATCGCGATCGCGCCCCCCGAGCCGCGACCCGGCCTGGAGACCGCCTTCGAGCCCTCCGAGATCGCAGCCCGGGTCAATCTCGCCTCGGTCGAGCGGGCAAAGGAGCTGGCCGCCGTGCGCAGGGAGTCAGACGCTGCACGCGACCCCGGCGGCATCGGACCGGCGCCACTGGTCGAAACGCGGGTAGCCCGCAGGCCGAGGCTGCCGCTCTCCTACACGGCGATCTCGGAATTCGAGGAGCGCACCGCCCCCGCCCTTCGCGGTGGGGATGGTGGCGACCCGGAGCGGGCGGAGAGCGCCGCGCGGGGGATCGTCGTGCACGAGCTGCTCGAGTGGAGCGCAAGGAACGGGTGGCGCGAGCCGTCGGCGGCAGGGGAGCTGCTGGCGCCCGTACTGGCCTGGCTCGGGTCCGGCTTCTTCGCCGAGCGGGTGCGCGACGTGCCGAGCCGGGCGGAGGTGCCGCTGCTGGTCGAGGTCGCCGACACGGTCCTGCGCGGTTCGATCGACCTGCTGGTCGAGCGCCCGGGCTCCCCGCCCTTGGTCGTCGACTACAAGACGGATCGCCTCGGCGACTCGAGTCCCGCCGAGCGCGCCGCCCATTACGCGATCCAGCGCGACATCTACGCCTTCGCCGTCGCCGAGGCGCGAGGCGCAGCCGAAGTCGAGGTCGCCTACGTATTCCTCGAGCGGCCCGACGAGCCCGCCGTCGAACTGCTCGACCAGGCGGCGATCGCCTCCGGCTGGGAGCGGATCGCGCAAGCGATCGAGCGGATCGCGAGCGGCGAGCCGACCGCCTAGTCCGTGTCCAGCCTGCCCTGGTCGAGCTTCGCGGCCAGCTCGTCCAGCCGCAGCTCCTTCAGGCTCTCCCCGACCTCGTCCAGCTCGCCGGCGCAGTAGGTGACGAGATCGCGGCCCTCACGGCAGAGCTCGAGGGTCTCCCGCAGGCCCGCCTGGCCCGAGTCGAGGCGGTCGATGATCTGCTCGAGCCGCTCGACGGCCGCCTCATACGAATCAGGCGCCACCGTCGCGCTCGGGTCTCGCTCGAACTCTGCCATCGGCGAAACGCAGTTTGACGACCTCCGCGGCGCGTGCTTCGGCGGCGGTCGCGAGTGGCTCGCCGCCCTCGCTCTCGACCAGGGCGTAACCGCGCTCCAGCGTTCGCTCGGGTTCGTGCGCCCGCAGGGCGACGGCGGCGCGGTGCAGGCCCTCTCGGCGGCGCTCCATCTCGGGACCGGTGGCGCGCCGCGCGGCGCGCTCGAGGACGACGGTTGCCAGCCGGCGCTGGAAGCCGAGGCGCTCGGCGACGCCCCTCTCCGAGGCGGCTCGGATCTCGCGCGTCTTCTGGTTGAGCGCGAGCCGCTCGCGGCGCAGCGCTCGTCCCGGCCCGCGGGCGAGGGAGACGAGGTGGGGCGTCCTGCCGGCTACCGTCCCGCCCGCCGCCCGCCGCAGGGCCGCCAGGGAGCGTTCCAGCGAGGAGCGGGCGGCGGCGGCGTCCAGCGGCACGACAGTCTCCGCCGCGTGGGTGGGCGTCGAGCAGGCAACTGCGGCGACGTCGTCGATGAGCGTCGAGTCGCGCTCGTGGCCGACAGCGCTGATCACGGGGACGCGCAGCATCGCCACGGTGCGGCAGAGGGTCTCGTCGCAGAAGGCCCAGAGGTCGGCGAGGCTGCCGCCGCCGCGGGTGACGACGATCGCCTCGACCTCGGGCCGAGCCGCGAGATCCTGGATCGCGGCCGCGATGGCGGGCGCGGCATGGCGGTCCTGCACCGGCGCGAACGCCCAGATCACGGTCCCGCGCCAGCCGCGCCGCTCCAGTCCGGCAAGCAGGTCGCGGCGAGCGGCGCCGGACTCCGCCGTGACCA
>Ga0268264_10003875_pt1 | contig 12840 bp, 10 predicted proteins | sample KBSSwiS32_FD_190357 | JGI IMG/M metagenome (GOLD analysis project Ga0268264, IMG submission 190357) | Switchgrass rhizosphere microbial communities from Kellogg Biological Station, Michigan, USA - KBS Switchgrass S3-2 (SPAdes) (version 2) | ecosystem: Host-associated > Plants > Roots >...
TTCAGCGCGACACGTCACCGTCGAGATCGAGGTTGAGCGCGAGCACGTTGACGCGCGGCTCGCCGAGGAAGCCGAGCTGGCGACCTTCGGTGTGGCGCGCGACCGCGCTGCGCACTGCGTCGGCAGCCATGCCGCGCGCACGCGCCACGCGGTCGACCTGGTATTCGGCGGCCGCGACGCTGATGTGCGGATCGAGCCCGCTCGCCGAAGCGGTCACGAGGTCGACGGGAACCGGCGCCGTGTTGCCGGGGTCGACCTTGCGCAGCGCGTCGACGCGGCCCTTGACGGCGTCGACGAGCGCCGGGTTGAGCGGGCCCTGGTTGGAGCCGCCGGAATTGGCGGCGTTGGTCGGCATCGGCGACGTCGCCGAGGGCCGACCCCAGAAGTGCTTCGGGTCGGAGAAGGTCTGGCCGATCAGCGTCGAGCCGACCACCTGCCCGTCGCGGCGCAGCAGACTCCCCGACGCCTGGTCGGGAAAGGCGATCCCGCCGATCGCCGTCACGACCGTGGGATACACGACCCCGGTCACGACGGTGAGCACGACGAACAGCGAGATCGCGGGGCGGAGCAGGTTCTTCATGGCGGTTCTCACACGAGGCCGAGCGCGGCCAGCACGAGGTCGATGGCCTTGATGCCGATGAACGGCACGACGACGCCGCCGACGCCGTAGATCAGCAGATTGCGACGCAGCAGCGCGGCGGCGCCGAGCGCGCGGTACTTGACGCCCTTCAGCGCGAGCGGGATCAGAAAGACGATGATCAGTGCGTTGAAGATCACCGCCGACAGGATCGCCGACTGCGGGCTGGCGAGGCGCATCACGTTGAGCGCCTGCAGCTGCGGATAGGTCGCGACGAACGCCGCCGGGATGATGGCGAAGTACTTCGCGACGTCGTTGGCGATGCTGAACGTCGTCAGCGAGCCGCGCGTCATCAGCATCTGCTTGCCGGTCTCGACGACCTCGATCAGCTTGGTCGGGTTGCTGTCGAGGTCGACCATGTTGCCGGCCTCCTTCGCCGCCTGCGTGCCCGAGTTCATCGCCACCGCGACGTCGGCCTGCGCCAGCGCCGGGGCGTCGTTGGTGCCGTCGCCGGTCATCGCGACCAGGCGCCCTTCGCCCTGGTGGCGGCGGATCAGCGTGAGCTTGTCCTCGGGTGTCGCCTCGGGAAGGAAGTCGTCGACACCGGCCTCGGCCGCGATCGCGGCGGCGGTGAGGCGGTTGTCGCCGGTGACCATCACCGTCTTGATGCCCATGCGACGCAGCTCGGCGAAGCGTTCCTTGATGCCGCCCTTGACGATGTCCTTGAGCTCGATCACGCCGAGCACGCGGGTTCCGTCGGCGACCACGAGCGGCGTCGCGCCACGGCGCGCGACGTCGTCGACGGTCGTGCCGACGGCTGCCGGGAAGTCGCCACCGAGCATCCGCACGTGCGCGCGGATCGCGTCGGCGGCGCCCTTGCGCAACTGGCGCATCGGCCCCTCCGCCGCACCTTGGCCGTTGCCACCGTCGGCGACGACCGTCTCGGAAGCAGGCACCGTCGCCGGCAGGTCGACGCCGCTCATCCGCGTCTGCGCCGAGAAGTGGACGAAGCGCGCGCCGAGCGCGTGCACGTCGCGCTCGCGGAAGTTGAACTTCTGCTTGGCGAGCACGACGATGCTGCGGCCTTCGGGTGTCTCGTCGGCGAGCGAGGCGAGCTGCGCCGCGTCGCCGAGGTCGCGTTCGGTCACGCCCGGCGCGGGCAGGAACGCGGCCGCCTGGCGGTTGCCGAGCGTGATGGTGCCGGTCTTGTCGAGCAGCAGCACGTCGACGTCGCCGGCCGCCTCGACCGCACGCCCGGAGGTCGCGATCACGTTGGCCTGCATCATGCGGCTCATGCCGGCGACGCCGATCGCCGACAGCAGCCCGGCGATCGTCGTCGGGATCAGGCAGACGAGCAGCGAGATCAGCGCGGTGACCGTCACCGGCGTGCCCGCTTTGGCGACCTCGACGCTGTAGAGCGAGAACGGCAGCAGTGTCACCGTCACGCCGAGGAAGACGATCGTGAGCGCGACGAGCAGGATGGTGAGCGCGATCTCGTTCGGCGTCTTCTGGCGCTTCGCGCTCTCGACCATCGCGATCATGCGGTCGACGAAGGTCTCGCCCGGGTTGACGCTGACGCGCACGACGATCCAGTCCGAGAGCACCTTGGTGCCACCGGTGACGGCCGAGAAGTCGCCGCCCGACTCGCGGATCACCGGTGCCGATTCGCCGGTGATGGCGCTCTCGTCGACCGACGCCACACCCTCGATCACGTCGCCGTCGGCCGGGATCACGTCGCCCGCCATCACGAGGACGACCGCCCCGGCGCGGAGCTCGCCGGATTCGATCGGATGCCACCTCGCGCCGTGGAACGGCTCCTCGAGCAGCTTCGCCCAGGTTTCCTTCTTCAGGCTGCGCAACGACGCCGCCTGCGCCTTGCTCCGCCCTTCGGCAAGCGCCTCGGCGAAGTTCGCGAACAGCACCGTGAACCACAGCCAGAGCGCAATGCCGAGGATGAAGCCGGCGGGCGCCTCGCCCTTGCCGGTAAACGCCTGGATCCACAGGAGGGTGGTGATGACGCTGCCGACCCAGACGACGAACATGACGGGATTGCGCCACTGCACGCGCGGGTCGAGCTTGCGAAGAGCGTCGGCGATCGCCGGCCGCATCAACGTCGGGTCGAAGAGGGTGAAGGTCTTGCGCGTCATGGCGGGATCACTTCCAGAGCACGAGCTGCTCGACGCCGGGGCCGAGCGCCAGCGCGGGCACGTAGTTGAGGAGGCCGACCAGCAGCACGACGCCGATCAGCAGGCTCACGAACAGGGCACCGTGCGTCGGCATCGTCCCGCTCGTCACGGCGAGGCGCTTCTTGGCAGCGAGCGATCCGGCCATCGCGAGCACCGGCACGATCACGCCGAAGCGGCCGAACCACATCGCGACCGCGGTGGCGACGTTGTAGAAAGGCGAGTTCGCCGACAGGCCGGCGAAGGCGCTGCCGTTGTTGTTGGCCGCCGACGTGAAGGCGTAGAGGATCTCCGAGAAGCCGTGCGCACCCGGATTGGCGACGCCGGCGCGGCCGGGCTCGACCATCACGGCGACGGCGGTGCCGATCAGCACCAGCAGGGGCGTCACGAGGATGGCGATCGACGCCATCTTCATCTCGTGCGCCTCGATCTTCTTGCCGAGATACTCCGGAGTGCGGCCGATCATCAGCCCGGCGATGAAGACGGCGATGATCGCGAACACGAGCATGCCGTAGAGCCCGGTGCCGACGCCGCCGAAGATCACCTCGCCGAGCTGCATGTTGACGAGCGGCACCATGCCGCCGAGCGGCGTGTACGAGTCGTGCATGCTGTTGACGGCGCCGCACGACGCGTCGGTCGTGATGGTCGCGAAGAGCGCCGAGTCGGCGACGCCGAAGCGCACCTCCTTGCCTTCCATGTTGCCGCCGGGAGCGGTCGCGCTCGTCGTCGAGTCGACGCCGAGCGCGGCGAGCTGCGGATTGCCTTGCGCCTCGTAGTGGATCGCGGCGATCGCGCCGACCACGAACAGCAGCGCCATCGCGACGTAGACCGTCCAGCCCTGGCGCATGTCGCCGACCATGCGGCCGAACGTGAAGCACAGCGCCCCGCCCAGCGAGAAGATCGACAGCATCTGGACGAAGTTGGCGAGCGGGCTCGGGTTCTCGTACGGATGCGCGGCGTTGGCGTTGAAGAAGCCGCCGCCGTTGGTGCCGAGCATCTTGATGGCGACCTGCGATGAGGCCGGGCCCATCGCGATCTTCTGCGTGTCGGTGGTCTTGTCCTCCATCACCGGATTGCCCTGCGCATCCTTGACGGGCTGGCCATCGGGGCCGTTCTTCGCCTCCTGGTAGCTCACCGTCTCGACGGCCTTCGCATCGACGGATCCGGCGAAGTTCTGGATGCCGCCTTGCTGGATCTCGACGAGAGCGATCAGGAGCGAGATCGGCAGGAGCACCCACAGCGTGATGCGCGTGAGGTCGACCCACGCGTTGCCGATGCCCTGCGCGCTGTGGCGCGCGAGGCCGCGGATCAGCGCGATCACGACCACGATGCCGGTCGCTGCGGAGAAGAAGTTCTGGACCGCGAGCCCGAGCATCTGCACCAGGTACGACATCGTCGATTCGCCGCCGTAGCCCTGCCAGTTGGTGTTGGTGGCGAAGCTGACTGCGGTGTTGAACGACGAGTCCGGCGAGACGGCGGCCATGCCTTGCGGATTGAGCGGCAGCCAGACCTGCAGGCGCTGCAGCGCGTAGACCACGAGCACGCCGATGCCGTTGAACAGCAGGATCGCGAGCGCGTAGCTCAGCCAGTTCATGTCGGCGGCGGGGTCGATCCCGCAGACGCGGTAGAGCGGACCCTCCAGGCGCGCGGCAAAGCCGAGACGTCCCTCGACGACTGCGGTCATGTAGCGGCCGAGCGGGATCGCCAGCGCCGTCAGGACGACGAGGTAGACGGCGAGCAGGATCCAGGCGTGCGTGCTCACGAAAATTTCTCCGGCGTCAGGAGCGCGGCGACGAGATAGACGAGGAGTCCCGCGGCGACGAGTGCGCCGAGGATCAGCATGCCGCTCATGGCCTCGGCCCTTCGAGACGTGCGCAGCCGGCGGCCATGCCGGCCAGCAGCAGCCAGAAGGCGACGAACAGGGCGAGGTAGACGAGGTCCATCGAGGTCTCCATAGCGCTGGTCATGCTAGGAAGACCGGTGTCAAGACGGTGCAAATTGCGGCACCGCGGCCGTCAACGCCGCGTCAATGCCGAGCGCGAGCCGTCAGCCGTGTGCGTGGGCCGCTTCGCCGCGGCGCACGAGCAGCGGGCGCAGCGCCAGCAGGCCGAGCAGCGGCCCCGGCGCGAGCAGCCAGACTGCGGCCACGCCCCACGCCACGAGCGCGTGCGCGAGGACGACGATGCTCACGACCGTGATCGCGAAGCCGATCCCGTTCTGCGCGACGAGCGCGCTGCCGAGCCACTCGGGCGGCGCGTTCTCGGCCGACATCGCCGAGAACTGCGGCGAGTCGGCGACGACGCAGACGCCCCAGAAGACGAGCGCCGCGATGCGCAGCGCAGGCGCGGCGTCGCCGAGGAACGGATAGACGATGCACATCGCGCCCGAGCCGGCGAGCGCGAGCGCGGCGACGCGGGGGCTGCCGATGCGCCGGCTCCACTGCCCGCCGGCGATGCAGCCGAACGCGCCGGCGGCGATGACGACGAAGCTCACGAGCGCGACCGTCGGCGCCGTGCCGTGGCTGCGCGCGAGCTCCCGGACGACCGGCGCAGCGAGCCACGGCACGACGCTCCAGAACGCGTAGAGCTCCCACATGTGGCCGAAGTAGCCGAGCGCCGAGGCGCGAAACGCAGGCACCGCGAACGCGGCGCGGACGCCGTGGATGCCGGCCGCGAAGTCGGTGCGGGCGCGCGGCGCTGCGCCGTGCGGGCCGTCGCCGAGCAGATGCACGACCACGGCGCCGACGACCGCGAACGCCGACGACGCGAGGACGACCACCTGCCACGGCCACGCCGCGTCGCTCGCGCGCACGCCGTGCGGCATCGCGGTGCCGAGCGTCAGCATGCCGACCAGCCAGCCGAGCGCAGCGGCGGGCCGTGCACCGACCCACTGCACGATCATCTTCATGCCGAGCGGATAGATGCCGGCGAGCGAGAGACCGACGACGAAGCGGATCGCCCACGCCGACGCGAAGTCGACGCCGGGAAAGACGAGCGCTGCGTTCGCGGTCGCGCCGACGATGCAGCTCACCGTGAAGATGCGGCTCGCGGCGAAGCGGTCGGCAGTGCCGGTCGCAGCGAAGGCGATTGTTCCGGCGATGAAGCCGAGCTGCGTCGCCGCGATCAGCCAGCCGAACGCCGCGGTGCCGATCGCAAGCCGTGCCATCAGGCCGTCGGCGGCACCTGCCGGGCTGAACCAGAGCGACGTCCCGAGCCATTGCGCGACGACGACGAGCGCGAGCGCGGCACGGACCCGCCCGGCCGCGATCGACCGCGACGCGTCCGGCGAAGAGGCCATCGCGCGTCGCGGTCAGGCCACGCGCGCGAGCGCCTGCGCGAGATCGTCGATCAGGTCGTCGGGATGCTCGAGGCCGATCGAGACGCGCAGCAGCCCTTGCGGCGTCCGGCTCTCTGCGCCTTCGATCGACGCGCGGTGCTCGATCAGGCTCTCGACGCCGCCGAGGCTCGTCGCGCGGGTGAAGATCTCGACCGCGGCGGCGACCGCCATCGCCGCGTCCTTGCCGGCCTTGACCTCGAACGAGAGCATGCCGCCGAAGTCGCGCATCTGGCGGCGCGCGAGGGCGTGGAACGGGCTCGTCTCGAGGCCGGGGTAGTGCACCGCCGCGACCTGCGCATGCGACTGCAGGAACTCGGCGACGCGGCGCGCGTTGGCGCAGTGCGTCTGCATCCGCGCCGGCAGCGTCGGCAGGCTTCGCATCACGAGCCAGCAGTCGAACGGCGACGGCACCGCGCCGCCGTAGAGCTGCGCGGTGCGCACGTCGGCGAACGCGGCGTCGTCGACGCACGCGACGACCGCGCCGCCCATGACGTCGCTGCGGCCGCCGAGGTACTTGGTCGTCGCGTGGACGGCGAGGTCGCAGCCGAGCGCGAGCGGGCTCTGCAGCGCCGGCGACGCGAACGTGTTGTCGCAGACCGCGCGCGCGCCGGCGCGGTGCGCGAGCGCCGCGGTCGCCTCGATGTCGACGCAGCGCAGCAGCGGATTCGACGGCGTCTCGATCCAGACGAGTCTGGTCTGCGGCCGCATCGCCCGGGCGACGGCGTCGATGCTCGTCATGTCGACGAACGTCGAGTCGACCCGCCACTTGGCGAACAGGTGCTTCAGCACGTTGGCGGTGCCGTGGTAGATGTCGCTCGGCGCGACGACGTGGTCGCCGGGGGCGAGGCCCTGGATCACCGCCGTCACTGCGGCGAGGCCCGACGAGAACGCGGCGCACGCGGCACCGCCTTCGAGCGCGGCGAGCGCCTCCTCGAGCCCGTTGCGGTTCGGGTTGTGGTTGCGCGCGTAGACGTAGCCGTGCGGGTACGAGCCGTCGGCGTCGCGTTCGAACGTCGTCGACAGGTGGATCGGCGGCGTCACCGCGCCGGTCGCGGCGTCGACGCCGTGGCCGGCGTGGACGGCGATCGTCTCGAAGCGAAGCTTGCTGGCGTTCTTCATGCGCCTGATTGTCGCCAGCGCAGGCGAATTGTCATCCACGCGATGTGGCGATGGCGGCTATGCTGCGCCGCCATGGACGACGCCAAGCGCAACCAGGCGACGCGCGAGCACCATCCGTCGACGCCGTCGCGCAAGCGCAGCGGCGCCGCCGCGAAGTCGGGGCGCGGTCGCGCCAGCGCCGCCGCCGGCGCGAAGCCGCCGGGCTTTCAGGTGCCGACCACGGGCAAGGACGCGCTCGTCGCGATCGGCGATCGCCAGGTCCGCCTGACCAATCTCGACAAGCCCTTCTGGCCGGCGCTCGGCATCCTCAAGCGCGACCTCCTGCAGTACTACGCCGACGTCGCCCATGTGCTGCTGCCGCACATCGCCGACCGCGCGATGGTGATGAAGCGCTATCCCGACGGCGCCGACGGCGAGCCGTTCTTCATGAAGCGCGCGCCGACGCCGCGGCCCGAGTGGATCGAGACGTGCTCGATCGCGCACGCCTCGGGCAACGTCATCGACTTCCCGATGATCCAGGACCTCGCGGCGCTGCTCTGGGTCGTCAACCTCGGCTGCATCGACCTCAACCCGTGGTACGCGCGCTGCGACGACGTCGACCGGCCCGACTACCTGCACTTCGACCTCGATCCCGTCCCGGGCGCGACGTGGGACGGCGTCGTCGAGACGGCGCGGCTCGTCCGCGTCGGCCTCGAAGGGCTCGGCATGCGGCCGATCGTGAAGACGACGGGGTCGAAGGGCCTGCACGTCTACGTCGCGATCGTCCGCGGGCCGACGCAGAAGGACGTCTGGCGGTTCGCCAAGCGCTTCGCGTTCGACCTCGCGGCGCTGCGGCCCGACGTCGTCACCGCCGAGTACAAGGTCGCCAAGCGTCCCGAGGGCCGCGTCCTCGTCGACTACAACCAGAACGCGTGGGGACGCACGCTGGCGTCGGCGTATTCGCCGCGACCGCGTCCGCTGGCGACCGTCTCCGCGCCGCTGGCATGGGACGAGCTCGACGCGGGCGCGCGCATCGACGACTTCGACCTGCGCAACATGCCGGCGCGCGTCGCTGCGGTCGGCGATCTCTGGGCGCCGCTGCTCGCCGACACGGCGCGCTTCGACCTCGCGCCGCTGCTGCGGTCGCTGCGCTGAGCCGGCTCAGCCGGCGACCGCCGCCGAATCGGCGAGCACGCGGTTCAGCGTCGTCAGCAGCGCGTCGAGCTCGACCGGCTTGACGAGGTGCTCGTCGAAGCCGGCGTCGAGCGCGCGCTCGCGGTCGGGCCCGCGACCGTAGCCGGTGAGCGCGATCAGCGCGATCGATCGCGTCCGCGGATCGGCGCGCAGCGCCTTGGCCAGCTCGTAGCCGCTCATCTTCGGCAGCCCGATGTCGAGCACCGCGGCCTCCGGAACGAACTCGTCGAGCAGGGCGAGCGCCTCGTGACCGTCGCGCGCGACGGCGACCTCGTTGCCCTCGAGGCGAAGGATCAGCGCGAGCGATTGCGCCGCGTCGTCGTTGTCGTCGACGACGAGGATGCGCGCGCGGCGACCGTGCGGCTGCAGCCGGTGCGGCGCCGGCGCCGGCGGCGCGTGCGCGTCCGCGGCGGCGAGCGGCAGGGTCACGGCGAAGCGCGCGCCCTCGCCCTCGCCCGCGCTCTCGGCAGCGATCGTGCCGCCGTGCAGCTCGACCAGGTTCTTGGCGATCGCGAGGCCGAGGCCGAGGCCGCCGCTGGCGCGCTGCAGCGGCTGCTCGCCCTGGACGAAGCGCTCGAAGACGTGCGGCAGGAGCGCCGGCGCGATGCCGGCGCCGCGGTCGACGACGGCGAGCCGGGCTTCGTCGGCCGTGGCCTGCAGCTCGACCTCGATCGGCGCCTCGGGCGGCGAGAACTTGGCGGCGTTGTTGAGCAGGTTGCAGACGACCTGCGTCAGCCGCACCGCGTCACCGCTGACCCACACCGGCTGCTCCGGGATGCGCACGCCGGGCGGCCGGCGGCCGAGCAACGCCGGCTGAATCAGCTCGAGCGCGCGCTCGACGACGTCGCGCAGGTCGACGCGCTCGCGGCGCAGCTCGATCTTGCCCGACGCGATCCGCGAGACATCGAGCAGGTCGTCGACCATCCGCGACAGGTGCGCGACCTGGCGCTCGATGACCTGGCGCTCGTGATCGGCGGGCGCGTCGCGGCGCGCCATCACCTCGAGCGAGGTGACGATCGGCGCCAGCGGATTGCGCAGCTCGTGGCCGAGCATCGCGAGGAAGTCGTCCTTCGCCCGGTTGGCGACCTCGGCATCGCGCAGCGCGTCGCGCGACTCGCCGAACAGGCGCACGTTGTCGAGCGCGAGCGCGGCGTGCTGCGCGAGCTCGACGATGCCGGCGCCGTCCTCGTCGCTGAAGCGCCGGCCCGACGTCGCCTGCAGTGCGCACATCGCGCCGATCGTGCGGCCACGGGCGACGAGCGGAACGACGCACGCGGCGCGCAGGCCGAAGTCGACGACGAAGCTGCGGAATCCCGGGTCGGCGAATTTCTCGGCGTCGCCGGGCTCGAGGTTGGCGAGGAACGTCTTGCCGGTCGCGACGACCCACGCGAACGAGCCGGGCGAGTCCTCGGTCGAGACGTGGGTGCGGACGAATTCGCGCATCGCCGCCTCGCGCTCGGGGTCGATGTGGCGGGTGAGCTTTCTCTGCAGCACGCCGTCCTTGTCGAGCAGGTCGATCCGGCAGATGTCGGCGATGTCGGGAACGATCACCGAGCCGATCGCGGCGAGCGCGGTCTGCTCCTCGAGAGATCGCGACAGCAGCGCACCGGCGCTGACGAGCTGGCGCAGGCGCGCCTGTGCGTGCTCGGCGGCGGCGCGGGCGTCGCGCTCGGCGTCGAGCAGCCGCTCGCGCTCGGCCTCGCTCTGGCGGCGCTGCGCGGCGGCGGCGGAGAGCGCGTCGGAGACCGCCTCGACCTCGCTGACGTCGGCGACGGCGTCGGGCACCGGCTCGCCGCGGCCGAGCGCGAGCGCGGCGTCGCGCAGCCGCCCGATCGGCTCGACGATGCTGCGCGAGATGCGCCACGCGGCGATGCCGCCGAGGCCGAGCGAGAGCAGGATGCCGCCGCCGTAGGCGACGAGCGACTCGAGCGTCGCGCGCTCCTGCAGCGCGGCGGGGATGCCGATCGCGACCGTCCAGTCGGTCGCGTGCAGGCGCGCGATCGCGGTCTGCACGCGCACGCCTTCGATGGTCGAGGTGCGACCGATCGCTTCGCTGCCGGCGCTCTTCTCCATCAGCGCGAGGAGCGTGGGCCCCGGCGGCTCGCCCAGATGGTTCTCGTGGTCGCGCGAGCGCGCGACGCGCGCGTTGCGGCTGTCGAAGACCGAGACGATCCAGTCGTCGGGGATGCGCTGCTGGCGGACGACGCGCAGGATCGCCTCCGGCCGCACGATTGCCGAGAGCACGTAGCGCACCTCGCGGTCCTGCAGGACCGGAACACGCACCGGGATGCCGAACCTGCCCATCGGTCCGCGCCGCAGCTTGCCGACCACCGGCACCCGCGTGCGCACGACCTCGGCGAGGCTATCCGGCTCGACCGTCGCCGACAGCGGCGCGCCGTACTCGCGCCCGGTGTTGAACAGCTGGGTGCCGTCGGGAGCGGCGAGCGCGATCGCGAGCCACTCGGGTCGCGACGCGAGGACGCGGCGCGCGAACTGGTGCGCCTGTTGCAGGTCGGCGTTGGCCGATCCGATCGGGTCGGTCAGCGCGAGCGACTGCAGCGACGACACCGTCAGGCGAAGCTCGGTGTCGACCGCGGTCGCGAGCGCGCGCGCGAGGTCGAGCGTCGACTGCTCGGCCTGGCGTTGCTGCTGGTCGACCAGCGCCTGCAGGGCGACGCCCGACATCAGTGCAAGCGGCAGGATCGCCGCGGCGCCGAGGACCAGCAGCCGGCGGCGCAGGGGAATCGTCTTCATGCGTGCAGCGAGTGGGCGGCCTCAGCAGAGCGTGTCGATCGCGGCGGCGAAGCGCTCGACGTCGTCGGCGTCGTTGTAGATCTGCAGCGACAGGCGTGCCCAGAGCGCGCCGCCGCGCGCGATCACCGGCGCCTCGATGGCGTGGCGGGCGAGCAGCGCGTCGCGCAGCCGCTGCGCGTTCGCCGCATCGCCGCTGCCGAGGCGCTCGGGAAGCGGCACGGTCACCATGCAGCCGACCATCGACTCCGGCGTCGTCCAGTCGAGCCGCCAGCGCCGACAGAGGCGCTCGGCGCTCTGCCAGGCAAGCGCGTGGTTGTGGTGGCGCATGGCGTCGACGCCGACGACGTCGGCCATGAAGTCCAGCGCCGCCGGCGCGGCGAGCCATGGCGAAGGGTCGCGCGTGCCGGTCCAGTCGAACTCCTGCAGCCAGTCGCCGCTCGTCACGCCCCACGAGATGACGCCGGGGTGCAGGCCCTCGCGCCGCTCGGGCGCCGCCCAGAGAACACCGCAGCTGCGCGGCGCGAACGCCCACTTGTGCAGGTTCGCCGCGTACCAGTCGACGCCGAGCGATGCGATGTCGACGGCGATCGCGCCCGGCGCATGCGCACCGTCGACGAGGACGGCGACGCCGTGGCTGCGGCACGCCGCCGCCATCGCCGCCAGCGGCATCACCAGCGCCGTCTCCGAGCCGACGTGGTCGAGCAGCGCCAGGCGCGTGCGCGACGTGATCGCGCGCTCGAGCGCGGCGACGAACTCCTCGGGCGCGCGCGCCGGGAACGGCAGCGCGAAGCGGGTCATCGTCGCACCGCGCTCGCGGGCGTGGAAGGCGATCGCACGCACGACCCCGCCGTACGCGTGGTCGTGGACGAGGATCTCGTCGCCGGCCGCGAGCGCGATCGAGCGCAGCACCGCGTTGATCGCGCTCGTCGCGTTGTCGACGAAGGCGACGCCGTCGCCGGCGACGCCGAGGAACGCGCCGACGCGTTCGGCGGCGCGGCGCAGCCGCGGCTCCTCGGGCGGCGCCGACATGCCGAGCGTCATCAGCTCGCGGATCATGAAGCGCGCCGGATGCCGCTCGATCTCGTCGAGGATCGCGCTGCGGGCGCGCATGACCGCGAGCGGCGTGACGCCGACGGTGCCGTGGTTGAGGTAGACGGCGCCCGGCTCGAGCGGAAAGTGCGCGAGCATGGCGCGGCCGAAGCGCGCAGGCGGGGCGACGTCGATCGGAGCGAGCACGGCGCCATTGTCGCGTGCGCTGCCGCCGGCGGCGCCGGCCAGGCGCAGCGGCGGGCGCGAGCTCAGTCGCGGCGCAGCCGCAGCCCGGCGTCGAGCAGCAGCACCTCGCCGGTCGTCTTCGCCGCCGCCGCGCCCAGGAACCAGGCGGCCTCGGCGACGTCTTCGGCGGTGATCACGGCGTCGAGCGCGGCGCGCGCGCGGTAGCCGGCGACCGTCGCCGCGTAGCGTTCGGCACCGAGCCCCTTCGCCATCCACGGCGTCTCGACGAGGCCGGGTGCGATCGCGTTGACGCGAATGCGCGGCGCGAGCGCGCGCGCGAGGCCGACCGAGAGCGCATTGAGCGCACCCTTGCTCGCCATGTACGCGAGCGACGAGCCCGTGCCCATCATCGACGCGATCGACGACACGTTGACGATCGCGCCGCCGCCGCTGCGCTCGATGAGCGGCACCAGCGCGCGCGCC
>Ga0268264_10003883_pt1 | contig 12815 bp, 10 predicted proteins | sample KBSSwiS32_FD_190357 | JGI IMG/M metagenome (GOLD analysis project Ga0268264, IMG submission 190357) | Switchgrass rhizosphere microbial communities from Kellogg Biological Station, Michigan, USA - KBS Switchgrass S3-2 (SPAdes) (version 2) | ecosystem: Host-associated > Plants > Roots >...
GTCTCGGCGGGGGCGCGGCGTTGCCGGACGAGGTCGGCGAGCAGTCGCGGGAGCTGCTCGCCCAGCGCCGCGACCTGGTCGAGGGTGTCCGCCCGCTCCACTTGGCGGGCCAGCACGACGCCCGCGGCGGACGGGGCGGCGAGGAAGTCCTGCGGGTCCACGGCACCCCGCAGGGTGCCCGCCGGATCCACCACGAGCAGCTGGTCCAGACGGTGCTGGACCAGCTCCTCGAGGACGTTCGCGGTGGGGGTGCCGGTCGGCACGGTGCGGACGTCTCGCGCCATCACCGTGCCGATGGGGGTGTCGTGGGGCAGCCCGGCCGCCAGCACCCGCTCGCGCAGCACCCGGTCGGTGACCAGCCCGAACCGGCCAGGACCGTCGGGCACCGCGACGTAGGCGCACCGCCGCTCGCCCATCAGGCGGGCGGCGGCGGCCACCGTCATGTCCGGGGTGCCGAGGACGGGGTCGCTGACGACGAGCTCGTCCACCGTCCGGTACCGGGGGACCTCACGCGGCCCCACCCGCACCTCGAGGCGTTCCTCCACGCCGCGACGCTACTCCTCGCGCAGCGGCGCCCCGCTCGACGCGGGCCCCTCGTCCGTCCAGACCGGCCCCATCCTCCCGCCGGTGTGCGCGACGATCTTGGGCTTCGCGATGAACCAGCCCCCGACCAGCAGCGCCGCGATGACCGGGATGCCGATCACGACGACGATGAAGGTCGTCTTGTGCCAGAACTCGTCCGAGCTCTGCCAGCCCGAGATCGCCATGCCCACGATCACGAAGGCCAGGAACGCGAGGCCGAAGTAGCTGGTCCACGGCGAGCCCGGCATCCGGAAGGGGCTCGCCGGGATCACCCCCTTGTCGGACAGCTGCCGGAGCCGGATCTGGCAGAGGAAGATCGTGGCCCAGGTGAAGATCACGCCGATCGCGGCGGCCTCCAGGGCGGTCTCGAAGGCGTCCGGGTCGACGGCGTTGAGGATCGCGCCGAAGACGTAGACCACCGAGGTCATGAGGATGCCTGCCCACGGAACCCCGGAGGCGCTCATCTTCATGGTGAACGGCGGCGCCTGCTTGCTCATCCCGAGACTGCGCAGCACCCGGCCGGTCGAGTAGAGCCCGGAGTTCAGTGAGGACAGGGCGGCGACGATGAGGATCGCCTGGATGACGCTGCCCATCCAGTTCCAGCCGAGCGCGCCGAACACGCTGACGAACGGGCTGGTGCCGGGCTCGTACTGCTCGGTGGGGAGCATCGAGACGAGCAGCAGCAGCGATCCGCAGTAGAAGACGCCGATCCGGAAGATGACGGCGTTGACCGCCTTGGGCACCTCCCGCTTCGGATCGGCCATCTCGCCCGCGGCGACGCCGACCATCTCGATGGCGGCGTAGGCGAACACCACACCGGACATCACCAGGATCGGGCCGTACCAGGCGTAGTCGCCGGAGGCGGGCCAGAAGCCACCCGGGTTGGACCACAGGTTCTGGAAGCCCGCCTGGTGCCCGCCGATGTCGAACCGTCCGACGACCAGCACCAGGCCGATGACCAGGAACAGCACGATCGCGCCGACCTTGAGGATCGAGGCCCAGAACTCGAACTCGCCGAAAGCCTTGGCGGACATCAGGTTCACCACGAGGACCACGCCGAGCGCGATCAGCACCGTGGCCCAGGTCGGCATGTCCGGTAGCCAGTGCTGCACGTACAGCCCGGCGGCCGACAGCTCCGCGATCCCGGTCAGCGCCCAGTTCAACCAGTACATCCACCCGGTCACGTACGCGGCCTTCTCACCGAAGAACTCGCGCATGTACGACACGAACGCCCCGGACGTCGGCCGGTGCAGGACCAGCTCCCCGAGCGCGCGCATCAACAGGTAGGCGACCACGCCGACGAACGCGTAGCTCAGCACCAACGCCGGTCCGGTGCTGTTCAGGCGGGAGGCCGAGCCCAGGAACAGCCCCGTCCCGATCGCCCCGCCGATCGCGATCATCTGGACCTGGCGGCGGCCGAGGGACTGTTTGTAGCCCTCCATCTCCGCGTGCAGGCCGCCGGTGTCCCGCTGCTCTCCGACCGTGTCCGTCACAGGCGTCCCTCTCCGTCCGCGGCGGAGTCCGGAACCCCCGTGTCCGTGCCACCGTGCAACGGAATTTAAGGGGGTCGTGGCGATCCCGCTCGTGAACTCGGAGACGATCGGGTTACGGAACCGGGCACCTCGGACATGCGCCGAGCCCGCGTCCCCTGCGGGGCGCGGGCTCGTCTCGGCGCGTGCGGTGAGCGCGGTGCGGAGGCTCTCAGCCGCCCATCTGGTTGTTGCCGGTGGCCAGCATCCGGGTGAGCGCGGCCTGGGTGGCGGCGTTCATCGTGCCGGTCTGCGGCAGGTGGGCGTCCCGCTGCAGGTAGGTGATCGCCTGCGTGGTCTGGGCGTTCATGATCCCGGTGTCGGCGCCCTCGTAGTAGTTGAGCTGCCCCAGCTCCTTCTGCAGGGTCTCGACGGCCTGCGACGGCTGCACGGGCGGCGCAGGCGGGGTCGGCGGGGTGACGTGCCCGCCGTTGCCCCCGTTCGCGGGGGTGACGGTGTGGCTGCCGCCGCTCGCGGGGAGGACCGAGATCGAGCCGCCGTGACCGGGCAGGACGGTGATCGGCGTGATCTGGGTGGCCTCGGGGGTGGGCTGCGGGGTTGCGCTGCCCGAACCCCCGCTCAGCCCGACGAACAGCCCGGCGGTGAGGCCCGCCGCCGCGAGCGCGGCCCCGACCACGACGGCGACGGTCTTGCCGCTGCCGGAGCGCGGCCGGTCGGTGGTGCGGGTGAGGTCGTCGGTCTGGGTGTCCTGCTCGCTGGTGCGCTGGTCGGTGGTGTTCATCGGGTGCCTCCCCGGTCCGTCCGCCCGGTCCCTCCGGGCACACCCAGACAGTGCGCCCGCCCGCTTCAACCCCGCTGCAACGCCGAAGGGGCCGACTTCAAGGCGGGTTCAGGGGAGTGAGCTCCGCGAGGCCCAGCCGGGCGCCTTCTGCCCACGCTGCGTCGGCGTCCGCCTCCGCCAGCCCCGCCCGGGCGGCGGCGAGCAGGGGAGGGGCCCACTCGGTGTGCGGCCAGCCGATCCCCGCCCGCGTCAGGTGCGCGTACGCGGCCCCGAACTCCACGACGGCGGCACGCGCCCGCCCGGCCCGCGCCGACAGGCCCGCCCGCAGCTCGAGCAGGAACGGGGCCTCGACGATCCCGTGGGACCGGTGCGCCGCCAGCAGCCGGTCCGTCCAGCGCAGCCCGTCCTCGACGGCCCCCGCCCGCAGCGCGTCGGCCGCGGCGACGCAGGCGGCGACCCAGCAGGTGAAGTGGTCGTCGAGGGCCTCGCCGCGGGCGAAGACCTCCGCCGCCGAGGTGGTGGCCCGGCCCGCGAGAAGTGCCGTCACGTCCACCAGCAGCAGGGTGTGGGGGTCGGTCGAGCCCGCCGCGAGCTTCTCGACCGCGGCGCGGACGGGCTCGACGGCCTCCGTGCCGATCCCCGCCATGAGGGTCCCCGCCACCAGGGCCAGGCGGTCCACGAGGAGGTCGGCGACGGAGCGGTCCCGGTCGGCACGGTCTGCGCGGTCTGCGCGATCTGCGCGGTCGGTGAGGTCTGCGTGTTCTGCGAGGCCCCCGAGGACCGCCGCGGGGGGTGTGGCCTCGCCCGCCAGCGCCCGGAAGCCGGTGAGCGCGAGCCCGACCAGGGTCCGGTCCAGCGGCGTCCCGACGTCCAGCGTGACCGCCCGCTCCAGCCTGTGCCGCGCCTCCAGTGACCTCCCGCGGTGGTAGAGGTACTGCGCCACCCGCCCGAGCACCGCGACCCCGGTGGCGGAGGGCCGGTCGACCACGGCGTGGACGAGGGTGGCCTGCAGGGCGGCGAGATCGTCGTCCAGCCGGGCGAACCAGGCGGTCTCGGCGCCGGACCCGAGCCGCGGCAGCTCCGCGGCCAGGTCGGCGATCCAGTGGTCGCGGCGCAGGTGGAGGGCCTCGGCGTCGTCCGTGAGGGAGGCGGCCTGGCCCCGCACGGTGGCGAGCTGGGCGAACCGCGACGGACGCCCGGCGTGCACCGGACCGAGCGGGCTCAGCAGCGAGCGGTGCACCAGGCCCGCCACGGCCGCCCCGGCCCGGTCCGCGGGCAGCGCGGCCAGCGCCGCGGCGAGCCCCACGGTGAAGGGCCCCGGGACCACGGACACGGCGGTGTGCACCGCGGCCTCGTCCGCGTCGAGCAGGGCGACGGTCTGGGCCACCGCCTCCCGCAGCGTCCGGCCCCGGTGGGACCGGCCCACCGCGGCGAGCCCGCTGGGGTCGGCGGTGACCTGAGCGAGGATCTCGGGCAGGCCGAAGGCCCGGGTGCCCGCCGCCGCCAGCTCGATGGCCAGCGGCAGCCCGTCGACGGCCAGGCAGATCCGCCTGACGAGGTCGAGATCCGGGTCCGCGAGCCGTGCCCGGTCCAGGAACAGCCGGACGGCGGGCGAGCCCGCGGGATCCTCGGGATCCGGCGGGGGCAGCGGGTCCAGCGGGACGACGGTCTCGCCGGGCACGTCGAGCGGCTCGCGGCAGGTGGCCAGCACCGTGACGGCGGCGTCGTCGGAGAGCAGGGCGTCCGCCAGGTCGGCGGCGGCGTCGAGGACCTGGCCGCAGTGGTCGAGGACCAGCAGCAGCCGCAGCCCGCGCAGGTGGGCCCGCACGGCGTCGGTCGCCGGGACGGCCAGCCCCAGCGCGGCGCCGACCGCGTCGAGCACCTGCTCGGCGGCGCGGGCGGCGGTCAGGTCGACGAAGCGGACGCCGTCGGCGAACGCGGGCGCCGCGGCGCGGGCGGCCTCCACGGCCAGCCCGGTCTTGCCGCACCCCGCGGGCCCGACGACCGTGACCAGCCCGTTCTCGGCGACCAGCGCGGCCACCCGGTCCACCTCGGCCGCCCGCCCGACGAGCACCCGCCTGCTCGGCAGCAGCACGTCGGCGGCGGTGGCGGCCGTGGCGGTGCTGGCGGTGCTGGCGGCGGGCACCCGGCGCGGCCCGTCGAGGGTGGGGTCCTCGGCGAGCAGCCGGGCGTGGAGGTCCCGCAGCTCGCGGCCCGGCTCGACGCCCAGCTCGTCGAGCAGCAGGGTGCGGGCCTCGGTGAACGTGGCGAGCGCGCGGTCCGGACGGCCCGCGCGGTGGCAGGCGAGCATCCGCTGTGCCCAGAGCCGCTCGCTCAGCGGGTGCTCGCGCAGCGCGCCCTCCAGCTCGAGCAGCGCGGCCTCCGGGTCACCCTCGGCGAGCAGGGCGTCGACGTGCCGCTCGCGGACCTGGCCGTGCAGCTCCTCGAGCCGGGCGACGGTGGCCTCGGCCCAGGGCTCGTCGGCCAGCTCGCCGAAGGGGCGGCCGCGCCAGCTCGCCAGGGCCTCGCGCGTGACGACCAGGGCCTGGCCGGAGCGTCCCGTGGTCAGCAGGTCGTCCGCCTCGCGGGCGAGCCGCTCGAAGCGCAGCGAGTCCACCTCGTCCGGGCCCGCGAGCAGCCGGTACCCGGCAGGCTCGTGGGCCAGCACCCGCGAGGCGGCGCCGCGGGCACGGTCCGGCTCCAGGACCCGGCGCAGCCGGAAGACATGGGACTCCAGTGTGGACGCCGCCCCCGGCGGCGCCGACTCGGCCCACAGGGCCTCGACCAGGGCGTCGGGGCTGACGGGGCGGCCAGCGTGCACCAGCAGGAGCCCGAGCGCGGACCGGAGCCTGCCCCCGAGGATCGGCACGGGCACCCCGTCGCGCTCGACGGCGATCTCCCCGAGATCGCGGTACCGCAGTGCCATGCGGTGATCCTAGGGCGGCGATCCCCCGCAACGACGGCGTTCGGGACCCGGGGCGAGTGGGTCGGCGGGGTGCTACGCCGTTCGGAGGGGACCGCCCGGGCGGGGTGTCGGGCGCGTCGCCCGTGGGAACACTCTGGCTCCCCACGGAGGAGGAGGCGGGCGCGATGGACGACCCGGACGGCGCCGCACATCCGCACGACGAGCACGACGCCCTGGACCTGGGCGATCCCGAGGAAGGCACCGCGGAACCGACCCCCGGACCGCCGGACGAGCCCGACGATTCCGAGGGCCCGGCCGACTCCCGGGCAGGCACCGCGGACGATCCCGCCTCGGGATAGAGCCGTCCGGAGCGGGGTAGCCGTCCGGCATGGACCATCCCACCGCCGACTCCACCGCCCACTCCACCGGGCCCTTCGACATCGCGGTCCTGGACGTGGACGGCACCCTCGTCGACACCAACTACCACCACGCCCTGGCCTGGTACCGGGCGTTCCGGCGGTTCGACGTCACGCTGCCCGTCTGGCGGCTGCACCGCGCCATCGGGATGGGCGGGGACCAGCTCGTCCCGTCGGTGGCGGGGGAGGACTTCGAGGCCGACCACGGCGACGCCGCCCGCGCGGCCTGGGGCGAGGAGTTCGCCCCGCTGCTCGACGAGGTGCGGCCGTTCGAGGGGGTCCGTGAGCTGTTGACGGACCTCCGCTCGGCTGGCCTGCGGATCGTGCTGGCCAGCTCCGGCAAGCCGGACCACGTCGAGGCCTACCTCGACCTGTTCGACGGTCGGGACCTCGCCGACGCCTGGACCACCAGCGAGGACGTCGAGCGGACCAAGCCCGAGCCGGACCTGCTCGGGACCGCGGTGGAGCGGGTCGGTGGCGGGACCGCGTTCGTCGTGGGCGACTCGGTGTGGGACTTCGAGGCGGCGAAGCGCGCGGGGTTCGCGGGGTACGCGATCCGCACGGGCGGCTTCGCGCCGGACGAGCTGACCGACGCCGGTGCGCAGGAGGTCTTCGACTCGATCCCGGAGCTGCGGCGCTTCCTCGCGGAGAACCAGGTGGCTCCTCAGCGGATCCGCTCGTAGCTCAGGTACACGGCGCCGCTGTTGAAGACGTGCTGCTCGGCCAGCCGCAGCGGCAGCTCGCCTGCGCCCGGCGGGAAGTACGGCGTGCCGCCGCCGAGGAAGGCGGGCACCACGGTCAGCTGGAACCGGTCGATCAGGTCCAGCAGCGAGGCGGCCAGGCCCGGGCCGCCGAGGTCGAGGGGACCGTCGGTCTCCTTCTTGAGCCGGACGACCTCCTCGACGGCGTCGGCGCGGCGCACCAGCCGACACCCCGCCGGGACCGAGGTCAGCGAGTCGGAGAACACGATCCGCGGCGTCTCGATGTAGATCCGGGCGAACTCGGCCTCCACCTCGTCCCCGTCGGCGCGCTCCGGCGCGGTCCAGAACTCCTCCATGACGTCGTAGAGGCCCCGGCCGAACAGGAAGGCCGCCGTCTCGCGGGCCTGCCGGTTCGCGAAGCGGTGCACCTCCTCGGACGGGGCGGAGAAGTCGATGCCACCGGTCGGGTCCTCGACGTAGCCGTCCAGGGAGATGCTCATCGAGTAGCTGAGAGTGCCCATGCGGAAGTAGACCCCGGGGCTCGGCCGATGTCATCGGTCAGGCGCGCGGGCTCGCCAACCGGCGGCGCAGCCGCAGCGGCACCACCACCCACAGACCGGTCAGGACGAGCAGCGCCAGGATCCCCGCGACCACGCCGACCGCCGTCCCCAGCACCACCTCGGTGATCAACGCGACGACGGCGGTCACCGAGAGGCCGAGGGTGGCGAGGCCCGCCACGGCGAAGCGTTGGCCCGCCTCCACCAGCACCCCCATCCCGCGGCGACGGAAGAGCACGCGATGAAGCATCACCGGGGCGATGAGCAGGCCGGTCGCGAGCACCGAGAGCCCGGTCGCGACCAGGTAGAGGATCCGCTGGTGGGTGACCAGCTCGCCGAACCGGGCCTGGAAGGGCACGGTCAGCAGCAGGCCGGTGAGCAGCTGGACCCCGGTCTGCGCGACCCGCAGCTCCTGCAGCAACGCGCTCCAGTTGCGGTCCAGGCGTTCGGTGGGGGTCTCGCCGCGGGCGCCTGCGTTCCAGTGGTCGTCCGCGAGGGGGCTCTCGCCGCCGTTCCCACGCCGCTCGAGGGGCCCGCTCGACGCCATGTCGCTCTCCCTCCGGACGTGGTGGGAGAAGGGTAGCCGCGAGGGCCGTTTCGGGCACCGGGCCTCGGGTACCGCTCGGTCATGCGTGCACTGACCTATCACGGCAAGCGCGACGTCCGGGTGGACACCGTGCCCGACCCGACGGTCGTCGACCCGGAGGACGTGATCGTGAAGATCACCTCCACCGGCCTCTGTGGATCCGACCTGCACCTCTACGAGGTGATGGGCCCGTTCCTGGGCGAGGGCGACATCCTCGGCCACGAGCCGATGGGCGTCGTCGTCGAGAAGGGGGCGTCGGTCGCCGAGCTCGCGGTCGGGGACCGGGTCGTCGTCCCGTTCAACGTGTCCTGTGGCACCTGCTGGATGTGCGAGCGTGGGCTGCACTCCCAGTGCGAGACCACCCAGAACCGCGAGCAGGGCATGGGAGCATCGCTGTTCGGCTACACGAAGCTCTACGGGCAGATCCCCGGTGGCCAGGCCGAGTACCTGCGGGTCCCGTTCGGGAACCGGCTGCCGATCCGGGTCCCCGAGGGCCCGCCGGACGACCGCTTCCTCTACCTCTCCCACGTCCTGCCCACCGCCTGGCAGGCGGTCGCGTACGCCGATCCGCCGCGGGGCGGCACGCTGGCCGTGCTCGGCCTGGGCCCGATCGGTGACATGGCCTGCCGGATCGCCCGGCACCGCGGCGTCGAGCAGGTGATCGGGATCGACCTGGTCCCCGAACGGCTCGCCAGGGCCGCGGCCCGCGGCGTCACGACGATCGACCTGACCGGCCCGGACGACGTCGTCGAGGCCGTCCGGGCGCTGACCGGCGGCCGCGGGCCGGACGCGGTGATCGACGCCGTCGGGATGGAGGCGCACGGGTCCCCGTTCGGCTCGGTCGCCCACCGGCTCGTCGGCCTGCTCCCCGACATGCTCGCCGCCCCCCTGATGAAGACGGCGGGCGTGGACCGGATGGCGGCCTTCCTGCTGGGCGTCGAGCTCGTCCGCCGCGGCGGCACGCTGTCGCTCTCCGGCGTGTACGGCGGCACGGCCGACCCGATCCCGATGCTGAAGGTCTTCGACAAGCAGATCCAGCTGCGGATGGGGCAGGCCAACGTGCACCGCTGGGCGCCGGACATCCTGCCGCTGCTGACCGACGAGGACCCGCTCGGTGTCGACGGCTTCGCGACGCACCGGCTGCCGCTGGAGTCCGCGCCGGAGGCCTACTCGATGTTCCAGGACAAGAAGGACGGCGCCGTGAAGGTGGTGTTCCAGCCGTGACCTCCTTCGGCTACACCCTGATGACCGAGCAGCGCGGTCCGCGGGAGCTCGTCGCGGACGCGGTCGGCGCGGAGCGGGCGGGCTTCGACTTCGCGGTGATGAGCGACCACTACTTCCCGTGGCTGGACGAGATGGGGCACGCGCCGTACGCGTGGAGCGTGCTCGGGGCGGTCGCCACGGCGACCGAGCGGATCCCGCTGATGACCTACGTGACGTGTCCGACGGTGCGTTACCACCCCGCCGTCGTCGCGCAGAAGGCGGCGACGGTCGGGCTGCTCTCCGAGGGCCGGTTCACCCTCGGGCTGGGGTCGGGGGAGAACCTGAACGAGCACGTCGTGGGGCGGGGCTGGCCGACGGCCGACGTCCGCCAGGACATGCTCGACGAGGCGATCACGATCATCCGCGACCTGCTCGCGGGTGGGTACGTGACCCACGAGGGGCCGCACTACCGCGTGGACTCGGCGAAGCTGTGGGACCTGCCCGAGCAGGGGGTGCCGCTGGCCGTCGCGGTGTCCGGGAAGCAGTCCGTCGAGCGGTACGCGCCGGTCGCCGACGCGATGGTCGCGGTCGAGCCGGACGCGGCGCTCGTGCGGGGCTGGGACGCCGCGGCGGGCGCGGACCTGCCCAAGATCGGCCAGCAGCCGATCAGCTGGGGGCCCGACCGGAACGCCGCGGTGGAGCGCGCCCATGCGTTGTTCCGCTGGTTCGCGGGCGGCTGGAAGGTGAACGCCGAGCTGCCCGGGACCGCGGGCTTCGCGGCCGCGACGCAGTTCGTCCGGCCGGAGGACGTGTCGAGCGCGATCTCCTGCGGGCCGGACGTGTCCGCGCACGTCGAGGCGCTGCGGCCCTTCGTCGACGCCGGGTTCACCCCTGTCGCGCTGGTCGAGGTCGGCGGGGAGATGCAGCCGGACTACCTGGAGTTCGCCCGCACCGAGCTGCTGCCCGCGCTGCGGGAGGAGTTCGGCGAGGCGAAGGACAGCGCGATCCGGGGGCGGGGCATGCTCGCCTCATGAGCACGGAGCGGGAGCACGATCTGGTCGTCTTCGGGGCCACGGGGTTCGTCGGGGCGCTGCTGGCCGAGTACCTGGCGGGGGCCGCCCCGGCCGGGCTGCGGGTCGCCCTGGCCGGGCGGTCGCGGGAGAAGCTCGAGGCGGTGCGGGCCGGGTTGCCTGCTCCCGCCCGCGAGTGGCCCCTGGTCACCGCGGACTCGACCGACGCGGCGTCGATGGCCGCGCTGGCCGGGTCGACCCGCGTCGTCGCGACGACGGTGGGGCCCTACGCCCGGTACGGGATGGCGCTGGTGGAGGCGTGCGCCCGCGCCGGGACGCACTACTGCGACCTGACCGGCGAGGTGCTGTTCGTCCACGAGGCCATCGAGCGGTTCGACGGCGTGGCGCGCGAGTCCGGCGCCCGGATCGTCCACTCCTGCGGCTACGACTCCATCCCCTCCGACCTGGGGGTGCTCCTGCTGCGCGCGGCCGCGGGCGCCGACCTCACCGACGTCCGGGCCGTCGCGACGGCGCGGGGCGGGTTCAGCGGCGGGACCCTGGCGTCCCTGCTGGGGCACGTCGAGGCGGTCTCGGGCGATCCGGCCGCCCGACGGATCGCGGGCGGGCCGCATTCGATCAGCCCGGACCGCGCGGCCGAGCCCACGCCCCGGCAGCCGCGGGACGCGGGCCCGCCGCGCCGCGAGCCCGACGGGTCCTGGACGGCGCCGTTCGTCATGGCGCCCTACAACACCCGGATCGTGCGCCGCAGCAACGCGCTGGCGGGCTGGGCCTACGGCCGCGGCCTGCGCTACGAGGAGCGGATGGCGGCGGGCAGGGGGGTCGCGGGGGCGGTCGCCGCCGTCGCGATCACCGGGGCGATGGGCGCGGTCGTCGGTGCCGCGGCCCTCGGCCCGACCCGGACCCTCCTGGAGCGGATCCTGCCGAAACCGGGCACCGGCCCGAGCCCGCAGGCGCGGGCGAAGGGTTTCTTCCGGCACGTCCTCACCGGCACCACGGTCGACGGGCGCACGGTCACCGCGACGGTCGCGGGCCCGGGCGACCCGGGCTACGCCGCCACCGCGGTGATGCTCGGCGAGAGCGCGCTCTGCCTCGCCCTCGACGACCTGCCGGACCGCGCGGGCTCGCTCACCCCCGCCACGGCCATGGGGACCGTGCTGGTCGAGCGGCTCCGCAAGGCCGGGCACACCTACGAGTCAGCGCTCTCCTAGCGCGTCCGTCAGCAGGGCGACCAACGCCTCCAGCTGGATGTCCGCCGACGAGCCGACCTCCTCGTCCGAGCCGTCGAGGGCCTGGGCGGCGAGGCCCGCCTTGCTGTCGATCAGCCCGGCGATCCGGGCGTCGATCGTCTGCGCGGCGATGATCCGCCACGCCGTGACCGGCTCCGTCTGGCCGATGCGGTGGCTGCGGTCGATGGCCTGGGTCTGCTCGGCGGCGGTCCAGGACAGCTCCGCGAGCACGATGTTGGACGCGACCTGCAGGTTCAGGCCGACGCCCGCCGCCGTCAGCGAGCAGACCGCGACCGCGACCTCGGGGTCGGAGACGAAGGCGTCGATGTTGCGCTGCCGCACCGTCGACGTCTGGTCGCCGCGGATGGAGGAGAACCGCACGCCCTGCCTGGTGAACAGCTCCTCCGCCGCGTCCATGACGTCTACGTGCTTGGCGAAGAACACGACCTTGCCCGCCGAGCGGGCGAGCTGGGCGGCGTAGTCGGCCGCGAGGGTCGCCTTCGCCTGCCCGATGCGGCGCATCATCGTGAACACGTTGTCGCCGGTGCTCGCCTCGTTCGCGTCCTTCTGCTCCCACTTCGCGACCCGGCGGACCAGGTCGTGGTCGATGCCCTCGGGGGGCGCCGAGCCGCGGGTGACCAGCGCGTCGTCGTAGCGGGCCACCATGCGACGGGCCAGGTCCCGCTCGGCGGCGCGGATGGAGCGGCCCGCCGCGCCGTCCAGCTCCACGGGGAGGTCGGCGATGCGGCGTGCGGGGATGTCCGCGGCCACGTCGACCTTGCGCCTGCGGACGATGCCCTGGTTCACCACGGCCTGCCGGGCCACCCGGTAGAAGCCCGGGTCGGCCGGGGTCAGCCCGCTCGCGGACAGGGCGTCCATCAGGTCGCCGCGCGGCGTGGTCGCGTCGATCCAGCCGAGGAACTGCCAGATGGCGAGGAAGTCCTCGATGTCGTTGATCAGCGGGGTGCCGGTCAGCGCCATCATCAACGGCTGCGCGGTGAAGTTCCGGATGCGGTCGGCGATCTCCAGCACGTGCTGCGAGCGCTGCGAGGACTTGTTCTTGATGAAGTGCGCCTCGTCGACGACCATCCCGCGGAACCCGAAGTCCCCGAGCCAGCCGACATGCCGGTCCAGCACCTCGTAGTTCACGACGACGATGTCCGCGAAACCGTCGAGGGTGTCCCCGTTGCCCTGGATCACCGTGGCCGGGCGGCGCGGCGACCACAGGCCCGCCTCGCGCACCCAGTTCGTCTTGACGACGTTCGGCACCACGACGAGCAGGGGATAGGCGTTCGCCGCCTCCGCCGCGACCAGGGCCTGGGCGGTCTTGCCCAGAC
>Ga0268264_10003885_pt1 | contig 12811 bp, 10 predicted proteins | sample KBSSwiS32_FD_190357 | JGI IMG/M metagenome (GOLD analysis project Ga0268264, IMG submission 190357) | Switchgrass rhizosphere microbial communities from Kellogg Biological Station, Michigan, USA - KBS Switchgrass S3-2 (SPAdes) (version 2) | ecosystem: Host-associated > Plants > Roots >...
GCCCGCGTCGACCAGCGCGTCCAGCTGCGCCGGCGCCTCGCCCTTCTCCAGCTGGTACACCTCGATGGCGGCCTGGATCCGGCTCATCTGCGCGCGGGCGATGAAGCGCTGCGCCGCGGGGTCCGCGTAGGACTGGCTGGGAGAAGAGGCCACCGAGAGCTGGTCCAGGTCGACGCGGGAGAGCACGAAGAGGAGGGCGCCCAGCACCGACATGGTGACCACCACCCGCCCGGCGGCGCCCATCACCTTCCCGCCGAACCCGCTGGAGGGGCCGATCTCCAGGGCGCGCCCCGCGGGAGGCACCGCGCGCAGGTAGTCGTTGTTGACCAGGTTGAGCAGCGCCTTGCAGGTCTCGAACTCGCCCAGGCACGCCAGGTCCACCAGCTTGCGGAGGTCGCGGCCGGGGGTGGCCAGCCCGTACACCCTCCGCTCCGACTCGCCAATGGACTTGAACTCGTGGGCGCCGGAGGGCTCGTCGTCGCCGCCCGGCGGGCTGTCGCCGAAGGCGCTGTCCAGCGCGTCGTCGAAGGCGTCCTTGCCGGCCTTGGTCGCGGGCAGCTCGCGGACCTTCTCGAAGGTGAGGTCGTAGCGGTTGATGGTCCGCTTGATGACGGGCCACTCGTCGACCATCCGGAAGCCCTCCATCAGCACCGACTCGGCGCGGATGGGGATGATCCCGGAGTCCTGGTCCACGTCCACCGGCACCTGCTCGAACTCGTACTTGCCGGACTTCCAGGTGAAGAGCCGGTAGAGCGTCTCGGTCGCCTGGAGCTGGACCATCTGCCTGAAGCGGTCCGGGGTGATCATCTTCAGGGAGACCAGCACGTCCCCCAGCCTCTTGAGGCTGCGGCGCTGCGCGTCCAGCGCGGTCTCCAGCTGCGAGGGGGTGATGATCTCCGCCCGCATCAGCATCTCGCCGATCAGCTCCTTCTTCTTCCGGGTGGAGCTCTCCGCCTTGACGATGTTGCCGTCCTGGAAGCCGATGGAGACCTCCTGCTCCTTGGCGATCAGGTGGAGGATCCCCGTCTTCTGCTGCTGCCCGATGAGCTGGAGGATGTCGGCGATGCCGAAGTCCTTCAGCGTGCCGGCGAGCGCCATCTACGCCTCCTCCTGGCGCTTGTAGAGCCCGCGCAGCGAGAGGAGGTAGACGGCCAGGAACGCCAGCCCCAGCGGCAGCAGCCGCAGCAGGAGCGGGGCGGCCCCGTACGGCGGCCGGAGCACGCCCTGGCGGTAGAAGACGCTGAAGCCGACGAAGAGGAAGAGGAAGGTGTACGCCACGCCGCGCACCGGCAGCCCGTAGAACACGTGCCCGGCGCCCGAGCAGATCAGCCCGAACAGGTAGGACAGGCGGCCCACCCGGGTCTGGTGCCGGTCCACCTCCAGCTGCTTGCGCACGCGCAGCGGCGCGGCCACCGCGTTCTTCTTCACGAACACGTTGACGCACTGGGCGCACAGCTCGCTCTGCGCGGGCAGCTCCGGGTCGCACCGCCGGCACACCGGGCGGCCGCACTTCTGGCAGGCGCTGGAGGCGGCGCCGGAGCGGGACAGGAAGCCCAGGAGGAACAGCAGCGCCGCCCCCAGGGCCGGGTAGAGCCACGAGAGCAGCCCGGGCTGGCCCACCAGCGTGGCGGAGAGCTGCTCCACCACCTTGTCGCCCTGCCCGTCCGCGGCGACCAGCCCGTCCAGGTCCGAGGCGCGCAGCTCCGGCGAGATCAGGTAGCGGTTGAAGGCGAGGTCGTCCTCGGGCGGGTCCACCCGCCTGGCCAGCGACGGATCCAGCGCGTTGGCGCGGTCGCGCGCGGTGTGGGACCGGTCCAGCTCCTCGCCCACCAGCTCGCTCCGGAGCACCTTGGCGCGGCGGGAGTAGAGCTTGGAGACGTTGAACAGCGGCGCGGCGAGCGCGGCGTCCGCCTGCGACGCGGACTTGTAGCTGTCCGCCGCGCCGTCCGAGTCGCCCTTGGCGAGCATGGCGTTGCCCACGTTGGTGAGCAGGCGGGCGTCGCTCGGCCGCTTGGCGGCGGCCAGCTTGAAGCGCTCCAGCGCGGACTCCAGCTGCCCGCGGCGGAGCTGGTAGCGGCCCAGCGCGTACAGCTCGGCGTAGGAGGCCTTGCCGTCGGAGACGCGGCGGGCCACCCGTTCGGCGGCGGGCGCCGCGTCCAGGCCGCCCCGCTCCAGCGCGTAGGTGTCCTCGGCCGGGGTGCCGGAGAAGGCGGTGGCGTCGGTGAGCATCCCGCCCAACAGCGGCACCACGCCCAGGCAGGCCACCAGCGCCGCGCCCACCGCGCGCTCGGCGGTGGAGAGGTAGAGGCAGGAGGCGGCGAACAGGACCAACAGGAGCGGCGCCAGCCCGGCGTGGAACACCACCGGGAGGCTGAGCAGCAGCGCGAGCATGGCGGCGGACTGCCAGCCGGCGGCGGCGCGCGGGAAGAAGAGGTGGTGGAAGTCGTGGTGGAAGTAGCGGACCTTCCGCGCGAAGAGCATCAGCACCGCCGCCAGCGCGGTGGCGGTGAGCGCGAAGAGGGTCCCGGCGCCCACGTCGCCCAGCGCGGGCCGGGCGTAGCGCGGGTCGGTCCACAGCTCGCGCACGCCCTCCACGAGCGACCCGCCCCACTCCGCCACGCCCGCCATGTCGGTCCGCAAGCGCGCCTCCGCGAGCGCGAAGTGCGCCGCCGGCAGGTGCGGGGCCAGCTGCGCCGCGGCGGTGGCCAGCCCCACCGCGCCCGGCGCGTCGCCGCCCTTGGCCCGCGCGTCCGCCTCGCGGATGAGGCCGATGGAGATGTGGTCCAGGTCCGCGATGCCCAGCTCGTCGCGCAGCTGGGTGAGCTGGAGCAGCGCCGCCTCCTGTCCCTTCCCGTCCAGGTCCTTGGACGCCTTCTTCCAGCGCTCCCACGCCTCCAGCACCTGGGCGTCGCCGGAGCGCGGCAGCTTGATCGCCTTGGCCGGCGTTCGCGAGGCGTCCACCGTCGGCGGCGGCGCCGCCTCGCCCCCCGCGGGCGGGCCCACCGGGAGGGGCTTGGAGCCCACCGGCTTCGGCTTCACCGGGAGGAGCAGCGGGTCTACGTCGGGTTGGCCCGGCTTGCGCTTCACCTGGGTCTGGGTCTCGCCGTCGGAGCCGGGGGTATCGGTGGCGGCCTTCGGCCCGCGCCTGGGCGGCGGGGGGCTAGTCTCCTCGGAGCCGCCCGGGTCCACCTCCTCCACCGGGTTCTTCTTCTTCGCCTTCAGGTCGGGGTCGACCTCTTCCAGCGGATTGCTCCCCTCCTGGGCGAGGGCGGACGCGGCGGCGAAGGCCAGGGTCGCGGCGAGTGCGGCGGCGAGCGTTCTGCGCGGCGGAGCCATGGAAAACGGGATGATAGCGGGGTAGAGCGCAGGCCGAAATGAGCGAGCACTCGGCTGCTGGGGCGGCGATGGAGCGGCTTTTGGAGGTCATGCGCCGGCTCCGGGCGGGCTGCCCGTGGGACCGCGAGCAGGACCTCCGGTCGCTGCGCCCGTACCTGCTGGAGGAGGCGCACGAGGTCCTGGACGAGATGGACGCGGTGGCCTACGGGCGCGCCGGCTGGAAGGAGCTGTGCGCCGAGCTGGGCGACCTGCTGTTCCAGATCGTCTTCCACTCCCAGCTGGCGACGGAGATCGACGAGTTCTCCTTCGAGGACGTGGCCAACGGCATCGCCGAGAAGCTGGTGCGGCGGCACCCGCACGTCTTCGGGGACCGGCAGGTGTCCGGCACCACGCAGGTGCTGGAGAACTGGGCCAAGCTGAAGGCGGCGGAGAAGCGCGAGCGCCACGGGCACGAGGGGTCGGTGCTGGATGGGGTCCCCTCCTCCGCGCCCGCCCTGATGCGCGCCGAGCGGTTGACCGAGAAGGCGTCCCGGATCGGCTTCGACTGGCCCTCGCTGGTGGAGGTGCGGAAGAAGCTGGACGAGGAGCTGAGGGAGCTGGACGAGGCCGCCGCCCGCGGCGACCGCGACGAGCTGGAGCACGAGCTGGGCGACGTGCTGTTTTCGCTGGCCAACCTGGCGCGCTTCATCAAGACGCCGCCGGAGGACGCGCTCCGGCAGGCGAACTTCCGCTTCACCCGGCGGTTCCAGCAGATCGAGTCCGCCCTGCGCGCGGAGGGGATCCCCTTCGGCCAGGCCACGCTGGAGCAGATGGAGAGGCACTGGGACGCGGCGAAGGCGCGGGAGAAGGCCGTCCCGCCGCCGCGCCACCCGCCGCGGGCCTCCCTGGCCGCGCTGGAGGTCCCGGTGGTGGCGGAGGACGAGCCGCTGGTGCGGAGGATGCTGGAGGCGGCCGGGCGGGTGCTGGGGTGGGAATTCGGGCGGGACGGGGCCTGGAGCGACGGCGGCGGGGTGAAGCTGAGGGTGGTGGCGGCGGAGGGGCGGGCGGCGCCGGTGAGGCTGGAGCTCGAGGCGCCGTCGATGCGCGCGGTGGCGGCGGCCGGGGAGGCGCTGGCGGCGGCGGGGCCGTTCTCGGGGCGGAGTGGCGACGGGTGGGTGGAAGTCACCGCCGGAGGCTTGACCCTCCGCTATGGGTTCAGTAGGTAGCCGCCCCTCACATGGCCAATCTGAAGTCTGCAGAGAAGAGGAACCGTCAGGCGCAGAAGCGCCGCGCCCGGAACACCGCCGTTCGCACGCAGGTGCGCAACGTGCTCAAGAAGGCGCGCGAGGCGATCGCCACCAAGGACCCGGGGAAGACCAAGGAGGCGCTCCAGGAGGCGATGCGGGCGCTGAACAGGGCCGCGTCCAAGGGCGTCATCCACTCGCGCAACGCCGCCCGCCGGATCGCCCGCTTGGCGTCCACGGCGGCGCAGGGCGCGAAGAAGTAGGTCGGGGCGCCCCGCCGGCGCCCGCCCGCGTGACGAGCGGATAGCCCGCTCCGCGGGGGGCCGCGCCGCACATCCCAGCTTCTACCAGCCGCCGGCGAGCCGCTCGTAGCCGTCGCGCGCCAGCGCGTCCGCGAGCCGGCGGATGGCGGCCTGCCGGTTCGCCTCGGTGATCAGCACGTCGCCGGCCGGCTGCCGGGCCGGCAGGTAATCCTCGGCGCCGGTCACCTCCGCCTGCGCCACCACCCGGCCCCCCTTCACCAGCTTGAGCTGCACCACCGCCGAGACGCGGTAGCTGGCCAGCGTCCCCGCCGGCGTGAGCAGCGTCTGCGCCCCGCCCAGCGCGGTGATCTCCCCCTCCAGCGTGGCGTCGCACCCGCCGCTCGACGCCGCGCCCGAGCGGGCCAGCCACTCCCGCATCGACTCCGTGAACAGCGCCTCCAGCCCGGGCTCCGGCGTGCGGTTGCGGTAGACCGGCGCGCAGACGGAGCGGATCCCCTCCGGCAGCGGCGCGCCCCCGGCGGTGAAGCGGTACCCGCACCCGGCCGCGAGGAGCGCCGCCGCGGCGAAGGCCCTCCTCACAACGGGTCCACCACCTTCACGCCCATGGACTTCAGCTCCGTGGCGAGCGTCTCCCAGATGCTCACCGCGCGCTGCACCGCGGGAGAGCCGGAGGTGCCCACCGCCACCAGCAAGCCCAGCGACTCCTTCCGGCTCCGCGTCTGCACGAAGAGCGCGTACCGCCGCTGGGTGAGGCTGGCGAGCGCGGCGAAGCCGGCCAATCCCAGGAGCACCACCCGCCCCACCGGGTTGGAGACGAACGCCGCCGCCAGGGCGGGGATGGCGGCGAAGATCAGCGCCTCGAAGGCGGGGCGGCGCTGGAGCTCCACCTGGTCGATGTCCACCAGGGTGAAGGTCTTCTTCTCCTCCCGCGAGCCGGGCGGCGGCTGCCACTCCAGGCGGCGCTGGGACAGCAGCACGGTCCCGGCGCGGCCGAAGTCGCCCTCCAGGAACGGCTCGAAGGCGTCGAACAGCTTCTCCTTGGGCGTGGCGGGCCGCTTCAGGCCGGTGGGGTGGGCCGGCAAGGGCGCACCGCACTGGACGCAGCCCCCCTTCTGCGGGAACTGCGGCCGCCCACACGCCTCGCACATCACCAGGATCTCGGCCGGCATCGACCCCCTTTTTACGCCGTCTTTGCCGGACTCACGAGACCACGAAGTTGATCAGCCGCTTGGGCACGAAGACCACCTTGCGCACCGTCTTCCCGGACAGGGCGGACTTCACCTTGTCGTCCGACTCCGCGGCGGCGCGCACCTCGTCCTCCGCGGCGTGCGCCGGCACCTTGATCTCCCCGCGCAGCTTGCCGTTCACCTGCACCGCGTAGGGCAGCACGTCGTCCACCACCAGCGCCGGGTCGTAGTCCGGCCAGCCCTGGCGGACGGTGGGCTCGGTCGCTCCGTACGCCTCGCTGATCTCGTCCGAGACGTGCGGGGCGAACGGCGTCAGCACCAGCGCCAGCAGCCGCACCGCCTCGCCCATCGCCACCTCCTCCTCGGGGGTGGCGGGCTTCTCGAAGGCGTACAGCGCGTTCACCAGCTCCATGATGCCGGCGATGGCGGTGTTGAAGGACAGCCGTTCGATCGCCTCGCCCACCCGCTTGACGCACTTGTGCGAGGCGCGGCGGATCTCCAGCGCCTTGCCCTTCCAGCGGTCGGCCGGGACGGTCTCCGGCTCGCCGGCGGCGGCGCAGGCGGCGCGGTGGGTGTAGGCCAGGTGCCAGACGCGCTTCAGGAACCGGTGCGCGCCCTCCACCTGCTCGTCGGACCAGTCGAAGTCGCGCTCCGGCGGGCCGGCGAACAGCACGTAGGTGCGGGCGGTGTCCGCGCCGTACTTCTTCACGATGACCGCCGGGGTGACCACGTTGCCCCAGCGCTTGGACATCTTCCGGCCGTCCGGCCCGTTGACGATGCCCTGGGTCACCAGGCGCGCCACCGGTTCGTCCGGGGTGCCCAGCTCCAGCGCCTTCATCACCCGCGACCAGAAGCGGAAGTACAGCAGGTGCATCACCGCGTGCTCCGGGCCGCCGACGTAGATGTCCACCGGCAGCCAGCGCCGCGCCTCGTGCGGGTCGAACGGCGCCTTGTCGTACTGCGGGGACAGGTAGCGCGCGTAGTACCAGCAGGAGTCGACGAAGGTGTCCATCGTCTCCACCTCGCGCAGGGCGGGGCCGCCGCACTTCGGGCAGGTGGCGTGCAGGAAGGAGGGCACCTTGGCCAGGGGCGGCTCGCCCTTGCCGGTCAGCACCTTCTCGGTGTCGATCTCCGGCAGCCGGACCGGCAGGTCCCACTCCGGGACCGGCGTCCCCTCGCGCTTGGGGTCGCACCGCTCGCAGTAGACGATGGGGATGGGCGTGCCCCAGTAGCGCTGGCGCGAGAAGCCCCAGTCCTTCTGGCGGTAGGTGACCGTCCGCTTCCCCTGCCCTTGCTGCTCCAGGTGCGCGCCCATCTTCGCGCGCGCCTCTTCGGAGCCCAGGCCGGTCCACGCGTGCCCGGAGTCCGCCAGCACGCCGTCCTCGGTGTACGCGGCGTCGGCGGGGGGCGGCTCACCGCCCTTGGGCTTGATGACGATCTTGATGGGCAGGCCGTACTTCCTGGCGAACTCGTGGTCGCGCGTGTCGTGCCCGGGGACGGCCATCACCGCGCCGGTGCCGTATTCGGCCAGGACGAAGTTGGCGGTCCAGATGGGGATCCGCTCGCCGGTGAACGGGTTCTTCGCGTGGGCGCCGGTGAAGACGCCGCGCTTCTCGGTCATCTCGCCGGTGCGCTCCGTCTTGGACAGGCTGGCCATCTCCTCCACGAACGCCTTGACCTTCTCCACCTCGGACGGCGCGGCCAATTGGACGGCGCGGTCGCCCGGCGCGATCACCACGTACGTGCAGCCGTACACGGTGTCGATGCGGGTGGTGAAGATGCGGATCGACCCGTCGCGCCCGTCCAGCGGGAACTCCGCCTCCACGCCCTCGCTCCGCCCGATCCAGTTCCGCTGCATGGAGGTGATGCGGTCCGGCCACTCCTTCAGGTGGTCCAGCCCGTCCAGCAGCGCGTCGGAGTACTTCGTGATCCGGAACGCCCACTCGGGCATCTCCTTGTCGATCACCTTGGAGTCGCACCGTTCGCACAGGCCTTCCTTCACCTGTTCGTTGGCGATGACGGTCAGGCAGCCGGTGCACCAGTTCACCTTCGAGAACCGGCGGTAGACCAGCCCCTTCTCCAGCATCTTCAGGAAGAACCACTGGTTCCAGCGGTAGTACTCGGGCTTGGAGGTGTTCACCTCCTTGGACCAGTCGTAGGAGAAGCCCAGCGTCAGGATCTCCGCCTTGAAGGAGTCGATGTTCTCCTGCGTGCGGACGGCGGGGTGGACGCCGTCCTTGATCGCCGCGTTCTCCGCCGGCAGGCCGAAGGCGTCCCAGCCCATGGGGTGGAGGACGTCGAACTCCTTCATCGCGAAGTAGCGCGCGTAGACGTCGCCGATCAGGTAGTTGCGGACGTGCCCCATGTGCATCTTGCCGGAGGGGTACGGGAGCATCTCCAGCACGTACTTCTTGGGGGCGGCCGGGCGCTGGTTGGAGCGGAAGAGCCCCTCCTTCTCCCAGCGGGCCTGCCACTTGGACTCGATGGGGGAGGACTCGTAACGCTCGTTCATGGGAGGCGGCGACATAGGGTGCTCGTCTTTAGAGGACGGACCCCAGCCGCGCAACCTGACATGCGCGGGTGTGCTCAGGGCCGACTGGTGGAGGCGGGGTCGGCGTCGGCGGGCGCCCGGGCCAGCGGCAGCGTGAAGTGGACCGTGGTCCCCTCGCCGACGGCGCTGGTGATCCAGATCCGCCCGCGGTGCGCCTCCACGATGCCCTTGGCGATGTAGAGGCCCAGCCCGCTCCCGCGGCGATCGCCGCCCTCCACCTGCCAGTAGCGCTCGAAGACGTGCGCCAGGTGCTCGGCCGGGATCCCCGCCCCGCGGTCGGACACGGAGAAGCGCACGTCGCCCGCGCGCTCCTCGGCCGCCACGGCGATGGGGGCGCCCTCGGGGCTGAACTTGATCGCGTTGCCGATCAGGTTCGAGAACACCCGCATCACCAGGTCGCGCTCGCAGAGCACGGCGACGCTCCGGGGCGGCGCCTCGGCGGAGAGCGGGATCGACTTCGCCGCCGCGAGCGGGCCCAGCATCTCCACCGCCGCGCTCACCAGCGACGCCGCGTCCTCCGGCCGCTGCACCGCGGCCAGGGCGCCGGCCTCGATCCGCGAGGCCTGCAGCAGGTCGGCGATCAGCCTGATCATCCGCTCCGAGGCGCGGTCGATCCGCGCCGCCAGCTCGGCGGTCTTGCCCTCTCCGGTCTTGCGGAGCAGTCCCACCGCCATCCGGATGGTGTTCAGCGGGTTGCGGAGGTCGTGCGAGACCGTCGCCAGCAGGTCGTCGCGCGCGCGGGTCGCCTCCACCGACTGGTTGTAGAGGTGGGCGTTCTCGATGGCGACCTCCACGTAGGCGGCGAGCAGCTCGGCCATGTGCTCGTCGTCCGCGTCGAACGCCGGCTGGCCCTCCTTCCGCGCCAGGAAGAGGTTGGCGACGTTGCGGCCCTCGCGGACGATGGGGACGCCGAGGAACGAGCCCAGCGGCGGGTGGTGCGCCGGCAGGCCGTGGAACGCGGGGTGGCCGGCCGCCCGGTCGACCCGGATCCGGTGTCCCTCCTGGACCACCGCCCCCAAAAGCCCGACGGGCCGGGGAGGCCGGCCCAGGGCCTCCGCCACCGACGCCGGCATCCCCGAGAACACCCACGGGTCGAAGGGGCGCTCCGGGTCGGTGCCGCAGCCGACCCCGCAGTACGCGGCGTCCACCGCCAGGCGCGCCTCGTCCGCGATGGTCTGGAACGTGTCCCGCAACGAGCCGGTGGCGGTGATCGCCCGGGCGATCCGCACCGTGGAGACGATCAGCGCCTCCAGCCGCGAGCTGAACGCGCCGAGCTGGCGGGCGTGCGCCTCGATCAGCCGCTTCTGGCCGGTGATCAGCCGCGCGTAGCGGGAGATGGCGCGCACCACCAGCCACATCAGGACCATCCCGAGGGCGGCCGTCGCGGCCGCGAGCACGTTGGCGGTGCGGGCCGCGCGGGCCCTCAGCCTGGGGATGTCCTCCCCGAGGCGGTGCTGCTGCTCGGCGTTGAACCGCACCAGGCGATCCAGGGCCGCGTCCGCGCGCGCGGCGGCCGGCGACACCCGCCCCCTCAGCGTGGCGGCGGCGCCGTCGACGTCGCCCCTGGAGAGCTGCGCCGCCAGCGCCGACACCTGGTCCTCCAGGTCGCGCACGGACCGGTCGACCTCGTCGTACAGCTCGCGCTCGTAGGGAAAGAACGGGAGCGTCAGGTACTGGTCCAGCTCCCGGCGGAGCCGCGACATCGGCTCGTCGATGGGGGTCCGATCCAGCGCCGCTCCCTGCCGCGCGCGCTGGACCGCGTACCCGGCCGCCAGCTGCAGCCGGAGGATCTGGGCGCTGGCGACGCTGAGGTGCTCGATGGCCGGCGAGGCGTCCTCGGCGATGCTCTCCGCCTCCTCGTCCAGCCTGGACGCGACGTGCTGGGAATACAGGAGGGAGCCGCCGAACCCCAGCATCGTCGCGCTCAGGACCGCGAAGACCTGCCAGATCGATGGGAGATCCGGCTCGCGTCGCGTCCCCAGCGCCATCGCGCGGGAAGGTACCTCTCCACGGCCCGCGGCGCAGGTGCCGGCCGGCCGCGTGTCGTGCTGCCGACACGGCCCGGGACTTGGGCGCCGCACCTGGAACTTGCCCTCGAGACGGCCGTACGCTCCGGCCCGGTGGGACATCCTGACATCGACAACGAGACCCCCTTCGCGTTCGAGCCGGTCTTCATCGCCGACGAGGAAGGGCGCCCGCTGCTGGTGCCGGTGGTGAAGGGCACCTGGACCCTGGACGGGCAGTCCGGGTTGACCCTGGCGGGCGAGCAGCAGCCGGTGCTGCTCGCCGGGGAGCCCTACGGAGATCCCGCCGAGTCGAGCTGGAGGTACGAACCGGAGGGGACCCTGCCGCGGCCGGCCACCGACGTAGTGCTCGTGGGAAGCGCGGTGGCTCCACGGCGGGGCACGGCCGAGATGCTGGTGGCGTTCCAGGTCGGACCGGTGAAGAAGGGGATCCGCGTCGTCGGGGACCGCGCCTTCTTCAAGGCGGCCGGCACCGTCGGGCTCACCAGGGCCGCGCCCTTCGAGCGCATCCCGCTCCAGTGGGAGCATGCCTTCGGCGGGTGGGACCGCTCCCATCCCGACCAGAAGCAGCACGACTACGAGCGGCGCAACCCCGTCGGCCGCGGCTTCCGCGCCGCCCGCGGGCAACTGGAGCCCGATCTGCGCCCTCCCAACCTCGAGGACCCGGCCCGGCCGTTCAAGGGATACGGAGATCGTCCACCTCCGGCCGGGTTCGGCTTCACCTCGGCGAGCTGGGAGCCGCGCATCCAGTACGCCGGCACCTATGGCCCGCAGTGGGAGAAGGAGCGCGCGCCGCTGCTCCCCCAGGACTTCGACCGGCGCTTCCTCAACGCCGCCCCGCCGGACCAGATCTGCCCCGGCCACCTGCGCGGCGACGAACAGGTCGTGGCGACCGGGGTGACCGCGGCCGGCGGCCTCGCCTTCCGGCTCCCCGGCGTCGAGCCGCCGAAGGTCGGGGTCGAGCAACTGGGAGCCAGGGACACCGGGGTCCGCACCCGGTTGGAGACGGTCGTCCTCGACACGGATCGTGGATTCCTGCTTCTCTTGTGGAGGGGGGAGGCGCGGGTGCGGGAGCCGGCGGCGGTGCGCAGCCTCCACATCACCAGCACGTAGCCGAGGGCGCGATGGGAACCAGCGTCGGAGTCAACAAGCTCTCCATCGTCAACGAGGACACCAACGGCACCACCATCGCCTTCCCGGACGTCTGCAAGACGCCGGGTCCGCCGGCCCCGTTCGTGCCCATCCCCTACCCCAACATCGCCAAGTCCTCCGACACGGCCAAGGGGACCAAGCAGGTGTCGGCCGAAGGCAAGCCCATCTGCATCGAGAGCTCCAACTTCTCCACCTCGACCGGTGACGAGGCCGGCACCGCCGGGGGCGGAATGGTCTCCGCCAAGACGAAGGGCAAGGCGGAGTTCGTCAACTACTCCTTCGACGTGCAGTTCGAGGGCAAGGGCGTGCCCCGGTCCTTCGACCTCATGCTCCACAACGACAAGAACACGCCGCCCTCCCCCGTGCTCCAGAAGCCGGTGATCGCGCTCGGCAAGGGCGAGGGGGCGGAGAAGTGCCTGGTCTGTGAAGAGGAGATGTGACGGGATGCCGCTGAAGAAGAGCCTGCGGCCACCGGCGTCCCTGGAAGGCTCCGAGCCGCCCGCGGGCGCGCGCATCGGGCGCGTGGTCGCCTTCGACGGGGCCGAGGTCCGGGTCGACTTCGAGGGGAACCGCGCCGGGCCGGTGCCCGCGCGAGTCTCCGCCGGCATCGACGACGCCGCCCTGGAAGCCGCCGCCCGCGAGCAGCGCGAGGCGGTCCTCCTCTTCACCGGCGGCGCCTCCGCCCAGCCCGTCGTCCTCGCCCTGCTCCGCTCCTCCACGCCACACCTGGACACGGCGCTGTCGGAGCCGCTCCCCGCCGGCCGCAGGTTGGCGCGCGTCGACGGCCGGCGGGTCGAGATCGAGGGGCACGAGGAGGTGGTGCTCCGCTGCGGCAAGGCGAGCCTCACCCTGCGGCGAGACGGCAAGGTGGTGCTGCGCGGCGTGAACGTCGTCAGCCAGGCCGATCAGGTCCACAAGGTGCGCGGCGGCAAGGTGCAGATCAACTGAGCGAGGTCGACGATGGGGAAGTCCGAAGACCACCTGGCAGAGCTGACCGATCCCGTCTACCACAAGAACGGAGCCTGCGTCGTCCGCCACGCCTCCGCGCAGCAGAAGGAGTGCAAGTACGAGGAGA
>Ga0268264_10003895_pt1 | contig 12787 bp, 10 predicted proteins | sample KBSSwiS32_FD_190357 | JGI IMG/M metagenome (GOLD analysis project Ga0268264, IMG submission 190357) | Switchgrass rhizosphere microbial communities from Kellogg Biological Station, Michigan, USA - KBS Switchgrass S3-2 (SPAdes) (version 2) | ecosystem: Host-associated > Plants > Roots >...
TTACTTCGAGGCGATCATCAAGCACATTCCAGATCAGGCCTTCCAAATCGACGACAAGCTGTATCGCTGGATGAGCGACAACCTCTCGGATGAGCTGGAACTGTGGGGCGCGAGCGCTGACGTTCTGCTTGTCGTCGCCGCGTCATTCAGCGCGCGGGCCACTGGCCGGCCTCGCATCGAATCCCTGACGTTGTTGCCCGTGTCACTGCAGTGGCTACCCGTCCGAGACCTGGAGGACTTGCTGCGGACGCAGCAACTCGTGCGAGAACGGAGGACGTTTGTCGTCACGTCGAAGGATGGGGTGCAAGTCCGACGAACCCCGAAGTGCGGATCGCCTCGACCTAAAAGGGCCTTGCGCACTCTTCAAGAAACAACCCCGCGCTTGACAACGAGTGCATAACCACTTCGGAGAGCGTGTTGACGCGCGCTGAAGTCGCCCGGTGACATCAGCATGTCCGCTGATCTCATGCGTACATTCCCTAAATTGTCATCCTCAGCACATTTGTCGCTCTTTCCGCTTCCTACTGTGGCCGCTCCTGCCCAGTCCGGGCGGGGATCCCCGACACAGGAGACTGCAATGGGCAAACTTCGCTCTGTAAGGGAAGCCAGCGGGAAAGGTATTCCGGAAATGGTTACCCTGACAAATCACGCACGCAAGAGAGTGCTTATTGAGCTGCTGGGAGCTTTTATTGGGTCTTCCGTTTTGATTCCATCCGCCGTGATGGCGAAGAACCACAATCTGACGTGCGCTGATCTCGCCGGGGCACTGCTGAAAGATAAAAAAGATGTGGTTTCGGCCACATCAGTAATCGTACCGGCAACAGCTACCGACGGGACGTACTGCAGGATCGATTTCACGGTCTCCGAATTGTCTGGGCCGATGGGCGGCTATGCGCCCGGCGTTGCGCAAAATGTCATGGCGCGCGTAGGTCTGCCGCTGAGCGCGGCCGATGGCGGTAGTGGTGGTACGCAAGGTGCTTGGAATGGAAGAATCCAGAATCTCGGCCAGGGCGGCTTTGCCGGAGGGGTGGGGAGTGTCACAGGCCCGACCAACGCCGGCTACGTCGGTGCAACCACTAATACAGGTCATGTAGGTAGCAACGCCTTTTTTGCGTTGAATCCCGACAACACGCAAAATTGGGGCGGCATCCTAGATTACTCGTTTCGTGCCATGCACATTGAAACAGAATATAGCGAAGCCATTGCCAAGATATATTATGATGAGAAGCCAGAGTACAAATATTGGAATGGGTGTTCGCTCGGCGGCTTTCAAGGTCATGGCATAGCGCAAAAATGGCCAAAAGATATGGACGGGATTCTCGCGATTGCACCCGCAATCCAGTACGACAGCTTTTTCCCCGGAGAGCTATGGGGCAACGTGGTCCAGAGACAGGAACTGGGCACGATTATGACTCCAGCCAAAATGGCCGCAGTCACGCGGGGAGCAATTGCGGCCTGCGATGCACTTGATGGCATCACTGACGGTATTATTCAAGACCCTCGTGTTTGCAATATTGATGCCGCTCGCTTTGTGTGCGGTCAACCCGACGCGGCGTCACTGGGTACCCAATGCCTAACAGCCAAAGAGGCAGTTGTATTTAATAAGATTCAGCAAGGCCCCCCTGGCCCGAATGGCCAGCGGCGTTGGTTCGGGGCTGAGTGGGGCACGGAGCTCAGTGCTAGCGCCGGCGATCCCCCAGTTGGCCTTTGGACGCAGTATCCCCCATACTTCATCTTCAACGATCCGCTCTTCGATTATAAGACACTGACGGAGGCAACCTACGACGATTACTTCGTCAAATCGAACGAGAAAATGCGCTACGTCATGGGGCACGATAACCCTGATTTGAGCCAGTTTCAAAAGCATGGCGGTAAGATGATTGTCACTCATGGCTTGGCCGATCAACTTATCCAGCCCCGCGGCACCTACTCCTACTACAATAAGGTACTGGAAACGATGGGCGGTTTGGATAATGTTCGGTCGTTCTATCGGTTCTTCCCGTATCCCGGGATTGCGCATTGTGTCGGTGCTCCATTTCAGCCCAACGCGCCAGCAATGGATTACAGCAGTACCGGTCCTCTGTTTCAGGCCTTGGTCAACTGGGTGGAGAAGGGCATAGCGCCCGGTGAATCGTCTAGCCCCGTCATCGCTACCAATAGTACCGGGGGAACCCGCCCGGTCTGTGCGTATCCGGATATATTGAGCTATAACGGGAGTGGCAGTATCTTTGTGGCGTCCAATTTCACTTGCAAGCCCCAACAGGTTGACGCATTTTGCCCGACGGCCGGTGCGTGCCCATACCCGAAGCCGCTCGACAGTACCTTTACCGTTCTTCCCAATCCAGGAAAGCTGGGCCCTCCTAAGGACCTGAGAGACCTGAATCCCCGCTGAGGGCGGAAATTAACTAGCGGCTGAGGGGCGCACGGCGCGAGTCGTGCGCCCCGATTTTCTAATATGTCTCCGTGCGTCCTGCCGCGATCCTTCATGTCATCCGATCAAACTAACCACCAGGAATTCGCAACGCCGATCAGATTGGACGAGTTGTATCGGTGGTGAGCCACCACCCGTCGGGCTTTTCGAGGTCACCGCACTCAATCGTGCTGTAACCGGCGAAAGACACCCGCGTCTCGCCTCGCAATACTGCAAGCTCGCCGTTCAGGTTTCGGCCGCAGCGTAGCGTCGTGTCAGGACGCCATGAAAACACCGAAGCGCAGACCGATTCTCGCGCCCGTCCTACTACCGGGCGATATCGCACCTGACTTCGTGCTGCCGGACCTCGAAGGCGAAAAGGTTGATCTGCGCTGCGACGCGATCGCGGGGAATGCGGTTGTGCTGATGTTCCTGCCGCGATTCAGCGCCGGAGTGCGTGAGGCGCTCGGCGCCCTACGTGCGAATCTCAATGCCTTCATGTCGGCGCGTGCGCGGCTATTCGCGGTGACCCTCGCCCCCGCGGCCCTCGTCGCCGAGCAAGAAGTGCCGATCACGACGCTGCTCGACGGCGATGCACAGCTGCCTTGGCGATGGTGGCCCTCGAAAGGTCCGCCCCCATCGTCCCGACGCCAAGTAGCAGCAGCGGAGCCACGGAGGATGGAAACGATGACGCGACGTCACTGACGGTCAGCTTCAGCCTGACCAAACGAGGACTGCCATCGACCGCTTCACGCGCCAACCACACCGGGGGAACGTCGACCCCAACCGCCGGCGCACTGACGCTTGTTGGCTTCCTGCGTTAAGCTGGACTGCTGGCACCCCTCGTTCACGGGTCGGCGCTCCTGGGCGAGGGTGCGCAGCGTCTCCTGAATGCGAGCCTGGGCAAGACAATTGCTGGCCAGCCGCTCCCGCATCTCCCGCACATCCCCAGCGATGTTTGCCGTTGAGCACCGCCGAGAGATCCGCGAGCGTCGATTGGCATCGTGGGCGCCCTGCTTGCGGTCGCCGGAAGGAACTGGGCGGCTGATGATTCTCATCGGTGAACTCAAGCAAGTCACGCGCACAAGTTATGGCTCAAGGATCTTGATCAAGCACGTGCCCGACAAAGCCCCACGGGAGCCTCGGTCAAAGCCGTGCTGAACCGATCAGACGAGCTCAACTGCCAGCGCCGTCGCCTCGCCGCCGCCGATGCAGAGCGCGGCGACGCCCTTCTTCTTGCCGTTCTTCCTGAGCGCGCCGAGCAGCGTGACGACGATGCGCGCGCCGCTCGCGCCGATCGGGTGGCCGAGCGCGACCGCGCCGCCGTGCACGTTGACGATCTCGTGCGGCAGCTTGAACTCGGTCATCGCCGCCATCGTCACCGCCGCGAACGCCTCGTTGACCTCCCAGAGGTCGACGTCCTTGGCGTCCCAGCCGGTGCGCTTCAGGAGCTTCTGGATCGCGCCGACCGGCGCCGTCGTGAACCAGTTCGGCGCCTGCGCGTGGACGCTGTGGCCGACGATGCGCGCGATCGGCTTGACGCCCAGGCGCGCCGCCGTCGACTCGCGCATCAGGACGAGTGCGGCAGCACCGTCGGAGATGCTCGACGACGTCGCGGCGGTGATCGTGCCGTCCTTCTTGAACGCGGGCTTCAGGCCCGGGATCTTGTCAAGCTTGGCCTTGAACGGCTGCTCGTCGAACCTGACCACGGTCTCGCCGGCCTTGCCGGCGAGGGTCACCGGCGCGATCTCCCAGGCGAAGCTGCCGTCCTCGTTGGCCTGCTTGGAGCGCTTGGTCGAGTCGATCGCGAACTGGTCCATCGCCTCACGCGTGAAGCTGTACTTGGCGACGCACTCCTCGGCGAAGGTGCCCATCGCGCGGCCGCGGTCGTAGGCGTCCTCGAGGCCATCGATTGCCATGTGGTCGTAGAGCTGGGTCGCGCCGTAGCGGACGCCCTTGCGGGCGAACGTCAGGTGGGGCGCGTTGGTCATGCTCTCCATGCCGCCGGCGACGACGATCTCGGCGCTCTCGGCCTGGAGCATGTCGTTCGCGAACATCATCGCCCGCATGCCGGAGCCGCACATCTTCGACAGCGTCACCGCGCCTGCCGACTGCGGCAGGCCGGCGCCGAGGGCGGCCTGGCGCGCCGGCGCCTGGCCCTGGCCGGCCATCAGGCAGTTGCCCATCAGCACCTCGCTGACGGCGTCGCCGGTGATGCCGGCGCGCTCAACCGCCGCCTTGATGGCGACGCTGCCGAGCTGGTGCGCGGCGAGCGCGCTGAAGTCGCCGAGCAGGCCGCCGATCGGCGTGCGCGCGGCGGAAACGATGACGATGGGATCGGCCATGGAAATCTCCTTTTTCGAACGGTCAGGCGGCGCGAGGCGCCGCGGCGATCGCGGCGCGCCGCGTCTCGAAGCGCTTCTGCGCCTCGTAAGGGAACACATCATGCACGTAGCCGGCCAGGATTTCCTCCTTGTGGCCTTGCCAGAAGGCGACGTCGAGGAGGTCGGCGTGGTGCGCCATGAAGACCTCGCGAATGGTGGGATTGCCGAGCAGGAACGGCGCGAACGTCTCGGGAAAGACGTCCTTGGGGCCGACCCGGTACCAGACCTCGCCCGACATCTCGTCCTCCTCGTTGCGCGCCTCGGGCACCTTGCGAAAGGTGCAGTCGGTCAGGTACTCGATCTCGTCGTAATCGTAGAAGACGACGCGGCCGTGGCGGGTGACGCCGAAGTTCTTCCACAGCATGTCGCCGGGAAAGATGTTGGCGCGCACCAGGTCCTTGATCGCATTGCCGTACTCGATCACCACCGACTCGATCTGCTCGGGGCTCGCGTCATGCAGATAGATGTTGAGCGGGATCATGCGCCGCTCGATGTAGACGTGGCGGATGACGAGGACGTCGCCTTCCTCCTCGATCAGGCTGGTGCAGAACTCGCGCAGCTCGGCGACCAGCTCGTCGTCGAAGCGCGCGCGCGGGAAGGCGACGTCGCTGTACTCGAGGGTGTCGGCCATGCGGCCGACGCGGTCGTGCTGCTTGACCAGGAGGTACTTGCTCTTGATCAGCTCGCGCGTCGTGTCCTTCGGCGGCGGATAGAAGTCCTTGATCACCTTGAACACGTACGGGAAGCTCGGCAGGTCGAAGACCAGCATCACCATGCCCTTGATCCCCGGCGCGATCCGGAACTTGTCGGACGAGTGGCGCATGTGCATCAGCAGGTCGCGATAGAAGAGGCTCTTGCCCTGCTTCTGCAGGCCGAGCGCGCTGTATAGCTCGGAGTGGGGCTTCCTCGGCATCAGCGAGCGCAGGAACTGGACGTACGCCGACGGCACCTCCATCGTCACCATGAAGTAGGCGCGCGCGAAGCTGAAGACGAGCTCGAGGCTGTCTTCGCCGAACAGCGCCGCGTCGACGACGAGCCCGTTCTCGCCGTGCAGGATCGGCAGGGCGAACGGCGTCTGGTTGAAGCCGTTGATGATCTTGCCGACGATGTAGGCGCCCTTGTTGCGGAAGAACAGCGACGACAGCACCTGGATCTGGAAATTGGTGCGCATCTTGAACTCGCCGAGCTCGCCGTCGACCGCCGCCATCAGGTCGGCGACGTCGCGGCCCAGGTCCTCGAACTCGCGCTCGAGCTGGAAGTTGGTGACGACGCGGTGCCAGGTCTCGGCGAGCGTGTCCTTGGTCGGGTAGTAGGCGCGGTAGGTGGGCAGAGCCGCCGGCTCGTCGTTCTCGAGGTGGTCGGTCGAGACGGCGGAGCGGACGAAGATGAAGTCGTTGTGGAAGTAGCTGCGGTGCAGGATCTTCGTCGTCACCGAATTGAAGAAGGTCTCGGCGCACTCGGGCTGGTAGTGGTTGATGAGCAGGCCGATGTAGTGGAGCTTGACCTGCTGCCAGACTTCCATCGGCAGCGTCGCCGCTCCGAACTCGTTCTGCAGCCGCTCGGTCGCCTCGGCGACGCGGCGCTCGTAGTACGCGATCCGCTGCGCCTGCGCCTGCTGCTGGCCGTGCCAGTCGGCCGCCTCGAAGCGCTTCTTCGCTTCCGCGCTCGCCTGGCGAAAGAGGCGGTAGTGGCGGTCGAAGCCGTCGAGCATCGCGCGCGCGATCGCGAACGCGCGCGCGTCGGTGAGCGCCGCCGGAAACGCGGGCGCGGCGGTCATCCCTTCGCTCTCCTGCGCAGCACCTTCTTCGCCGCCGATTCCTGGGCGAGAACCTCGTCGAGCGTCGCGCGCAGCTCGCCCAGGCGCGCTTCGAGCTGGGCGCGATGGCGCGCGAGCACCTCGAGGAAGCGGCGCAGCTGCGCGTCGGTGTCGCGCCGGCTCTCGTACATGTCGACCAGGTCCTTCACCTCGGCGAGCTTCAGGCCGAGCCGCTTGCCGCGCAGCGTCAGGGTGAGGCGCGCCCGATCGCGCGCGGTGTAGATGCGGTTGCGGCCCGAGCGCTGCGGCGCCAGCAGCCCGCAGTCCTCGTAGAAGCGGATCGCCCGCGTCGTCAGCCCGAACTCGCGCGCCAGCTCGCCGATCGAGAACGTCGAGCTCCCGTCCGCGGGCCGGTCGGTGCGGCCGCGCGGGAGCTGCGAAGCGGCGGCACGGGGCATGGCGATAAACTCGAAGTTGACGTTTACGTAAAGTGCAGAAAGTGTAAAGCGAAGGCGCGACCGATGAACGCCCTGGAAGCCCAGCTCGACTATTGCCTCGGCACCGCGGTGCCCGAGCCCGGGCGCGCCGTCGACGTCGCGCCCGGCGTCCGCTGGGTGCGAATGCAGCTGCCGTTCGCGCTCAACCACATCAACCTCTGGCTGCTGCGCGACCGGCTCGCCGGGGAAGGCGGCGGGCCGGCGCGGGAAGGCTGGACCATCGTCGATTGCGGCATCGACAACGCGGCGACGCGTGCCGCCTGGGAAGAAGTGTTCGCGACCGGCCTCGACGGGCTGCCGGTGCTGCGCGTCATCGTCACCCACATGCACCCGGACCACATCGGCTCGGCGAACTGGCTGTGCGAGCGCTGGAACGCGCGCCTCTGGATCAGCGCCACCGACTTCGGCATCGCCCGCATGGCGAGCAGCGCCAGCGCCGGCTTCGGCGGGCCGCTGTCGGCGGCGTTCATGGCGGTGCACGGCATGGCCGCCGATCCGCGCGCGGTCGACGGCGTCGCCGCGCGCACCAACTACTACCGCAACCTGGTGCCCGCGGTGCCGTCGTCGTACCGGCGCCTCCTCGACGGCGGCACGTTCGCGACCGGTAGCGGCAATGCGCACACCGAGTGGAAATGCCACGTCGGCTACGGCCATGCGCCCGAGCACATGGCGTTCCACTGCGAGTCGGCGCGGGTCCTGATCAGCGGCGACATGGTGCTGCCGCGCATCTCGACCAACGTCAGCGTCGTCGACGTCGAGCCCGAGGCCGACCCGCTCACGCTCTACCTCGACTCGATCGAGCGCATGCGCGCGATCGACGCCGGCGTCCTCGTCCTGCCCTCGCACGGCCTGCCGTTCAAGGGGCTGCACACGCGGATCGACCAGCTGCAGGCGCATCACGACGAGCGCTTCGCGGAGACGCTCGAGGCCTGCGCCGAAGCGCCGCAGAGCGCGTTCGAGCTCGTCCCGGTGCTGTTCAAGCGGCCGCTCGACCTGCACCAGATGACGTTCGCGATGGGCGAATCGCTGGCGCACCTGCATGCGCTCTGGTTCCGCGGCAAGCTCGAGCGCAAGGCTGGCGCCGACGGCGTGATCCGCTTCGTGACGGTGTGACCACGGCAGCAGGCAAGCGCCGCGCTCAGACGTCGGCGCGGCCTTCCTTCCTCAGCCGCGCCCGCGCCTCCTCGTAGTCGGGAACCACCGACCGCAAGACGCTCCAGAAGCGGGCGCTGTGGTTCATCTCGCGCAGGTGCGCGAGCTCGTGGGCGACGACGTAGTCGATCGTCGCGAGCGGGTGCTGAATCAGGCGCCAGTGCAGCCGGACCGAGCCGTTGGCGTTCGCGCTGCCCCACCGCGTCGCCGCCGACGACAGCGACAGCCGCTTGACGCGAACGCCGAGCAGCGCCGCGAAATGCGCGGCGCGCTCGGCGAAGACGCGGCTCGCTTCGCGCTGGAGCCAGCTCTGCACCGCGTCGCGGATCTGCGCTTCGCCGGCGTCGCGCGGCAACGCCAAGAGCAGGCGTGGCGGCATGGTGGCAGCGGAGCTGGTAACCGCCGGCGCGGGTGCCGTGTCCGCGTCGCCCGGCGACGCGACCAGCGCGGTCTCGCCGTTGCCGACCTCGCCGTTCGCGGCGACGACGATCGTCAGCGGCCGACCGAGGTAGTCGATCGTCGCGCCATCGCGCCAGACGACGCGGCTCGCCGCGAGCCGCGCGGCGCGCTCGCGCTGCTCGGCGAAGCGGGCCAGGATCCAGCGCTGCTTCTCGCGCACCGCGTCGTCGATGTCGCGCAGCGCCACCCACTTCGGCGCACGCACCGTCAGGCCATCTGCATCGACGACGAAGCCGATGCTGCGCCGGCGCACCCGGGTCAGCTGGAAAGCGACGCGCTGGCGGTCGAGCGACAGCTCGCGCGTCGCCCGCGGGTGGCGAAGCAACGGATCGGCGGGAACGCGATCGGCTAGCGCCGGGTCCGGCGCGACGGCTTCGACCGGCGCCTCGGCGACGTCGTCGAACAGGCTGCGCTGCAGCGAATCGACGAACCGGCGCAGGCCGCGCCCGAGCCTAGACGTCATCGATACGCCTCGGGGTCGAGGCGCCGCATCTCGGCTTCGATCCACGCTTCGACGTCGCGCATCAGCGAATCGGCGGTTCGTCCCGTGGAGTCCATCGGCTTGCCGATGGAGATGTCGATCATCCCCGGACGAAGCAGAAAGCTCTTCCTCGGCCAGCAGCGCGCCGAGGTGACGGCGATCGGCACCACCGGTCGCCCGGTCTCGACCGCGAGGCGCGTGCCGCCGACCTTGTACGTGCCCTGGCCGCCGCGCGGGGTTCGCGTTCCTTCCGGGAACATGATCACCCAGTTGCCTTGCGCCATGTAGCGGCGCCCCTGCTCGGCGACCTTCGCCCACGCCTCCGCACGCTTGCTGCGATCGATGTGGATCAGGTCCATGCGCGCCATCGCCCAGCCGAAGAACGGAATGAACAGGAGCTCGCGCTTGAAGACATAGCAGAGCGGCCTCGGCATCAGCGTCGGAAAGGCGAAGGTCTCCCACGTCGACTGGTGCTTGGGCAGCAGGATCACCGCGCTGTCGGGCAGGTTCTCGCGTCCCTGCACTCGGGCGCGCACGCCGCAGATGATCCGCGCCGCCCAGATCGCGAGGCGCAGCCAGCCCGCGAAGTACCAGTACAGCCGCTCGCCGCGGACGAAGATCGAATAGACCAGGCCGACGATCGCCCACGGCGCGACCGTGACCGCCAGGAAGAGGACGAACAGCGCCGAGCGGACGGCCGCGAGCGCGCGCGCCATCACGGCAGCCTGCCGAAGGCGGAGTCGGCCTCGTCGGCATCGCCGCGCTGATGGCGCTCGCGCTGGATCAGCTGCTGCGCGAAGCTCGCGAGATCGGCGTGGATCGTGGCATGCGGGACTTCCTTGACGAGCGCGCGCAGCGCCGCCGCGTCGAGCGCAGCGCCCTTGCCGGTGCGAACGAGGTGCGGCGCGCAGCCGGCGGCGACGCCGGCCTTGAGATCGCGCAGCGAATCGCCGACGGCATAGGCCTCGCGCAGCGACACGCCGTAGCGCTCCCCGATCATCGTGAAGAGGCCGGGCAGCGGCTTCCTGCAGGCGCAGCCGTCGTCGGGCCCGTGCGGGCAGAAGAAGACGGCGTCGATGCGCCCACCGAGCTCGGCGAGCTCTCGGTTCATTCGCGCGTGGATCGCGTTCAGCGCCAGGATGTCGAACAGGCCGCGCGCCAGCCCGGACTGATTGGTCGCGATCACCGTGTGCCAGCCGGCGTGGTTCAGCCGCGCGATCGCCTCGAGCGAGCCGGGGATCGGCACCCACTCGACAGGCGACTTGACGAAGTCGTCGCGATCCTCGTTGATCGTGCCGTCGCGGTCGAGGATGACGAGCTTCACGGACGCGGTCTCTAGACGGCCAGGCGCGACAGGTCGGCGACGCGGTTCATCGTCGTCCGCAACGCCGTCAGCAAGGCCAGGCGGTTGGCACGCAGAGGCGCGGAGTCGACGTTGACCATGACGTTGTCGAAGAAGGCGTCGACCGACGGCTTCAGGCCGGCGAGGAGGCGGAGCGACCGAGCGTACTCGCCCTCGGCGTAGGCGCGGTCGGCGCGCGTACCGACGTCGCAGAGCGCGGCGGCGAGCGCCCGCTCGGCCGGCTCGCCGAGCAGCGCGGGATCGACCGCGGCGGCGGCCGCGTCGCTCTTCTTGAGGATGTTGCCGACTCGCTTGTTGGCGGCCGCCAGCGCCGGCGCCTCCGGCAGCGCGAGGAACTCGCGCACCGCGTGCAGTCGGCCGGCGACGTCGTGCAACGCCGGACGCAGGCTGATCACCGCGTCGACGGCGCGCGTGTCGTGGGCAGCGGCGAGCTGCTGGAAATAGCGCTCGTAGATGAACGCCTCGACCTCGACCACGGTGTCGGCGGCGAGCGGAGCGGCGAAGGTCGACGCGACCTCGTCGAGCAGCTCGCGCAGGACGAGCGAGCGGCTGCCGCCGGCGACGCGGCGGAACGAATCGATCAGCGTCAGCGCGTGCCGGCGCAGCGCATACGGGTCCTTGTCGCCGGTCGGCTTCATTCCGATGCCCCAGATCCCGACCAGGATCTCGGCGCGGTCGGCGATCACCAGCGTCTCGCCGACGAGGTTGGCGGCGCGGCCGTCGCCCTCGCCGCGCCGGTTGACGTACTGGTCGCGGATCGCGGCGGCGACCTCGGCCGACTCGCCGTCGTGGGCCGCGTAGTAGCCGCCCATGATCCCCTGCAGCTCGGGAAACTCGCCGACCATGTCGGTCAGCAGGTCGGCCTTGGCCAGGAGCGCAGCGCGATCGGCGAGGGCTGCGTCGGCACCGATGCGCGCGGCGACCCAGGCCGCGATGCGCCGCACGCGCCGGACGCGATCGCCCTGGCTGCCGAGCTTGCCGTGGTAGACGACCTTGTCGAGCGCAGGAACACGCGACTCGAGCGTGCGCTTCCGATCCTGGTCGTAGAAGAACTTCGCATCCGCCAGGCGCGGCCGGACGACGCGCTCGTTGCCTTCGACGATGCGCGCCGGGTCGGCCGGCGCGATGTTGCTGACGACGAGGAAGCGGTTGGTGAGGCGCCCGTCCGCCTCGAGCAGCGGGAAATAGCGCTGGTTGGCCTTCATCGTCAGGACCAGGCATTCCGGCGGCACGGCGAGGAACTCGGCGTCGAATCGGCACGCGAGCACGTTCGGCAGCTCGACCAGCGCGGTGACTTCGTCGAGCAGGGCGTCGTCGTCGATAGGGGCGAGCGCGGCCGTCGCAGCGGCGGCCTGAAGCTGGCGCAGGATGTCGGCACGCCGTTCGGCGAAGCCCGCGATCACGGCGCCCTCTTCGCGCAGCTGCGCCGCGTAGCTTGTCGCATCGCGAAGGACGATCGGCGCGCGGCTGCCTTCGAAGCGATGGCCGTGTGTCGTCCGGCCGGCGTCGAGGCCCAGCGCGCGAACCGGAACGACTTCTTCGCCGTGCAGCGCGACGAGGCCGTGCGCCGGGCGAACGAAGCTCACGCTCGTCCAGCCGTCTTCCAGCTGGTACTGCATGACCTTCGGGATCGGCAGCGAAGCGAGGGCTTGATCGAGGATGGTCTGCAGCGCGTCGGCGAGACTCGCACCTTTCAAGGTTCGTTCGAGGAATAGCTGCTCGACCTTGCCTTCGACTCGCCGCTGCAGACGTGAAACCGCGGACACGTCGGTGCCGAGCGCGGCCAGCCGCTTGGCCAATGCGGCTGTCGGCTTCCCGTCAGCGCCGAAAGCGACGCTCGCCGGCATCACCTTAACGACTTCGGGGCGGTCGGGCGCACGCTCAAGGACCTCGGGGACGAGGACGGCAAGCCGTCGGGGGGTCGCATAGATTTGCAGCCCCGGCACCCTCGCCTGGAGTTGGTGACGAACTAGTCCGTTCCAAATTCCATCGGCGAACTCTTTGCCGAGGCGGTCCAACGCCTTAGGTGGCAATTCCTCGACCAGAAGCTCGACGAGCAGGGGTCGGTCCGGTGCGCTAACCATCACGCCGGCTGCCGCGCATCGGCTTGCGCCTTCTTGGCCGTGAGCTGGGCGAGTACTTCGTCGGCCCAGGCCTTCGGCGCCATCGGAAAGCCGAGCCGCGCCCGGCTCTCGAGGTAGCTCTGCGCGACGCTTCGCGCCAGCGTGCGGATGCGGCCGATGTAGGCGGCGCGCTCGGTGACGCTGATCGCGCCGCGCGCGTCG
>Ga0268264_10003902_pt1 | contig 12766 bp, 12 predicted proteins | sample KBSSwiS32_FD_190357 | JGI IMG/M metagenome (GOLD analysis project Ga0268264, IMG submission 190357) | Switchgrass rhizosphere microbial communities from Kellogg Biological Station, Michigan, USA - KBS Switchgrass S3-2 (SPAdes) (version 2) | ecosystem: Host-associated > Plants > Roots >...
GCCGGTCACCACGAACCGGGCGCAGCGCGCTCCACTGGGAAGCTGGAAGGTGGACGGCTGGTAGGGCATCGGGATCCCCCCGGTCCGGCTGACGAACCTCCCGCTCATCATAGAGCCGCCGGCGACCGGTCGAGCGCGGTCGGGTATGAGCTGATGAGGCTCACCTTGCGCTCCTGTTGGTCCCGCATTAGGTTACATGTAACCGAGAGGAAGGAGTCATGCCGGGAGGGCGCAAGTCAGCGATCAAGGTCCGGTCCTCGCGTGACAAGGTGCGCGCGCATCGCCGCCGTCTGCGGGCACAGGGACTCCGCCCCGTGCAGATCTGGGTCCCTGACACTCGCGCCGCGGAATTTACCGTCGAGGCGCACAAGCAGTCCCGGCGAGTGGCGGCGAGCGCGCACGCCGCAGAGGACCAGTCCTTCGTGGACGCGATCTCCGAAGAGCTTGGCGAGTGAAGCGAGGCGAGCTCTGGACCGCGGCCGGCGGGAAGGACTACGCCGGCAAACCGCGGCCGGTGGTCATCGTGCAGGACGATCGCTTCGACGCGACCTCATCCATCACCGTCTGCCCGTGTACGAGCGATCCAACCGAAGCGCCGCTCTTCCGCATCCTGGTCGAACCAAGCCCCTTGAACGGCCTCGCGAGCGCATCACGGTTGATGGTGGACAAGGTCACCACGGTCTCCAAGGCAAAGATCGGCAAGCGCGTCGGTCGCCTCAGCGACGAGGACGTCGTCAGGCTGGACCGCGCGATGATGGTGTTCTTCGGCCTTGCAGGCTGACCGACGTCGGGGATGGCGGTCGTTGAACCTACGCGTCCCCATCGCGGTCTCACTTGCAGTGGCGTTGTTCCTCGCCATCGGAGGCGCCATCAGCTGGTGGTGGTGGCGTGAGCTCCTCGCGCCGCCCGTCGTGCCCAACATGCAACCGATCCTGGACAAGAATCAGCAGGAGGCGCTGCGGACATACAAGCGACGCTGCCGTTACCAGGAGGAACGCCCTCGATTGGCCTCTGCCTCATCGAAGGGACGCGGAAAGAGGGCGAGCGTTGCGAGCGATTTCCTCTGAGAGGAGACGAGGGGTGCAGCACAGGACTGCTCTGCGCTGCCGGTTATTGTAGCCGCCCTTGTGGTGGGAGCGCGCCCTCGCCCTGCTCCGATGGCTTCGTCTGCCAAGAATGGAATGGCGTCTCCACATGCCTTCCTTCCTGCCTCCGCGGTGGCTGCCCGCCGGACCAGCGGTGTATCCGACTCCAAGGCGACTTCGCGGCATGCGCCACGATTCACGGGGAGGACTGCGAGAAACAGCCTTGCCCGGCGGGAGAGGAATGCCGCCGGGAGTTGAGCTGGCGCCTGTCGCCACAGATTGTCAACATGTGGTGTGCGCGTCCCTGCGACGAGGGCAAGCTGTGTTCCGCGGGATTCGCCTGTGTCCGAGGCGCCTGTGCGCAACTCTGCGACGAAGGTGTCGCGGGAGCGTGCGGTCCCGGAGCGCAGTGTATGAGGTCGTTCATCCGCGGGAGGGCCGTCTCCGCTTGCAGTGTGTCGCAGTGACGGCATAGCCGTTCCCAGGAGCTGCTCGCCATGGACGACGCACCGAACGCGATGAACGACGCCGACCGACCTTTCCCGGACGGCGGCACGCTGTGGGACGCCAGGGACGTGGCGCGGTACCTCAAGACCAGCCGGAGCTGGATCCGACAGAATGCCGAGGTGTGCCTTCTGCCGTCCCTCCGGATCGGCGAGGTCAGCGAGCGAGCGCCGTCCGAGTTCCTCCGACTGGCAGCCAGTGGACGTCCGCGATTAAGCTTGAGGCAGGATGGCTCCGTCCGAGCGAATCACCTTCGATGCCGAGCGAATCACCTTTAACGCAGAGGTGATGGGCGGCAAGCCCTGCATCCGCGGGATGCGAGTGACCGTGGGAATGATCGTAGGGCTGGTCGCCTCCGGGAAGACCGTCAAGCAGATCCTCGAGTCCTTTCCCTACTTGGAGGAAGAGGACGTCCGGCAAGCGCTCAAGTACGCCGCCTGGAGGACGCAGGAGCACGACGTTCCTCTTGTCGCGCAGCGATGAAGCTGTTGCTGGACATGAACCTTCCGCCAGCCTGGTGCACTGCGCTCCGCCGGGATGGCCATGATGCTCACCACTGGTCCACGGTGGGAGATCTCCTGCCGAACTAGCATTTTATCGGATCTACCAGGCGCGGAGAGCCGCTTCTTCTATGCTTGGTCAAGGCCGCCGATGCTTTCACGGGAAGTCGATAATGCGTCTCGTCATTCTGCTGAGCCCCCCGGTACATTTGGCACTTGGATTTGAGCGCCCGCGTCCGGTTGAGACTTCGCCTCGCCTACCGAGGGGGGCGCCAGCGCAGGGAGTTGCGTCTCCACTGGACAACACAGTTGTTCGTTAGCTGCGTTTCTGCGCCCGGGGCACTCACGCCCGCGCTGACTATATGACTCAAACTCAAGGCAATATGGCAAGACGGCCTTTCCCGCTTTCGCCTTTGGCCAACATCTGAATGTAGACCAGAATGTCGCATCCAAATCGCGAGGTCTTCCATCCACTCGCCCACACCACTGCCGCGAACTCAAGGGTTGGCCGGAAAGTTCATCTCGAAGTTGGCTGTTTGCAGCGTGCGACGTTGGGGAATCAGGCACCGCTCGTAGTGCCGAACGGATGATTGATTCCCAGTCGTCCGGCTTGGCTTTGGCCTTCTCAACCACCAAGGCAAGGTCGCATTGGCGTCGCACCGCATCCGCAGTGCCAAGTTCGCGTTCATTCTCCCATTGTCCTTCCAAGCCATGAAGGCAAACAAATTTACGCACTTGGTGAGCTTGTTGTGGTTTCTTAGACGCCCAGTAGTCTGCAAGCCACTCGCAAGCCAGAGCAGAGCCAGCCGAACGATAGGCCGCTGGATCCAGACAGGGCCCTTCGAGCAAATGCGCACGCTCCTGCTGGGAGTAAGCCCGCTCCTGCCGGGAAGCGGTTTCATTTTCGACGAAACGAGAGAACCCAAATGTCCCAGTGTAATCGGTGCGACCATCAATCTGTGCCGGTTTGATATGCATCTCTCGATAAAATTCTTTGGCCTGACTCCATTGGGCGGAATTCTTAGGTTGCCGACTGGCGATCTGAGCGCCCTTCCAGCAGGCCCCCCTTTGCCCACCCTTGCAGGCCCGCAAATACAACTCAAGAATCTTCGCCAAACCATTGTCGTCAAGTGGCTCGTGCCGTTTCTGGTGCCACGCCGCAACCTCGCCGCACGCTTCGGCCCATCGATCGGTTCTGGTGTCGCATGCTTGGCGTTTAATCGAAATCCAAAACGGCTCTTCCCAGCATGCGTTGCCAACCGCCAAGGGGAACTGGCCTTCGCATTTCGGGGTGCCCACGCAAGCGTTGTTGCGCCACACTTGGTTTCGCCAGCAGCAATGATGTTCTGTGGCGGTGCTCATGAGTTTACCTCGCTCGCAGTCGCACTGGCCGCCTCCAATTGAAACCATGTCGTCGGGGCACTTCCCGCCGATGCAAATTCCTTCTTCGTTCGGAGTCATGTCGCCGTAGCAGCAGACTCCGTTGACGGGTCGTTGGCGAGGGGAGCACTTCCCGTCACTGGCGTGGGATTGACTGGGGGCTTGGCATGCTCGCAACGGTGGTCGATCAGGAGCGATCAGCGATGGTGGTATTCCAGCGCAAATGGGAAGGGCGGCCCGCTGCTTTGCGGCCTGCATGGCTGTTTGAAGGCCTTCGTATTCGTCCGTCGCTTGCCGGCCGTTAAGTATCAGGGCGATTGTGTATCGCCAGAGTGCGGCATTTGCATCGACGGGTGAACCCTGGACCGAGGTGATGTCCTCGTATTCGACGAGGTTCTTGTTGACGTCGGTCAGGTTGCCCTGCTGCCACTGGTCCGCCAGTTCGATGTACCGTGCAAGAATAGCTGGATCGGCGACTGTTGATGATGTGGTTCCCTTGGCAACGTATGCTACGAGGGATTCTTCAACACCGGCGTCCGGATTGGGTGACAGTCGCTGCGTGAGCGAGTCGGTCCCACCATCAGCATTGGCCTTGGTGTACGACATTGAGGCGTTGATTAATTCCTTCCGGTCGCCAGATTCACAGTAGGCCGTGGCGAACAACTTCCCGGCCAAGTCGTAGTCTCCTTTGTTGAATGCAACCCGCGCCCGCGAGTGGCTGTCGAGGTTTGGCAGACTAAAGTCCAAAGGCGATTCCGGGCATTGGGATTGTGCTTTCTGGATCGAAGCTCGCAATTCGCGTAGCACTTTGATCTTCTCTTCAAGCGGAATGCCAAACGACTTGCGGTTACCGTCGATCCAATTCAAGATGTCTACAGCATCGTGAAAATAGAGGTTCGCTGCCAGTGCCTCGGGCAATCGAAGGGCTTCTTCGGGGTCGCGGAAAAGGCATGTTAGCGATAGTTGGGCTCGAAGAGCATCAGGCTGAATTTCAGTTCGAGCCTTGTCCCTAAAGAGTTGCGTGTACGTGCGCTTCCAGCGCTGCGCCAAGGTGCCCGGAGCATACGACTGCCCCCAGTCATTCCATGTGTCTCTTCCTTCAAGAGACATTTTCTTGCATCCGCGGATCAGTTCTTGATCGTCCCAGGCTGTGAGTTGCCTGCTGAGAGTATCAAGCTCAGGAACCGCCAGGCCAGGGCCGGCGCTATACGCCTTGTCGCACAGGTCAGCCAATTGCTTGTGGAGAACGGCTACGTGATACTCGCGAGGCAATTCTCTGTCAAAACGAACGCATAACTGATCGAGAGGAGAGGACGATTGTTCCGGCGCCGACGATGGCGCGGCAGTTGCGATAGCGCCAACAAGAGCAAGTAGCGACTTGGCGAGGTTCATTGGTTTCCAACGGGGAGAAGCGCATTGTTGTCGCTGGTCGCGGGACCAGTCGCGTGTCTGTTTCCCGTTGATGTCGATGCGCTCTTGCATTCGGTCTGGACTCTTGCCCATAGCAAGGGTACCGCCCCATCACCAGGAACCCGAGTGATCTCTACGACACAAGCCGGTTCGCCCTCCTTTAGCACACCAACCACCGAACCAAGCACCCACTTGTCGGGCGCGACCTCCTTGGGAGGGGTTGCGCGTTTGAAAATGTCAGTGTTAGCAACAAAGACATCACCCGACTTCGGAGCATCGTTCCCGCGGAACATCCGGAACTTCTCCTGCCCTGTTCCGAGGTAGACCCAGACGCCTTCTCTTTCGAGTAACTGCGTCGGGCGCGCCCCTTGGATAGTTGCAAGGGAGTCGGCCGCCGGCTTTATCGCTCCGGGGACTGCTTGGTCAGACTTCCCGGTCGTTGGTGCGGACGCTGCCAGGGTCGCCTTCAGATCGCGCTCGACGCGCTCAACAGTAAAGCCAGCAAAGTCGAACTTTGTTACGCCAATTTTATCGTCTGACGCGAATTTGTCGATCAGGTGGCCAAATCTTGGTACATGCGGGAGCATTAGTACGAGAACTGTTCCGCCCAGCACGACCAACACCAGTTCTTTGACGAGCTTGATCGCTCTTTCGAAGGTGTCAAATTTGTTGGATTCATTGGGCATTGGCGATTGCTCCGCGTTGTTGGGTACCTTCATGGCATTCTCGGGAAAGTTCTTGGCGGCGGATTGCGGTGAGGATTGGTCTCCGGCCGTGTCGCTCGGTTCAATTGCTTCATTCTGCGAGCGTGCCATCTCGTCGAGGGCGGCGACGAGCGCTGTGTAGGCGGACGGCCCTGAGGGTGGCTGTTTTAGTAGCGGGGTTGTGATGTGCCAACATTTGTCCACGTACTTGGCTGCGATGGTGATGTAGTGCGCATCGCATGGAAGGTCGGGATCGACCGGTACTGCGATATATCGATGCAGTGGGTTTTGGCTCCGAGTGATATTGAAGCGTCCCGCGTGGTCGAATGTGCTGTGAACGCAAGAACTGAATGGCGCAAAGGCAAATCGGTAAAGCTCAGACTCGCCAACATCTTCGGCCATCTTGCGTGTCTGTACGCCACTCCAAGAGCCAACATTGACTTCGACAAATGCTTCGTGGGTGAACTCGCTCATCCAGTCTTCTAGCGATTCTGCCGCAGGATCGTTTGGGTTGTTGGTCTTTCTGTGCTCCATTATGAGCTTGGCCTGCCCGAGTCCATGCGAGATGAACTGCTGCGCTCGGGCGGTTGGATCGGCCAAGATCCATTTCATGTTGATGATCACGTCGGCCATTGCTCTCAGGAAGAGCGGCGCTGCATGTTCGTTCCAGGTGCTTGGCGCTCGCGCAAGCTGCGTGGCAAGGCTGATTTGGCGGCCCAGAAGGGCTGCGCAGGCCATGTATTCAGATTCGCGAACTAGGTCAATGTCCCATAGTTCGACGCGAATTCGGAGTTCGTCTCTGACCGCATGAATGTATGTGTCAATGATGTCGCCTAGATCAGGCATCGTCTGCTCCGTACTCAGACATTGAGAGCACCAGGCTCGAGTCGATGGGCTCCAGTTCGAGGCCGCGATTCCAGAAGTAGTTCGCCCACTTGAGTCTGTCTTGGTTGGCGATTGCGGTGCCGATGAGCATGTTTACGGTTGCGCAAACGGAGACGCCGATCGCCCGAGACTCTTCGGTAGCGGGGTACTTTTCAATTTCCGGGAAATTAGCCAGGCTCGTGTCTGGGCTGACGACGAGTTGCTCTCCGATGAATGCCATGTAAATGGCTGTGGCCTGCATCCGCATCCCGGGTGTGCTCCGTTTGTCGTATACCGAGCTTACGCAGAGCTTCAGGCGTTCTAGATCGTTGCTTCGATGCTCAGACGCGTTGGAGGCTGAGCTGAGGTAACTCAGTGGAAAGTTTGGGTACTGCCTAGCAAGCGGGGCGAGGGCTTCGGCTACTGCGTCGCGCTTGTGGTCGATCGCCTCCTGAAGGCGAGTTCTTGAGTCTTCTGCAAGTTGGCCGAGTACTGTGGCACAAGCACACCATGCCGGGTTTTGGTCCGGTGCGACGAATGCCTTGGCGATGCGCGCGCAAATGTCGGCCGCCTCGCGTTCGCCGACTTGATGTTGCAGTAGCGCGATCCAGAGGAGTTCTGGAATGCCCGTTACGGTATAGCTGACGGGCTTAAGGTTGAGTTGAGCAAGTGGGGGGATGAATCGCTTTCCAACTTGGCGATGGCCCGCAAGTATCGCGGGTCGAGGTGGTTTCGTGTCGTTGGGGTGGTCGTCGCGTTGTTCTGGATCGCGGCTGTCCGGTCGTTCGGTCATGATCGTGTGGTTTGCGCGCCCGTTAGCGGAACTGCCCGGTGATGTAGACCTCAGCGGCGGAGTTCGGGACGGCGGCGGCTCCGGGGCGGCCCGGGGACTTCGGAAGGCCAGGGCCGTTGTCGGCTGCCACAGCGCAGAAGGGGATGACCCTCCCATCCGGAAGCCGCGCCGAGTAGTAGCGAATGACCACCCGCGGGCCGCCCGTCCAGACCCGCCCGTAGAGCCGCGTGTGTCCGGGCAGGTCCATCATGTTGAGCCAGGTCCTGCTCTCTATCGGCCCGTCGTAGATGACTACCGGCCCCGCCTCTGTTCGGGTGGCGTCCACGTCCATCGTCACCGAATCGCCCGGGGCGAGGCGGAACGCTTCCATGGCCGCCCGCGCCCCCTCGGGACACTTCTCCTCGGCGGGGCTGCCGTCTGGGCGGAGCGGCACGCCAGGGCAACCGGCGGCTACCGCGCCGAGCAGGGCGCAGAGCGAACCTTTCCTCAGAACGGCCACCAGGAACTCGACCGCGACGGCGGGGCGAAGTCCTCCAGCGATAGGTCGGCGGAGAGCTGGACCACTTGGCGCTTGTCGGAGAATCGGAGCGTGACCGTCTCGCCCGAGCCGAAGGAAGCACGGTCCAGCACCACGGCGATTCGCCCCTCACCACCCGGCGGAATCACACTCGGCTGTACCCGGAGCGCGGGAGGCTCGAAGGCCCCGCTCTGACTTCGGAGCGCCTGCCCGGAGGAGAGGTCCAGCGGATCCGCCTCCTTGTTCGTGACCTCGAACACCGCTACCACCTTGCTCGTAGCGCTCTCCGCGTCCGGGCGCGGCGCGTAGGTCGTGACGCGGATTCGTCGGCCCGCGCTCGCCACGAGGTCGCGCCTTCTGGCCTTGTCGAAGGCGGTGAGCCTATCCCGCTGGGCCACCATCAGTTCCGCCAGCGCGAAGTCTTCCGACTCCTGCTCCTTGAGCGCTTGGCGGTAGCTTGCTTCGAAGCCCTTGGCTCTCTCCGTCATGGAGGCGAGGCGGATCCGGAGTTGCTCAGGATTCGCCTTCTCTCGGTCCAGCCACACTTCCCCATCCGGGTGCTGTCCCTCCGAGGGCCGGGCCCGGGTAAGGCTGAGCGGGATGATCGTTCCGTCCGCCAGCGCCACCACCATGGGGAAGTGCTCGCCCTGCGCGAGTTGGCGAGTTGGGGTGATGAGGATCTGATCGCCGTCCATCAACAGCTTGAACCGGCGCTCTCCGCCCGGGGCGATGGCGGTCCCGCGCTTGGCGAGCTGAGCGGGCAAGCGGAGGATGGTGGCCACTCCTTCGGAGACGTAGACCTCCAACACTTTGTCGGTCGCGTCCTGGTAGAGCGTGAGGCGCCGCGCCTTGTGGACCCGGTTTGGGTTCTGGGGCCAGCAGGGCGGCTCACGGGGCGCGGGCTGCTCGCCCGAGCGCTCGCAGGCTTCGAATTGCTCGGCGGCCCGCTTCTGCCACGCGGCTTCGGAGCGGCGTTCAGGGCGAAGCTCTTGGGCGGTCGCCACCACGGGTGCCAGCGCCAAGCACAGCACTGTCAGTTCTCGGAGGAGTGGAGTCATGGCGGATCCGGAAGCTACTGCGCTGCGAGCCTTCGCCAAGCACCAAGTCAAGGTCCGACCACGTGAGGGCTTTCACTCTATGGGATTGGTCAGAGCGACCAACCCACGATGCGCCATTGCTCGGTGTCGATAGCGTAGGTCGCTCCGGCATCCATGAGCGGCGAATCGCCCTGCTGGCACGCGTCGGCTCGAAGCAGGACGATGACGTAGAGCAGATGCTTGAGCGGTGCCGGAGAGGGAGGGTCGCCGGCGTCGCTCTCCCCGGTGCCGGCGTCCAATCCTTCCGCCGCCGGCCCGTCGTCCGGCTCGACCACCACGACGTCATAGTTTTCCCGTACGAAGAGACACGCATCTGCGGGTGTCTTCGCCTCCTTGCCTGGAGGCAGGAAGTCGTCCATCGCCAGGTTGATCGCTCGCAACCAGACCCCGTTCACTTCCACCCGTCGATGCGCCGGAGGAAACGGAAACGGGATGGGCACCAGTTGCTCGCGCGCGGGGCGTCGCTGGAAGGTGCCCAGAAGTGCCTGGCAGCCACCGGCGACGATGAGAAGCAGCGGCAATGCGAGCAAGCGGCGCATCATGGCTACCTTCCATCCGACAGCGGCGGCTGCACCAACCCCGCCGGCTTGTCCTCGACCCTGATGATGCTGGTTGGGCGCCACGTCTTTCCCACGCGCTCGTAGACCTCGCCGGGCACCGGCTCGCCGACGTGCGGTACGAGCTTGTACACGTGGCAGCGGGTGTCGAACTGGATGCGGATCGACCAGCGCTGTGACCGGAGCGCCGCGTCGTTGGCGGAGAGGGGAGAGTCCGGCCAAGGATGGCTGTGGTAGTCGCTGAGCACCTGGGCGTCATGCTGCGGGTCCCGGACCATGGCGGGGATCCGGCAGGACTTGATCCCGCTGGGCCCCGGCTTGTCCCGGGAGAGTGGCGAAGGCGCCGACGCGTACGTCATTCCTCCACCGGTGTAGAGGAGCCCGCAATACTCCCATCCATCGTCGTGCTCGCGCGCATGCTCCAGGGCCATCACGGCCGGGCAGAGCTGGTCGACGACGTCGTCAACGTCGGTCGCAGGCACGATCGCCTCCCATGGTCCCGCGACCCAGACGCGTGGGCCATCCTCACCAAAATCGATGCCGCTCCGGAGGGCCTTCCCGGGTATCGCGCATCCGGACAGGGCCAATGCGATCACGAGCCTCCGGAGCCCCCGTTGCCCTTTACCGGCTCCGGACATGAATTACAGTTTAGCATCGGATCTCTGGCCTTATTGAGGGGGCCACCAAGCGGAACGGCCGGGAACCCATCGCGAAACGCGAGTGATTCCCGGCCGTTCACCCAGCGCGCGATACTGGATTCGAACCAGTGGCCTTCGGCTCCGGAGGCCGACGCTCTATCCAGCTGAGCTAATCGCGCAGACCTCCTCAGGTCAGTACCCAACTTCCCCAGCCCTTTCAAGCCTCACGTCCTCCCCCCTCGTCAACTGACGGCCGCTTTACACCCGCCCCTGGACCGGGCAGGGTCTTCCCATCCCCCATCCAGGTGCTCCCCGGCGTGCAGGCGAAGAAGACCAACCTGGAGCCTGAGCGGTCGACCTTCATCGGCCGCGCCGCGGACCTCGCCGCGCTGGGCACCCTCTTCTCTACCGACGCCCGCCTGGTCACCGTCGTCGGCCCCCCGGGCATTGGCAAGACCCGCCTCGCCCGCGAATACGTCCGCCACCACAGCCCCACCCTCCTCCAGCACGGCGAGGCCTGGTTCTGCGACCTCTCCGCCGCCACGGACGTCCACGGCATCTGCGCGGTCCTCGGCGGCGCCCTCCAGATCCGCCTCACCTCCGACACCGCCGCCGAGACCGTCCTCCAGCTCGGCCGCGCGCTGGCCGCCCGCGGCGAGGCCCTCCTCGTCCTCGACAACTTCGAGCAGGTCGCCGCCCAGGCGCCCTCCACCCTGGGCCGCTGGCTGGAGCTCTGCCCTAAAACCCGCTTCCTCGTCACCTCCCGCGAGACCCTCCCCCTCCTCCGCGGCCAGATCTACGAGCTGCGCCCCATGGCGCTCCCCGACCGCGACGAGGACGCCCTCGACTCCGAAGCCGTCCAGCTCTTCGTCGAGCGCGCCGGCCGCGCCCGCCCGGGCTTCCACCTCCAACCCCCCGACCTCCCCGCCATCGCCACCGTCGTCCGCGAGCTCGACGGCCTCCCCCTGGCCATCGAGCTCGCCGCCTCCCGCATGGGGATCCTCACCGTCCAGCAGCTCCGCTCCCGCCTCCCCGCCCGCTTCGTCCTCCTCGCCGACTCCAAGCGCATCCCCTCCGGCCCCATCGAGCGCCAGGAGCGCCAGCGCACCCTCGAGGGCGCCATCCGCTGGTCCTGGCGCCTCCTCGCCGAGCGCGACCAGGCCGCCCTCGCCCGCTGCTCCGTCTTCCGCGGCGGCTTCACCCTCGAGGCCGCCGAGGCCGTCCTCGGCCCGGAGATGCACGCCCTGGACATCCTCCAGTCCCTCCGCGACCGCTCCCTCCTCACCTCCACCGAGCTCACCCTCCTCCCCGGCGAGAACCGCTTCTCCCTCCTCAACTCCATCCGCGAGTACGCCGACCAGCGCCTCACCGACACGGGCGACCGCGCCCTCGCCGAGTCCCGCCACACCGCCTTCTTCCTCGAGCACGGCCAGAAGCTGGCCGCCGAGCTCGAGGAGCGCCCCGACTTCAAGTCCCTCCGCCGCCTCCAGCTCGAGGCCGACAACCTCACCGCCGTCCTCGCCCGCGCCCTCGCCACCACTCCCGCCACCTCCCAGACCGCGGAGATCGCCCTCCGGATCCTCCTCTCCCTGGACCCCGTCCTCCAGGTCTCCGGCCCCTTCTCCCGCCACCTGGAGTGGCTGGACGCCGCGCTCTCCGTCCCCGTCCCCGGCCAGCCCGCCCTCTGGGCCCGCGCCCTCCTGTGCCGCGCCGCGGTCCACCGCAACGAGGGCCACCTGGGCCCCAGCCGCCGCGACTACGCCGACGCGCTCCTCCTCTCCCGCCAAGAAGGCGACCCCCGCTCGGAGGGCCGCGCCCACGACGGCCTGGGGATGCTCTCCGTCCTCTTCGGCCAGATCCCCGACGCCCGCGACCACTACGACGCCGCGCTGGAGCTCTTCCGCAAGTGCGGCGCCCGCGCCGACGAAGGCCTCGTGCTGGCGCACCTGGGCACCCTCCACCGCCTCCACGGCGAGCACGCCCGCGCCAAGGAGTCCTACCAGCGCGCGCTGGCCGTCCTGCGCGACTGCGGCGACCAGCACTCGCAGTGCAAGGTGCTGACCTCCCTCGCCTCCGTCTACACCGAGTCCGGGGACGCGGAGGCCGGGCTGTCCTTGTGCTCCGAGGCGCTCTCGCTGGCCCAGCGCACCGGCGACGCGCGCGCCGAGGACATGGCGCGCCGCCACATCGGCGACGTCCACATGATGGCCGGCAACCTGGAGCCGGCCGAGGAGCACTACTCCCGCTGCCTCACGCTGATGCAGCAGACCGGCAACCGCCGCCTGGAGGGGCTCGTCTCGGGCTGCCTGGGCGTCATCCGCGCGGAGCAGGGGAGGTACCAGGACGCCCTGGACCGCGTCACCCGCACCGTGGAGCTCTTCCTCGACAGCGGCGACCGCTACCACGCCGGCATCTTCCAGAGCTTCCGCGCCGGCGTGCTCGCCGCGCTCGACCGGGTGGAGGAGTCCGAGTCCGCCTTCGCCGACGCCGAGCGCGTCCTGGGCGAAATAGGCGCCCACGTCTCCCTGCGCGAGGGAGAGCTCTACCGCTGCTTCCTCGACCTCGCCCACGCCCGCAAGGCCTTGCGCGACGGCGATCGCCCGGCCGCCGTCGCCTTCCGCGACGAGGCGCTGCGCAAGCTGGCCTCCGCCGAGGCCGAGGAAGAGGAGGGCGAGACCGACCCCGGGGTGGACAACCGCGCCGCCTACGAAGGCTCC